>ERZ773099.370-NODE-370-length-39767-cov-25.276189_pt1 | contig 39767 bp, 34 predicted proteins | sample MGYA00511120_ERZ773099 | MGnify/ENA primary metagenome ERZ773099 (study PRJEB29015, sample SAMEA2738012) | human oral metagenome | biome: human oral; feature: human-associated habitat; material: dental | place: China | collected 2104 ... | reverse complement strand
TCAGGCGTGGGCCGAGCGCATCCAGCCGTTCCCGGCCGGAGGTCGGCAACTGCTGGTATTTGGCGCTTTTGCGGAAGGCGTGCAGGCGTTCGAGCATTTCTTTGGGGTGCCGGAAGCCCAGCGTCGAGGCCGATTCCAGCGCATCGTCAGCGTCGATCTGCTCCCGCCAGAGACCGTCCAGCGGGTGGGCGTCTTCCACGGAATCGGAAAAGATGCCGCTGAAATGACGGGCGACCCGCGCCCGGTGCGTTTCCAGCTCAGCGGCAAATGCCGGCCAGCCGGAAAAGCCCATCGAACGGGCGATCTGCGCGCGCTCCGCATCGCCGGTCGGCAGCCGGTGGGTCTGCTCATCGTTGACGTACTGCAGGCGGTGTTCGAGGCGGCGCAAAAACGCATAGGCGGCGAGCAGTTCGTTGCCGCCCTCCGGACTCAGCAGGCAGCGTTCGATGAGCCGCGCCAGCACGGTGAGCGTCGGGCGGACTTGCAGGGCGCCGTCGCGTCCGCCGCGGATGAGCTGGAACACCTGGGCGATGAATTCGATTTCACGGATGCCGCCCGGCCCGAGCTTGATGTGGTCGGCCCGATCCTTGCGCACCACCTCGCGGCGAATCTGCGCGTGCAGGTCGCGCATGGCGTTGATCGCGCCGAAATCCAGATACTTGCGGTAAATGAACGGGCGGACGATTTTCTCCAGCATCTCCGTCCAGTGCGGCTGGTGGTTTTCGCCCGTATTCAAAATGCGCGCCCGGATCCAGGCATAACGCTCCCATTCGCGCCCCTGGGTGATCAGATAGTTTTCGAGCGAGACGAATGAACAGACCAGCGGGCCGGCATCGCCATTCGGGCGCAGACGCATATCGACGCGGAAAACGCGGCCATCTACTTCGTCATCGGCGTCGCCGCGCATGGCTACGTTCTCCAGTATGAAGACCAGGCAGTGACGGCCGAACGCGCCGAGTCCGCCAAGAACGCGCTCGTCCGCTTCTGCCGCAAGGCCGCCCAGGCGCTGGCTGCGCCGCCCGCCGAACGCCTGGCGCTGCTCGGTGAGATCGCTGCCGAATACCAGTTCGACATCACCGATTTTTAGGCTCTGGGACGAGCGCCATGCTATTTACTGCGACAATTTTCTCCAACGCCGAAATCGCGCCCGGCTACCGGCGGATTCGCCTGAGCGCGCCGCCCGCCTTCACCGCCACCCAGCCCGGCCAGTTCGTCATGGCGCGTGTCGGCAGCGACCCGCTGCTGCGCCGCCCATTTGCCGTCTTTGACATGGGCGTCTCCGACACGCCGGATGAGGCGGCGGGAGGATCGCGCGCCTGGTTCGAAATGCTCTACAAAGTCGTCGGCAAGGGCACGGCGCTGCTGGCAAAACAACGCGAAGGCGCCGAAATCGGTATTCTCGGCCCGCTTGGCACGGGATTCCAGTGCCGCGGCGATGAAAAAGAGGAACACCTGCTTGTCGGCGGCGGCATCGGTCTGGCGCCGCTCTACCTGCTTGCCGCCGATCTGGTCAAAAAACAGCGGGCGCCGGTCAGGCTGTTCGCCGGCGGACGCACGCACGCCGATTTGCTTTGTCTGGAAGACTTTCAGCGCCTCGGCGTCGATTGCCATACCGCCACCGAGGATGGCTCACACGGTGAACGCGGTTTTGTCACGCTTGCCCTGACCCGTTATCTCGACGCCCTGCCCGGCAAGGCCGCACTCTACGCCTGCGGCCCGGAAGGCATGTTAGGCGCCGTCGCCCGAATCGCCGCCGAGCGCGAACTGCCCTGTCAGGTTTCACTGGAGGCGCATATGGCCTGTGGCGTCGGCGCATGTCTGGCCTGCGTCGTGCCGGGACGGCGCCACTCGCCGCAAACGCCGGACTATCGCTGCGTCTGCGCCGAAGGCCCGGTTTTTCCGGCCGGTGAACTGCAATGGCCGTCATAGAGAGATGAATGTATGAACGCGCAAACCCTCAACATGGCCGTCGATCTCGCCGGCATCCGCCTGCGCAATCCGGTGATGACCGCTTCCGGCACCTTCGGCTACGGCGAGGAATTCGCCGACTACGTCGACCTGCATAAAATCGGCGCCTACATCACCAAGGGATTGTCGCCGCGCCCACGTTCCGGCAATCCGACGCCGCGCACGGCCGAAACGCCCGCCGGCATGCTCAACGCCATCGGCCTGCAAAACGTCGGCATCGATGCCTTTATCGAAAAAAAGCTGCCGTTCATCCGCAGCGTTGATACGCCCTGCATCGCCAACTTTTTCGGAAACGATATCGGCGAATACGCGGAAATGGCGGCGCGCCTCGACGCATTGCCCGAAATCGCCGGCCTGGAAATCAACATCTCGTGCCCGAACGTCAAACACGGTGGCATCGCCTTCGGCACTGATCCGGCCAGCGCCGCGCGCGTCGTTGCCGCCTGCCGCCAGGCCACGAAAAAGCCGCTGATCGTCAAGCTCTCGCCCAATGTCACCGACATCGTCGTCATGGCGAAAGCCTGCGCCGACGCCGGCGCGGATGCGTTGTCGCTGATCAACACGCTGGTTGGCATGGCCGTCGATCTGGAGCGCCGCCGCCCGGTGCTCGCCAACATCACCGGCGGCCTCTCCGGCCCGGCGGTCAAGCCGGTCGCGCTGCGCATGGTCTGGCAGGTCGCCCGCGCCGTCAGCCTGCCGGTCATCGGCATCGGCGGCATCATGAGCGCAACGGACGCCCTTGAATTCATGCTGTGCGGCGCCAGCGCCGTCCAGATCGGCACCGCCAGCTTCATCGCGCCGGACAGCGCGCAACGCATCGCCGAAGAGATGGAAACCTGGCTGCGCGCGCACGGCGAGAACGACGTGCGCAACCTGATCGGCGCGCTCAAAACCTGAACGGGCGCGGCGCAGCGACTGAGGAGTTTGCCAGCAGCACCGCTGAAGTCCGCGTAAACAGGGCGTTTGCGGGTAGGTGCTTCCGAAACCTGGATGGATAAAGGCGCTCTGGGCAGGTGTTTTGGAATCCTGACAAATAAAGGGCTGGCCGGGTGTTGGCGCTTTTCGTCAGTTTTTTGGCAAAAGCTGCGCCGAGCAGAAATACCAGACTCGACCAGAAAATCCAGACCAGCAGCGCCGCGAAAGAACTCGCCGCGCCCAATGAAGAACGCGTCACCGTCGTGGCGATGTAATAGCTGATGGCGATACGCCCCGCCATGAACAACACGCCGCCGAGCGCCGCCCCCGCCAGCGTCGCCCGGAAAGGGAAGCGCCGGTCGGGCAGCCAGTGCATGACGATGTAGAACAGGCCAACGATCACCGTCCACGACCAAAATAATTCAAGGCTTCTGACAATACCGGCCAGCGCCGGCCACATGAACGTGACCCACTTGACGAAACCGATCGCCAGCGTCTGGAGCAGCATGACCGCCGCGACCAGACAGGCGCAGCCGAGCACTACGCCGATGACAACGATGCGCATACGCACAAAGCGCGTCCAGTTAAAGCGGCGCGGCGCCGCCTGCTCGGCCATGGCCTGCAAGGCGGTGCGCAGTTCGATGAACATGCCGCTGGCGCCAATCAGCGTCGTCGCCACGGCAAACAGCGTGCTGGAAATCGCCCTGCCGGCAGTGATGTTGGCCAGACCGCGATTGAGCATGCCGGCCAGCGTTTCCGCCTCGCGCTCGCCGAGCAGGCTGCGCAAGGTATCGAGGATCATCGCCCGAGCCGCCTGATCGCCCGCAACCTCGCCGCTCATGTTTGCCATGTCGCCCCAAATCCAGGCGGCGATGCTGGTCAGGATGACAAGCAGCGGCGCGACCGAAAAAGCGCCGTAAAACGCTGTCGCCGCGCCGGCGCGGATACCGTCCGCATCCAGAAAAATCCGCAGCGTTCCCGCACCTCTTGCCCAGACGCGGCGAAAAAGACCAACCGGCACAGGCAATGTCTTCGTTTTCTGCGCCGTATGCGCTGCGGAAGCGGCATCCTGGTCATGGGGAAAATCAGGTTCGATCGGGGACATCTTGTTCAACCATCATTCGTCATTTCTCGATTTCATCCAATCCGGCAGGCCGCTCCTGCGGGTTGAAAGCGCATTCTTCCGGGCGGTAGAATCCGTCCGGGTAAGCGATCGCCCGGTTTTGTGCGCTTCCATGCGGATCAGCCGGATTTCCCGGATTTTCCCAAATTTCCCGATTCATACAAGACTCATACAAGGTTCGTGCAAGAAACGCACACATCATCTTACGAGACGATTCTTTCATCCAAACCCCGCCCGTGCGCTGAAATACGCCCCGGCATCCATCATCCACTTGGGTACTCCTCCAGATTTAGTACAATCTGTACTTATAAGAGTATATCATATAGATATTATATTTGACAAACATATACATTTTTGATATAATACGAGGTAATAATGTATGGATTGGAGGAGAAAAGTGAGTAAATTTAGTAAAATCACGATTGCTCTAGCAATAGCTTTTGCTACTGCATTTTCACTCGTCCCTACAAGCGCTCAAGCTTTTGGAGGTGGGATGATAGGCGGTGCCAATGCCGCGCGTGGGTCAGACCAGCCATCTGACTTGTTTGGTCAGGCTGGTATATTCTCGACAATAACAAACGTAATGTTATTTATTGTTGGTGGCGTAAGTGTATTAATGATTATTATAGGTGGCTTGCGTTACGTACTTTCAGGCGGAGATTCTGGCAATGTATCTGCTGCAAAAAATACTATATTATACGCTATAGTTGGTATTATAGTATCTCTATTGGCTTATGCTGTAGTAAGTTTTGTAGTAAGTTCATTTGCTAATAATAGTGGTGGTGGATTCACATCTGGATTCAACAGCGGAACATCAGCAACTAATTTCTAGTTCTATATTAAAACTAAACTACGCAATAAAAATCACCTGCATAATAAGCGCAGGTGATTTTATGTTACAAAGTTCTATCTAACCAAGATCGTCTATACCGCACTGATAACAGACATTCTGCCAAAAATACTCAGAGTCTGGTATTTTCGCATATAACTCAGCTTCTTCTCTATTTAGAGGTATTTTACTTCTTTTTTTGCGAGCAATCGACGCGATTACAGGGTCTACTTGCATACAATCCCGTGACCTAAAGTCTTGGATCGCACCAGTATCATTATATTCTAATAGTGGTTCATTCTCATTAAAACTGTCGGATTCAGATCTAGTAATACCAAAAGATTCTGCTGTTTTCATATTTATATATGATACATTAAAATAAATCAGTTGTCAAACTAGTCTATATGGCGGAGAGAGAGGGATTCGAACCCTCGGTACGTTTTACCGCACGCCGGTTTTCAAGACCGGTACCTTCAACCACTCGGTCATCTCTCCACGTCTAAGGTATTGTATCATATTTATCATCCTACCTCCAGAGCTCGATGTGTAATTGCCAAAATTTGGATTTTTCTAGCGCCACCAGATCTTAAGGCTCGCACTGCCGATGTAATAGTAGCGCCAGTTGTTATAACATCATCAAAAATTATATATGTACGATCAGGCGATAGGGGGTAGCGTGATATAAACGCATTCTCTGCTTGAGTAAAGCGGGTTTGTCTATCAGCACCAACCTGGCGAAAGTTAGTTTTACGCCTTAAAACCATCTCGTATTCACAATTGATCATTTTAGATAAATGTCGCACAATATTAAGAATATGATCATATCCTCGTTGGCGCCTATGCTTAGAACTAGGCGGTAATGGAACTATAATATAGCTACGCCCAGTATTATCAATATTATTACTAACAATTTGCGCTAAAACTTTACAAAAAGCACGTTTATTATTATATTTATATTCGTGGAGTAATTTACGTAAATCCTTGCTCATCTTAACAGTGATTAACTGATTTACATTCGCAAGTTCACAAGAAGAGCAACAGCGACTCCCTGTATTTAGACCATATCCACATAGTATACAGTTATGCGAATTAAATGGTTTAAGTTGAAGCATACATTTTTTGCACATACCATCTGCTATATCGCTACAGACAACACAATGGTGTGGTGAAATTAACGAGATTAACTTATCTAACATACATATCTGCCTCTAATATAGGTTGATTCTATTGATTATACATTATTTTTTGATATAATAAGAGGGACGTATGTATGCGTTAGTGCCTAGAATTTTTAGTGGAGGATATCAATGGCTCGCAAACAAAATGATGATTTATTAATGGAAGATGATTTGACCGCAGCATTTTTAGACGATGAAATAGATGCTGTGCCTGCTGCTGCACCTCTTATGGAGGATGAGTCTATCATGGCAGAGGAGCCAACTGAAGACGATGTTCCAGGTCAATTAGCAGTTGATGTATATGAGACAGATGACGAATTAGTAATAAAAGCTCGCACCGCTGGTGTGAATAAAAATGATCTAGATGTAAGTATTAGTGAAGGTATTTTGACAATTAGCGGCACACTTACCAGTGGTGATGAAGTTGCCGTTAAGAATTGGCACATGCAAGAGTGTTACTGGGGTGAGTTTAGTAGATCACTACATCTACCTGTACCAGTAAAGGAAGATGAGGCAAAGGCTGCCCTTAAGGATGGTATTCTTTCAATAAGCTTTCCTAAATTACAACAAGAACAGGCTACTAAAATTCCAATTATGTAAATCGTTTCTTATAGAAACAAATACTGCAGCTCTGTGTTAAACAGGGCTGTTTTATTAAATACAGTTTGAGATCATGACGCTAGTATATTAATAAACTAAATTTAAAACTAAAGGCTAGTTCAGCGTATGTTTCTTATCTTAATTTAAGATAATACTGTACTACAGCCAACAAATAAAATACAGGCTAGAGGATATAAACCAAAGCCTGTATTAATTTATCCAGTAGAACTATTTATGCTGCTGAGCCACCGTTACCCTGGAACTGGTTTATCACAAAGTTCACGATAGCATAAGCCATTATAACAACCACTAAACCAACTACAGCATAAAGAATCGTATTCTTGGCCGATTGTACTTGACCAGAATCACCGCTAGAGATAACATAGCGAATACCACCAATAATTAATACAATCACAGCAACTGCACCAGCTAAGAATAGTAGGACATCTGTTACCTTCTTAAAGATGCCTTGTTGACCTTCTAGACTATCAGGTTGATTATTACCCTTAGCTGTATTAGCACCACCACTAATTCCTTCCGATACACTACCCTGAGCAAAAACAGATTGAGATTGCAATACAGTTGTAGCTACTGTAGCCAAAAGTACACCACCAAACACTAATGATGTTACGGGCAAGCTTACTAGAATTGCTTTTAGTTTTTTCATATAATGCCTTTCTTTCTAATTATTTAAAGCTTTATTATATATTTATACCACAATATTACGCTAGTGTGAATATTTACTTAGCCACATTGGTTACCACAAAGTTCACGATGGCATAAGCCATTATAACCACTATCAAGCCAATCACAGCATAAAGAATTGTATTTTTAGCTGCTTGCACCTGACCAGAATCACCACTAGAAAGCACGTAGCGAATACCGCCAATAATAATAACAATCACGGCAATTGCACCAGCTAAGAATAGTAAAATATTAACTATATTAGTAATGAAAGATGGTAAATCGGTAGAGTTGCCATCATTTACAGAAGAAACACCACTAGTAACCTCTGATTTAGCATTAGCAAAAACTGGCGCATCCATAGCAAGTGGAGTTACCACTATTCCCAAAGATACCAAAGCTGCAATTAAAAATTTTTTCATTGATATTAACTCCTTATATTCTGTTTACTATAAATGAAACTATTGCCCAAGCCAACAAAGCTACCGCCAAACCAATTACCGAATATAGCAAAGTGTTGCGGGCAGAAGTAACCTTAGCAGCTTCGCCATTAGCTGTGATAAATTTATAACCACTAATTACGATCATTATTACAGCCACAATACCAATAGCCCAAAGTGATAGATTGATTAAATTTTTAGCCGTATTAGCTACATTGTCTTTACCCTTACTGGCACAAACTTTTGAATCAGTTGCACCCTCACAACCTTGCCATAAGTTAAGAGCAGAGGCGGGGGTAGCCGAATATAAGCCAATTCCTAACAAGGTAACACCTGCTAAAAACATTGATACTAACTTTTGTTTCATCTACTTCTCCTTACTTTTGTGTAGCATTAATTAATAGTTGCGTAATCGCAAAGGCCACCATCACTATAACTAAACCAATAACCGAATAAAAGACTGCTTGTTTGGCACGGGAGACCTTTCCTGGATCGCCATTAGAGGTAACATACAGCCATCCACCAATAACAATTCCAACCACCGCAACGATACCAGCCACAAAATAAACTGTATTAATGATTGAAGTTAGAGCACCATCTGCACTCGTAACTTGAGTTCCTTTTAGATTGACCTCATTAGCTTTAATTAAGGCGTCTGCGAAAATATACTTAATTACACTCATTATTTACCTAATCCCGAAGCCACTAAATTAACTATTCCAACAGACATTAGCGAAATCACCAAACCAATTGCCGCATTACGTATAGTTTTTAATCCACGTGCAGCGTTTTCTGGCGAGCCAGCACTGGTCATGTAGTAAAAACCGCCTGTCATAATAAATGCCACACAAGTATAGCCTACTAACTGCAATATAATTTCTACTACATTAGCTATTATTATTGAGAGATTTTTATCAATAGTATTTTTTTCAAACTCTATACTACAATCAGAAGGATTAATTGGTAAATTTCGCCACCAAGAAGGGAAAGTTAAAAAGCGACTTTCACAAGCCGCAGAAGCGCTTGAAAGCGGTATAGTTGAAAATACCAGCGCTAAAGCAAAACTAAAAACAAAAAGTTTTATTTTTTTCATTATCCTATAACTCCTCCTGGAATAATAAAGTTTAAAAAGACAGTCATTAATGAAAAGGCGATGATACCTATCACAACATTTCGTATAATCGCCCTAGCATTCTGCACCTGAGCAGCGTTATCTTGTGCCGAGGCGTATAAAATAGCACCATAACCTATACCGCCAACTGCTGTAATGCCGACTCCTATCGCCATAATTCTAATAACTATCTTGATTATTTCTATAATTGCACCACCTTTTTTATCATCTTCTTTAAGATCACAATTAATAATAGCAGTATTTACACCACCGCATTTATTTTCAGCATGAACGACAGGCGATAATATTGCAGTTACCGCACAGACAGAAAATATGGCTACCGCAAAAAATAATTTTAATTTACTTTTCATAATATTGACTTCTTTATTGTGCTTATTTTTTATTATTGTAACATAGAAAAGCAAATTTTCTAGTAACTTTATTGCTTATTATAACATTAGGCTTATGTTATAATATCCGCATAGGTATATTTTGTGCTTATGATAGATAAGATATTTTCTAAACACTTGCACTTGGGTGGAAAATTACCACTAAAAGTAAGCAAAGTATTGCTGGCTGTTTTAATATTAGCGGGCGCTATTTTTGGTACGCAAATCTTAAATACAAACACTGCTTATGCTGCTGGTTGTAAGAATGAAGATGGTAAAGTTTATGAAGCTGTAGCAGACTGTCTACCTAGTGCAAGCTGGGATGGAACAAGTATTAATTATGGCAATAGTAAGTTTACTAAGAAGAGAACCCAGGTAATCGACGAGAAGTATGGGGAACAAATCAAAAGACTTGGAACAAATAACGCAGACATTTATGAACTAAGTACAAGGACAGGTATTAGAATATTAGTACCTGCTGGAACCAAGCCTGGCGACAAGCTAGATAGGGCTTTACTTGTATTAACGCCATCAAATGTGAGATCCTACACAGATATAGAACCTGACAAAATATACAAACAAATAAAAATTTATGAAAAAGCTGATGACATACCAGATAGTGAAAAGACCAACGAAGCCGGAGTAAAGGCAGGCGAAGGGGAAGATCAAGAAGCACCCATATGCAATATAGGTGATGGATTAGGATGGTTAATTTGTCCAGCAGCTACTTTTTCAGCTAACTTAGTCGATGGGGCTTTTTCATTTTTATCGGGTCTAATGTCATATGATACATTAGTAGATAAAGATTCACGCGAAACTCTTTTACGGCAATGGGCTTTGATGCGTAATGTGGCTAATATTGTGTTTGCAGCTGCATTCCTTATGGTTGTTTATTCTACAATGACAAATATAGGTATAAGTAACTACAATCTTAAACGAATGGTTCCGCGTCTAGTTGTTGCGGCGATATTAGTGAACTCATCATTTTGGCTATGTACAATTGCCGTAGATATATCTAACATAGCTGGTAATACCGTAAGTGGGCTCATGGAGTCAGCACGTGAAGTTGCTGTGTCGACCGACCCAGAAGAAAAGGGTGAATCGCTATGGCTAGAAAAAACAGCTATGGTTCTATCTGGTGGTGCAATTATAGGTGGCATCGGGGCCGCTGGATTAAGCTTAAGTTCACTCGCACTATTAATACCTATCTTATTTTCGGCACTTTCTGCAATATTATTAGTAATATTAATTCTGGTATCGCGGCAGGCATTAATAACACTGTTGGTTATAATATCACCGCTAGCTTTTGTGGCATATGTATTACCAAATACATCACATTGGTTCGATAGATGGCGGAAAACCTTCACCACTATGCTGATGATTTTTCCTATTGTAGCATTATTATTTAGTGGATCTAAGCTAGCTGCAACAGTAGTACGTTTGACAGGTGGCGCGGACATGGACCTACTTTCATTAGGAATTCAAGCTTTACCGCTCTTTGCGGTACCAGCAATACTTAAATCAATGGGTGGTGTATTAACAAGAATTGGAGCTTTAACAAATGATAAATCTAAGGGTTTGCTAGATAGGGGTAGAAATCGGCTACAATCAAGTGTTGACATGGCAAAGAAAAAAGCCACCTCGCGCGATCTTCAAAGTAGTAGCAAATGGAGAAAATACAGACATGGCGTTAGAAGTATAAATCTAAAGAATAAGGAATCAGCCGCACAAGCAGCGCTGGAATATTCACAAACAGAATATCATAACAATAGATTGCTAAATGATCCTGCTTACTTACGAGCCATGTCTGGTGGAAATCCGCAAATGGAAGCTATTCTAAAAGGTAACGCTGCTGCTGCTGTAGATAAACAGGAGCAAGCAGCAATCAGTGGTTTGGCAACAAATTATAGCGCAATTAATCCAGATACTTTAAGAGACAGATTAAAAGCTGGTGGGCAAGGTGACCTAGAGAAAGCAGCTATGGCGCGCGTTCTCATACAAAAAGATAAGTCACCTGGCACTATGGAAGTGCTTGATAATTTAGTTAATAAGAGTGGTTCGTCTACTGTTCGCCGTGAAATTGCCCGCGGTGACCACGGTAGTTTAATTGGGGCGGGACAGAAAGCACAGATTGAAGCAGGCAAAACCAACGCTGGCAAGGATATTAAGCTAACTGATATGTATAAAGAAAGTGCAATGAAATGGTCTCCAGAGCAAGCTACTAAAGCAGGGCCTGGTGAGCTTGGGCTCTTAAAAGATCTAGCACAAAACGATCAAGGCTTATCTCAAACTATGTCTAGGCTAGCTGACACAATTAGTAATAATCCGCAGCTTTCTGTTCAAATAGGTAAGACTGCACCTATGTGGTCAGATTTTAGAAACGGGGTTTATACAGGTAATACAGTAGCTGCCGCCAGCCCAGCTGCCGCACAAGCAACAACCACTCCTCCAGCAGGGGGCGCAGCGGCTACTGCAAACAATACTCAACAAGCAACAACCACTCCTCCAGCAGGAGGTGCAGCGGCAGCTGCAAGTAATGTTCAAAATACCCAGTCACCTAGCGGCGGTACTACGGCAGGCTCAACTGGATCTAGTTCTAACAATTCATCTAATAACCCAGGAACTCTAAATAAAAAGGGTACATAGGCCAATTTATGTACACTAAAAAAATCTTTCTTGCAATAGTCGCTAGTATTGCATTAATAATATGTGTAGCAAATACCTTCGCTCACGCCCAGGAAGCAACCAAAAAAGAGCCTTCTACTAGAGCGGAATGTATAGAGTGGGGCGGCAAGGTTAGTGATGCGCCATCTGGTACAGGTTATGGAGGGCAGTGGCGTTGCCGCGATTATACAGCCCCCAATATTAAGCGTTCAGCCGACCAACCTACTCCAGAAGGATCGTACATAGATAAAACCCTTAATGAAAAAGAATGTAAAGAAAAGGGTATGCCTGTTTATGAAATCAGATCGGCGAGTTTAGGTACAACAAACCAAAAATATATTCACTGCCAAATAGGTGGCGAAACTTGGAACCAAAGATTAGCTAAAAACCTTGAAGCTAAGAAAAAAGAGGAAGAAGATAAAAAGGAACGGCCGCGGTGTGTGGTAGCTGGTTTTGGATGGATAGCTTGTCCAGTTTTGGGATTTTTAGGAAAATTATCTGATACATTATTTAAAACTCTTCAGCCCCTTCTTCAGTTCGAGACGCTGACAAGAAGTGACACTTATGGGCAAATTGAAAAAGTTTGGTCTGTATTTAGAAATATAGCAAATGTAGGTTTTGTGGTAATTTTCTTAACAATAGCCCTATCTCATACTACGGGTAGAGGTTTAAAATCTTATACTGTACAAAAAATGTTACCCCGTTTAGTTATAATTTCAATAGCTGCAAATATATCATTGCCACTAGCAGCTTTATCGATTGATGCATCAAATTTAGCGGGAGCTGGCATGCGGGATTTAATCGAAACTCGCGCCGTAAGAGTTGAAGATAATAGTACCTTTGAAGAAGTTACTTCTGGAATTTTAGCTGGCACTCTAACATCAGCAATTGGTGGAGGGACTGCAATTGGAATTGGCGGATTATCTCTGAGTGGAGCTTTTTATGGATTATTAGCAATTTTGCTACCAACAATTATAGCCAGCACTATAGCCCTTGGTATTACCTTAATTATATTAGTGGCTCGGCAAGCATTCTTGGTTATATTAGTAGTGCTTATGCCTGTGGCATTAATGTTCCAACTTATGCGCGGCACATCACAATATTGGGGGAAGTGGAGTAAATATTTTGTAGGAATGTTGCTAGTTTATCCTGTTGTATCGGTAGTTTTTGGAGCATCATCTTTAGCTTCACATGTTATTATGCTAAGCGGTAAAGATAGCGCGTTAATGAGTTTAATGGCAATTGGAGTCCAGGCAATACCACTATTAATTTTGCCCTTTATGCTAAGTAGTCTAAGTAGATTAAGCGGCATGGCTGGTATAGCATCAAAAAGCTCAAGATATCTTAATAGTAAAGTCGGAAGTCGCGCTATGGGATTCGTTAATCGTCAACGCAATCTAGCCGCCGCTAATAAAACTCAACAAATATCAAGCAAAGTTAATAATCCAGACGCCAAGACAAAAGGTATAAAGCGATTATCTAGAGGTATTTCTAACTCTATTGCAGGCGGATCAATTTATCGTCAAAATCAATTAGAAGCTAAGCAAAAAACTGTTAATAAAATGCTAAATGTGGTTTCTGCCAGATATCATCTAGATAATCTTATTAATAATCCTAACTATATGAAAGCCTTGTACGGAAGGGGGGCTGATAGAAACACTCAAGATATTATAAAATCACAAGCAATTTCACAAATGAGTAATTTAGACGCACAATTGGTTAAATCTCATCAGTTGTTGTTGAGTGCAAAAACGTCATCAGAGCTCAGAAATATGACGAAAGCACCTATATTCAGCGAAACAGAACGAGTTGCGCTTTTAAATGAATTAGTTAAGCGTGGCGAAGTATCGAAACCAGATGGCGCTATAGCTTATATGCAAGTTTTAATTTACAAAAATACAGCGCAAAATTTTTCACCTACTATTGCACAAGGCGTTTCATCTGTTTTATCAGAGCAAATGCCTGGCTTAATTTCTCAAGAAGCTGCCGCATCAGTTTTAGAACCTCCAGAAAGCGGATCAGCTGGGCTAAATATTAATAAAGAAATGCAAAGATCAATGGAAAATGATGAAGTTTCGCCGCAAGATATCACTCAAATGGAGCCAGAGGTATTACAGTATGCCATATCTAATGCTACCGACGATGGTAGGGATAAGCTACGAGAAAGCGCCCTAATCGCCGTGGAAGATGAGGAGCTAAAAGCCAAATTAGTCAACTCTGAGTATGTATCTGCGTTTGCAAAAGGAAAAGCGCCTTCATCGGATGGCAGATATTCCCAATATCAAAAAGCTGTAAGTCAAGCGAAAGCTGCTCAAGCCCGCAATCAAACAAGTAGTAAGTTAGCTTCTAACGCCCAATCTAGCCAAAATCAAGCACCACAAACACTTCAGCAGAATCAATCTGTATCAATTCCAAAAAGCCAAAAAGCCCAACCAAAACCACAACCTAAGAACAATGCCAGTACTACGCAACAGCAAAATACTCAACCAGCTGCACCGACACAATCATCAACACAAGCACCAACTCAAGCCTCAATAACCAATACATCAAACTCGGCAAATTCTTCATCGGTAACTATAACGTCAACAGCATCCTCACAATCAGCTGGATCTAGCCAAAATGGATCTTCACAATCAGGAACATCGTGGAGTTTTCCTGTCGTTACCAGTACCAAATTTGACCCAAATACTGTCGACGATGTTTGGATAAATATTATGCACAGCAGCCAAGATAATACACAACAAAATTCAGCACAAAATAAAAGAGGCGCTCAAATTAAAGCTATAATTCATGATCCTCAAAATAATGATAATGGCGGCAGTAGTAAGAGTAGCAAGTCTTCAAAACCCTCCCCACAATCCCAAAAATCTTCAAACAAGTACCCAGGCGACCAGCGCAAAGATATATTTGCAAAATTTGGATATAGACCAGGATTCGGTAGAAGATCTAAATAATAATCAAAAGTTGTTAAAACTTAAGCTTTTAGTTTATAATATCTAGTGTAATGGCGACTTATAAAGTTCCACAAGATGTTGAGGCCGACGACAAGCTGCTCGGTCCGTTTAGTTTTCGCCAATTTGTATACCTTATAATTGTAGCCGCATCAATCGGTATAGCTTGGATTTTGGCACAAATCTTTATTGGTTTAATTATTATACCGATGCCATTTATTATATTTTTTGGCGCCTTAGCTTTGCCTCTTAAAAAAGACCAGCCTATGGAAACCTATTTAGCGGCAATTTTTTCTTTTTATTTTATAAAACCAAGAAAGCGTATATGGGTACCAGATGGAATTGAATCACTGGTAGAGATTACCGCTCCGAGACAAGTTGAACCAGAGCGAGTGAAAGATATCAACCAACATGAAGCCGCAGCCAGGTTAAGCTACTTAACTGATATAATTGATTCACGAGGTTGGTCAGTTCGGGGAGCGGGCGTGCCTAACCAAGGTATTGATTTCAATCAGAATCCAGGCGGAACACCAGACATGTTTGACGATTCACAAACTGAATCCCAAAGATTTGGTAAATTACTTGAGCAATCAAATACGCAAAAAATTCAAGCTATCAACCAACAAATTCAACAGCAATACAATGCACCCGTATCACAACAATTTAATAATACTCAATCTCCAATCAATACCATATTACAGCAAGAAGCCAGCTACCAACCTTTGCAGAATATTCAGCAGCCAAATCCAGCCATTCAGCCGCTAAATATACCTTTACCACCAGTTCCACCAAGCCCAATAAATCAAATTTCAACACCAGGTAGCTTTAATCAACAACCAGTAAACCAACAAAGCGCTAGCAATATACCGCCTTCACCTGCTATAATTGAGCTAGCAAACAATAGCGAGGGTTTAACGGTGGCAGACGTCGCCCAGCAAGCCGCGCGAATTCATGATATAAACAGGGGACTGCCTGAAGATGAAGTCAATATTTCATTACATTAATTATTAGGGGGATTTTATACGATGCAACCACAACAGCCATATCCACAAAATGGCCAGCAGGGCTACCCAATTAACGGCGTCCCAAATCAAGGTCAGCCATACCAACAGGGTGGACATCAGTATACACCTTACCCTCAAGCTGGACCAGGTGGACGACCTTATCCGCCACAACAATCTCCTCAGCCAGGTCCAGGTAGGCCAGGTCCTCAGCAAAATCCAGCTCAACAACAAAAAGCACAACCACAGCAGCCACGCCCTAAAAACACAACGCAAAATAGTCTACTTTTTTCTGAAATTCGCGATAATATGTTAATTATGGCTGACGGCAGTTTTAGAGCGGTAATCGTTTGTAAGTCCATAAACTTCGATTTAATGAGCTCAAGTGAGCGCGAAGCTGTTGAATTTAGCTACCAAAGTTTTATCAATTCTTTGACTCATCCAATACAAATCTTAATTAGATCACAAAAAATTGATATCGGACCTTATCTTGATAGGCTAATTGCTATTAGAAGGTCTCAGGATAATATGCTTCTTGGTGTTTTAATGGATGACTATATAGAATTTATCGATATTGTATCAGAAGAAGCCAATATTATGGATAAAAGCTTTTATGTAGTTATCCCTTATTCTGTAGTGGGAGATTTGAGTAATATTAAAGATGCTGGTAAGGGCTTTTTTGCAAAAATGTTTGGTGGTGGCGGAACAACAATCACCAGAATTGATAAAATAACTTACCAAAAAGCTAAAGATGAGATTAAAAACCGCATTGATTCAGTAACTAACGGTTTATTCCAGATGGGAGTACATTGCCGACAACTAAATAGTAAGGAGCTCGGCGAATTATATTACAATTACTACAATCCAGACACAGCCATTCGCGAGCCGCTTAGCAATTTTAGACAAAACACCTTTTCATATGTACGCAAGGCAGAAGGTGAATCACCACATCAGCAAAATGGAGGAGTAATGTAATGGCAAAGAAAAAGGATGCTTTAGATATTGCAGCACAGCAACGTGCAAAAGAAGCGGCCGAAGTCGAAGCTCTATTTTTAAAAGGTGTTAATACTTTACGAGATCTAATTGCACCAAGTAGTCTCGAGTTTCAGGTTGATCACTTTAGGCTCGGTACAAAATATGGGCGAACCCTCTATGTGTACGGCTACCCTAGGGAAATTTATACTGGATGGTTAAGTAATGTTATTAATATGGACGAAGTGCTGGATATTAGTATGTTTATATATCCAGTTGACACTCAAGTCGTTATGCAGAATTTGCGCAAAAAAGTTACCCAGCTTGAAGCAAGTATGACAATTAACCATGAAAAAGGGAAAACTCGCGATCCAGGACTAGAAGCCGCCTTAGCTGACGCTGAAGAGTTGCGCGATGAGCTTCAAATTGGACGCCAAAAATTCTTCCGATACGGTTTATATATTACCTTATATGCTGATAGTATGGATGAATTAACTTTTGTCCAAAATAAAATAGAGACTCTCTTTGGGCAACAATTGGTATTTAGTAAGGTTGCAAGTAGCCAACAGGAACAAGGTTTAAATAGTACGGTTCCTCATATGATGGATCAGCTCCAAATTCGTCGCAATATGAATACTGGCGCAATATCAACATCTTTTCCATTTACAAGCGCAGACCTAACGCAAGAAAAAGGAATTCTATACGGAATCAACATGCATAACAATGGTCTTGTTATATTTGATAGGTTTAGTCTAGAAAATGCAAATATGGTTGTGTTTGCTAAATCTGGAGCTGGTAAATCTTTCACTGTTAAGCTAGAAGCTATTCGATCTATGATGACTGGAGCTGATGTACTTATCATCGACCCAGAAAATGAGTATCAAAAACTCAGTGATGCCGTTGGCGGAAGTTACATACGCCTAAGTTTAAGTTCAGATGTACGCGTTAATCCTTTTGATTTGCCAAAAGTCGTCGATACAGAAGATGCCGATGATGCTCTACGCGCAAACTTAGTTACCCTGCACGGTCTATTAAGGTTAATGCTAGGTGGAGCAACTGCACAAAATGTTAATGTTACCTTATCTCCAGAAGAAGAGGCTGATCTAGACCAAGCCCTAATTGACACTTACGCTCGTCTTGGTATTACTAGTGACCCGCTCACTCATCACTCAATTCCACCAACAATGGCAGATCTTTACGATACGCTTCTACATATGGGTGGTACTGGACCAGCACTTGCTCAGCGTTTGCGTAAATATACTACAGGAACATTTGCGGGCATTTTTAGCCAGCAAAGCAATATTGATATAAATAACAGTATGGTTGTATTTAATATACGCGACCTCGAGGATGAATTAAGACCCGTGGCTATGTATATAGTTCTGAGCCATATTTGGAATATTACACGAAGTCGCAAGCGTAAACGTATGCTTATTGTTGATGAGGCATGGCAGCTTATGAAATATGAAGATTCCGCCAACTTTTTATTCAGTTTAGCAAAACGAGCTCGTAAATATTATTTAGGTATTACTACAATTACTCAGGATGTTGAAGACTTTATGGGAAGTAAAATGGGTCGCGCAATCGTGGCTAACTCGTCAATGCAGTTACTGCTAAAACAATCGTCTAGTGCAGTTGACGTATTGAGTAATGTTTTTAAACTCACAGAAGAAGAGAAAAAGCGATTATCAAGTTTTCCTGTAGGGCAAGGTTTGTTCTTTGCTGGGCAAAACCATGTACACATTCAAGTTATTGCTAGTCGAACGGAAACCCAACTCGTAAGCACAACTCCAGTAGAACAACTTAAACAAGATAAATCTAGTCAGCTTATGAGGTAATTCTCATGGCATCTAATGACACCAAAGACAGGGAGAACCTTAATCCAGCTGATAATTATTGGTCGGATGGTAATGTGTTTCAAGGTGATGCCAAAAGCAATAGATTAAAAAACGCTGAAGAGGAAGCGGCTAGCGATAATTCGGATAATATAAACAATCCTGAAGATGAATTATCAAATATTAATGATGCTAAAAATCTCGAAGAATCATCTGGTATAAAATATCCTGGAATCGGTCAATCCAGAGGTGGTTACAAATTTAATCCAAAAGGTAAGGGTATTTCTAGTGGCGTAACAGGAAAAGCAAAACTTCTATTACAAGCAAAAAATTTACTCAATAAAAAAGGGCCCATTGGTTTAATTATCGCAATTTTAACTACCACGGGAATTTTTAGTTTTTCACTTTTTACTACACCAGCTTATTGGTGGGCGTCTGTAAAATCAAATATTACTAATGTCCGCGATATGGCAGGTCCTGCCCGAAATATGCGATTTAGCCGAATTATAGAAAGGCAGATTCCACGCAATAACCGTTCATTAGCAGAAGTTAATGAGGCTTGCAAAAAACCTAAATCACATAAATGCCGCAGTGCAACTATCAGCGAACGTATGAAAAAGCGACTCGAAAAAGCTGGCATAGAAATTGACGCCGAAAAACATGATAAAAGCGGAAGATACCATATCAAGTCCATGACCATAACAGATGATATGGGGCGTGAACATAAGATAACCAACCGTAGCGAATTTAGAAATGCCTTCAGAAAGCCAGGTTTACGCTCAATTTTTAATCGTGGATTTGATGGAGCAAAATCACTCTTCTTTAGTAATAAATTTAAAAATGTACTTTCTAAACGCTTTAAAACCAGTAAGATTTCAAAACTTACTGGAAAAGACAAAAAAAGTATGGATGCATCATTTAGAAAAGGCATGAAACTAGAAGGTGAACCAGCAAATGGAGATAGAAAAAAGCGGCAAGAGAATAAAGAAAAACAAACCAAAAAGATAAAAAAACATACAGACAAAATTAAACAAGAGTTAAAACATCTAGGTCCACTTGGGATTTTATGCAACGCTTACGATGGAGCGAAAAGCATAACATCAGCCGCTAAAATGGTGCAAATTGCTAATCTCGTGCGGTTTGCCATGATATTCTTTACAGAATTTGATAAAGCAATAGCAGGGGACGCAACACCAGAATCTAATCAGTATATTGGCGATAGATTAAATTACAATGAGTTTAATAAAACAGATAGTGATGGCAAAATAAATCGCTTCTATAATACTACATTTACGGATTCAGAAGGAATGCGTATGTTACTACACGGCGATATTAGAAACCTTAGTGATCATGCCGAAAAATATGTCGTAGGCGGCGGCTTAGTTGGGCAAATAAATGGAGTTGTGTCAAAAATCGAAAACACAGTCGGAGGCGGGCCATTCAGTAGTGATTCTGGCGAAAAGGGTCCAATTAGAAATGTACTATCAAAGGTTACTGGGCGAAGCTTAAGTACTCCAACAGATACTGGCAGGATGATTATGTCAGAACTTTGCTTAGCAATAGATAAGGCTGGCGCTATTGGAGAGATACGGCAATGCAGCACAACCCTAGGCAAACCCCTTGCGGCGGCGGGCGCAGCTTTTGCTGGAGTTGGCGCAATTGCGGGATATGCTTTATCAGTTGGTTTATGTACTGCTATTGTTGGCGCAGCTAATTTAATTATGGATGAAATTATGAATAGCCTTATGCAAAAAGTCTTAAAATGGGTAGTCGATTGGGTGGCTGGAATGAATCTTGATGAAGAAACTAAAGGCTTTGATGCTGGTAACGCCATAGCATCGGGGGCGGGCTTCTTGATGCAAAATACCGCACAAACTAACGGCTTAGTAGCAACAGATAAGACTGGCTATAAAAATTATTTAGCTAACGTTTCATCAGAATATTCTGAATATATAGCATCGCTTCGCCATGAAGCTCGTAATACTCCATTTGATGGATCAAATCAATATTCTTTCCTAGGGTCAATCATCACATCAATGCAGGGTATGCGAGGCATGGGCGCGCGCGAAATTCACCCAGTTAGCTTCTTACAGAATACTTTAGCGCTAATTCCACTTGGGGCACAAAAATTAGTAGCAGCCACACCAACCACTAGCGCACTAAGTGGATCATTCGGCGCAATACCAGAATTTGATGAAAGGGAAGCCAAGTGTAAAGACCCAACTTTAACAGACAGCTTTTCTGGAGATCCTTTCTGTGTGCCTTATGTGCATATGGATAAAACCGCTTTAACTATCGATCCAAACACAGTGACAGATTATATGGTAAATAATGATTTTATAGATGAAGAAGGCACTATAAAAAATAGCAATCATGGTAAGATTCTTAAGAATTTCAATAAATTCTGCGTAACTCGCACCATGCCACCAGGTGAACTAGATCCTGGCGGAAGTGAAGACGGGGCAATAAAAGGTGCCGCGGACGATATAGAGTCTGCCAACTCAGATAAAAAAGATCCAGGCTACTCCCAGGCTCAGGAAAATATTTCCCAGGATTCTCTACAGTTAAATACAAAAGATGGCTACACATTCAGAGAAAGAATGATGTTGGACGACTGGCGATCAGGTTATAACTGCAGCAAGCCAAATGAGGCCGCTGGTACAAATAAAGAAATGCTAGCAATGCTTTCAGCCTACACTATGGATAATAGCATTTACGATGATATGGATGATAAGGAAGCTAAAAGCCCAGCTAACCATGAAATAGGAGATGGCGGATCTGGCGATTGGGCTAGACCAACTACAGGACCATGTCTATCTGGATTTGGACAAAGATGGGGGACTTTACACGCTGGACTAGACATATCACCACCAGCAGGTACTCCAATTTTAGCACCAACTAAAATGAAGATAATTTCCGCCTCAGATAAAGGTGACGGGTATGGAAACTCAGTAGTTGCTAGACAGGAAGGTGGCGAAGGCTATATGTTTAGATTTGGTCACGCGATGGAATTAAAAGTTAGAGAAGGCGAGACAGTTGAAAGAGGCGCCGTAATAGCAACAGTTGGAGCAACTGGCTACGTAACTGGACCTCATCTACATTTTGAGATTTATCCAAAAGATGCCCCAGATGGAGCCTACGCAAGTAATGGTTCGCCTATGGATCCATATCCAAAATTAAAAGAACATGGTGTAGATGTAGGTGCATGTAGTCCCAATTAAATGAGGTAATAAATGAATAGATCGATAATAAAATCAGCAAAATATTTTCTCCTAACTTTCGTGATTGGGATATCTTCAGTTATATCACCGCTCACATCAAGTGTGGCAGCTCAAGAAAATAATAAGAGGCTTCAACTAGATTTTTCTAACAATGGAATACTTTATTACGATACTTGCGGAGGAGATCCATCACCAAAAGGTACCGATGTACGTGAAGGTGTTGATCTTGAATTTCCTAAAAACATTGACGAAGATGCAATGGCCAAAGCTATAGATGATTATATCGAATCCAACACACCAGATAGTATCTTACTAGATACAGGAAAGTATATAGTTGCTTCATCTAAAAAAGCTAATATTTCACCATTTCTAGTGGTTGCACATGCTTTGGTGGAATCTAATTTAGGTAAGCCAGGAATTAGCGCGTTTGTGGATCAAGCTAATAATTCATTCGGGCGTTCAGCTACTGATTCACAACCAAAAATACCTGGCAATGATAGAATCAATGCTTACATGTGGAGTAGCGGAAAAGCTAGCGTTGATTATACTGAACCAGAAAATCAATTAGAAAATACAAGTGATTTTCCAGCATATTTACGACAAACATACGACGAACAAATCAAGACAGGTAATCTTGACGAATATTTAAAAAAATATGTCGATGAAAGTCTAGCTCTTACTAACTATAAAGATAAGTTTTTAAAAACCATTAATATTCTAGCAAAGGCAAGTAAAAAATCAAACAATGGAGGTCGTAGCAATTCGGGTAACTCTAATGGGTCAAACACAAATGAAAGTTCGCCTCAACGCCGCGAACTTGGAAAGGTCTATATAGTTGGTGATTCACTTACTGAAGGAGCTTCCAGTGTTTATGAGGAGAAAATGAAATCAGCTGGAGCTAGTGATGTTCGTGTAAGTTTTTCACAAGGCGGAAATCTTGATTCCCCAGGAACAACTGGTACAAGGCGAAGTGGTATTGATTCTATAAAAGCTGACAGCGAATATATAAAAGATGCCAATACGGTTGTTATCGCTCATGGAACTAATAATTTATCCCATACACGAAGTGGCGATGATGCCATTAAAGACGCCATAAATGCAGTAAAATCAAGTGGAACAAAAGCTAAAATATATTGGGTAGATGTAGCGGTTACAGATAAATCTTCACTAGGTAACGATTATGTTCGCAATATAAATAAAGCAATCCACGGCAATACAAATGCTGGTTATAGCGTAATTTCCTGGGCAAAAGCAGTTGATGCAACTGTAAATGATGATATCGGTTTAATTAAACATAATAGTGAATATGTTGGAGGTGACGGCGTCCACTTAACACCGAAGGGTTACGAAAAATTAGTAGATACCGTTATCAGTGCCCTAATAAATGATAAGGAAGATTCTAACACAGGTAAAGAAGTCGATGCTTGTTGCGATGAAGGAAACGCACCAGTAAGCACTAGTGTTGATATTACAGGGGAAACTGGCGCAGAAAAGGTATTTAATTATTTTATATCAAAGGGATTCACCGCAGAACAAGCCGCAGCAGTAGCTGGAAATTTAATGCAAGAATCTGGTGGTGGTACCGAAAATCTTCAACCTGAAGTAATTAATTCCATCGGAGCTGTTGGTATTGCCCAGTGGCTTTTTAATCGTAAGAATAATTTTATGGAAGCAGCAAATAGAATGGGCAAGCCGTGGCAAGATATTGAATTTCAGATCTATTTTATAGGCTGGGAGATTGGCATAGAGGGAGATGCAAAATATGGCGGTAGCGGACCGACTCACCCACACGTTGGTGAAGAGCTAAAAAATGCCACTTCGATAGATGCAGCAATAAAAGTATGGCTAGAAAAATACGAAATCCCTTGTGTGCCAGGTAGTTGTCAGCATGAGATACAGATTCGTACACCAATGGCAAATCAGGTCTTCGAAAAATATGGAGATGGAGGTGGTTCAGGTCCTGGTGGAACACGCAAAAATGCAGCTGATGGTACTTGTGAGGAAAAAAATGAAGACAAAGAAGCTTCAGGAGACTTTGTATATTATAGCCAAAACGACGCACAATGGATGTCATCAGGACTACCAATAGCACTAGCTGGATGCGGACCAACTTCACTTGCGATGATTATTGCCACCAAAAAAGATAAGAACGTAACCCCAGTAGAAACAGCAACTTACTTAATGGGAGTGGGTGCATGGAGTTCTGCAGGACTAGTTTGGTCTGGTATTCCACTTATTGCGCAAAAATATGGTATGAAGTCTAACGATCTAGGTGTAGACTGGGAGAAAGCTAAGAGTGAACTCCGAGCTGGTAAAATGGTGTTAATTTCTGGAGCGGGTCCAAGTCCATTTACTGGCGGCGGACACTTAATCGTTGGGCGCGGTGTCACAGATGATGGAAAGGTGATTATAGCTAACCCTGCGCCAGGTTTAGCAGCGGGCGCGCCAGAAAATACCCCATATAATGTACCTCTGCCAGGCACTATGAATCTTTGGTCATTCGAATAATAAAGGAGTTGAGAAAATATTATGAACAAACAAATTATTATAAACGTTACACTAGCAGTTTTAGTGATAACTTGCGCTATAATAGCGCTAGCTATATCACAGCAAGCAGAAAGAACTAGTCAGCAATACATTGACCCAGATTCAAAACAAGAACAAAAAATTTCTTCAGAAACAAAAGATAACTATACAAAAAAACAAGCTACTCGTATAATTGTTTCAGCTAGTCCAGATATTTTTAAAGATAATGGCATAACAGCCAATGAATATGAAGTTTTAGTAACAGCACTGACTGAATACGATAAAACTAAATTAGGCAACAAATATAATGAAGCAGCTATAAATACAGCCAGTTTCAGTAAATCTGGTGGGAGATTCTCATTTGAAGTTCGTTTGGGCGGGCCAGATAGTAGAGATAGAAGAAACATTGATATAAACCGTATTTCAAGCGATAGAATGTCAATTACTATAAAGCAAGATAATGTGATTGAATTTGAAAAATCCAACATCAACATAACTAAAACCGTACGTTACCGCGAACTACGCAATTAAGGCTAATTATGGATTTTAGATCAATATTATCAAGTAAAATTACCACAATAGTACTATCCATTTTATTGTGTATATCAATTTTATGGATTTTTGATTCTTATAATAAATTAGGCAGAGCTAATCAGCGCCAGGCTCAAGTTAAAGAATATGAAGAGCAAAAAAGTAAAATTACCACACCGATATTAAATTCATTAATACCAAAAAAGACGCCATATTGGTCAATTTCTTACGATATCAATATTAAAGGTGAGAAAACTATATTAAAAATCTACAGTAAATCACCATACTATAGATTTAAGGCATTCGAGTTTCTGCGGAATATTGATCCAGAAGTGGCATTAAAATATAAGATTAAATTTATGGATTATAAAAGCGAGGCTGAATGATGAAAAAAACCATAATATCCATAATCATTATAATTTTATTAACAATTAGCGCTATTATATTCTTTATTACAAGAAATCAAACCCAAAGTATACCAAATAGCGAGGTAACATTCATCTTTAATAAAGTAGATGGGGCTAGTGTTTCCTTATACCAAAATAAATCTCAAGCTAGCACCAAGGGTATTCTGGGTGAAAAGATTACTGATCTATCACCAAATATTACACTATCATTACCGCGTAATAAAAATTATATAGCCAAAGTTTCGGGCGATGGAATCAAAGAATATAATTCTATAGTTTATTTAAATAATAGTAAGGTTAAACATCGTCTTTATATCTCACGAACAGATCAATATTTAGCATCAATTAAGAGAGCAGAAGCTGAAGAAATAATTACTAGTGCTAATAACCAATTACAGAAATGGATGAGGCTTTATAGTATATCTAGTGATAATTTAAAGATCGTAGATGATGGCACTTGGGCAGTTATTAAATTAGATTATAGAGGAAATACAGTTCTAAATCGCGACAGTTTGTTTGCTATACTTCATAAAGATTTAAATGAATGGAAAGTTGTAGCCAATCCTGAAATTGTAGTATCAAAAATAGATCATCCGAACATACCAAGCTCAGCTATTTTAGAAGCTTCACCAGTTGCGCCTCCCGCAAAATAGCTTATACATCGTAGATCGCTAGCTATTTTCTGTAAAAGTATTTTAATATTTGTTTTAAGTATATTTTATGTTATAATAAGGAAATATGCGAGGTCAGGAAGATGATAGATTTAACCCGTACTCAAATGATTACATCGGGTCTAATTCATCACACAAAAATAATCCTGCAAACTCTACGAATACAGAAGCTATTCAACGCGCTGAAGAAGCCGCGGCAAACACAAATAATACCAGTACTCAAAATTCAAGCACTGGACAAGTTGGAAATAAGATAAAAGAATATTTCAAAAAATTTAAATCAGGTACAAAAGGTCCTATAGCAGCCGCTTTAGTTTTGTTAACTGGTGGATTTTTGGGATTTTACAGTTTGATGGCGCCAAGCATTGGCCTTTCGCAAATGATTGAAACATTAACTGGTGATTTAAATAGCTCAGTAGCAGGAATGAATAAAACTCATCGACAATTAATGCGAGCAAAATTAAAAAAGACTACCGCTGGAAGTTGCGGGATTGTTAAAATTGCTTGCCGTTTTAAAACTGTAAATGTCGAAAAAACAAAAGCTGCATTTAAGCTACAGGGGTTTGATGTTAATTTTGATATGGATAAAGGATTCGGTAAGAACAGAGGTAAAATTACCGACATGACCTGGACAAACCCCATGGATAAAAAAGAAGTTATTAAAATAAACAGTGCCGCAGAACTTGAGAGTATGCTTAGAAAAAATCCTCAGTTTAGGGCACATTATAATAATGCGCTAAGTCCTAAATTTTTGACTCTTAAAAATAAGGTCGCAATGAAATTTTTAAGTAAAATGAAAACAAACTATGCACGTAAAATAACTGGTAAAAATACCAAAGAATTTGACGAAAGCATGAAAAAAGCTACTGGTAGCAAAGTGAATTTAGGTAGCAAGAATATTAGACCAGAAAAGGATAAAAACGGTAAAGAAACAGGTAATTTTGTTGATGAAGATGGCAAGGTCTACACACCAGAAGAAGCCAAAGCCCTAAAAGAAACCGAAACAAAAATAAAAAGTTCCCCCAGCTCAAGTAGTGTAACTAAAAATTTAGCAAAAGGATTAGAGATTACTGGTGCAATTGATACCGCCTGTTCAGTATATAATACCAGCCGAGCAGTAGCATTCGCGGCTAAGGTAGCTCGAAAGGCTGCTCTTATTCGCTATTTTATGGTTTTTGCAAATACATATAGCGTAATGCAAGCTGGAGAATCTACACCAGAACAGATCGATTATATTAGCCGTAAAATTTCAGCAACCGATGAAAGAGAAAAAGTAGTTGATGAAAGTAAATTAAAAGATACCCCAGCTGGTCAAAAGCTACCAATGCATGATAATCCAAATTATAAAAAAGCAGGTTTAGATGCAGCTTTTTACAAGCAGTCCGCTTTTCAGGATATACCAAAAAAAGATATAAGTAACCAAAGATTTATGGTCGGAGGGGGATTAACTGGGACCTTAGATTCAGTTAATCAGCAAATTGCCAAAGTGCTTGGATCAGATAGTCCAAAAGAACTGACTAAACGCTGCGGAATAGTACAGAATCCAGTAGTTAGAGGAGGATCCTTGGTGGTAGGTGTTTTAGTTGGAATTGGTACTTTTGGTATAGGTACAGCAGTTAGTATTGCGGCTTCTGCTGCAGTTTCATTTGCAATGCCTTATTTGGTTGCACAATTAGGTGATATAATTGCTGGACGCGTAGTTGGTCCAGAATTAGAAGGAGTCGACGCTGTTAATGCAGCCTCAGTGGGAGCATCTGGAATGTTTAATGGAGTGGCACGAGCCCAAGGTATGATTCCAATGACACCAGAAAAAATGGTTGAATATCAAAATACAAACCGCAAAGATCAAGTTGCATATGAAGAAGATGAAAGGCTAATTGCATCAGTCAATCATTTAAATGTCTTAGATAAATTTTCATTTATGGGCAAATTAGGTCGATCATTTCTACCAATTCATAATACTATTAAAACCGATGGAACTAAATTAATCGCCACCTTGCCAACATTATTTTCTCAAGCTATAAATTCGATAAATCCAAAAGCTAATGCAATATTCTCCTCACAGATAAGAATTGAGCGTTATAAACAATGTAACGATGAAACTTACAAAGAAATGAATGTCGCTGTAGATAGCAGTTGTAGTATTTTATTTGGACTACCTAAAGAAGCGATGGAGGCAGACCCTGTAGAAATTGCAGAATGGATGGCTGCAAATGGCGAGATTGATCCAGAATCTGAAACTGGTGAAGTTAAAGATAATCGTCAAAAATGGAATTATAAAAAGTTTTTAGATAATTGTATTAATCAAGAACCTGGTGCACATGAAGATCCCGAAGAAAGTCCAGACAATGGTTATTCTTGCGTAAGTCCCGAAAATTACGAAAAAAATTGGCGATATGCAAAATACACAGTCTCTAAAAACTGGAACGAAACTTTAGATGGTGAAGTTCCAGGTATTGAGAAAACTGGAAATTCAAATTTTGATTCTGGCGAAAAAGGTGAAGTAAGTACAGATGGCTGGGCTTGGCCATCTACTAATGATGCCGTGATAACTAGCCCATTTGGTATTCGCGGAGGCGCCCCACATAATGGCATTGATATTGCTCAGCCAGGATCAGCCCTAAATAAACCAATTTTTGCCGCTCGAGATGGTAAGGTTATAGCGGCTGGACCAGCTGATGGTTTTGGCAACTGGATCGTAATTCAACACGAAATTAACGGTAAAAGATACGATACAGTCTATGGTCATATGTTTAATGATGGAGTTATAGCCAAGCAGGGCGACCAAGTTAAAGCTGGACAAGAGATTGGTAAAATAGGAAATAACGGGCAAAGTTCTGGGCCTCATCTACATTTTGAAATCTGGGAAGGCGGCCATCGAAACTTTAGCGGAGGCAAGGCTATTGATCCAGCAAATATAGTAAAGCCTGGTAACAACAGAGGTGGATTATGAAAAAACGACTTTTTAGTTTAATTCTGTTAGTAATTGCCTGTTCCACAGCTATAACTAATCCCGCAGAGGCGCTTTTCAATAGGCGGTTTTTTATGAATAATAATATCCTGTTCTACGACGGAACTAATTGCATAGACTCTATAACCTCGGGGTCAGTTCAACTAGCAGGCGACGATAACGAGCAGAAAGCCCTAAATTTTTTCATGCAAAAAGGTCTCAATCTAGCTCAAGCATCTGGTATCATTGGAAATCTTAGCAGAGAATCGGGCTTGAAACCAAATATTCGTGAAGGCGGTCAAACAGTTGATGATAATTATACACCAGAAAATGGAGTAGGTTTTGGAATTGCCCAATGGACATTTACGGCTAGGCAACAGCCATTAGTAGAACACATGAAATCACTAGGCGTGCCAATCACAGACTTCGGTGGACAACTTGGCTTTATATGGAAGGAGCTTGAAGGTCAATATTTATCAACCTTAAATAAGTTACGCTCAACCGACGACCCAGTTCAAGCCGCAGTTATATTTCACAATGGATATGAAGGTTCCGCCGATTCAGAGGCAGCTATAGCCAATAACCGAGGTGGTGATGCAAAAAAGATTTACGATAAATACAAAGATGCTCCCGCTCTAAGTGGTGCTAGCGCTAGCCAGGAACTAAGTCAACCAGGAGGAAGTCCAGATAGTTCAGCAAATCGAGGTATCGGCAAAGTCTACATCGTGGGCGATTCTATTACTGAAGGTGCTGAATCAGAATATCAATCAAAGCTTAAAGAAGCAGGCGCTAGCGATATTAAAATTAGCGCATCCGTAGGTAGTAATTTAGATAGCGCTGGATCAACTGGTACTCATAGTAGTGGAATTGATTCAATTAAAGCCGATAAAGATTATATTAAAGAGGCTAATACAATTATTGTAGCTCACGGAACCAATAATTTATCTCACACACGTAGTGGAGATTCAGCAATTAGAGATGCTATTAAATCCATTAAAGATTCTGGTACAAATGGTAAGATATATTGGGTTGATAGCGCAATCACCTCATCTGGACCAAGCCAATATCACAAAATTGTGGGCGATGTAAATAAATCAATTCATAATAATTCAAGTTCTGGTTATAGCGTAATTTCCTGGGCAAAAGAAGTTGACCCAAACTACAACCCAACAAGCGGAGAAGGTCCGCTTAAGCACAATTCTGATTTGATTAGCAGTGATGGCATTCATCCAACTTCAAAAGGTAGTAAAAAACTAGTTGATTTAGTAGTTAGTAAGATTAAATCTGGCGGCAGCTCTAATAAAAATAACTCTGAAGAATGTAAAGATGATAGCAAATCTAGTGGTAATTTTGCAGAAACGCTAAAACAATATGCTTGGGATAAATTCAAAGGTTTAGACAAAGAGGCTCGCGAAGAATATAAAGAAGCTGTGAAAAAGGCTCAATCCGAAGGAATTTACACTGGAAGTCAAAGATATCCAGGTATAGATTGCGGTGCGTTTGTTACCTTACTAATATTAAATAGTGGTTTTGATAAAGAATTTAATTATGGCGGCAAACTTAGCGGTGGAGCTGGAAATACACTTACTCAAGAAAAATGGATGAAAGAAAATTGGCAAAGTTTGGGCAGTGGCAATGAAATAAGCCCAGAACAATTACAGCCAGGCGATGTAGCAATTAATGAGACACATACTTTTGTATATGTTGGCGAAATTGAAGGTTTTGAATCTAAGATAGCCTCGGCATCATGGGACGAGCGTGCACCAATGGCAGATACATCCCAGCAACCTACCGACCCTAAATTTAGATGGTATCGTAAAAAATAAGGAGAATTATGGAAGAAGTTCGTTATTTCATTTACAAATATAAAAAGAGTTTCATAATTTTAGTAACTATCTTAATTTTAATAATCATCGCTTTATCAATAATAAGATTGATTACAGAGTTAAACCAACACCAAGGCAAACTAGCAGTTCCTATAAATATAGTGCCAAGTAGTGCCGAAATACAAATAGATAGCCAGCCAATTAATACTCATAAAGGTGAGATATTTGTCACGCCAGGTGATCATAAAATTAAGGTATCTAATCCAGGTTTTACTACATACGAAAATTCATTTAGCGCATACGAATGGAATACACCTGGTCAATATATTGGTTTATCTCCTGAGTCTGACGACGCAAAAAAATGGTATAGTAAAAATCCACGGCTATATAAAGAATTAGAACAGGCTGCTTACCAAGAATCAGTAGAATATGGTAAAAAATTTAACGAACGCTGGCCAATAACAAAAATATTACCCATAAAAGATCCTTATTTTACGATCAGCTACCGTCCAGTAAAACAAACTGGAGATATCTATCTAACAATCAAAGGAACTTCACCACGCTACCGCATGTTTGCAATAGACCATTTACGAAAACAAGGATTCGAGCCAACTGATTATAATATCGAATTTATAGGATTTAAAAATCCTCTTGATATAAAGGAGGGAAGTTATGAGCAATCTAACTAAAATTGCGATAATATTATTAGGCTTAATTGGAGTTTTGCTAGTTGGATTTCAGATTTGGCAAGAGGTTAATTCTTATTCAAAAGTAACTTTTAAATTCGACTTAAAAGAAGGCAAAGCAACAATACGCGGGAATAATACACCTGAAATAGAGATTAATAATGGTCAAACTTTAAAGTTAAAACATGGCAATTATCGCATATCTACTAGTGGTGAAGGGATTGATAATAGTACTCAATTTATAGAAATCAATCACAAAACTAATGATGTAAATGTAAACTTTTCATATAATAAAGAAAAGCTTATGTCAATATTAGATAGTGAACGTTCCGATATTGAAAACGCGATCTATAATCAATATCCAAATATTAATGATTTATATTCAATCTACAATCAAGCTGTTTATAATCAAGGTGAATATTATGGCGCAACTTTAAATTTTAGAGATCAAACGTCCGATCAACGCGATACTTTGCATATATTAGCTAAAAAAGAAAATGGGAAATGGCGAGTTTTATCTTTACCTCCAAGCCCAGTTTTATCAGCACCAAAATATCCAAACGTACCAAAAGAAATCCTGCGCAAAATCAACCTAGATGAATAATAGAACTAGTGTCAATTCCAGTATATGCATTCGTGCTAGTAATAAACATCTGATTATCACGGCACTTCTCGGCTAGCCTTCGTTGCCTAGTTTCATCAAGTTCAGCAAAGACATCATCAAGTAAAATTACAGGACTAAGTCCAGTGGCTTCCTGTGTAATATCTACTTCAATAAATTTCAACGCTAAAATAATTGAACGAACTTCACCACGAGAAGCAACTTTAGCAGCAATCTGACCATTAAACTCAAACATAACATCGTGACGATGTGGACCAACTGATGTAAATCCTAGAACTTTATCACGCTCAAATGAGGCGTAAAGCATATTAGCGAGTTTTTGTTGAATATTATCAATTAAAGTATGTGAATAATGTAAATCTACTGTATCGTTATTACCTGCTATACTTTGGTATGTATTTGTTAATTCTTGATTAATTTTAGATATAATCATTACGCGTTGGCTAATAATTTCGGAGCCATATTGTGCCATAGCCATATCCCAAGCAAATACATTACTACGCGAAGCGTTTTCTTGTTTTAGAAGCGTATTACGCTGCTTAAGTGCACGTTCATATTTTCGTATAATCGTACCATAGTGCGGATTAATGTGCATGATAAATGTATCTATAAAATTTCGGCGGCGAGAAGGGGAACCATGTAAAACACGCAAGTCATCTGGCTCAAATAAAACCACGGGGATTTTTTTATTAGATGGCATACGCTGAAATTTACGCTCATCTATTAAGATTTTCTTACGAGGAGAATTCTCACCAGAGTTATCATAAGCTATTGATCGATCCCCATTAGTTGTACTCACATGAATTCGCCACCAATCTTTATCATGCTGCAAAATATCATTATCACTACCTCTAAATGAAGTTCCACGCAACGCAATATAAAGCGCTTCAAGCAGGGTAGTTTTACCGCTACCATTCTTACCAATAATTACCGTAACACGCTCTGTAATGTCACGGCTTTCAAGCTCATGCGAACGTAAATTACGAACTTCTAAATGTGTTATATCCATTTAACTTTTAAGAGGCATTATTATATGCTTATAATTGGCATTTTTTTCATTTGATTCAAACACAGTTGGCGCTAATTTCCCACTAAAACTAAACTTAACCGTATCTCCATCAATCACACTTAAAGCTTCACTTATATAGCGCGAATTGAGAGTAATAGTTCCGCCACCTTCGATTTTGGCTGTTGCTTCTGATGTATTTTCACCAAGCTCTGACGCAACCGAATGTAAAGAGAGTTCACCTTTTTCACTATCGGCGGTAATTGTAACACTACCACCAGAATCACGCGAAAATAATCCAGCAATCTTTGTAATTCGCATAAAATCATCTTTTTTAATGATAACATTGGTTTCGTTTGATACAGGAATAAGTTGGCGATAAGGCGGGAAATTACCATCAATTAATTGGCTAGTGATTTCTGTATCATCAATTTTAAAACGAACTTGAGATTCATCAAATAATATTGTAACTTGGCTAGTGTTATCATTTATTACTCGTAAGGCTTCTTGCAAAGAGTTTGTTGGGATAATTGCCGCAACCTCACTTTCAGTTGATACCAGACATCTCTCAGCAAGACGATAACCATCAGTACCTGCTAAATACAAGTTGCCTTCAAATGAATACCAATAAACGCCTGTTAAAATTGGACGGGCTGCATCATTACTAGCAGCAATAATAGTTTGATTAACCGCTTGCTTAAAATCATGAGGGGCAATTTCATATTGAATAGCCGTATTCTCGTCAATGGCGGGCAATTCAGGAAAATCATCAGCCGCAATACCGTTAATAACCGAACTGTATTTACCAGCTTTAATAATCAAATGTTCACCCTCTACCTTTAAGTCAATTTTTTCCTTTGGGAGACTACTTACAAATTCAGTAATTAATCGGGCAGGTACCGTAATTGATCCTGGTTTAATAATCTTTGTACCTATATAGTGCATTGTTGCAACTTCCATATTCATAGCTGCAACTAACAATCTATTTCCATCTGTTCTAAGGAGTATATTATTTAAGATAGGCAATTGAGTCCGACTCGTAGCTATTCGGCTTGCATTATTCAAAGCTTTTGTAAAATTTTCTTGTAAAACTGATAATTCCATTATTATAAGATTCCTTTTAAATTAATTTAGTGATCTTGATAGTAGGTGCTGTGGAAAGTGTGAATAATCTATCAATTAACAGATTAAACTTTGCTATATTTCTATGGGGAATACTTGATGGTTTTTGGTGGAAATTAGCTAGTAAAACTAGTTGTTTGTCCACTGTTTTCAATACATTTGGTAGTATTGGTGTCATACTTGTGTATAATGTGGCACAGTTTATGCTATCTATATTTCGCAGTTTTTTCGCAATGTTTCCACAGTATTTGTGAACAATATTAAACATAGAGCTTCTCCTTTATCTCGTTAACTTGTTCTCTGATGGTAAAATCAAGCTTTATAGCTCGCTCAATTTTATTTATAGAATGAATCGCAGTGGTATGATCCTTCCTGCCGAGTTCAGCGGCTATTTTAGGAAAACTTAAATGAAGCTCGCTACGCAGCAAATACATAGCAATCTGACGGGGTAGGGCAATATGTTTATCTCTTTTAGAACTGCAAACTTCACTAGTCTGTAGTTGAAAATAACGGGCAGTTTTATCTATAATTTGCTTTGCTGTAATATGGCGTGGTCGAGTTTGTCTAATATTACCAATCAAACCTTCAGCAACTTGAATATCAGGTTCTATTCCACGCATTTCGGCTAGTGCAAGTAATTGATTGAGCGATCCTTCAAGTTCGCGAATATTTGTTTTAATATTTTGTGCTAGATATTCAGCTGTTTCGCGGCTAAGCTCGACACCGCTTAGACTAGCTTTTGCTTCTACTATTGCACAACGTGTTTCAAAATCTGGCATTTGAATATCAATTGTCATACCCCATTCAAATCTACTTCTTAGTCGATCAGTAAGGGTTGGAATGCTTTTAGGCGGTTTATCTGAGCTAATAATAATTTGTTTATTATTTTGATGTAGTTCATTGAATGTATGAAAAAATTCCTCTTGGGTCTTTTCCTTGCCAGCTATAAACTGCATATCATCAACAATTAAAACATCAACATTACGATATTTACTAGAAAATCCCTGCTTCTTAAATCGTATGTGATCAAGGAAATCTTTTATAAAATTTTCTGTGGTTGTGTATAATATCTGGGCTTGTGGGTTATTTTTGATAATTTCATTACCAGTAGCTTGCATTAAATGAGTTTTACCCAAGCCAACGCCTCCATATAAAAATAGAGGATTATATTTTTCACCAGGATGACTAGCGACAGCTTGGCAGGTCGCGTAGGCTAGATCGTTACTGGATCCAACTATAAAATTATCAAATGTATAACGTGGATTTAAACTAATTTTTTTATCTTGATTTGATCTTGCTAAAATATTTTGAGGCGCAGTTAACTGCTGAACACGTTCTGATATCGGAGCTTGACGAGTAATTTCCCTATTTATAACAGTTTTTTTACCGCTTCTTTTGATTTCGTATGTTACTTTTTGAGCTTTAATACCGTTTTTTTCTAAAGCTTGACGAATCAGTCCATCATAACGTGTTTCGAGTTGCCGCACTGCAAATGAATTACGAGCAGCAATTCTTACATTAGATTCATTAGTGTCTATTAATTCGGTAGGCTTTAGCCAAGCCTCAAAGGTACCGTGGCTCACACTTAGTTGAATTTCTCCTAAAATGCTTTTCCAAAGTGTATCCACTAATAAACTCCCCATTAAAATAACCCACAAAACCACACCCAATACTACTTGCGGATCCTCCTTTTACAATCTATTTATACTATATAGAATATTCGAGTTTTCCACAAGTAGATGAATGATGTAAAAAAATAAAAATGAAATATATTACTTTTCCACAAAAAGAAGTCACCTCTGTTAATCTGTGGAAAATATAGACTAATCTGTGGAATTTATATTTTGTAAGGCTAAAATCACAGCCGCCTTATCTCGATTTATTAATTTAACTCTGCTGGCGATTTCGCGAACGCCCAGATTAATGGTGTGAGTCAGGGATGGTTCGGCGCGCAAGGGAGCGGTGAAGTCATCCAGCTCGGTGCGAGTTTCTGTCGGCAGTATCGATCATCGACAAAGTAGTACGCGACCAGTTTATGAACGAACAAAACGTGGTCTATCCAGGGTATGGCTTTGCGTCAAATTGGTAACAAAGGTGAGTAGGCGGCGGCTGATTGGCTAACGCCTGTCGGTCATGAAATTATAGAGCGGAATTGGCGAACGCGGTACTGTGAGGTTGATATTGTCAGCATGAAAGATGATGGGCTGTGGTTTACTGAGGTAAAATAACGTAAGAATGATGACTTTAGTGATGGGTTGGGGTAATTACTGCTAAAAAATAGCGACAAATGCACTTTGTAGTAGAATTATTTTTAACGCAGCATCAATACCCGGGCTATAGCGAATGCGGTGTCGGATTCTTGGTAATCGCTATAGGTAGTAAGCAGCCAGCAATACAGTACGTGATTGAGCTATGAAATAATATTATAGGTTAATGACGGGGTGAGAATGTGGGTGGCTGGTGAATTGTTGTAACTCAGCTACAGCCACCCACGTGAGCCTGGGTGTTTGACCAAGGCTATTCGCTGTCGTTGCCGACCGATGTCCTTATCTCAATATCTGGGGCGATAATATCTGGCTTGAATACTACTTTGTAATGGTATGCGTCCACTTTTGTGTCATCCATTTGTTCTACAAAGTACGAGACATTGTCAGAAAGGCCAAGAAAATGTTTCTTGTAAGTTCCTGGGTCTGTTTTACATGTCACTTCAAGCTGTTTGTTTTCATCCTTGATTGAACAAAATCCCTCGATCGACAGCAGGTAGTTGTCTGTAATGCCGTTGAAAAAAACTATCCTCCTGTTTATTTTGAAGTTGTCGGCATCCTGTGACAGGTTGCTAGATGCCACATCAGCATCAGTACAAGCTGTCAGTAACACAACGGATGTCACGAACACGAACAGGGCTACTCCTACCTTGAATCCGCTCATGATATGTCTGTCCTTTCTCTGAGACGGAAGAGCCACAGTTAGTGGCTAATAAATATATATCATGTTTGAAGTAAAAGGTCAATCTTCTAGTGGCGAAGCTCAGATGCAAACAGAGGTAGTACTTGTTATGATAGAGCAGCAACCACCATTGCCTTATCCCGTTCAATCAGCTCAACTCGGGCTGCGATTTCCGTGATTCCCAGTTCAATCGTCCTGGTCAGGGCCGGGATACTCAGCATCGGCTCAAAGAAGTGGCGAAAGTCGGCCAGTTCGTCGCTCGTTGTCAGCCCGCTGGCAGCGTAGCGGATGAAATCATCATAGCTTTTATCGCCAGCAAAGGTTGTTTCGACCCACGACCAATTGTCCTTTAGCCAATCCCACGTGAGCTGGCGACTTTCGTGAGTGCGGATGAGATAGACAAACCAACGGCTGGCATCTTGTGGACGAATGATGTCAGGGCGCTTGATATTTGCAAGGATTTTTTGCGCAGTTTCAGGGTTTTTGGTGGCGGTAAGTCCCAGGGTGATGTCGGCTTGAAGGTCGTTTGATGGCGTCTGCTGGTAGGTCTGGAACAGGCTATCAATCATCTCTGGCGTTTCAAAATGTCGTACATTGGCGCTGATAATCAGTGAACGGATTTCTGTTGGTAATTCCTCGAGGGATTGACTATCAAATCGCCGCTTGGCTTCCGCCAGCACTGCTTGGTCTTCGCTATAGATCATCAAGCCCAGAGCGGTGATGCGCCGTTCGCGGTCGTCGTCAGATTCGCCAGGTGCTTCGTCCCAGCCCAATTCGTCAAAGGTAGCACGAGCAAAATCGCCAGAAATTCGCTTCAAGCGGGCTTTGCCGTCATCATCATCGTCAACAAATTTGCGTAGCTCCGCCAGTGCACTGGCCGCCATGTCAAAAACCTTTTCATTGGTTTCATGTTTCAGTGACAGCGCCAGTGGTAGGAGTGAGGCTGAGTTTTCATATCCAGCCCGAGCTAGTAATGTAGCGTCTTGGAGTAGGCAGATTTTGTCCAGTGTTGGCAGAGCGTGAATGTGACTGAGTAGATGCTCGCGAGTTGTCGCGTCGTAGTGTATTACGAAATGCCCGCTCAGTCCGCAGTTCAGCTGCAGCGGTTTTTCAATGCTGAATGTCTTTTCCCGCTCGGTCAAAATTTCGTCATCAAGTGGTTGGTTAGCGAACAATGGAATTGGCCACAAGGCGTCGGATGACTGATGGTCGCCAATGAAAAATCGTTCCTGGCGCAGTGTAGCGGTAGATTTATCGTCAGAATTATTTTGCTCAACTTGCACAATTGGCAGCCCCGGCTGGGAAATCCAAGTGTTCATCAGGTTAATGATTGGCTGGCTGCTGGCGGTTTCTAGTTCTTGCCACAAATCATTGCCAACAGTGTTTTGGTAGGCGAATTTTTCAAAATATGACTTCAGTCCTGCACGAAATGCTGCCTCGCCGATCAATCGCCGCACCATCACTAATAGTCGTCCGCCCTTGGCATAGACAATTGCTGGGTCAAACAGAGTGCTGATCTCGTCTGGGTGATTAACATCGGCCTGTACTGGCTGTACGCCGTCCAAACTGTCTCGCCGAAGCGCTGCGGTTACTTCATTGGTCGCAAAATCCTCCCACATCCGCCACTCAGGGTGCAGTGCGTCGACCGCCACGTATTCCATCATATTGGCGAAGCTTTCGTTTAGCCATAGGTCATTCCACCACTGCATGGTCACTAAATTACCAAACCATTGATGGCTAAGTTCGTGAGCGATTACGGTAGCGATGAAGCGTTTGGATGATTCTGGCGTTAATTTTGGATCAGCCAGCAAGCAACTTTCGCGGTAGGTGATCAATCCCCAGTTTTCCATGGCGCCCGACGAGAAATCTGGTAGTGCCACGTGGTCGGATTTTGGTAGCGGATACGGCACGCCAAAGTACTCATCATAAAAATCAATTGAGCGTGTGGCAATGTCCAGCGCAAAATCCAGCGTGTCCTCGCTCTGGGCTGGTGTCGCCCAAACATTTACCTCAACACCAGAGGTGGTGTGAGCGGTTTTCTTGTGGAGTTCGCCAATAACAAAAGCCAGTAAGTAGCTACTCATGCGCGGCGTAGTCGCAAAAGTAGTTTTTAGTGCGCCATCGTTCTCGGATGATTCAGCGACGGGCATGTTGCCTAGGACTGTGAGCCCCGGGGCAGTCACGAGCGTGACGTCGTAGGTCGCTTTGGCTGCTGGCTCATCAACGCACGGGAAAACTTCGCGGGCGTGGTGCGATTCAAATTGGGTGGCAAACAGCTGCTTTTTTACGCCATCGTGGGTGAAATAACACGGATATAGTCCGTGCATAGCGTTGGTGATGGCGCCAGAAAAGTCGATGCGAACGGTGTGCTGTCCACTGGACAGGTCTGGGCGCGACAAACGTAATTCATCAAATTCACCGTGAGAAAACTCAGCAGGCTGGTCGTCAATTGATGCTGATTGAATAGTTAAATCTTTGGCGTGTAGCGAAATTGACTCGCCAGTCGACTCGCCAGAAATAATCACTGTGCCAGAAAATGATTTCTCTTCGGCGTGAGCCAGGTCGAGGGTTAATGTGTAATTATTTGGTATAA
>ERZ773099.366-NODE-366-length-39917-cov-12.388716_pt1 | contig 39917 bp, 29 predicted proteins | sample MGYA00511120_ERZ773099 | MGnify/ENA primary metagenome ERZ773099 (study PRJEB29015, sample SAMEA2738012) | human oral metagenome | biome: human oral; feature: human-associated habitat; material: dental | place: China | collected 2104 ... | reverse complement strand
ACGACCAGGAAAATGAGGATCTACCCCATCGAGGGAAACCAGAACACCGAGCAGACCATCCTCATGACGGGGCCGCCTCCAACGCGAGACCGACGAGGGAAAGAAGATCGCCGTCGTCCTGGACAACGCCAGGTTCCACCACGCCAGGGCCCTGACCGACCTCTACGCCCCCGGCCAGGCCCCGGACGCATAACACCCATCTACCTGCCACCCTACGCCCCCGACCTTGGGTCCCACGGAACACGTACGGGACGCCGCCAAGAACAACATCGCCAACCTCCAACGCGACACCCCGGAGAAAACCTTCACGGCCTTCACCACCTACATCACCAACCGCACCTTCGACTACGACCTCGAGCACCTACCAACCACACAACCACACACCGATCTTGTTTAATTCCAGCCATACTCAGCATATCGTACAGGATCGCAAGTACATCCAGGTCGGCCTGCAGGGACATGGCCCACCACTCTCCAATCGTCAGGAAGACTCGGGAACAGTCAACGAAAGCAGTCAGCACGCACCCTAGTCGGCACTGAAGAACAGGACGTGAGATTTCAATATCTGCTGAGAGGCAGGATCTACTCGACGATGTGCACAACTCATGCCTCATAGAATATTTGAGACGTGGACCACTTGTCCAGGGTTGAAATCAAACTGTTATCAATATCACATCTCGGCCTGCGAAGATCTGCGTGCACGATCATCGACGTCCTACCCTATCCTCTTTGGGCCCACTGGCATTCTCGTGCTGAGAGCCAATACCCTCAGCAGCCCTACCCCCGACCCGAGGCTGGCAACCATGACCGCCACCCCAGCAGCACGCCTCCGACGCCGTCCACCCGCAGAACCGGTCCCGTCCCGCACCGGTGGGTCGCGGCTTCCCTCGGCCCCGCGCGAGCGCCGTCCGCTCCTGGCCGCCCAGGCGGGGCCCGGTGGCGGGCAGGACGAGCCGGGGGACGGGGCCCGGGGGGCGGAGGGCGCAGGCCCCGCCGGGGCGGTGGACCCACGCGCCCGCGGGCTGCTGCCCCCGGTAGTCCTGGGCCTGGAGGACTGCCCGGGTGAGCAGGCCCAGAAGGTCATGACCTGGGACTACACGTGCGCGGGGCACCTGGGGGTGGCCGGGTCCGCCGGCTCGGGGCGCTCGACCCTGCTGCGGGGGATCGCCGCGGAGGTGGCCCGTACCACGTCCCCGGAGGAGGTGCACGTCTACGGGATCGACGCCGGGACGGGCGCCCTCCTGCCGTGCACCAGGCTGCCGCACGTGGGCGCCGTGGTGACACGGGACCAGCCTGAGCGGCTCCGGCGGCTCCTGGACCTCCTGGGGCGTGAGGTCACCCGGCGCCAGCAGCTCCTGGCCCTGGACGGCCTGGCGTCCGTGGCCGAGCAGCGCCTGGCCGCCGGCCCGCAGGAGCGCCTGCCCTACCTCCTGCTGCTCATTGACCGGTGGGACTCCTACGTGGCCAGCTTCGAGTCCGTGGACGGGGGCGCCCTGGTGGAGCGCGTGGAGCTCCTGCTGCGTGAGGGCGGTGCCGTGGGCCTGCACGTGGTGATGGCCGGGGACCAGACGGTGTGCCGGGGGCGTATGGGCATGATGCTGGAGGACCGTCTGGCGCTGCGCCTGCCCGCGGCGGAGAACTACGACATGGTGGGGATGCGCCCCCGGGACGTGCCCGTGTCCATGCCCTCGGGCCGGGCCTTCCGCGCGGGCGCCCGGCCCCGGGAGGTCCAGGTGGGGCTGCTGGACGCCTCCCCGGCGGGCACGGCCCAGGTGGCCGCCGTCCACGCCCTGGCGCGCCAGGCTGGCCAGCAGTGGTCGCAGGTACCGCGCTCCCGGTGCCCCAGGCACGTTGACGAGCTCCCCGTGGCGATCTCCCTGACCCAGGCGCTCGCCCTGGGCCCGTCCCCGGGGCGGGGATCCTTCTGCCTGGCCGTGGGCGGGGACGACCTGGGGCTGCTGCCCCTGCGGATGGAGGATGTCGGCAACGGCGTCCTGGTGACGGGGCCACGTCGCTCAGGGCGCTCGACGGCCCTGTACGTGGGGGCCCTCACGGCCCTGGACGCCGGGGCGCAGGTGGTGGCGGTGGCCCCCGGGCGCTCCCCGCTGCGCTGCCTGCAGGGGCGGCCGGGGGTCCTGGGCGTCCTGGGGGAGGACGCCGTGGCCGCCGACCTGCTCGGGCTGATCCGGCACGCCCCCTCCGAGGTCCTTCTCGTCGTGGACGACTTCGAGTTCCTGGGCCCCGACCACAAGCTCGCCCCGGTGCTGGAGAAGCACCTCAAGACCTGCCGCGACGCGCCCGGGGGCGTGCTGGTCTCCTGCGGTGTCGACGAGATCCAGGGGCTGTACCGTGGCCTGGTGGGGCAGGTCCGCAAGAACCGCACCGGCCTGCTCCTGGCCCCCCGGTCCGCCGACGACGGCAGCTACCTCTCCGCCAGGCTGCCGCGCTCGGTGGGGGCCCCGGTCCCCATGGGGCGCGGGATCCTGGTCACCGCGCACCGGTGGACCTGGGTCCAGGTCCCCGACGCGCGGCCGTAAGGGTCCTCACCACGCGATACCCTCGTGCCCGGGCACCCGCACGTGCCCGCAGCCCGACGTCTGGAGGTAGGACGAGCCATGGACCTGTACGAGTACCAGGCCAGGGACCTGTTCGCCGCGCACGGGGTGCCCGTGCTCGACGGGCGCCTGGCCACCAGCCCGCAGGAGGCCCAGGCCGCCGCCGCCGCGCTCCTGGCCCAGGGAGCCCCCCTGGTGGTGGTCAAGGCGCAGGTCAAGACCGGGGGGCGGGGCAAGGCCGGGGGCGTGCGGCTCGCCCGCACCGCCGCCGGGGCCCGGCAGGAGGCCGAGGCCGTCCTGGGCATGGACATCAAGGGGCACACCGTCCGCTCCGTCCTGGTCGCCGAGGGCGCCGACATCGCCTCCGAGTTCTACCTCTCGGTGCTCCTGGACCGTGCCGGGCGCAGGTACCTGGCCATGTGCTCGCGCGAGGGCGGCGTGGACATCGAGGCCCTCGCCGCCGAGCGCCCCCAGGCGCTGGCCCGCGTCGGCGTCGACCCGCTGACCGGCATGACCCCCGCGCTGGCGGCCCGTCTCGTGGCCGAGGCCGGGTTCGAGCCCGGGGAGGTGGCTGAGGCCGTCACCGAGGTGGTCCTGCGCCTGTGGGAGGTCCTCACCGGTGAGGACGCCACCCTGGTGGAGGTCAACCCCCTGGTGCTGACCACCGGTGGGCGCGTCCTGGCCCTGGACGGCAAGGTCACCCTGGACGACAACGCCAGCTTCCGCCACCCCGGCCACGCCGACCTGGTGGACCGCGCCGAGACCGACCCCCTGGAGGCCAGGGCCCGGGCCGCGGGCCTGAACTACGTCAAGCTCTCCGGCCAGGTCGGTGTCATGGGCAACGGGGCGGGCCTGGTCATGTCCACCCTCGACGTGGTGGCCTACGCCGGTGAGCGCCACGGGGGGATGCGCCCGGCCAACTTCCTCGACCTGGGCGGCGGCTCCAGCGCCGAGGTCATGGCCACCGGCCTGGAGGTGGTGGCCTCCGACCCCCAGGTACGCGCCATCCTGGTCAACGTCTTCGGCGGCATCACCTCCTGCGACACGGTGGCCGACGGGCTCGTCGCCGCCGTGGACCGCCTGGGGGGCCTGCCCAAGCCCGTGGTGCTCCGCCTGGACGGCAACAACGCCGACCTGGGGCGGGCGATCCTGACCGAGGCCGCCGTTGACGGCGTCGAGCTCGTGGACACCATGGACGCGGCGGCCGACCGCGTCACCGCCATCGCCGAGCAGATCACCAGCACGTCCAGCACGGAGGCCTGAGCCAATGAGCATCTTCCTCACCCAGACCGACCGCGTCATCGTCCAGGGCATGACCGGGTCAGAGGGCCGCAAGCACACCCGCCGCATGATCAGTGCGGGCACCCAGGTGGTGGCCGGGGTCAACCCCCGCAAGGCCGGCACCGTCGTGGACTTCACGGTGGAGCCGGTGGGCCCGGGTGCCGCGGGGGTGCCCGCCGGGACCGTGACGGTGCCCGTCTACGGCACCGTCGCCCAGGCCGTGCAGGAGACTGGTGCGGGTGTCAGCGTCGTGTTCGTGCCCCCCGCCTTCGCCAGGGGCGCCGTGGTGGAGGCCGTCGATGCCGGGGTGCGCCTGGTGGTGGTCATTACCGAGGGCATCCCCGTGGCGGACGCCGTCGCCGCCGTCGCCTACGCCGCGGCGCACGGCGTGCGGGTCATCGGCCCCAACTGCCCCGGCATCATCTCCCCGGGGCGCTCCAACGTGGGCATCACCCCCCCGGACATCACCGGTCCCGGGCCCATCGGCCTGGTCTCCAAGTCCGGGACCCTGACCTACCAGCTCATGTACGAGCTGCGCGACCTGGGCTTCACCACCTGCATCGGCATAGGCGGGGACCCGGTGGTGGGCACCACCCACATTGACGCCCTGGCCGCCTTCGAGGCCGACCCCGACACCGAGCTGGTGGTCATGATCGGGGAGATCGGGGGCGACGCCGAGGAGCGGGCAGCCACCTACATCAGCGAGCACATGACCACCCCCGTGGTCGCCTACGTCGCGGGCTTCACGGCGCCCGAGGGCAGGACCATGGGTCACGCCGGGGCCATTGTCTCCGGCTCCTCGGGCACCGCCGAGGCCAAGAAGGAGGCCCTGGAGGCGGTCGGCGTGCGCGTGGGCCGCACCCCCAGCCAGACGGCCGCCATCGTCCGGGAGATCTACCGCTCCCGCCACCCCCAGGGGAGTGCGGTTCCGGGTGAGGGTCATTCCCGCGTGCGCGGGGAGCGCTCCTGCCACCCGGGGACCGCCGCCCCGGCCGGGCACCACCAGGACGCGGTGTGAGCGCCCTGAGCTCCCTGGGCGAGGCCTGGCGGCGCGGTACCTGGCGGCCCGCTGACTGGTTCCTGGCCGCCCGCTGCGGGATGGAGGCCGTCGTCCTGGGCTGGCTCCTCGTGGTCCTGCCCGCGGTGGCCTTCTACCTGGCCTCCTCCTCCCGTGACGCCGCCGCCGCCCTGAGCACCGGCTCGGTGGTGCGCGCCGCCACGGGCCTGTGGAGCCTGGCCCTGGGCGGGTCCTGGGGTACCTCCACCAGCCGGGAGGGTGCCCTGAGCCTGCCGCTGACGGGCCTGACCCTGCTCCTGCTCCTGCTGACCCGCGCCTTGGTGCGCCGGGCCCGCCCCAGCTCCCCGGCCTCCGGGGGCTGGGTCGTGGGCGCCGCCACCACCACGGCCCTGGTCCTGGTGCTCGTCGCCAGTCCGGCCGCGTCGCGCACCTGGACCGTCGTCCCGGCTACCTGGGCGCTGACCTCCCTGGTGGTGGCCGTGGAGCTGCAACGCTCCGGGTCCGGCTGGCCGGCCCTGGGCCCGTGGTGGCAGGACCGCCCGGCCTGGCTCCACCTGGCCCTGCGCCAGGCCCGTCAGCTCGCCCTGGTCCTGACCGTCCTGGCGGTGGTCGTCGCCGGTGTCGCCCTGGTCCTGGCGGGGGGGCGGGTCTCCCGCCTCCACGACGCCCTGACCGACGGCAGGTTCGCCGACACCCTCGGTATCACCCTCCTCCAGCTGGGGTGGGTCCCGACAGGGCTGGTGTGGGCGCTGTCCTGGGTGGTGGGGCCGGGGTTCGCGGTGGGCTCCGGGTCGGTCTTCTCACCCACCCGTGTGGTGGCCGGGGCGGTGCCCTCCCTGCCGGTCCTGGGTGCCCTGCCCACCACGGCCGTGGGATCGTGGGGGACGGCCCTGCCCTTCGTCGTGCTGGTCGCGGCCGTGGTGGTGGCCTGGCGTGACCGCTCCAGCCTGCGTCAGATGCGGCTGCGCCAGGCCGGGGCCGCGGCCGCGACGGCCTCGGTGGTGCTGGGCGGAGGCACCGCCCTGGTCTGCCTGGCCGCCTCCGGGCAGGCGGGCCCCGGACGGATGGCCGAGGTGGGGCCGCGGGAGGGCTTCACGGCGCTCATTGTGGGCCTGCTGACACTGGCGGGCCTGGGGGTCGTGGCACTGCTCACCCACCCCTGGGGCCAGGTCGTGACCCGACGCGGGGCGGACGCCGCCGTGGACGACACCGAGGATGCCGCGCAGGAAGCGCGTGAGCACGTCGGGACGGGGTCCGCAGACGCCCACCGCCCCGCCGGCCCGGGGCGCGGTGGGTCCCGGGGGCGTGAGGCTCGCGGGGCGCGTGAGGGGCAGGGGCGTGAGGCTCGTGAGGGGCGCCGCCCGGAGGCCGGTACCCCTCAGTGGTACCCGGTGGGGGAGGACGACGTCGGCCCGCGTGACCGGGGCACCGCCCAGGGGGGTACCCGGAGGGCAGGACACCCACCAGCACGTCGAGGCGAGGACGGACTGGCGCCGTAGCGCCCGTGAGCGGGAGGCTGCACATTCATTTTACAATCGGCGATCAGTAGACGGCAGAATTACGCGGATTCACGATGCGCCACGGAGGGCGGGAGCAGGATGAATGTGCAACGCGGGCGTCGTTGCACATTCATCCTGTCCCCGGGTCCTCCTCGGGCGGGTAAAACGTTGGAATCACGCCAACGCCCTGCTCCCGACCCCAAGATGAATGTGCAACGGGAAAGGCGGGGGCTGTAGGCTGGTCCCGGCCGTGACTGGCGAGGGTGGGGCACCACCGGGGAGCGGCAGCCTGACCGGAGGGGACGTCGCCCGCCTGGGCGTCCCCGCAACTGAGAGCACCAGGAGCACTATGTCCACCGCTGGCACCACCGCCCACGCCCCCGTCCCCACCGAGGGGCTGACCAGTCCCGACCGCGTCCCCGTGCGCCGCGCCCTGGTCTCCGTCTACGACAAGACCGGCCTGGTCGAGCTCGCCACCGCCCTGGACGGCGCCGGCGTCGAGATCCTCTCCACCGGCTCCACCGCCGCCGTCATCGCCGGCGCGGGCCTGCCGGTCACCCCCGTGGAGGAGGTCACCGGCTTCCCCGAGTGCCTCCAGGGCCGCGTCAAGACCCTCCACCCGGCCGTCCACGCCGGCATCCTCGCCGACCGCCGCAAGCCCGACCACATGGACCAGCTCGCCGCGCTGGGCGTGGCCCCCATTGACCTGGTGGTGGTCAACCTCTACCCCTTCACCGACACCGTGGCCTCGCACGCCCCCTTTGACGCCTGCGTGGAGCAGATCGACATCGGCGGGCCGGCCATGGTGCGCGCCGCGGCCAAGAACCACCCCGCCGTCGCCGTGGTCACCGACCCCGACCGCTATACCCAGGTGGTCCGGGCCGTGGAGGACGGCGGCTTCACCTTGGCACAGCGCCGTGAGCTCGCCGCCGCCGCCTTCGCCCACACCGCCGCCTACGACGCCGCCGTGGCCACCTGGCTCGCCCAGCAGGTCGAGGCCGGTGAGGCCGCCGAGGCGGCTGACGCGGTCGAGGCGGCTAATGGCGCCCCGGCCGCCCCGGCTGGCATGCCGCGCTACGTCGGTGCCGCCTACCACCGCCTGGCCACCCTGCGCTACGGGGAGAACCCGCACCAGCGTGCCGCCGTCTACACCACCGCGCCCGCTGGCCCGGCCGGCGTGGCCGGTGCCAGGCAGCTGAGCGGCAAGGCCATGAGCTTCAACAACTACACCGACACCGACGCCGCCGTGCGCGCCGCCTACGACCACGGCGAGACCACCTGCGTGGCCGTGGTCAAGCACGCCAACCCCTGCGGCATCGCCGTCTCGCCCACCGGGGACGTGGCCGAGGCCCACCGCAAGGCCCACGCCTGCGACCCCGTCTCCGCCTACGGCGGCGTCATCGCCACCAACGCCACTGTCACCGCCGCCATGGCTCGCCAGGTCAAGCCCGTCTTCACCGAGGTCGTGGCGGCTCCCGCCTACGAGCCCGAGGCGGTGGAGATCCTCGCTACCAAGAGGAACCTGCGGGTCCTGGTCGTCGAGCCCCCCGCCCCCGGCGGCTACGACGTCAAGCAGATCTCCGGCGGCGCCGTCATCCAGGAGCGTGACCTCGTTGACGCCCCTGGTGACCTGCCCTCCGGCTGGAGGCTCGTGGCCGGTGAGCCCGCCAGCCCCGACGTCATCGCCGACCTGGTCTTCGCCTGGCGGGCCGTGCGCGCGGTGCGCTCCAACGCGATCCTTCTGGCCAGGGACGGTGCCACCGTCGGGGTGGGCATGGGCCAGGTCAACCGCGTGGACTCCTGTCGGCTCGCCGTCGAGCGCGCCAACACCCTGGGCTCACGCTCCACCGGCGACGCCGCCGCTGCCCCCGCCAAGGGCGCCGTCGGCGGGGCCCAGGCCGGTGACGTCCTCACCGGGGTGCCCGAGGAACGGGCCCGGGGAGCGGTCGCCGCCTCCGACGCCTTCTTCCCGTTCGCCGACGGCCTCCAGGTGCTGCTGGACGCCGGGGTGCGCGCCGTCGTCCAGCCCGGTGGCTCCATCCGCGACAGCGAGGTCATTGCCGCCGCCAGGGCCGCGGGCGTGACCATGTACCTCACCGGCACCCGCCACTTCTCCCACTAGGTCCATCCACCACCCGCGAGAACGGTACTTATTCGTCGCGAGAACGGTACTTATTCGTCGTGAGAACGGGGGGTGGCACCGAAGCCACCTTGGACGACCTTATCCGAGGTGAACAGGCCCAAGCACTTGCTGTTGACATAAAAACGGTTCTGACGTTATCAAAAATCTGCAAACACTATCAAGGAATCTTATGGGTACTGCTGCCGCGATCCTTGCCGCCGTCCTCTACGGACTGGCCTCCACCTGCCAGGCGTGGGCCGCCAACCGGGCCCAGGGACCGGCCGTGGTCATGCACCCCGCCTACCTTACTGGCGTCGTGCTCGATGCCGCGGCCTGGGGCGTCTCCCTGGTCGCCCTGGAGTCCCTGCCTTTGTTCGTGGTGCAGTCCCTCCTGGCCTCCTCCCTGGCACTGACCGCCCTGCTGGTCTCCCTGCTGCTCAAGGCGCACCTGCGACGCAGGGACATCGGTGCCATCGTGGTCCTCGTGCCGGCACTGGGCCTCCTGGCCTCCCTGGCCACCGAGGGCGCCGCTACTGTCCACGCGGGCTTCACCGCGCTCCTGTGGGGCGCCACCGCCCTGACCGCCCTCCTGGGGCTGGTGCTGTACCGCACCCGCTGCTCCTGGGGGCAGGCCGCGATCGGGGGACTGGGCTTCTCCGGGGTGGCGCTGGGTGCCCGTGCCCTGGAGTCCCAGGGCGGGGGCGGGGACCTCGTGAGCTGGGACACCCTGACCTGGGTGGTGGGCAACCCGCTGACCTGGGCGGTGGTCGTCATGGGACTGGTGGCGGTGCTCCTGTACGCCCGGGCCATGGAGACGGGCAGTGCCGTGGCCGCCACCGCGATCCTGTGGGGTACGGAGGTGGTCGTGCCCGCCGGGGTGGGGGTGGCCGTCCTGGGGGACACGGTGCGTGCCGGGACCGGCTGGGAGGCGGCTGCCTGCCTGGTCCTGTGCCTGGCCGCCCTCGGCGTGGTCGCCACCAGTCCGGCCCAGGCCTGAGGCCCGTGAGGCGGCCTCGGGTGGAGGGGCGGGCCGGAACCGACGGCGCAGGCTCCTCGTGCGGGAGCAGGTCGCCACGGGGCCCGTGCCAGAGGGTGGGCAATAGGTACCGTTCTCGCGACGAATAAGTACCGTTCTCGCGAAGGGAAAGAGGGGAGCATGCCTGACGCACTTGCCGCCGCGCCTCTGGTCCTCGCCGTCGTCCTGGCCCTGGCGGGGGTCCTCAAGCTCCGTGACGTCGACGAGTCCGTACGCCACCAGTGGGAGGTCATGGAGGTCCCCCGCCTCCTGAACCGTACCTGGGTCCGCCGCCTCCACCCGCCGGCGGAGGTGGTCCTGGCCCTGGCGCTCCTGGTGGCGCCCGGGACCTGGGGGAGCCTGGCGGCGCTCGCGGCCCTGGGCCTGACCCTGGCCTACACGTTCCTGGTGGTGCGGGCGCTGAGGCGGGGCACCGTCTCCTGCTCCTGCCTGGGGTCCGGCCACCCCACCCCCGTCACCCGGCGCACGCTGGGTCGTAACCTCCTCCTGACAGGCCTGGCCCTGGCCAGCCTGACCGTCATGGTCCCCCACGCACCCAACCCCGTGACCCGGGCGGTGGCCCGCGGGGAGGCCGGCTGGCTCGTCATGGTCCTGACCGCCATGCTCACCGCCTGGCTCCTGACCTCCCCGGACACCTCGCCGTCCCGCACCCCGGCGGCGTCCCCCGAGGCGGCGGGTCAGACGGACCAGCCCCAGGACGCCCCCTACCTGCGTACCCTCACCCCACGAGCCACCCTCCGGGACGCCGACGGATCCGTCCTGGACATTGTCTCCGCCTCCGCCCGCCGGGCCCACCTCCTGCTCTTCCTGTCCCCGGGCTGCGGGGCGTGCACGGACCTGGCGGCCCAGGTGCCCCGGTGGGCTGAGGAGATGCCCGCGCTACAGGTGGCGGCCGTGGTCCACATGAGCCCGCAGGCCCTGCGCGACGCCGCCCCCCACTGGACGGCGTGGACCCTGTACGACCAGGACGGTACGGCAGCCCGGATGCTCCGCACCCAGGCGACGCCCTCGGCCGTGCTCCTGGGCACCGACGGTATGCTCGCGGGCGGCCCGGTCGCCGGGGCCCAGGAGGTCTGGGGCCTGGTGGAGGACGTGCGTGCCCAGCTCGGCGTGGGCGGCCGGTAGGCGCCCCCGGCCGGTAGGTGCCCTTGCCGGATAGGTGTCCCTGGCCGGTAGGTGTCCCTGGCTGGTAGGTGTCCCCGTCGGATCCTGGCCTACGATGGACGCCGTGAGCCAGGCCCCCACCCCGCGCGTGCCACGACGTCCGCGATACCAGCCCTACCGTACCGTGGCGGTGGTCGCCGTGGCCCTGGGGCTGGCCGCCGTCCCCCTGCTCACTATTTTCGGACACCGCCGGCTCGCGGTCCTGTGGCTCGTGGCAGGTCTGCTCACCCTGGCGCTGGTGCGGGTCTTCCGCCCCCACGGGACGTGGATCGCCGCCCGCTCCCGGCTCTTCGACGTCGTCTTCAACATTGTCCTGGCCCTGGCCCTGGCCGCCCTGGTGTGGTACGTCAACCTTCCCAACGTGCTGTAAGGCCCTTGTTCCGGGCCGTGGACGTGTCCCGGCCGGGGCAGGTCGCGGCCCACAGCTGTCATTCCCGGTAGGGGCGCGGGCACCGGTAGCGCTGACGGGCAGCGGCCCGCGGTGCCCGCTGCTGGCTCAGGGGCAGGGGCGTGGACAGGCCTCGTGCTCGCCCGCCCGCTGCCACACCCAGCGCACCGCCATGACCACGGCCCCGGGGTCACGCAGCGGCACCATGTGGGAGCGGGTCCTCGCGGTCCGGAACAGCCCCCGGGGCAGGGAGCCCACGTAGTCCCGGTAGTAGCCCGCCCAGGCCGACCCGGCCGGGTGCCGGGCGGCCAGCAGCACCACCGGGACCTGGGGCGTGGGCAGCGGGCGCGCCCCCAGGTCGGCGATCGTGTCCGAGTAGGCCTCCAGCTCCTGGCCGCGGGCCGTCTGGGAGGCCTCGGTGGCGTCCTCGTGCAGGACCTTGGCGTGCAGGCGCCGCGGCAGGAGGTGGTAGCCCTGGAGGAGGGAGATCAGGGGGGCGGCGCCCAGGCCGTACAGCCCTGTCAGGACCTGCTGGCCCACCGAGTTCAGGTACCGGGCGCCGCTGGAGGCCTCCGCGGTGGAGCCCTCGCTGGAGGGATCCACCAGGACCAGGCCGGTGACCTGGTCGGGGTGCTCCGAGGCGAGCATCCGCACCAGCAGCCCGCCGTAGGAGTGCCCCACGAGGATCGCCCCGCGCGGCGCCAGGTGGGTCAGGACGCTGTACAGGTCCGCCACGTGGTCCCGGGCGGTGCGCCGTCCACGTGCCAGGGGCGACTGCCCCAGGCCCGCCCGGTCGTAGACGATGACGGTAAAGCCCGCTGCCGTCAGGGGGGCGGTCACCCGGCTCCACAGGACCCGGGACAGGCCCAGCCCCGACTCCAGCAGGACGGTACGCCCAGGGTCCGGCAGCGTACCGTCAGCCGACGAGGACGGCAGGTGGACGACGGCGTGGAGCCAGCGCCGCCGTGCGCTACCCCGGCGGGTGCCAGCAGGCTCGGGCCCACCGTCGGTGCGAGGCGCGGCGGGCAGGCCGACCGGGACCCGGACGTGGTGGTGCTGCGAGGTAGTACGTGGCAGACGGAGCGGACTCATAAGGACAGCGTATCTAGACCACCTGGGCGGGCGCTGGGCCTCAGTGCCGCGCAGGGCGTTCCAGTATCCGGTACCCCGCCTCCCGTCCGTGGCAGGGTGTGGAATGCTCTGCCGGTGAGGCAGACGACCTTGACCTCATGAACACAATGAAAGGCTCCCATGTCGCGCGTCCGTCAAGTCCTGAGCAGGGGAGGGGTACTCCTGTGGGTGCTCGTAGCTATTGTCCTGGCCCTGGCCCTGGGATCCGTGCGGGTGGGAGGCCACCACCTTGTCCCCGTCGCGGTCGGCCGTGTCTTCGCCACCTTCTCCGACGTCTTCAGCCAGTTCCTCTCCTTCGCAATTCCCCTGATTATCGTCGGCCTGGTGACTCCCGCCATCGCCGACCTGGGCCGCGGTGCCGGCAGGTGGCTCGGTATTACCACCGCCATCGCCTACGGCTCGACCCTCTTCTCCGGGTTCCTCACCTACGCGGTGTGCGCCGCGGTCCTTCCCGGGCTCCTGACGGGGACCGCGCTGTCCGACGTCACCGAGCCCGGCAGTGCCCTGAAGACCTACTTCACGGTCGAGATGCCCGCCGTCATGCCCGTTATGACCGCCCTGCTGCTGTCATTCGTGCTGGGCGTCGGGCTGTCCATGGTGCCCCGCGGGGTCCTGCGCAAGGGCCTTATCGAGTTCCGCGCCATTATCACCCGCCTGATCGAACGCATTATCATCCCCCTGCTGCCCGTGCACATCTTCGGCACCTTCCTCAACCTCACCTACACCGGTGAGGCCTGGAGCGTCATGCGGGCCCTGCTGCGTGTCGTCCTGGTGGTCCTGGCCCTGGAGGTGGTCATCCTCCTGACCCAGTACTGCGTCGCGGGGCTGGTCGGCAGGCGCAACCCGTTCACGGCCCTGGGGACCATGGCCCCGGCCTACCTCACCGCCCTGGGGACCTCCTCCTCGGCCGCCACCATCCCGGTCACCCTGGCCCAGACCAGGAAGAACGGCGTCTCCGAGGCCGTCGCCTCCTTCACCATCCCCCTGTGCGCCACCATCCACCTGGCTGGCTCCACCTCGAAGATCTTCGCCTTCGCCTTCGCGATCACCCTGACTCAGGGCCTGAGCGTCTCCGCCACCCAGTGGGTCGGATTCGTCTTTATGCTCGGTATCACCATGGTGGCGGCCCCCGGTGTGCCCGGAGGCGCGATTATGGCCTCCACCGGCCTGCTCGCCAGCATGCTCGGTTTCAACAACGACCAGGTGACCCTCATGATCGCCACCTACGTCGCCATGGACTCCTTCGGTACGGCCACCAATGTCACCGGTGACGGCGCCATTGCGATTGTCGTGGACCGCCTGGCGCACGGCAGGATCGGAGACGACGGCGACCCGCAGAACGTCCGTGAGCTCTCCTTTGACGCCATGGCCTACCTTGACCGCGTCTCGGTGGAGGGCGTCGTCAGCCCCGAGGAGCTACAGGCCTCGGCCTCCGGCTGAGCGGGGTCGGCTGCGGGCCAGCCTGACGTAGGTGACCGGGTGCGCCGGTGAGGTCCGGCCTCCCCGGTCCCGTGGCGGCCTGCCCACCGGATCATCCTCCGTTCTCACGGCGAACAAGTACCGTTCTCACGAGCAATAAGTACCGTTCTCACGGCGAACAAGTACCGTTCTCGCGACGAATAAGTACCGTTCTCGCGGTGGGGGTGGGTGGGGGAGGGGGCTGCTAGACGCTCACCCGCTCCCGGCGGCGCAGCCGGGAGAAGGCGCCGTCGTGGCTGGCGAGCTCCTCTGCCGTCCCGGCCTCCAGGACCCGGCCGTCGTCCATGACCACCACGTGGTCGGCGAGCTCGGTCCCCGACAGGCGGTGGGTGATCTCAATGACGGTGGCCCCGCGGGTCCACTCCCGTACACTGGCGCGTACCTGCGCGTCCAGGGCGGGGTCCAGGTGGGAGGTGAACTCGTCCAGGACCAGCACGCTGGGACGGGCCAGGAGGGCGCGGGCCAGGGCCAGGCGCTGGCGCTGGCCGCCGGAGACGGAGGCCCCCCGCTCCCCGACGAGGGTGTCGTAGCCCTGCGGCATGGCCAGGACGTCGGCCTCGATGCCGGCGGCCCGGCAGGCCTGACGGACCTCCTCGTCGCTGGCCTGCGGGGCCGCCAGGCGCACGTTGTCGGCCACGGAGGCGCGGAAGAGGTGGGCTCGCTGGGTGACCAGCACCACCTCCCGGCGCAGGGAGTTCCCGGTCAGCTCGCGCACGTCCTGACCGTCCACCTCCACCCGCCCGGCGGTGGGGTCGTCAAAGCGCAGGAGCAGCTGGGCCAGGGTGGACTTGCCCGAGCCCGAGGCCCCCACCAGGCAGGTCCAGGCCCCGGCCCGGGCGGTGGCGCTGATCGCCGTGACCGCCTGGGTGGCGGCCCCGGGGTAGCTGTAGGAGACGTCCTCCCAGGTCACCTCGTGGGCGACGGCGTGGGGCAGCTCCACCGTGCCGTCGGGGACCTCCACGGGGGCGTGGACGACGGCGTGGACCCGCTCGGCGGCCGCGAAGGAGGCGTTGAGGGATCCGGTGAGCTCCTCGATGCCGCGCACGGTCTCGGTCAGGCGCAGCAGCGCGGCCACCGTGGCCGCCAGGGCCGGGGCGGACACGCTCCCGGCACGCACCAGGCCCGTGCCTGACGCCGCCACCGCGACCGGCCCGCCCAGGGTGAGCAGCTGGGTCAGCCCCCGACGCAGGCTCATCCACCGGCGCCCCGGCGCCCCGGCGCGGATAATGCCCCGGTCGATCCGCCCCATCTCCTCCAGGCGCTCGTAGCGGCGGCCGTACCCCACCACCTCGGCCATGCCCTGGACGGAGTCCGTCACGTGCTGGGTCAGCAGGGCACGGCGCGCCGTGACGTCCCGTGAGGAGGACAGCGAGGTGCGCCACCCGGCCAGGGGCGCCAGGAACAGGGATCCCAGGAGGAACAGGGCGGCCAGGCCCGCCAGGGTCCAGGACACCGCGGCCCCCACGACCCCCACCACGACCAGGGGCACAATGATCGCGCTGACCACGGGGGCGAAGGTGTGGGCAAAGAAGACCTCGATCCGGTCCACGTCCTTGGTGGCGCGGGCCAGGAGGTCCCCGGAGCGGGAGGTCGCCATGACACGCGGGGCCCGGGGCACCAGGGCGCGGAAGATCTCGGCGCGCAGGAGCTCCAGGGACTTAAAGGCCACCAGGTGCCCCAGGAACTGCTCACCGTAGCGCAGGACCGCCTTGGCCAGGGCCAGCAGCGCCATGACCAGCAGGGTGCCCCACGGCATGGGGGCGGGGCGTCCTGCCGCCAGGTCCCCGCCCAGACGCATAATGGTGGCGGCGCCGAGGCTGAACAGCCCCACCCCCGCCAGGAGGTCGGCGACCCGGCAGGCGGCTGAGGCCGCCAGCGGGCGCAGAACGGGGCGGGTGACGTCGAGGATCCAGGCAATGAGGACACGCCGCCGGGGCGGGGCGGGGCTGGCGGGTGCCGTGGTCGCGGGGCCGTCCGGGACCGGGCGGGACGCGGGGGCGGCTGGGCTACGGGTCATCTCAGGACTCCTGGGAAGGGTCGGGGGCCGGGTTCGCAAAAGGCGCCGGGGCGGTGCCAGGGGAGCCAGAGGAGCCAGCCAAGGGAGAGCCGGAGGGCCCGGCCGAGGTGGTGCCAGGGGAGCCGGAGGGCCCAGCCGAGGTGGGGGTAGGACCGGCCGGGCCCGGGCTGGAGGAGCCGGAGGAGCCGGAGGGCCCGGCGGGTGCGGGAGCGGGGGAGTCGGTACGCTCCAGTATCCGCCCGTCCCGGACCTCGATGAGGCGGTCGGCGGCCACCAGGGCGCCGTCGCGGTGGGAGACGGTCACCACGGTCCGCCCCGCCGCCGCCCGGGGGATCGCGGCGACAATGGCGGCCTCGCTGGCCAGGTCCACCTGGCTGGTGGGCTCGTCCAGGAGCAGCAGGGGACGGTCGGCCAGGATCGCCCGGGCCAGGGACAGGCGCTGGGCCTGCCCCCCGGACAGCCCCAGGCCCTGCTCGCCGAGCACGGTGTCCAGGCCCTGGGGCATGCGTCGTACCTCCGCGTCCAGGCCCACGGTGCCCAGGGCCGCCCACATCTGCTCCCTGGTGGCGTCCGGGGCCGCCAGGCGCAGGTTGTGGGCGATCGTGCCCGTGAAAAGCCAGGTGGTCTGGGCCACCAGGGCGCTGGCGGCACGGACCTGGTCCTGGGTGCGCGCACTGGAGGCGGTGCCCGCCACGCGCACCGTCCCGCCGCTGGGCAGGAGGTCCCCTGACAGCAGGGCCATGAGGGTGGACTTGCCCGACCCGGAGGGGCCGATGACGGCCAGGTGCTGCCCCGTGGGGACCCTGAGGTCGACCCCGTGGAGCACGTCGGGACCCTCAGGCCCCCAGGAGGCCCGCACACTGTCCAGGCGGACGGCGGCCCCGGGGTCCGCGGGGGCCCTCGGGGCGTCGGGCGCGCCGCGGGGCCTGTCGGTGGCCAGGATCTGACGGACGGCCCGCTGGTTGGCCAGTCCGCCCATACCCACGTAGAAGAAGGCGCCCACGTGGTCAAGCGGCTCCAGGAGCACGTAGGAGACCAGGACGACGGCCAGGGCGTCCCCAACCCCGACGGCCCCCGAGGTCAGCCGCCAGGCGGCGAGCCCGGCGGCGGCGGTAATGAGGAAGAGGGAGAACAGGGAGTCGGTGATGAGGATGACGAGCTGGTTGCCGGCCAGGACGCCCATGACAGCCCGACGGTTCTCCTCCCCGCGGGCGCGCAGCTCCTCCTGGGTGCGGCGGGCCGCCCGGGCCAGGGTCAGGGTGGTCAGCCCCTGGATGGCGTCGAGGTACTCCGCGGCCAGGCGCATACGGGCGCGTCGGGAGTCGGAGGAGGAGGCCCGCAGGCGGCTGTGGGCCAGGCCAATGAGCAGCGGGGTCAGGACGACGGCGGCCCCCAGGACCGCTGCCGGTACGGGGTCGACCGCGGCCCCCAGCAGGACCAGGCACAGGGCAGGGGCCAGGGTGGCCGCGACGGTGGGGGCCAGGAAGGTCTGCCGGTACAGGGCCACCCGCTCGGCGCCGTCGGTGAGCAGGCTGACCGTGGACCCGGTGCGCTGGCTGGTGGTGTGGGCCGGTCCCAGGTCGAGGAGGTGGTCCAGGACGCGGCGGCGCAGGGCTGCCTCCTGCGTGGCCGCCGAGCCCCAGGCGGTGGCCTGGACGGCGGCCTGCAGGAGGGCGCAGGCGGTGGCGGCCGCCCCGGCCTGGGCCAGCAGGCCCGCGAGGTGGGTGGAGGAGGGGGTGAGGAGGCCGCCCACGGCACGCCCCAGGTACACCAGTGCCCAGGTCTCGGCCAGGGCGGCCAGGGCGGTCATGGTGAAGGCCGCCACGCCCGCGCGCCTCCCCGCCGGGGTGGCGACGGAGGGCGGGCGCGTCCCCCGGCGTCGGGGGAGGGGGGCGGGCGTGGCGTCGTCCCGGGGGTCGCTGGAGGCTGTCATGTGCGTCCTTTGCCGGTTGAGGGGGGCGTGGTCACGATACTGGTCGGTCGGTGGACGAAGGAGCGGCAAGGACTTAGGAGTACCTTCCTTTGGGATCATAATGAACTGACCGCTCGTCAGCAAACGGTGTGCGCCCAGGTGGGCTGCAGGTGGGCTGGTAGAGGTGCCGTTGCCAGCGGCATAGGCTTGCCCCGTAGGGCTGCGCCCAGCGCGGCCACACCGAACGTCCTGTAAGGAGTCCTTGATGGCTAACGCCCCCGTCAATGTCGCTGTCACCGGTGCCGCTGGCAATATCGGCTACGCGCTGCTGTTCCGTATCGCCTCCGGCGCCCTGCTCGGAGCGGACCAGCGTGTCAACCTGCGCCTGCTGGAGATCCCCCCGGCCGTCAAGGCCGCCGAGGGCACCGCCATGGAGCTCTTCGACGCCGCCTTCCCGACCCTGGGCAGCGTGGACATCTTCGACGACCCCAAGGCCGCGTTCGAGGGCGCCAACATCGCCTTCCTCGTGGGCTCCATGCCCCGCAAGGCCGGCATGGAGCGCAGCGACCTGCTGGCGGCCAACGGCGGCATCTTCGGCCCCCAGGGCGAGGCCCTGGCCGCCGGCGCCGCCGACGACATCAAGGTCCTGGTGGTGGGCAACCCCGCCAACACCAACGCCCTTATCGCCGCCTCCCACGCCCCCGACGTCCCGGCCTCCCGCTTCACCGCCATGACCCGCCTGGACCACAACCGCGCCCTCGCCCAGCTGGCCGCCCGGGCCGGGGTCCACGTCAGCGACGTGGACAGGGTCACCATCTGGGGCAACCACTCCTCCACCCAGTACCCCGACCTGACCCAGGCCACCGTCAAGGGCGAGCCCATTACCGAGATCCTCGCCGACCGCGCCTGGGTGGAGGACGACTTCATCCCCACGGTGGCCAAGCGCGGTGCCGCCATTATCGCCGCCCGCGGGGCGTCCTCGGCCGCCTCGGCCGCCTCGGCCGCCATTGACCACGTCCACGACTGGGTCCTGGGCACCTCCGGGGCCTGGACCTCGGCCGCGGTCATGTCCGACGGCTCCTACGGCGTCCCCGAGGGCGTCGTCTCCTCCTTCCCCTGCACCTCGGACAACGGCGAGTGGAAGATCGTCCAGGGCCTGGAGGTCGACGCCTTCTCCCGCGCCCGCATTGACGCCTCCGCCGCCGAGCTCCTGGAGGAGAAGCGCGCCGTGGCCGGCCTGGGCCTCATCTGACCCGGCGCCCGGGCGCCGACGAGACGACGCCCGGTAACGCCGTCGTGCACCCGGGCGTCTCCCGCCCCGCCCCGTGAGGTGGCTGGGCAGGAGGCGCCCGGTGTGCTGAGATCAGCCCATGGCACGTCGCAGCTCCAAGCGTCCCTACGGTCGGGGCCACGTCCCCCTGGACATGGGGCGCCTGGCCTCCATGCCCCGTACCCAGACCGGTCCGGGCGGGGCCGACTTCACCGTGCGCCGCCTGCGTGGCGGGGACAAGGCCTACACCTGTCCCGGCTGCCACCGCACCATCCCGGCCGGTACGCCGCACCTGGTGGCCTGGTCCAACGAGTCCCTCTTCGGGGCCGACCGGGGCCTGGAGGAGCGTCGGCACTGGCACACCTCCTGCTGGGAGCGCCGTCTGTGGTGAGCCCCGCGCGGGTCCGGGTGCCGCCGACCCCGGCGGACCAGGGGTCCGGGCCCTCCCGGTGCGGGGCCGGGCCTCCACGGCCCTGAGGGGGCAGGGAACCGCCTCCCGGGCCCTCCCGGTGCGGGGCCGGAGAAGGTCACACCCGTCCGGATTCGTTTCTGACCGTGACGACGGCGCCCGGATGCGACAGACTGGGGGCCATGCCCATCCCCACCCGCCCTCGTGTGATACTCGACTCCTCCTCCCCTGAGCCCGTCTTCGCCCAGATCTGTGCCGCGATCCGCCGCGAGGTGGAGGTGGGCAGGCTCCTGCCCGGGCAGCGGCTGCCCACGACCCGGTCCCTGGCCGCCGACCTCGACGTCGCCGTCAACACGGTGGCCAAGGCCTACCGTGAGCTCGAGACCGAGGGGGTCGTCGAGGGCCGGGGACGCCAGGGGACCTTTGTCGTGGACACCTCCGGCACGGTGCGCCAGCGTGAGGTGCTGCGGTTCGTGACCACAATGAGGAACCTGGGTGTGAGCAAGGAAGAGGCCCAGGCCCTCGTGGAGAGGACCTGGGCCGGGTAGCTCGTGGGTTGCCCGCAGGCGCGGGGATACGGGAACTAGGGAGGCGGGGCGCCAGGCCGCTCAGCGGCCCCTGGCTCCAGCCGGCTTCTTGCTGCCCGCAGGCTTCCGGGGGCTGGTGGACTTCCTGGGTCCTGAGGAGGTGGTGGCGGGGACGACCTCGATCTCGGTCGTGGCGGTCTCGCTGTCACTCACTGGGGCGGGGGACGGCGCGGAGGCAGGGGACGCTGGCTCCTCCGCCTCGCTCTGCTGCTGGCTGCGGGACGCGGGCGCCTGCGGCAGGACGCCACCGAGCACCCCGCGCATCTCCTCCAGGTAGGTGGTCACGGAGTCGCGCTGGCGCTCCAGCTCAGCTACCTGGCGGGTGGCGGCACCGACCTGCGCCGCGGCGTCGCTGCGGGCGTCCTCCACGATCTCGGCGGCCTCGGCCCGGGCCTGGCTCAGGAGCTGCTCCGCCTGGGCGGTGGCCTCCTCCTGGCGCCCCCGGATCTCGTCGTCGGTGCGGCTGCGTACCCGCTCGGCCCGGGCCAGCGCCTCCTCCAGGCGCGCCTCGGCCTCGGCGGCCTGGGCGTGGGCCTGCTCGGTCATCTCGGCGATACGGGCCCGGGCGGCCTCGTGGGCCTCGGCGTCCTCACGGGCGGCGGCCTCGTGGGCGGCCGCGACCTCCAGGGTCGTCTGCTGGCGCAGCTCGGCGGCCTCGGCCCGGGCGGCGGCGGCCTCCTGGGAGGCCGAGCGCCGCAGGGTCTCCGCCTCACGACGCGCCTCCGACAGGAGGGTCTCCGCCTCCGTGCGGGCCCGCTCCAGGGTGGTGTCGGCCTCCTGCTGGGCGGTGGAGCGGACGGACTCGGCCTGGGAGGTGCTGGAGCGGCGCAGCTCCTCGGCCTCGGTCACGGCCGCGTCCCGCGTGGCCGCGGCCTCCTGCTCGGCGGAGACCACCAGCTCGGCGGCCTGCTTCTTGGCCTGGGTCAGCACCAGGGCGGCCTCGCGCTCGGCGGTGGAGCGCATCTCGGTGGCGGCCGCGTCGGCGTCGCCGGTGACCTCGGCGGCCTTGCGCTCGGCCGTGGAAACCATCTCCTTGCTGCGCGCCTCGGCGTTGGCCAGGGTGGTCGAGGCCTCGGCCTGGGTACGGGCGGTCAGCTCGGCGGCCTCGCGACGGGCGTCGGCCACGAGGGTCGCCGCCTCCGATCCCGAGCGCTCGCTCAGTCGCTGGGCGTTGGTGCGCGTCCGGGTCAGGATCGCGTCGGCCTCAGCGTTCGCCTTGGACACGATCGAGGCGCTCTGCTCCTCGGCGCTGCGCAGGAGCTGCTCAATGCGGGAGCCCAGGCCCGCGTAGGAGGGCTTGTCGGCCTCCCGCAGACGCTTCTGGGCCTCAGCCAGCTCCCCGGCGAGCATCATGGCCCGCTGGTCCAGGCTCGCTACCTCACGACGTGCGTCGTTGAGTTGGCGGTTTAGTTTCTCCAGCTTCTGGTCCACCTGCGTACGGTCGTAGCCGCGCATCGCGATGGCGAACTCCGTGTGATCCTCAACCACTCTGGTCTCCTCCCGGTCAGGCTCGTCCGTCCTGTTCGCTCCAAGGGTATCGGTGTCCGCTGCCCGGGGGTAGCCACGATCGGGGACACGCCGGGTCGGGGGCGTCCGCTGAGGGCGCAGGCAGGTGTGATCTTGCCCGAGGTGGCTGCACCGTCGGGGAACGGCGTGGGATCCTGGGGCGCGGTACCCGCGGCAGGAGGCGATCGCCCCGTCCGGTGCCGTCGATGCCCGCAACGCTAGGAGATCCACGTCGTGAACCGACGTCTCATGACCGCGCTGACCGCCGTTCTCGGACTGCTGGTGGTGGCGCTGGCCGTCTGCTCTGCCACAGTGTGGCGTCCGAGCTCCACGGCGCAGGCCACCCTGCCAGGTACGACCGAGCTCCACTACGTCGTCACCCAGCCCGGGGTCCTGGGCCTGGTGGACTCCGACGTGACCATCACCGCCACCGCGGTCAACCCCGACGAGAAGGCCAGCATCGTCATTGGCCACTCGGCCGACGTGCAGGCCTGGCTCGCCCAGGACCCCTATCTGTCGGTGACCGGCCTGAGCGACTGGACCGCCCTGGCCTCCACGGAGGTCACCCAGCGCTGCGAGACCCCTGAGACCAGTGCCACACCCGCTCCTGAGGCCACCGAGGGGGCCACCGCCGGGCAGACGGCAGCCCCGTCCGCCACCCCCAGCCCCTCCGCCACGCCAGGGGCGGACGCCACGGCGTCGGGTACCGCCACCGCCCAGCCACCGGCCGTTGACGAGAACGGCTGTACGACGCTGCGCAACTCCGGCGCCGACCCCACTGGCTCGGACCTGTGGGTGACCAGTGCCTCCGACATCGGCCAGACCACCCTGAGCCTGGACGCCGCCGACTCCGACCTCGTGGCGCTGGTGTCCACCGACGGCTCCTCTGCCGCCCCGAAGGTGGCCCTGTCCTGGCCGCGCAACGTCTCGACCCCGTGGCTCATCCCGGGCCTGGTGGTGGGCGCCCTGCTCATCCTCCTGGGTGTCTTCGGGTTCCTCGTCGACGTCCAGACCCGTCACGCCGAGGCCCGGCGGCGGGCCCGGGCCGCCGAGCGGGCCGCCCGCATTGCCGCCGCCGACGGGGTGAGCACGGCCGCCCTGCCCCGGGTGGACGACCCCAACCGCGCCCTGACCCGCCGGGAGCTCAGGGAGAAGGCGCGTGCGCAGGCCGCGGGCGAGGAGTGGATGGATCCGCGCACCAGGAAGGTCTACGTCGGCGGCCAGGAGGTGCCGACCATCCCGCAGGCCGACGAGGCGGTCGCCTCCGACGCCGCTGCCGACACCGCGGCCTACGGTGACTACGAGCCCCAGGAGGGCTACGGGGCCCAGCCTCCCGCCCAGGACGCGGGCCAGGAGACGGCTACCTTCCACCCCGTGGACGACGCCGTCACCTACGGCGGCTACGAGCCCCAGGAGGGCTACGGGGCCCAGCCCCCTGCCCAGGACGTGGGCCAGGAGACAGCTACCTTCCACCCCGTGGCGGACTCGCCGTCCGGTGACGGGGAGGCCAGCACCAGGCCCTGGGACACCCAGCCGCGGGGCCGTCGTCACGACGAGGAGAACGCATGATGACGTCCCGCCGGTCCTTCCTCGCAGGCGCGGGAGCGGCAGCGCTGGCCACCACGCTGGCCGCCTGCTCCCAGGACGTCCCTAGCGTGCCCACCGCCACCGGCACCTCCACGCCCCTGCCGGTGCTGGACTCCGACCGCCTCACCGAGGCCCTGACCCGGATCCACCAGGGCATTAAGCAGGCCGACGCCTCCAAGGACGCCAACGCCCTGGCCGGCTACCTCACCGGCCCGGCCGAGCGGGTCCGCCAGAAGGAGTACGCGGTCGCCACCGCGGTGGGCGACGACTCCCTGGTCCACGTCCTGCCCGACACCACCCAGGCCGGTGCGGTGGGCCTGACCAAGGACTTCCCCCGCACCGCCATGACGATCACGGAGAAGGACCCCTCCATCGGGGTGCCCTACCTCTACGTCCTCGACCAGGGCACAGCCCGCGACAATATGAGGATGTGGGCCTGGATCCGCCTGTTCGCCGGGGCCAAGGTGCCCGCGACCGCCACGGCCCTCAAGGGGAGCGAGCAGATCGACGCCGACTCCACCGGGCTGGTCGCCACCCCCGCTGAGGTCCTGGCCTCCTACGTGGACGCGCTCAACGACCCCAACGGCGCCAACGGCAAGGCCTTCACCGACGACCCCGTGCGCCAGCGCGTGGCGGCCGACCGGGCCGTGGACGTCACCGCGGCAGGCAGCATCACGGTCACCGCGAGCGCGGGCACCGACGGCTTCCGGGGCGTGCGCACCACTGACGGCGGGGCGATCGTGGTGACCACGCTCAGCTTCAACACCGTCTACAGCCGGACGGTGGCGGGCGGGACGCTCAATGTGGCCGGCTCCGCCGCCAGCCTCCTGGGCGACCCCGCCGTACGCGGCTCGGTCACCATCACCACCGACGTCATGATCGCCTTCTCGGTCCCGGCCCAGGGCTCCGGCAAGACGGCGTCGGCCCTGGGCGGCGACCTGGTCCTGGCCTCAGCGACCCGCGACGACTCCACCTCGCCGGGCTGAGCGCGCCCGGCCACCCGGCCACCCGGCCACCCGGCTGTCCGGCCATTCGGCGTGCCCGCCCACCCGGTGCGGCCGGGCGGCGTGCGCAACCCCTGACAAACCACCGCAGAGAGAAGACCTATGAGCATGTTCGGTGCCGTTGACCTGTCCACCCTCGCTCCCAAGGCAGGTGCGTCCGGGGCCCCGGACGCACCCTCCGCGGCACCTGCCGCCTCCCACCGGCCCCCGGACGGGGGCGTCCCCGCGCCCCTGGTCGTGGACGTCACGGCGGGGAACCTGCGGGACGTGGCCGAGGTCTCTACCCAGGTCCCGGTCGTCCTGGTGCTCTACACCCGGCGCTCGGAGCCCTCCACGAAGGTGGCCGCGCTCGCGGAGCGTCTGGTCCAGGACTACGCGGGCCGCTTTGAGCTGGGGCTGGTGGACGTGGACGCCGCACCGGAGGTGGCCCAGGCCCTCCAGGCCACCGCCGTGCCCTGCGCCCTGGCCCTCGTGTCGGGCCAGCCCCTGCCTGTCTTCCAGGGGACGGTTGAGGAGACCCAGCTGCGCGGGCTGCTCGACCGGGTCCTCCAGGTCTCGGCCTCCCACGGCGTCAACGGCCACCTGGCCCTGGACGGGGACGCCGAGGCGGCCCGGGAGCCGGAGGAGACCGAGGTGGAGCGTCAGGCGCGTGAGGCCGTGGAGCGGGGTGACTACGCCGCCGCCGAGGAGGTCTACAGGCACGCCATCGCCCAGGACCCCACCAACGAGTCCCTGCAGGTCGCCCGCGACCAGGTACGACTCATGGCCCGCCTGGACGGCCAGGACCCCCACGCCCTCCTGGCGGCTGCCGACGCCGACCCCGCCGACGTGGAGGCGGCCCTGGCCGGGGCCGACGCCGCCCTGGCCCTGGGGGACGTTGACGCGGCCCTGGGACGTGCCCTGGAGGCGGTGCGCTCCCACCAGGGTGACGAGCGTGAGCGGGCCCGCCTGCGGCTGCTGGAGATCTTCGCCCTGGTCGGCACCACCAGCCCCCGGGTGGCCCGGGCCCGGCGCCAGCTCGCCACCATGCTGTACTGAGGCTCTCGGGCCTCACGGGTGCCGGGCCCGTTCTCACGACGAACAAGTACCGTTCTCGCGAGGAATAAGTACCGTTCTCGCGGTTGGGTGCGGGCCCTGGACGGGTGGTCCTAGAACGCCCGAGGGGCTGGCCCCGGTCTCCCGGCTGCCAGCCCCTCACAAATGGCCCTCTACAGACGGCCCCTCGTAGACGGCCGCTCAGAAACCGGGGCCCGCACGACGAAGGTCGCAGCGTGGCCTGCCCGGTGGCGGCGGTGGTGCCGGGGCCCGCACGGCGAAGGTCTCGGCGTGCGGTCAGCCCCTCAAACGGCCCCTCAGACGGCCCCCTACAGACGACCGCTCAGCCCTGCGGGCGCGCCCTGGCCAGGTCGTCCTGGCTGCCCTCGGTGGTGACGGCGCTGGTCAGGCGGGTCTGGAGGAGGACCCGACCACCACGCACCAGGGCGAGGGTGTCCCGCCCGTCCCCGTCCCAGTCACCGACATAGACCGTGTCCGAGGCCCGCCCCAGGGAGAGCGTCGCGGCCGGGGAGGCCAGGACCGTGTTCTCGTTGTAGAAGACCACCCGCGTGCCCACACGCGCGGCGTAGGTCACGGTGCCGTCCCCGTCCCAGTCACCTCGCAGGACCGTGCCCCTGCCGCTGGCCGCCACGGCGGTCACAAAGGCGGGTACGCCCTGGGCAGGTGGCGGGGTGGGTGCGGTGGTGGGCTGCGGTGCCGGGCTGGACGTGGGCCCCGGTGTAGGGGCAGGTGTCGGCTCAGGAGCCGGCGTAGGGGCGGCAGTCGGGCTGGGCTCCGGGGCGGCGGTGGGCCCAGTGGTGGGCTCCGGGCTGGGCGTCGGCTCCGGCTCCGGACTGGGCCCAGCGGTAGGCCCGGGCGTAGGCTCCGGGCTGGGCCCAGGCGTCGGCCCCACCACCCGGCGGGCCGTGAACTCGGCGCCGGTGGCCCAGTTCCCGTACCAGGCCCGGCCCGTGGAGACGACCCGCACGCAGCGGGCGTCCACCCCGCCCAGGGTGACGGTCCGCGCCTGACGGTCGTGCTCCCAGGTCCCCTGGGCCGCCCGGGTGAAGGTGCCGTCCCCACAGGCCTCGTCGGCGGAGGTCCAGATCTCGTAGTCCTTGATCAGGCCGTTGTCGGTGTTGTGACGCGGGGTCCAGGTCACCGACTCCAGGCGCTCGGTGGCACCCAGGTCAATGGTCACCTGGTGCGGGGGGGTCGGTGTTGGTGGTGGACCAGTCCGAGTGCCAGTAGGTGGTCGGGTCACCGTCCAGGAGGTTGGCCGCGCGCCCGTCCTCCTGGGCCGTCTCCTCGGAGTCGACGGAGACCACGCGCATGCACTCCTGGGGGATGACGGCGGGGTCGGTCACGGTGAGCGTGGCGGTGGCCGTCATACGGGCGGTACCGGAGGTGACCGTGGCGGTCACGGTGCCGGGGCCGTAGGCCGCGCCGTCGGGCGTGACCCTCACCTCGACCTCACCCGCACCGCTGAGCTCGGTGACGGCCGGGTCCACGACCCACCCCTGCGGGGCGGTGACCTCCAGGCGGGAGCCCGCGGGCAGGTCGCCGGTGGTGCGCACCCTCAGGGTCACGGGCGTGCCCGGGTCGGCGGTAGCGGCGGACAGGGAGGCGGTCACCGAGGCGGTGGGCACGACGACGTAGACGTGCCCGGCCTGCATCTCCAGGCCCCAGGCCCGGCGGGAGGCGTCCCAGGTGGGGGTCACGGCCGTGTGAGTGGTGGTGTCCACCACGGTGGACAGGCCGTCCAGGGCCGCCGAGCGCAGCAGCCGGGTGCCGTCGCTGTCAGCCACCAGGCGGATCTGGCTGACCGTCCCACCGGCCCAGGTGGCGCCCACGGTCAGGCCGTCGTGGCCGCGCAGGCCGTCCACGCTGCCGTCGGCCCAGGCCGAAGGCAGGGCGGGCAGGAGGCTGGTGACGCCCTCGTCGGACTGGAGGAGCATCTCGGCCACGCCGCTGGTGGCACCGAAGTTGCCGTCGATCTGGAAGGGCGGGTGCTTGTCCCACAGGTTGGAGTAGGTGGACTCCCGCAGGATCTGGCTGAGCATGAGGTGAGCGTGGTCGCCGTCGCCCAGGTTGGCCCAGAAGTTGATCTTCCAGGCCTTGGACCAGCCGGTGCCCCCGTCACCGCGGTCGGTCAGGGTCTGGCGGGCCGCCGCCGCCCAGGAGGCGGTGAGCGGGTCGGCGGAGCGGATCTCGCTGCCGGGGAAGAGCGCGTAGAGCTGGGAGGTGTGCCGGTGGGTGGGCTCGTCCCCGCCCCAGCCCGGCGCGTAGTCCCAGTCCTGGGCCCACTCCTGGAGCTGGCCGCGGCCCCCGACCCTCAGGCCCGGGTCGAGCCGCTCCAGGGTGTCCCTGAGCTGCTGGGTGAAGGCGGTGTCGGTCTCCCCGGCCAGCTCGGCCGCCGTCAGGGTGGTGGACAGCAGGCGGGTCACGATCTGCTGGCTCATGGCCGCGCCCGCCGAGTACTGCCCGTGCTCCGGGGAGTAGGAGGGGGTGACCACCAGGTGCCCGGAGGCGTCGGCGACGAGGAAGTTGAGCCAGAACTGGGCGGCGCCCTTGAGGACCGGGTAGCCGACGTCACGCAGGTGCTGCACGTTGCCGGTGTAGCGGTAGTTCTGCCAGTAGGTGTCCGCCACCCAGGCGGCGGCCTCGGGGAACCAGGCGGCGGTGGGCCAGTCGTACAGGCCGGTGTACCCCCAGGGGGTGGTCTCGTTGAAGGCCACCCAGCCCGAGGAGTTGGCCGGGTAGCCGAACAGGGCCTGGGCGCTGGCCCTGCCGGGTGCCACGAGGCTGGAGACGAGGCGCTCGTAGGGCGCGGCGGTCTCGGCCAGGTTGGTGGAGTAGGCGGGCCAGTAGTTCATCTGGAGGTTGATATTGACGTGGTAGTCGGCGCCCCAGGGTGGGTTGACGCGGTCGTTCCACACGCCCTGGAGGTTGGCGGGCAGGGGCGAGTTGTCCCGGGAGGAGGCGATGAGCAGGTAGCGGCCGTACTGGGTGTAGAGGGTCTCCAGGGCGCGGTCCTGCTCGGTGGTGCCCTGGTAGGCGGCCAGGGCCTGGGCGGTGTCGCCGCTCAGGGGCCCGGCGCCCAGGTCCAGGCGCATCCGGGAGAACAGGGTGGTGTAGTCGGCCTCGTGGGCCTGCCTGACGGCCTCCCAGCCTGAGGCCGCGGCGGCCGCCACCCGCGCGGTGGTGGTCGTGGCGGGGTCGACGCCGTTGCGGTAGCCCGCCTCGTAGGAGTCGGAGTAGTCGGTGGCGGCGGACCAGTACAGGGTGACGGCGTCGGCGCCGGTGACGTCCACGCCGGTTCCCTCGGCGTTGAGGGTGGTGGTCCCGGACTCGGCCACCACCCGGGTGCGGGCGTCCAGGCGCAGGCCGTTGACCAGGGTGCCGGTGTAGGCGATCTCGGCGTCGTCGCCCACGGTGGCGCTGACGGCGTGGGCGGTGGCCTCATTGGCGGTGAGCTGGTCGGTGTAGCCCACGCCCAGGGTGATGGCGCCGGGTGCGGGGGAGCCGTCGGTCCTGCGGGCCGTGATCCGTACGGCAATGACGCCGGCGGGGTAGGAGGCCAGGTACTGGCGGGTGTAGGTGGTGTCGCCCACCGTGTAGGTGGTGGTGGCCAGGGCCCGGTCCATGTCCAGGGTGCGCTCGTAGCCGGTGTAGCCCTGGGTGCCGGGGGTGGTCAGGGTCAGCCGGCCGAAGGGCAGGTAGGTCCCGTAGCCCTGCTTGGGGGCGCCGATCTGGGCGATGGACCAGGAGGTGTCGGCCCACCCCTGGTCAGCAATCCGCCCGCGCAGGCGCTCCAAGCCGGCGCGCACGTCGTGGTTGCCGTAGTCGTAGCCGCCGGGCGTGCCGGGACCGCCGGTCCACAGGGACTTCTCATTGAGCTGGATGGTGTCGCTGTCCACCCCGCCGAAGACGGAGGCGCCCATGGCACCGTTGCCAATGGGCAGGGACTGGTCCTACCAGGCTGAGCTGGAGGTGGAGGAGGCCGGGGCGCCGTAGCGCAGGACGAGCGGGTCCTGCTGGGTGGTCAGGGGCTGGACGACGGCGGGGTCGAGGGCCGGGACCGGCTGGGCGGCGGCCAGGCCGGTGGCGGGCAGGGCCACGGCCAGGCTCGCGGTCAGGGCGAGCACGCCGGTCAGGCCCCGCCGGGCCCGGGGAGGGAGGATGGACATACACGTTCCGATCGACGTTGACGGGTGGGCAGGCCATCTCCAACTGTGACACATATTGTGTCTTGAAGCTAGTTTTCAGACAGAACCGCTCATGCTAGAGCCGGAGGGGCGCGCAGGCTGCCGGGTGGGGCGTCTGGTGCGGCGTCGGGGGCGTGCCTTTGCCTGAGGTGAGGTGCCGGGGACGTGCCTTCGTCGGTGGTGCGGCGTCGGGGACGTACCTTCGACGGTGGTGAAGCGCTGGCGACGTACCTTAGTCGGCGGGGACGTACCTTTAAAGTACGTCGCCGCCGACTAAGGTACGTCGCCGCTAACGGAGAGCTATATTCCCGGCACTTACCGCCGGGCACTGACGTACCAGGTGCAGTTATCGTCGGGCACTGACGTACCGGGTCAGGGCCCGACGTCGTGTCACGACGGCCGCCGTCCCCACCAGCGTCAGGACCCCGGCCAGGGTCAGGGGGACCAGCGGCGAGGCACCTGTGCGGGCCAGGGAGCCGGGGGTGCAGGGCTTACCCGACGGGGTGCGGCCCACGATCTCCTTGACCATAGGCAGGCCGTTGGGCCCCGTCTCCCCGGTGGGCACGAGCGTGGCCGTCGAGCCGGAGCTCCTGGGCGTCGAGGAGGAGGTGGGCGTGGGGCTGGCGGGTGCCCCGGTGGGGCTGGCGGAGTTCGGGCTCGAGGCCCCCGGTGAGCCCGGGGCCGCCGGTGAGCCCGAGGAGCCGGGCCTGGTGGGACTGCCCGAGGATCCGGAGGACGAGTCGGGACCGGTGGCGGCGCCCACGGCGTTCACGCCCGCCGGGCTGCCACCACTCGCGACGCTCCTGACACCACCCGGGGAGGCGGTGCTGGCGCCACCGGGGGCGGTGCTGCCGGGTGCTGCCGGGCTGCTGGGCGCAGGGCTCGAGCCGCCGGACCCGCCGGGAGCGGGGCTGGTGGGTGCCGCGGGGCCCGGGGTCGCCGGGCTGGTGGCGCCCCCGGGGCCGGTGGGCGCGGGGCTGGCGCTGGTGGCACCTCCCACGGAGCCCGTGAGCTCCCCGCTGACGGGGGTCACCTTCATGGCGATGGTCAGCTTGTAGGTGCCGGGCTCGGTGAACATCCAGTTCTGCAGCCCCCGGGCCTCGTGGGGCAGCGTGTAGCCGGAGCCCTCCTTGTCAAAGAACAGGACGGGCTTGCCGTCCTTGTCGCGGGCGACGGCGCCGCCCAGGAAGCCGGGGCTGTAGACCCCGACCTTGCCCTTGTCGGGCCCGGAGACGAACAGCAGGGTGAACTCGACCGCGCCGGTAGTCCCGCTGACGAGGTTCTTGTGCCTGGCGCTCAATCCGAGCGACAGCGAGCCCGCGCCGCCCCTAGAGGAGATGGCCCAGACCGTGGAGCCCTCGGCGGCCACGGAGGACACGTCTCCCGGCGCCTTGGTCCTGGCCGCGCCCCCTAGGGCGAAGGTCATGCTGCTGGGATCCACCCACTTGTCGTCATCGTTCCTGACCCGGGCCAGGACGGTGCCGTTCTCCACCACGGGACCCAGGTCGAAGCCGCCCTTGTCAACGCCCCCGGCCGCGGGGGCGCCGTCGCCCACCTTGAAGGTCAGGGTGGTCACGGCCGTGTTGGCCACCGGGGTCGGGGCGGGTGCCGTCGTCTTGGGCGAGATGCCCAGGCGCCTGGCCTCCTCGGCGGTGGCCTCACGGGTAACGGTCGTGGCCAGGCAGGTCTCCGGCGGGGTGGTCGCCGAGCGCCCGTTACCGGGTGTCGTCCCCGAGCTGCGCCCCGGGCCGGGCGTGACGGCGGTACCGGGCCTGGAGGCAGTGCCGTTACCGGTACCACCCGAGGCGGAGCCCCCGACGCCGTTGGATGACGTGGACTGCTGGCTGCCCTGAGGCGAGGCGGGGTTGGTCGGCCGGGTGTCCGAGGCGCTGGCCCCGTCCGTGGGCGTCTGCGCGCTAGAGGCGGTCTCCTGCTGCTCCGGTGCCGGCTTCTGCCCGTTCAAGGCCGACCCGTCCGGGGGCGAGGCAGGCTGGTCCCCGGGGGACGTCTCCGGCATCTCGGTGGCCGGGCCGGCCTGCTCGGCCGGAGCAGGCTGTCCGGCCGGGGCAGGCTGTCCGGCCGGGCCGGGCTGGGCCCCAGGGCCCGCCCCCGACCCGGACTGGGCGCCCTGGCCGACGGCGTCACCGACCGTGACGGTGTAGTCCACGGCCTCCCGGGAGGCAGCCTCGTCGCCCTGCCCCTTGGGCGTCACGTGCAGGGTGTAGGTGCCGGGTTTGGTAAAGGCCCAGGTGGTGGCGCTCCCGGTGGGGCGTACGACGGCGGAGCCATTGGGGCTGACCAGGTAGCCTCTCCCGTCCTCCAGGACGGAGCCCGGCGTCCTGCCCCGACCGGTGACCTCCTGTCCGGCGCCCTCGTCCTGACCGGGCTCGTCCGGAGTGGCCGAGGTGGTCGGGGTGGCGGCGTCCTGGCTGGCGCCGTCCTGGGTGGCCTGGGTGGCGGTGGCGCTATCCGGCTCAGGCTGGGTGGCGTCGTGCGGGGCGCTACCGGGGGCGACGCCGCCCTGGCCGTCCCTGTCCAGGTCGGACCAGGCGTAGATCCTCCCGTCCGTAGAGCCGTCCTCGCCCTGGTAGGTGTAGCCGACGGTCACGGACTCGCTGGCGACAGACCGGGCCCGCCAGCCCGGCACCGCCTCGGCGTCGCCGGGCTGAAGGGTGCGGAGGTAGCCCTGCTGGCCCTCGGCGACCGCCGGGGGGAGGTCTTGGGCGGGCCCGGGGATGCTCAGGGCCGCACGCCCCGTGCCGTCGGGCGCGCCGGTGGGGGACGCGGTGGAGCCGTCCTGGGCGGGGCCGGAGGCGACCGGGGAGACGGAGGCGGGGTCAGCAGGAGCGGCGGCGACCGGACTCGGGGGGAGCACCAGGCCCGCCAGCGCCAGGCCGGTGACGACCAGCACGGATAAGGGGTGCGGCAGCACGTGGAAACGGGTCATAGGGGAACCTCTCCAAGGACGAGAACCATTTGCGCACCCGTACCCCGCCGCCTTCGCTGACGTGTGCAGGTCGAGAAGTCACGACGGGCGCAGCAGCCCGTGGCTGGCGGCCAGCCTACCACGGTCGCGTAATGCCTCCGTGACCCGCTCGGGGTGCAGGTCCCCGCTGCGAGGACGCGCTTTCTGGCTGACCCCATGCACCTCCGGGGCAGGGCGCAGGGACCCGCGGCTAGCTCCCTGCGCCCCCGGAACGAGCCATAGGGCCCCGTTGCGGGGGCGTGCTCGAGGGTGGGTCTCAGCGGGCAATAGCTTTGACGCATCCCGTGGTCGTACACAGACGGCACTAGCGCCTCACCCGCCTGCGCGCCAGGAGCCCGTGACGAGGAGCGACCAGCCAGGCGGCCACGAACCCGGCCGTGAGGACCAGGACGATCGTCCCCCCGGTCGGCAGGTCAATGGACCAGGACAGGTAGAGCCCCACCACGCTCGCCAGCGCCCCCACGAGCGGCCCCAGCCACATCATGGTACCCAGGCGGTCGGTCAGCAGCCGGGCAGTAGCAGCCGGGGTGACCAGGAGGGCCAGGACTAGCACATTGCCAATGGTCTGCACGGAGATGACCACCGCCAGGCTCACGGCCACGGAGAGCAGCACGTCCAGGAGGAGGACCGGCAGCCCGGCCGCGCGGGCCGTCTCCCGGTCCAGGCTCACGGCCACGATCTGGGGGTGGAGGGCCGCCACCATTGCCAGCACCACCGCCCCGCCCGCGAGCGCCACCGGCACGTCACTGGCCGGCACGCCGGTGATGGAGCCGAACAGGAAGTCCTGGAGGCTTCCGGCGTAGCCCGGCGCCCGGGAGATAACGACCACCCCCAGGGCGAAGGCCCCCACGAAGAGGACCCCGATGACCGAGTCCTCCTTCAGGCGCCGGTTCTGGCTCAGCAGGGCCACGAGGACGGCCGTGGTCACCCCCGTGACGGCTCCGCCCAGGACCAGGGATCCCGAGAGGAGGAAGGCCACCGCCAGGCCGGGGAAGACCGAGTGGGCCACGGCGTCGCCTATGAAGGCCATACCGCGCAGGACCACGTGGGTGCCCACCACCCCGCAGACCACGGCGGACAGGACCGCCATGAGCAGAGCCCGCGGGAGGAAGGCGAGGGTGGGGTTGAACAGGTCGGTCAGGAAGTCGATCGGGGTGAGCACGAGGTGTCCTTCAGCTGGTCAGGGCGGGAGCGGTGCCGGGAGCCGGGTCAGGGGCCGCGGCGGCCTGCCCACGGGCCTGGCGCCCCAGCCCCAGGGCGGCCAGGAGGGGGTTGCCGGGGCGGACCTGGAAGGTGCGGATCCACGGGTCGGGGTCGGACAGGGCGGCGGGGGTGCCTGAGGCGACGACCGTGCGGTTGACCAGGACGAGGCGGTCGCACTCGGAGCGGGCGGCCACCAGGTCGTGGGTGGTCATGAGCAGGGCCTCACCCTCGCCGACCAGGGTGCGGAACAGGTCGGTGAGCACCTCCTGGGTGGGCATGTCCAGGCCGGTGAAGGGCTCGTCCAGGAGGAGGAGCTCAGGACGCAGGGCCAGGGCGCGGGCCACCAGGACCCGCTGGCGCTGGCCGCCGGAGAGCTCGCCCACGGGCCGGGTGGCCAGGTCGTCCATGCCGGCGCGGACCAGGGCCTGCTCGACGGCGCGCTGGTGCTCCAGGCGGGGGCGGCGCAGCCACCCCAGTGAGCCGGTCAGGCCGCTCAGGACGGCGTCGCGCACGCTGACGGGGAAGTCCCAGGCGAACTCGTGGCGCTGGGGGACGTAGCCGATCCGGCGGGAGTCCACCGGGTGCCCGCAGACCGTGACCGTCCCGGCCCGACGGCGGACCAGCCCCAGGACGGCGCGCAGGAGGGTGGTCTTCCCGGCGCCGTTGGGACCGATGAGGCCGACGAGCTCCCCAGCACCCACCGTGAGGTCCACGTCACTGAGCACCCGGCGGCCGCCGAGGTCCACGGTCAGGCCGCTGACGCTCAGGGCCGGTGGACGGGGGCTCACTCCCGCCCTCCCCGGGGCTGGGTGGTCCCGGTGGGTCCCTCGGTCGTGGTACTGGTGCCGGTCCGCACCTCCCGGTCAGTCCGCGCCCCGACGTCAGGTACGGTCCTGGCGCCGGCTGGCGCCCCGGCGTCAGGTGCGGTCCCGGCGCCGGTCTTAGCCTCTGCCCCGGTACCGGCCGTAGTCCCAGCGTGTCCCTCGGCCGTGGGCCCGGTGCCGGTCCCAGTCTCCCGGTCAGCACGCACCTCGGCCTGGGCCCGGGCGCGCTCGCGGGCGGTGGCCCGGGCCCGCAGGAGGATCCAGGCGCCGCCGACCAGGACCAGGACCACGACCCCGCCGCCTACGAGCAGGGTGGCTCGGCTACCGGACCCGGGGGCCGGGGAGGCGTCCTGCGTGGTGGCCGGGGTGCTGGGGGTCGCCCCCGCGGCACCGGCGTCCAGGACCGCGGAGGCGTCCAGGGCCAGGGCGTCCTGGGTGGAGGTGGCGCTGCCTACGGCGAAGCGCAGGACGGTGGTGGCGCTCACGTGCCTGCCGTCGAGCGTGTCCGCGCTGAAGGTGAGGCGGGAGAGGTAGGTGCCGGGGGCGCTGAAGACCCAGTTGGCGTGGACATGGGTATTGACGTCCACCCACACATCCTGGGGCGCCCCCGTCTGGGAGTCCATGAGGGGCAGGGGCTTGCCGAAGGTGCCGTTCTGGAGGAACATCCAGGCGCGCCCGGGGCCGCTGACGGGGCCGATGCTCATGGTGGCGCCCCGCTGCACGGTCCGGGTGACGCCGGGGTCCTGGGTGTTCCAGCCCAGCCAGACGACGTCGGGGTTCTGGGTCTGGGGGACGACGTACCAGCGTTCACCGGCCCTGCCGCCCATGAAGTCGTAGGCGGGGTCGGTGGGCGCGTCCATGAGGGCGGCGTCGGTGACGTGCAGGACGGTCTGGGCGGGGTCGCGCCACACCGGTGCGGGACCGGAGTCGTCACGGGCCATGACCTGCCACTGGCCGTCCACCACGCGCGGGCCGACGTCCACGTGGCCGACGTCGATGACGGCGGGGCCGCTGGCGGCGGCCTCGTCAGGGGCGACGCTCTGGGCCAGGGCGGGGTCGTCCGGGGGCGGGGTGGGGGCGGCCCCCGCCGTGCCCGAGCCCAGGACGGCGGCCAGGAGGGCCAGGAGGGCGGCCAGGCGCCGGGGACGCAGGCGGGTATGACACGATCGCATTACTGTCTCCAATATAGTGTGGAATAGTCTTTGACTAGGGGAAGTTTCTTGACGTTATGATATATGGTCCTGGTGTGCGTCGGCAGGTCCTGTGGATCCGGTGGGCCCAACAGGCCCTGCGAATCCGACAGACCCAGCGGCCAGCGGACCAGGTGAGCCCGCCAGCCCCAGCGGACCAGACGGACCCGGCATGCCCGGCAGACCAGGTGAGCCCGGCAGACCAGACGGACCCAGCAGGCCCTGGTAGCCCCGGGCCGAGCCCGCTGACCCTGGCGCCCGGAGGGCCCGACCGGTAGTGACGCAGCCCATGTGGCGGTGACGCCGGCCCCGGGACGCCCTCCAGGCGGTGCCGGACCACCAGCCGGGTTGGGCCTCGGCCCGGGAGGCACCCGGCCCGCCTGCCGACGGCCCGGCACCTCGTCTACCCGCCGGGGGTACCACCCAGGCACCGGGCCAGCGAGTTGGCGTTAAAGCGCATCATGTCCAGGTAGGTCGGGGCGCCCTCGTCCAGGGTGTCGCCGTAGAGCGGGCACACCTGCACCCCGGCCTCGGCGGCCACGGTGCGCAGCGTGGAGCGGGTACGCGACAGGTTGGGCTCCAGGAAGACGGCGGGCACGTGCAGGTCGGCCAGGGTGGCGGCGAGCCTGCGGCGGTCGGCCAGGGAGGGCTCGGTGGCCGGGTTGGGGGCCACGAACCCGGCCACGCTCAGGCCGTAGGCGTGCGCCAGGTAGGCGTAGGCGTCGTTGGTGGTCACCAGCTGGCGCCGCTCGGGCGGGATGGTGGAGATGGTGGAGCTCACCTCGGCGTCGACCTGGTCGAGCCGGGCCAGATAGGACGCGGCGTTGGCCCGGTAGGTGGCCTCACCGCCGGGGTCGACCTGGATGAGGCGGTCACGGATGACGCGCACGTAGGCAGCGGCGTTGTGGGCGTCGTGCCACAGGTGGGGGTCGATCTCCCCGTGGACGTGCTTGCCCAGGACCGCCTGGGGCAGCAGGTAGACCTGGCTGCCGGGGGCGCCCAGGAAGCGGTAGCCGCTGGTGGCGGGCACCTCGGCCAGGGTGCGGCTGGGCACGGAGATGACGACATCGTCCAGGCTCCTGGCCTCCAGGCCGGGCACCGAGGCGGACCGGGCGGGGCTGGCCGGAGAGGGGCCGGCCGGGGCGGGGCTGGCCGGGGCAGGGCCGGTAGCCGGGGTGGGACCGGCGACCGGAGAGGGACCGGCCGAGGCGGGGCCGGTAGCGGGTACGGGGGACCGCTCCCCCGGGCCCCCGGACGCGCCCGACCCGCCCGGGGCCCCCGCACCACCGGCGTCAGCCAGCACCCCGGTGTCCACCATGAGGTCCACGGCCCCGGCCTCCAGGTCCACGGTGACGTCCGCGTGCCCGGCCTCCAGGACCTGTCTGCCCTCGGCCGCGGCGACCTGGGCGGGGTCCACCCCCACCGCGAAGACGGCGGTGGCCTCCCCCACGGGCACGGGCCGGGCCCCCGCGCGGGTGCGCAGGGACGCGCTCAGGTGGACGCGGTAGACGCCCGGGGCGGTAAAGGCCCAACTCATGTGCTGGTGGGCGTCGGCGGGCAGGGTGGAGGTGTCCTGGCGGTAGCCGTCCCCGGCGTCGAAGCCGTCGGAGGAGGTAAAGCCCACCTCGGGGGCACCGAAGGTGGTGGTCAGGTAGGCCGAGGCGTCCCCCGGCCCCTCCACGCCGGTGACGCTCAGGTCCACCTGGCTGGCGCGGTCGGCGCCGTACCGGCTGCCGGTGCCGGCCACGCGCATGCCCAGCCACACGGCCTCCAGGGCGCGGTCCTCCACCAGGGGCAGGATGGTGGCCCCCTCCTTGGAGGCCTCCTCGGCGATGGACACCGACACGGCGCCCCGGGGGAGGTTGGCGTCCAGGGTGCGGATAATGGCGTGCTCCTCCAGCAGGAGGTAGTTGGAGAAGGCCAGGTCGGCGTAGGCCACGTCCCGCACGGTACGCAGGCCGGGCTCGTAGGAGTGGGGGTCGGCGCCGTCGGGTACCATCTGGGTGACGGTGGCCCGGTCCCCGGCGACGTTGCGCACCAGGTCGGCGAGGATGCCGGTGGTGGTCACCACCCGCAGCTCGCCGTCGGTAGCGGGGTCAACACCGCGTCCCAGGCCGCAGCCCGCCACCTACCCCCGCGAAGCGACGGTCACCTCAGCACTCGCGCGCCCGCCTGTCCCACCAATGCGATCGCGACAAGACCGTTAAAGCAACACCGAAAAGGCGTCCGCTGCGTCTCCTGGCACGGATCCGGGTGGTGGAGGTGTCTGTCGAGCTCTCCCGGCACGAACCCGAGTAGTTTGATACAACTCTTTAGGTAGTCTGCCGCCTGTCTGCTGGCTCGGATCCGTGTACGTGTCGCAATCTGAGGATCAGGGCGATGGGCACTCTCTGCTGCGTTGGACCCCAAGCCTCTGACCTGCGTGGACATTGGGTGTACAAAGGCGAAGACGGGGTGGGGTCGGCTCTGATCCTCAGATTGCGACAGAATCGGACACCCGACCTCACCAGGGCCGTGTATAGCCTCCCCTTCTCACCCTCGACGGTGCAGGACGCACCTGTGTCGGGCGCGCCGCAGGCCGGGCAGACGGATGCCGGGTAGGCTCGGACACGACACGACTACGCGCGTCGCCTGGCTACGCAAGGAAGGACACATTATGGGATCTCGGCTGGTCGTGGCGATCCGGTCCGAGACGGGCTGGGAGCTGTACTACGATCATTGGGCCGCCCAGACCATCGGGCAGGACATTGCGATCAACGGCTTTGAGAAGACCTTGAAGAGAGTCCGGGCAATGGTCTCCCTGGGTGACTCGCTGTATGAGTGCGTGAAGTCGACGCTGATAGAGGGCATGCTCCTGATCGACATGGCGACGAAGCACGTCACATGGGCTGAGGAGAGTGACGGCCTGTACATGCCGCGCCTCATTAACGCACTCGTGGAGCACAGCTGGCCGGGGTGGACTGCTATCTGGTCCGCTGAGAGCACCGACGGGGTGCTCCAAGCAGCTGACATCGACCCCGCCGATATCTTCGCAGAAAAGCACGACGCCACCAGGACGCTCGAGGGCTCCGCGTGGTTCGGACCTTGGGGTGATTTCGGGGACTCAGGCGTGTTCTCCATCCGTCTTGACGATGGGCAACTGGTGGTGTGGCGGGGTCTCGGCGATCTCGATGCCGTCACCAAACTCGGGCCGGACAATATGCGCCAGCACACGCTCACCGTCCTTGAACGGGCCCGGGCCGGTGAGCCCCTGCTGTGGGACGAGCAGAACGAGGGCGCATTCGAGGAGATCCCCGATACCGGCATACACATTGACTTCCCGGCGCGCGAACTGCGTTGGTGGTCAATCTCGGGCGAGTACACCAGTCCATGCCCCTTTAAGGAGATGTGGCCGGGCTGGACCACCGAGTCCATGGGTGACAACTACGAGTGGCAGGCGCAGATTATCGGCCGCACACTGCGCAGCTGGGCCGACGATGTCGAGGAGTGCCGTCAGCAGCTAGCCAGTGCCATTGATGAGGGCGAGCGCCCCAACCCCATGTGGGGCATGGTGGAGGCCATGACGGAAAAAGGGCACAAGATAGACGTGTACGCCGTCGCGGCCGAGTTCGTGCCCGCAAGCTTCGACGCCACCAGCTACTCGGCGCTCGACTTCCTCGACCAGCTCAAGGATGGCGCCCCGCTACCGCCAGCACGCATTATCACCCGAGACGGACGGATCAAACCGCCTCTTGTCGCAGACCGGCTTCTCACGCCGAAAGCCCGGCCGTAACCATCTGCCACCAAGAGCGACCTCTTGGACAATATCAGGCTGGTGGCCACATCCAGACTATGCCCGGCCACAAGATAGAAAGAAGGCTGCGAGCGTAGAGACCGTTATCTCACGATCAGGCCCCGGACGACGCTTTAATAGGAGTGACCGAGAACAATACGTCACCGGAAAGTTTATTCAGGGAGCGTCTGGGGACATTTCCCGGGTGCGATATTATGATGGTCCGCTCCCGTGGTGTGTCATGGATGTGGAATAAACGTTCGCATGAGTTCAGAAGGATTTGGGGCGTCGTCATGACGTATGCCATAGGATTGATCGATGATAAGTTCGACGAGTTGCTCGCCGATTATTCCTGGACTCTGAAGGGCCTGCGACTCACGGCCGAGGAGGTGTCCGAGGGCTGCGACTTTCGTGATAGATGGCGCCCTCTTTCCCTGAATCGCCTTCCCGATGGAGATCTCGTCCGGGTTTGCCGGAATGGTCGGAGGATCGCGTTCGTTCCGGTCGGGGCTCGGGGCCGGGCTCGTTTGGGCCCGGGTGTCCACGTCGGGTCCGGTCGGTGTGCAGGGGTGTCCTCGGCGGGGCCGACCCGGTTGGTGCTGGAGGTGCTGTTGTGGCTGGTGGGGCGGTATAGTGAACAGGGTGTCATGTTACATGTTTGCAAGATGGTGCTCCGACACCGACTTTTCCGCATGACCTGGTTGAAAGTTGGCGCGCGGAGGGCTCTGAGGGCC
>ERZ773099.363-NODE-363-length-40059-cov-8.155784_pt1 | contig 40059 bp, 25 predicted proteins | sample MGYA00511120_ERZ773099 | MGnify/ENA primary metagenome ERZ773099 (study PRJEB29015, sample SAMEA2738012) | human oral metagenome | biome: human oral; feature: human-associated habitat; material: dental | place: China | collected 2104 ... | reverse complement strand
CCGTGCCCCACGCCCCGCACTCGCGGCACTGGCCCACCCACTTGGGGGAGGTCCAGCCGCAGTCGGAGCAGCGGTACGTGATCTTCTCCTTCGCCATGCACTCACCGTAACCCGGCCCACCCTCATCTGCGGTCCGCGCGCGAGGCGCGCCGCAGGTGTGCACTTCTAGGGGAAGCAGCGAAGCGAGCCGAGCGCGGAGGGTTGGTTGAGGGACAGGTCTGGCTCCGGCCTCGTGGCGCGAGAGAACATCCAAATGCGTCGCTGTGGTCAGGTTCTCGTGCGCCCGGGAAGCGCTGGAATGCGGCGCGAACGAGTCGCCAGGCGTTTGAACTTATTCAGTACCTGTTGTTGTCTCGGGCGTTTATCCATAGGGTTGGTCGGTGTGTATCCTTGGAATGGCTCACCATGGCCACGCGGATACAGATACCGCCCCACAACAGTGCACACATGAAGACTGAGGAAGCGACATGAACAAGGCGCGTCAAACGCGAAACACCTGGTCGAAGCGGATGCCCGCAATCGCCGTCCTGCTCGTGTCCGCGATGCTGTGCGTCCTCGCGGTGGTCTACCGCGGCGTCGAGGTCACCCAGGTCAGCGTCGATGACGGCGGTATCTGGGTGACGAACCAGGATCGCAAGCTCCTGGGCCACCTCAACTATGACGCGCTCATGCTCGACGGCACAGTCTCGGTCAAGTCCGCGTCCTTCGACATCGGGCAGGCCGGCGGCGACGTGACTCTGGGGGAAACAGTGGGCCGTACGGTTACCCCCGTGCGCTCCACGTCCTTCTCGCTGGGCCAGGCGATCACGCTGCCTGAGAACGCGGTCCAGGTCCAGGGCGGGTCCGTGTTGGCCGTCCTCGACCCCAACGAGGGCCTGCTGTGGGTGGGTGACGCCAACGAACCGGCTTCCATGTCGCTCGTGCGCGAGGATGCAATCGCGAACGACCTGAGCGACGGGGTCGTCGCGGTGTCGAACACGGGGACGGTCTTCGCATACTCTCCCGGGTCCTCCAAGCTGGTCACGCTCACGCGAGAAGGCCAGGCTTGGCGCGCAAAGACCACGGAGATCAAGGATTTCACCCCGGCCGGAACACCGACGATCACCGCGGTCGGTGACAAGCCCGTCATCTACGACCAGGCCGGTAACAAGCTGGTGTTGCCCGGTGGCAAGGTACGCGACCTCGCCGAGGAGCACGTGACCGGCGCGGTCCTGCAGGCCCCTGGCGACGAGGCCGCCTCGGTCCTCCTCGCGACCAGCGACGAGCTGGTGTCCGTGCCCCTGAACGGCAAGGCGATCGAGCGCCAGGAGGCCTCGGAGAGCGGCCAGAAGGGCACCCCCGCGGCCCCGGTCTTCCACCGCGGTTGCTCCTACGGTGCCTGGGCAGGCTCGGGCGCGTTCGTGCGCACCTGCACGGACTCCACCCGCAACCAGGCGCAGACTGTGCCTACGCTCGCCGAGGCCACGTCCGCTGTTTTCCGGACGAACCGTACGCGCATCGTCCTCAACGACGTCTCGACGGGCACGCTGTGGCTGCCCGACAAGAACATGGTTGTTGTCGACAACTGGGACCAGATCCCCACCGAGGAGCAGGAGGAAGAAGATACTCCGACTCCCGATGATCGCGAGCAGGTCTCCGAGCCGGAGCACAACGACAAGAACACGCCGCCCGAGGCCGTCGACGACGACTTTGGCATCCGCCCGGGCCGCTCGACGCTGCTGCCCGTCCTCGACAACGACTCCGACGACGACGGCGACGTGCTGACGGCGCGTGCGGTCACCAACCCCGAGTTCGGCTCGATCGTGCGCACGAGGGGCGGCCGAGCCCTGCAGATCACGGACATTCCGGAGTCTATGACGAGCGGGTCGACGTCCTTCACCTACGAGGCCTCGGACGGCCTCGCGGGTGCGACGGCGACCGTCACGCTGACGATCCACCCGTGGAGCCAGAACGAGGGTCCGCGTCAGCTCAAGCACCCGGTCATCAAGGTGGGTGCGAACGCGCAGGTGGAGTACAACCTGCTGTCGGACTGGATTGATCCCGATGGAGACCAGTTCTACCTGAAGTCGGCGACGGCTCCCGACGGCATGGCCGTGCAGTTCTCCGAGGACGGGACAGTTCAGATCCGCGACCTGGGTTCCGGCGCGGGCGTCAAGGCGATCGCCGTCACCATGTCAGATGGGCATGCGGAGACCACCGGCGAGCTGCAGGTGAGCGTGCAGGAGAACGGCAACGTGCCGCCCATCGCGCGCGCGGACTTTTACGTGGCGCGCGTCGCTGAGCCGCTGACCATCGACCCGATCGCCAACGACACGGATCCCAACGGCGACGCCCTGTCCCTCGTGGCGGCGGGCACGGCCCCGGCGGGCACCTCGGTCTCCGCTGACCTCTCGCGCGGCACGCTGACGTTTACGGGCTCGGTGCCGGGATCCTTCCAGTTTACCTACACGGTCTCCGACGGCCCGTCGACGACGGTCGGCGTCATCCGCGTCGACGTGGTCGACGATGACACGAACGCTCTGCCGATCGCCGAGGACGACCTGGCGGTCCTGCCCTCGGGCGGCGCCTCGCTGATCGCGCCGCTGGCCAACGATACGGACCCGTCGGGCGGCGTCCTCGTCGTTCAGTCGATCGACGTGCCCGCGAACTCGGGCCTTGAGGTCACGCTCATCGAGCGCCACCTGCTGCGCATCACGTCGCCGGGCGGCCTCAACGATGTCACGACCTTTACCTACACGGTCTCCAACGGCGCGGGTTCCGCGACTGCTCAGGTGAGCGTCATCCCGACGGATGCGCAGAGCGACGAGACCCCGCCTGAGACCACGCCGGACACGGCGAAGGTGCGCGCCGACGACATCGGCTCGGTGAGCGTCCTGTCGAACGACCGCTCGCCGATCGGTCTGACGCTGAGCCTGGACCCCGACGTGCAGGTCATGACCGGCGCCGAGCTGGGCACGGTTTTCGTGACGGGCAACCAGGTGCGCCTGGCCGCCGGCTCCGAGGCCGGCGTAGTGCGCGTGGCGTACACGGCCGTCGACTCGGTGGGTAACCGCTCGACGTCGACCGTCACGTTCGAGGTCATTGCCTCCTCCGCTGCGAACAGCGCGCCCGTGCCCAAGGCGCTCAGCGCCTGGGCCGTGCAGGGGCAGATGGCGCGCATCCCGGTGCCCCTGACGGGCATCGATCCAGACGGCGACTCGGTCGCTCTGGTGGGCATCGACCAGCCGCCAGCCAAGGGTAGCGTCGTGCTGGGGACGGAGTGGCTGGAGTACACGCCCTCCGACAATGCGACCGGTACGGACACGTTCTCCTACATTGTCGAGGACCGCCTCGGCGTGCAGGGGCGCGCCCGCGTGCGCGTTGGTATTGCGCCCCCGGGATCGCAGAACCACAACCCGACGGCCGTTCCCGACTCGGTGACGATTCGACCGGGACGCGAGGTGAGTGTCAACGTCCTGAGCAACGACTTGGACGCGGATGGCGATGCCCTGTCGGTCGATACGGACCCCGCGACCGTGTCGGTGTCGGATCCCGCAGCTACCGTCACCGTGGCGCAGGATGCGGTGACGGTCAAGGCTCCCGCAGCCGATGGCGTGTTCGTCGTCGCCTACCAGATTCAGGATGGACGAGGCGGACGCGCGCAAGGGCAGTTGACGGTGACGGTGGATTCCGAGGCGCCGCTGCGCGCCCCGATTGCCCGCGATGACGTCGTGTCTGTCGCGGACCTCCCCGCCGATTCGAAGCCCGTGAGCGTTCCCGTCCTCGTCAATGACGAGGACCCGGATGGGACGACGGCTGCGCTGACGGTGTCGGCGCAGGGCTCGGGCGTGAGCGTGTCGGGGCAGAACCTGTCAATTTCCCCGGATGCGCGTCGTCGCCTCGTCGTCTACACGGTGACGGATCCCGACGGCCTGAGCGCGAGCGCGGTCGTGACCGTTCCGGGTACCGACCTGCTGGCTCCGCGCCTGGATATGACGCGTATTCCGGTGGCGATCCGCGCGGGTTCGTCGGTGACCCTTGATATCGGCGACTACGTGCTCGTGCGCGATCATTCGCGTTCCCCGATCATTACGGACGCGGCCTCGGTGAAGTTCAACGGCGGCCTGAATTCGGTGTCCCTGCAGGACCCGACGCACCTCGTGGTGAGTGCTCCCGACACGGCCTCGGGCAAGGCCTCGGTGTCCTTCACGGTGCGTGACGGCGCCTCGGACGACGCCTCGGCCCTGACATCGACCCTGACGATCCCGATCACGATCAAGCCGGCCAGGAATCTGCCGCCGCGCCTGACCCCGACCCCGATCCTCGTGGGCCAGGGAGAGTCCGTGACGGTCGATCTCACGCAGATGGTGGACGACCCGGACGACCAGGCCAAGAACAGCTTCTCCTACGCCGTGGTGAAGGCCCCCGGCGGCGTGGACGTGTCCCTGGACGGCTACAACCTGACCGTGTCCGGCAAGAAGGACCAGTCCAAGGGCCCGGTCGGCGCGATTACTGTCAGCGTCGACGACGGCTCGGGCGCGGTCAACGCCGACATTCCGGTGACGATCGTGAAGTCCTCCAAGCCCCTCGTGACGACGACGGAGGCTCGCATCAAGGCGAAGGCCGCCCAGACGGTGGACGTGAAGCTGTCGGAGTACACGACGAACCCGTTCCCGGATCCGCTCGTGGTCCTGGACGCGTCGGTGCACGTGGGCCAGGGAACCGCTTCGGGCAATGGCAACGTCCTGTCGGTGACCCCCAAGACAGGCTTCCATGGCGACATGATCGTCGTGTACCGCGTCATGGATGCGACGAACGACCCGGATCGCGTGGTCCAGGGCCGCGTTGTCGTCCAGGTCGTCGACCGTCCCGAACCGCCCCAGAACGTCTCGGTCACGCCAATGGGCGCGGGCACGGCCTTCGTGCGCTTCGACTCGGGTGCCTCCAACGGTGGCCCGATTACGGGCTACACGATTACGGACAAGTACGACGGTAAGACCTACGAGACTCGAGATCCGGGCACGCAGATCACGGGCCTGGTGAACGGAGCGAGGCACTCGTTCACGGTCGTCGCGCACAACGAGGCCGGGGACTCCGATCCGTCGGCGCCGTCCGCCGAGGTGCTCATCGACATGGCGCCCGAGCAGATGGCGGCACCCACGGTCACTGGCGAGGACAGTGCCCTGAACGTCTCGTGGACGGAGCCCCACAACGAAGGATCCCCGATCCACACGTACACGGTGTTCCTCACAGGGCCCGGTGGCGGCCAGCCGATTCCCTACCCGGTGTCCGCTCCGCAGACCAGCCTGCGGATCCCGAGCCTGGAGAACGGCAAGATGTACACGGTGACGGTCCAGGCACAGAACAAGGCGGAGACGCCGTCTCGGGCGTCCTCACCGACCGAGGGCTACCCGCACGGGAAGCCGGATCAAGCGACCGGCGTGAGCGCTGTTGCAACCGGCTCGGCGGGCGATCCGAACGAGGCGACGGTTGAGGTTACGTGGGGCCTGGAATCTCCCAATGGCAAGGGATGGGGCCCGGCCACGGTTTCGGTCAATGGCGTGGAAGTGCAGGTTTCGTCTGACGCTCGTACTGCCACGCTGTCGGGCGTGCCGACGGGCAGTAAGGTGTCTGCATCGGTGACGCTGTCGAACTCGCACGGGGATACGTCGGCACCTGCCACCACGTACGTTTCGATTGCGACGACCCCCGCGCCGATTTCTGCCCCGACCCTGTCCGGTATCGGAGAAGAAGGCAAGGTGCGCGTGGACGGTCTGGTACGCGTTCCGGGCCGAGGCTTCGACGCGTCGCGCCTGACGCTGCGTTATGCCAGTTCCCGGGAAGCGTGTGCCGCTGGGACGCAGGTCGAGAACGGTGACACTCTGACGGTTAACAGTTGGCAGCCGCAGACGTTCTACTTCTGCCAGACGGGCGTCGGCTTGAAGAACGAAACCACGGCATCCCCGCCGGTGCCGGCGGTCGGCCAGGCGACGGGCGCACCGTCGCAAGTGGGAGTGTCGATCACGAACGTCAACGCGACGAGCCTGACGGTGCGTTGGGACCCCGTGGCGGCCAATCCCGCTGTGACGCAGATCCGCGTGACGCTGAGTAACGGCGAGACGAAGCCCTTGTCTCGTGGTGCCACCGAGGCGACCTTCTCGGATCTGGCCCAGGGCACGAGATACCAGGCCACGGTCGTTGCGGTCAACGATGTGGGTGAGACGGTGATGAGTCAGCGCCCGACGGAAACCACGAAGCTCGACGTGAGCGCTCAGTGGGTGCAGACGTGCCGCGGAGACGAGCGCGGGTTCAACCCGGCCTCGTGCCACACGTTCACGCTGAACGCGCCGGGATGGTCGGGTTCGTCGGTCCCGTTCGTGTGTCCCGTGCGCAACGACCGCACGAACGGTACGGAGTGGGTGCGTGTGGATGGTCCGGGCCCGATCTGGACGCGCCTGACCACCCAGGCAGACAGCGAGGATGCCTTCAAGCAAGGGGCCTACCTCATCGGCGATTGCCGTCCGGAGTGATGTTCGCGTGAAGAAACTACGTCGGCTTCTCAACGGCGCGTGGCGCGCTCTGAGCGCCCGCGTGCAGGCGCTGCCCGGTTACGACGCGGCGGCTCGTTGGCTGGGCGCGCTCACGCCGGTCGGGTGGGCGGTGATCGCGGTAACGGCCGCGGGTGGCGTCGCTGCGGTGGCCTTCGGATGGCTGGAGGGCTTCATCGTTGCCGTGATGGGCCTGGTGGCCCTCGTGGTCGCGGTCGCCTCGGTCGCGTCCCCGTCGCCGCTGTCGGTGTCCTTGCGCATGAAGAATGATCGCATCGTTGCCGGTCAGGTGGCGGTGGGGCGCATCCGCGTGGTCAACGAGTCCGGGCACCGCTCGGGTTCGACGATCGTGGAGGTCACGATCGGACGAGGCAGTGGCGAGTTCCTGGTACCTCCGATCAGCGCGAACAGCACGTGGAACGAGGCATTTTCGGTGATGACGAAGCGCCGAGGCGTGATCAACGTGGGCCCGGCGCGCACCGTGCGTATGGATGGCCTGGGCCTGCTGCGCCGCGTGCGCTCGTGGGACGAGCCGATCCTGGTGCACGTGCATCCGCCGACGGTGCGCTTCTCGTTTGACGCGACGGGTATGCAGATGGATGTCGAAGGCGTGGCCAGCGAAAAACTGACCAGTTCGGACGTGTCCTTCCACGCACTGCGTGATTATGAGCCGGGCGACGACCGGCGCGCGGTGCACTGGCCTTCGACGGCGCGCCTGGGCCGCCTGATCGTACGCCAGTTCGAGGAGACTCACCGTTCCCACCACATGGTGCTCCTCGACACGCGCATGGACGCATGGGATCGGCGTTCCTTCGAGACAGCCGTGTCGGTCGCGGCGTCGCTGGCGATCGCAGGGTCGGGTGAGGCGCGCACGGTGTCGATGCACACCGCGGACGAGTGGATCCCGACGGGAACGCCCATGGCGATGCTGGATGCGCTGTCCGAGATGGAGACCTCGACGCGTCCCGACTTCGCGGGCATCGTCCGTCGCTGCATCATGGAGCGTGGCGGGATTTCGGTCCTGTCGATCGTGGTGAGTGAGTCCGTGGATGACGAGGAAGCGGCCCGCCTGGCGAATATCGCGCCAGTTGACGTGGTCGTGTCCGTCATTCGCGTGGTCCCGGGACGGGCGAGGCGCCGACGCAAGATCACACGCGGCGTCATCATCGATTGCCCCTCCCTTGAGGACCTGCCGATGCTCGTGTCGCGGGGGGTGAACGCGTGAGCACGCCTACCCGCACCCCCTCTCGTCAGGCCGCGCCGCCGCGTCGAACGCGTCGGTCGAGTGCTCAGGAAACCACCATGGGTGGCTCGGTGCACCGCGCCGCCATGCCCGCGTGGTCCCTCCTGATTCTTGCCGTTCTGTTCACTGGCCCGGTGGCACAGTTCGAGTCCGTCTTTGGTGGCGGTCAGGGTGTGATCGCGGCGCTTTCAGGCGTGGCGACCGGCCTCGCTCTCGCGTGGGCGGCGGCGAAGTGGCGTTGGGACCTGCTGTCGATTGTGGCTTCCGTCGTCGCGGCTCACTTCCTGTTGGGCGGGGCGGCAGCCCTGCGAGACACGACCCGGTGGGTCGTGGTTCCCACGTCGCGCACTCTCCAGACACTGGTGATCGGTTCGGTCGAGGCCTGGAAGGATCTTCTGACGCTGACGCCTCCTGCCGGTTCCTATGTTGGTCCGGCGATGGTCCCGTGGATGACGTGCCTCGTGTGCTCGGTTGCGGCGGGGGTCGTCACGGTACGGTACGGGCGTCCCATGTGGGGATCCCTGCCGCTGATTCTCGCCGGAGTGATTGCGATCGTGTGGGGGCCCACGCACGAGGCGCCCTCGTCCCTCCTCGTTATCGCGTGGTGGGTTGGCCTGATCGTGTGGTGGGCGTGGGCGTCGGCGATTGGCCGTGCCCGCATGGGCGCCGACATCGTGATCGGCATGTCCGCGTTGTCGACCACCGCATCCACGACGATGGGTGGCTCGTCGCGTCAGGTCGTGCACGTGTGGTGGCGCGTGGGCATGGGTGCCCTGATGGTGGGCGTGATGGTCGCGGCCGCCCTCCCTGCGGCATCCCTGCTGGGCCCCACGGCCTCGGATCGCGTTGTGGGCCGTGACGTCGTGGAACCGCCCGTGGATGCGCGCGAGTATCCCTCTCCGCTGTCCAGTTACCGCCACTACAACAAGGATCTGGAGGACGAATCCCTGATCCGCGTGTCCAATCTGCCCAAGGGGGCGCGCGTGCGCCTGGGCGCGATGGAGGTGTACGACGGAACGACGTTCGGCATGGGTGTGACGAACAACGCTGATGGTACCGCTGGGTACCGCCGCGTCGGGTCCACGATCCCGGGACGCAGCGCAGAAACGGCGGGAGAGCAGGCCTCGGTGTCTACCTCGCAGCTCTTGGGCCCGTGGGTGCCGACGTTTGGCGAGGTATCGGTGCTGCGTTTTGAGCCTTCCGACCCGGGCGCTGCCGAGCAGCAGAAGGGCTTGAACTACGACCTGTGGGCGGAGACCGCCCTGACGACGGGGCCGACGGGCCAGTTCAACTATTCGCTGAGCACGACGATGCCGCGCGATCACGAGGATTCGGAGTTTGCCAGCGTGGATGCGGCCCGCTACACGGGCACGGACACAAATGTGCCCAAGGATGTGGATTCCCTGGCATCGGAGCACACGACGAGCGCGCGCTCGGACCTGGAAAAGGCCCGCGCCATCGAGAGCTACCTGCACACGGACGGCTTTTACTCGAACGACGACACGATTAACTCGCGCCCCGGTTCCTCCCAGGATCGTATTGAGCGCATGATCAGCGCCGAGGCGCTGGTGGGCGACGACGAGCAGTACGCGACGCTCATGGCGCTCATGCTGCACTCGCAGGGGATTAACGCCCGCGTCGTCATGGGTGCCTACCGTGAGGGGACGTCGGGCGGTGTCGACCTGACGGGCTCGGACATGCACGCGTGGGTCGAGGTCGAGTTCCCCGGCGTGGGCTGGGCGACCTTCGACCCGACGCCTCCGCGCGATCAGCAGCCCACGACGCAGGTGAACAAGCCGAAGTCTGTGCCCAAGCCGCAGGTTTTGCAGCCGCCGGAACCCCCGGAACAGCCGGTCGAGCTGCCTCCGGCCACCCGCGACCAGGCGACGGACCCGCACGATCCGAACGGCCTGCACATCCCGTGGATGGCTATCGGGACGGTGTCCGTGTTCCTGTTCTTGCTGGTCGGTCCGGTTCTGGCGGTGCTGCTAGCGAAGTCTCGCCGCCGCAAGGCCCGCCGCGGCGCGCAGGCCGCCGAGTCGGTGCGCGGTTCGTGGGATGAGCTGGTGGATACGGCGATCGATTCAGGCCTCGTGGTGGAGCCGCACCTGACCCGTCAGGAGGTCGCGTGGGCGTTGGCTTCGCAGTGGACGCCTGACAAATCTGAGGACGACGAGGCGGGGGCGGCGAAGTCCCGCAAGCCCGCCAAGGCCTCGGCTAGCGACGTGCGCGTGCCCGGCTGGTCGCTGTTCTCGGGCACGGTTCCCCGCCCGGTCACCGTGGCGCGTCGCGCGGATGTCGCGGACTTTGCCGCGGGCGGCGCACGCCCTGAGGATGCGAAGCAGGCGTGGGAGGACGTGGATGAGCTGCGCCGCGAGTGGGCGGCCTCGGTCTCCCCGTTCGCGCGGCTGCGTTATGCGCTGTCGCTGAAGTCGTTGCGCTGGCGCCGCCGTGCGCGCCGCCAGGCGGCCGCCGCATCTGGGGTGAAGCGTCGGCCGTTGACGGGGCGTATGGGTCCTAGGAAAGGAAGACGCTGATGGAGAGCGACGCTCGCGTCGGGATGGTCCCGGTGCTGCTGGGATACCAGTGGATCCGGCCGCTGGGGTCGGGTGGTTTCGCGGACGTGTTCCTGTGCCGCCAGGAGCTGCCCAGCCGAGAGGTGGCCGTGAAGGTTGCCCGGCGTGATCGTGGGGCGGACGGCGAGGCCGGTATTGCCCGCGAGGCGGACGTGATGGCTCTCGTGTCGGGTCACCCGGCTGTCGCCCAGCTCTACGGGGCGGGCCGCATGCCGGACGGTCGCCCGTACCTGGTGATGGAGTATTGCCCCGTCGCGAACATCCTCGACCAGGTACGCGCAAATCCGATGGCGACGGACCGCGCCCTGTCCATGGTGATCCGCATGTGCGGCGGCGCGGAGATGCTGCATCGCGCGGGCTTCGTGCACCGCGATATTAAGCCCAGCAACATCATGATTAACGCCTACGGGTCGCCGGTGCTCACGGATTTTGGTGTCTCGGAGCCGGTGGGGACCGATCCGCGCGGGGGTCGCGACGGGTTCTCGGTCATGTGGGCGCCCCCGGAGCAGATCGCGGGTACGGCTCGCGCTCACCCGACGCAGGACGTGTGGGCGCTGGGTGCGACCCTGTGGACGCTCCTGATGGGCCGTTCGCCCTTTGAGGTCGTGGATGGGGATAACTCTGCTCAGGCGGTGGCCCAGCGCGTGGCCCGTGGCCGTGTGTCGCGCATCGACCGTCCGGGCGTGCCCGAGGCGGTGACGGCGATTGTTCGTCGCGCGATGAGTCTGGATCCTGAGCAGCGTTTCGGTTCGGCGGCGGCCCTCGGCTACGCGTTGCAGACGATCGAGCGCGAGATGCATCGCCCGGTCACGGAGATGAAGCTGAGCGTCGTCGCTTCTTCGAGTGCGCCCGCCTCGGCGCTGTCCGCCCCCTTCCCGGTGGCCCTCGACGCGGAGCGTACGCGCACCCGGCGCGGTAGTTTCGCGGATGGTGCCCAGCCCTCGTCGAACGAGGCCTGGGCGGGCAACTCGACGACGGGCAGGACCGGCTTGGTCGAGGGGGAGTCGAAGCGTCCCGCGTGGGTGCTGCCGGTTCTTGCGCTCGTCATGGTGCTGGCGACCGCGGGCCTGGTGGTCGCGATGCTGACCGGTGGCGGGCACAGCGTTCACTTGGGCGGCGGTGGCGCCGAGGCAACGCCGAGCGCCGAGGCGACGGGCGGTTCTCTGAGCGGCGCTAGCCAGGGGACGGATACGAGCGTGGCTCCTCCGCAGGCGGTCACGGGGCTCACCGCGACGCCGAATGGGAAAGAGATCCGGTGGGGCTGGGATATTCCCCAGCAGGGGCAGTACCAGGCCGCGGAGCTGGCTTTTAAGTATCTGTTGACGCGCCCTGGCGAGGCCGTGGTCGCTGAGACGATGCGTCGCAACAGTCTGACGACGACAGCGGTCAGCGGTGAGAACTGTCTGACGGTGAGCGTCGTCGTGGAGGCCACGGGCCGCGAATCGGCACCCGTCACCCAGTGTGTCACGGTGCCATGAGGAACGGTGGCGGGGCAGTTGGATCTTCATGCTCGCGCGCATGACCGGATGGTAGACTGACGTGTTGCGCGCCGCCGGGGTGCGTGGCGAAAGGAATAGTGATGAAGCACGTGTTCGGTCGCGTCGCGCGGCGTGGCACAGGTATCGGTGTGGTGGGGGCGCTCGCGCTGACGGCTCTGGTGGTTCCCGCGGCGCCGGCCTCTGCTGATAGTGCGATTGGGGCGAATGAGGAGCCTTTCTACTCCTACTACTACCTGGACACGATACGGAACTCGGGGATTACGGGTAAGGGCAAGACGATTGGCCTCATCGATGGGCCGGTGAACACGGGCATTCCCGAGTTGGCGGGCGCTGACATCGAAATCTACCGTCCCTGCCAGGTTAATTCTCAGGATAAGTATTGGGACCACGGGACGGTCATTGCCCAAGAGATTGTCTCGCCCCAGTTCGGGATTGCGCCGGGCGCGACGCTGCGTGCATACGGGCTGTCCTTTGCGGGCGATTGGACTGGGTCCGACTGTGCGATTGGCGAGTTTTTGCAAGGCTATTCCGACCTCTCGGTTCTCATTGAGACTGCGCTGAACGACGGTGTGGACGTGATCACGACGTCATCGAGTTACCCCAGTACTTACGAGGGTATGCGCTGGGCTCTGGCGCGAGCGGTTGCGCAAGAAGTCCCGGTGGTCGCTTGCGTCGGCAACGATTCGACCCGCGATTCGAAGGACTGGCTGCCCGCGTGGGGCGGCGTCGTGGGCGTGGCCGCGATCGAGCGCAACGGCGTTATCACGGACTATTCGAACTGGGGGAGCCCCGTGTCGACGGCGGCCCTGGCGCGCCCGTACGTGCGCTCCGGCGTGTCGCAGGAGCGCGGTTATTGGTGGGGGACTTCTTTTGCGGCACCCCTCGTCGCGGGTTCGCTGGCGCTGTCGATGGAGCGGTGGCCAGGTGCGAGCGGCAATCAGATCATGCAGGGCCTGGCGCGTACCGGCGTGGGCGGAAACGGCGGCCAGTGGAACCCGTACACCGGCTATGGCGCGCTTGACGTGTACGCGTTGCTCACGACTTCTCCGATGTCCTTCCCGGATGAGAATCCCTTCATGGACAAGGGTGAGAACACGGTGCCGAGCCGCCAGGACGTGCAGGACTACAAGGACGGCGTCGTGGATCCGCGCGTCATCCTGAACGATAACTCCTACCAGTACCGGGGCCTCGATGAACGCCTCGTCGTCAGCCGCGACAGCACGTACCCGACGCACCTGGGGACGAGTCCGCGTTACCACAAGAAGTCGACGCAACAGACGACGCAGAAGACGAAGCGTAAGAAGAAGTAGTGGGTGATGCGGCGCGCCCCGCCCTCCCCACGAAAGAGAAAAGAGAACGGGGCGCGGGGTGCGCGGTGGTTCGCGCGAGTGTCATGGTCACTTCCGGTGGTAGCGGGGGCTGGTTCCCAGGTGGACGGGGATGGACCCGTGGTCGTAGACGACTCCTTGGTCAGTTCCGCGGTAGACGTAGGTGTCGGGGAAGGAGGGTATCTGTAAGGATCCTGCGACTCCGTCGATGTAGTCCTGGACTTCCTGCGCGGTGGGTTCAGAACCACCGTTCTTTTGGATGATGGGGTTTTCGTCGGGGTACTGCGAGGGATCTTGGTTGACGAGAGATCCCAGGGCAGCCGCGCCGTAGCCCGTGTACTTGTTCCAGTCATGGTCGGGGTTCAGGCCGGTGTGGACCAGGAGCTGGAGGATCTGGTTGGTGGTGGCGTCGGGCCACTTTTGGCGCGCGAGGGCCAACATGCCAGCCACGAGCGGGGTGGATATGGAGGTGCCGCGAACGGTGACCGGCTCCCCTGTGTTCACGTCGTACGTGTTGTATGGTCCGCCGAAGGCGGCGGTGACCATGCCATCGGCCCAGTTGGAATAGGAGGCGAAGGTGCCGTCACTGTTGATGGCGGACACGCCGACGACACCGGAGTACCTGCCCAGATATGTGGTGTTGTCTGGGAGTGCCTCGTTTCCGGCCGCGGCGACGATGATGACGCCCTTGGTGATCGCGTTAGTAACCGCCCATTTGAGCTCGTTGGTCGATTCGTTGACGCTTTGGGAGACCGAAATGAATTGGGCGCCGTCTTCGACGGCCTGGTTAATGAGAGCGGCAGTGGTGTCGAGCCGGTCCCCGTTGGAGTCGCACGAGCCCTTCGATATTGTCCCAGCGGTGGAGGACTGGTAGGTGTACAGGGTTGCGTCGGGTGCCACGCCCGAGATGGGGGAGACCAGGATGATCGCCATGTCAGTATTGTGGCGGACGCCCTCGGGTGAGTCTTGGATGGTGCAGCGGCTCTTATCAGTGATGTTCGCCCCCTTGAGGGCCGGGTTACTCGTATCGACCGGACCGTCGATGACGGCAATCGTGACACCCTTACCGGTAATCCCCTTCTGATGCACGGTATTCAGAGGGTAGTAGGAGAAGTACTCCTGTGAGGGCACCGCGTCGTCCGCGTGGGCCGGGGCCGGCGCCAAGGCGAGGGCGCCAGCGGCTAGGGCCAGGGCGGAGGCGACGGTGGTCAGGGCGCGCGCGGCGCGCCCCGCCCTCCCCACGAACGAGAAGGGAGAACGGGGTGCGGGGTGAGAGGACAGGCTCACCATTGGCGCGGATCCCATCCGTCGTCCGTGCGCTTGGCCGGGGTGATGGTCGTGTCAGACCCGTAGGTCTGGGACATGGGGTTGACGTAGCCGACGGGCAGATCGTCCTCGTCGTCCTCGAACTTGAAGGCGACGTACTGGCGCTTGCGACCCTTCTTGTCCTGCTTACCCGCGCCCGCACCGGCACCCGCGCCCGCACCCATGAAGCCCGAACCCGAGCCACCCTTGCCCGCGGCACCGGCAGCGCCAGCCGCGCCACCGTTCGCCCCGGTGGAACCGGCAACACCCGTCGCGCCCGACGCGCCCGCCCCGGAACCGGCCAGGCCATTCGCACCCGCGGGGGGATTGTAGGAGCCAAAACCCGACCCGGAGTAGGAGCCGACCTTCAAGGCGGAGGCGCCCGCGCCGCCCAGGCCACCGGTCATGCCGCGCATGCCCGCACCAAGGCCGCCGGACCCCATACGGGCCGCACCGCGCATGCCGAGGGCACCCGCGCCGAGCACGCCAGCACCACCCAGGCGTCCCGCGCTGCTCGCGTCGGAAGCCGCGCCGCCGTTCAGGCGCCACAGGGGGTGATCCATATCCGCGGGCGGCGCCGGGGTATGCCCACCGACGACGCCATTGCGGTAGGTCGTGCCGTTCACGCGCGTATGCAGCAGATCCCTGCCCATAAGGTCCTGGGGATCGGTGATGGGGTTCGTGCGCGATCCGGCCTCGCCGTAGGCGGGTTCCTGCGTGGGAACCGCGCCCGAAGAAATGATGCGGTTGCGGGCCGCGACAGCGTCGGCCTCGCTCCACCACGGCTGGTCGAAGCCACCGGGGTAGTGGGGAGAAGAAGGGCTACGATCCGCCGCGCGACCAAAGTCATCGCCCTTACCGTATCCCCAGTCGCCGCCGCCAGCACCACCAGCACCGCCACCGCCACGGGTGCCACCACCGCCACCCGGATTCTTGTCCTTCTCCTGCTGTTCGTAGTCCCCCAATCTGGGATCCGTATCGCCGGGCTTGTCCGTGATTTGGCCCTTCATGATGCCACTGATCGTCAAGGTGCGGTCGTTCACCATGTCGATGATGCGCTTCGCCGCAGCCTCGCGCTGTTCGTTCGCCTGCTCTTCGACGGCGGCGACGTAGGCGGCGCCGGTCGTGTAGAGCTTGCCCATGAAGCGGATGCCCGTACCGGGCTCGCTGGAGGGAACCGAAACGAGCAGGTCGTCGCGCATGGCCGCCGTGTTCGCATCGAGGAGGTCCGGCGACAGCTTCTCGGCTTCGCTCAGCGCCGTCGCCATCACGTTACGGCCTCGAGTGTAGGTGTGATAGCCGCGCTCGTAGCCCTCCCGATACTTCTCGATGCGGGTGATGGACGCGTCGACCCATCGATCCATGGCTTTACCCGTCGCGCCGGTAAAGCCGTGGCTCTCGCGATAGTCGCGCAGGCGCTCAACGGCGTCATCAAAGCCCTTCAAGGCCTTGTCGTGATCCCCGTCCCACGCGTCAAGCCCCTTGTTGGCGCGAGCCGCCTCCATGAACACCTTAAGACGCTCATAATTCGGTGAAGCAACCACAATATAACTCCTTTCGATCAGCTGTCGATAAGCTCAGGCATCAGGCTGCGTGTTTTGAGTAACGGGTACTGTAGTCGGCGAGACTCCAGAAGGAGTTCCGGACTGAGTGGGGGGCGCGATCAGTGGATCCGCAGCGGAGCCGAGATCTTCGAGGGTCAAACCGAGTGCGTGAAGCATCGCGGTGAACCTGGTCGGATTCTGGGAGCGGATTGCCTGCATCTGCTGGTCGGCCTGCGTGCTCTTGAACTCCAGCTGGTTGTCGTATTCCGCACCCGTGAAGCGGGTCATCGCCTTATGCATGTCCGCCTCGAAATCCCTGAGCATAGCGGATTCGCTCGCGAGAAGTCCGGATACGGCATGGAACATGTCCGCAGCACTGCCTTGCAGTTCCGCGGGCCCGTCTTCGTGTCCCCAGAAGGTGGATGTCTGCGCGGATCCGAGGGCCTCGGTATGCTTGCGCGATCCCGTCACGGCGTCCCAGGTTTCGGTCACTTTCGGTGCAGCTGCTTGCTGCTGGTCGTCGTCGTAACTGACGTCTGCATTTCCGGCCATTGTTGACTCCAAAATGGTTGATGAGAAAAGAAGAGAGTGCGTCGATGCGCAGGGACGCTTACTTACCGACCTTGAAGCGGCGGACCAGCGGCTCCTTGGGCTGATCGTCACCATCGACCTTCAGGGTCCACACGTACGTCAGGTCGGCGCCCGACCCCTCCACGTCTACCGTCCACGACGAGTAGTACTCGCAGTCCTGCTCCACGCACAGGTCGTAGGTGTCCTGGCCCAGACGCCAGTAATCGGTGGCCGACATCATCAGGTAGATCTTGTCGTCCTTGTTCACCACGGTCTTACCCTTGGGATCCAACTTGAAGGTCTGGTCGATGATCGACGGGGGATCCACCGCGACCAGCTCCGTCCCCACCATCTTGCTCAAGGCCTTCGCCTTCGCGGCGATCTCCTTCTTCTCCGAGCCAGACGCAGACTGCATCTGGCTGACCAACTGCTGCTTTTGCCCCTCGGGAATGTTGGGCAACTTCGAAATATCGGTGGAATTTCGCGCACCACCCAAGATGCTGCAACCGGACAGGGCGACGGAAGCGAGCAGCAGGGAAGCTGTGGCTGCGCGAGCGCGACGGGACACGAGAGAGGACATGTTTTTCTCCTACTTTCAGACTGGTCAATCATATGCGACGAAGGGGCCGCTGTGTCAATAAACGATCAAATTGCTGGCGGGGTCCACGTCAGCTGCGCGGCGACGACGCCCAGCTCTCGGTGAACGACCTGCGCGCGGCCGGCGATCGCGCGCTTCGGCTTCACGCCGTTGATGATCGCGCCCTCGCTGGGGTTGCCGGACAGGAGGATACCGGTGACAGCCAGGTCGTTCATCATCTGCAGGACCTTCTCATAGGCCGCGCGCGACGCGCCGCCCATACGACGAGTGATGATCACGTGCAGGCCGATGTCTCCCGCCTGTGGCAGCAGGTCAATGAGCTCCATCAGCGGGTTACCCGACGAGGTGGCCACCAGGTCGTAGTCGTCGACCAAGATCCACACTTCCGGACCCGACCACCACGTGCGCTCGCGAATCTGCTCGGCGGTCACGTCGGAACCGGGCAGGCGCGTGCGCAGGAACTTCGCCAGCTCACGCAGCTGCTTCATCGCCTCGGCATGGTTCGTCAGGTAGCGCAGCGAATACTCGTCCGGGATCGCACCCAGGAGCGAACGACGCATGTCGATCGCCAGGATCTTCGCCTCGTTGGGCGAGTACAGGCGCGTGACCTCGGAAATGATCGACCGCAGGAAGGAGGTCTTGCCCGTCTTGCCGTCGCCGAACAGGTACAGGTGCGACTCCGCGCGAGTGTTGAACAGGAGCGGCCCCAGGCGCGACTCCTCCACGCCCAGCACCATGTCGCCGCCGCCGCGCGGCAGGATCTGCTGATCCGGCAGCTGCGAGAGAATCTCCGCAAGCGTGATCCGCTGGGGCAGCAGACGCAGCTTCGGGCCCTCGCCCGCCACCAGGCACTCGCGAATCTTGTTGACCGTGTACGCCACGCCCTGCGACACGGTTGACGGATCCTGCTCCGCGTCCGCGCGCGGCAGGCCGATCATCATCTCGTGACCCGCCATGTCGATGCCGCGCCCCGGGCGCCCCTTCGGAATGCGAGCGGCACCCACGCGGTTGACGATCGACTCCTTCGGGTTCGCCGTGTGCAGCTCCAGGCGCGACCCGAAAATATCCTGCGCCTCGGCGCGGATATCCATCCAACGGGCCGCCGATATAACCAGGTGAACGCCCAGCGACAGGCCACGGCTCATCATCGTCGTGACCTCGCGGTCCAGGCCATCGAACTCGGAGCGCAGTGCACCCCACCCGTCGATCACCAGGAACACGTCGCCGTAGCCGTCGTCGTAGGTGCCCGCCAGGCGCCCACGACGGTAGGTATCCATCGAGTCGATGCCGTGCGCGCGGAAGTAGCGCTCACGGTCGTCCATGATCGCCGCGATCTCGGCGAGCATACGCGTGCGTACCTCCTCGGTGTCGCGCGTCGCCACGCCGGCCACGTGCGGCGCGCCCGCGAAGCCCGCGAAGGTGCCGCCACCGAAGTCCATCACGTAGAACTGGACTTCCTGGGGCGTGTAGGTCAGTGACAGGGCCTGGACGATCGTGCGCAGCGCCGTCGATTTACCGGTCTGCGGGCCTCCCACGAGCGCGAAGTTACCGCCCGCGCCCGACAGGTCCAGGACCAGTGTCTCGCGGCGCTGCTCAAGCGGCAGGTCGACCGTGCCCAGGGGCACGCGCAGGACCCCGGACTCGCGCCAGGCGCGTGAAACGAAGCCCAGCTCCGGATCCGGCGCCAAGTCCGGCATGAGAGTCGCGAACGTATCGGGAACCTCCAGCGGAGGCAGCCACACCTGGTGCGCCGGGTAGCCCTTGCCCTTCATCTTGGCCACCGCGATGTCCATCTCGGACATGTCCGCCCACACCTCGTCACCGGCCAGGACGATCTCCTGGTTCTGATCGACCTCTTCCTCCTCGCCCAGGGCTTCGCGCGTGATGACGGGAGCGACCGTGAACGGCAGGATCTCGATCGGCGCGCTCGGGGCGCCGGCCGTCGAGGCCTCGGCAATTGACGCGAGGGTGCGCGCCGGCGGGGGAGCGGCCACGTAGGACGCGCGGAAACGAACGAGGCCGTCGCCGCCCGCCTTCAGGAAGCCCGAACCGGGCAGCGGCGGCAGCTTCGCGGCGTCGGGGATACCCAGGACCTCGCGCGAGTCGCTCTCCGTGAACGTCTTGAGCGCAATGCGGTACGACAGGTGGGATTCCAGACCGCGCGCCTTACCCAGGTCCATCTTCTGTGAAGCCAGCAGCAGGTGCACCGACAAGGATCGGCCCAGACGACCGATCATGATGAAGACCTCGCCGAACTCCGGCTTGGCCATGAGCATTTCCGTGAACTCGTCCAGGACGATGAACAGGGCCGGCAGCGGCGGATACTCGTGCTTGCCGGCGAGGCGGTCCGCCTCGTAATCGGACACGTTCGCGTAGTTGCCGGCCTGGCGCAGCATCTCCTGGCGGCGCACCATCTCGCCCTGCAGGGCGTCCTGCATACGGTCAACCAGCGAGAGCTCGGACTCCAGGTTCGAGATCATGGCCGACACGTGCGGCAGGTCCGCCATACCGGCGAAGGTCGCGCCACCCTTGAAGTCGACGAGCACCAGGTTCAGCTGCTCCGGGGAGTGAGTCAAAGCCAGCGCGAGAACGAGGGTGCGCAACACCTCGGACTTACCCGAACCGGTCGCGCCGATCAACAGGCCGTGCGGACCCATACCCTGCTGGGCGGATTCCTTAATGTCCAGGACGACGGGTCGGCCCTCGGGCGTCACCGCAAAGGGGGCGGCCAGGCGCGCACGCCCCTCGCGTCGCACCCACTGCTTCTCCGGGTCGAAGTCTCGAATGTCGCCGATGCCGACCAGCTCCATGAGGTCCTTCTGACGCGACTCGTCCGAGCGGCCCACCGGCGTGTCCGACTCCTCCAGCTTCTCCTGGGTGGCGAAGGGGGTCATGCGACGAGCCACGGCCTCGGCCTGTACTGCGGTGAGCCGATCCGCGAAGGCTGACTCGGGCACAGAGTCCATGGTCACCACGTCGACGACGTCCGAACCCTTGCGATCCGGGCTGGGGTGGATGACGAGGCGCAGGGCAGTGTGAGACTTCATCGGCGTCCACTCGCGGGCGCGGCTCATGATCGTCACGCCGCGCACGCCCGCCATCGACCCGAAGGGTGAGGAGGTGGGGAACTCGGCACCGTCGCACACGAGGAGGAGATGGGGCCACTCAGGCATCTCTTCGCCCGGGCGGTACGCGCCGCGCATCGCGATATCGGGGCCGATCATCTCGACCAACTCACGCGGGTCCGTGGAAATCATGCGAGCCGGGCCAATGGCGTCGCGAACGTTGGCCGAGCGCGCCTGTGGCATCCACTTCACCCATTCCCAGTCGCCCAGACGATCAGCCGAACACAGGACCGCGATCTTGAGCTTGGAAGGCTCGATAAAGCACGCCACGTGCATCATGATGGCGCGCATCTCGTCATAGGCGCTCTCGCCCTCGCCGACGACCTCGATGTGGCTAAAATCGCCCAGGTAGAGGAACTTACCCACGTTGTCCGTGTGATCGTGCACCGCGATGAAGCGTTCCATCGCCGACAGACACACGACGTCCATCTCCGTCATTGGATCGATCGGCGGACGCTCGAACGTCAAGCCCAGGGGCTGCGTACCACTGCCATAGCGGAACGTGAGCACGTTGTAGGTGTTGCCCTCACGCGACCACAGGCGAGACCCGTTCGCTGCCAGGGTCACCAGGGCGTCGGGGTCGGGGTAGACCCAGTTGTAGTAGGCGCGCTGCTTCTTAGCGACCTTGCGGATCGACTCGCGCGTCTCCGCGAGGTAAGACAGGTACTCGCGACGCTGCGTCTTCACGCGCGTACGGTACTGGGAGAACTGGCGGTACATGTTGAAGCCGACCATGCCCAGCATAGCGACCAACATGCCGCCGCCCATGAGCATGGAACGCCGGCCACCGTTGTTCTGCATCGCCATGAAAATCATGACACCCGTCGAACCGAGCATCGGGACGACCATCATGAGGACGTTGCCCATCGATGCGGGCTCGGCCTTCTCCGGCGGCATCTGCAGGGCCAAGCTGCCGGAAGGCTGCTCCGGAACCGCGGCAATCCGCCGTTTTTTGCGTGTAACCATCAGGTCTCCTCGCGCTGCGCGCGTACGTGTTCGATGCGACTGTCCCCAGTGTAGCTGAGTGCTCTTCCAAGTTTTAACCGGCGGTTAGCCTCAGTGCATTACACTGGGCACTGTTGTTTCCCGAAGATCGGAGGTTTCATGAGCGCCACCATGGTGTCCGTGACCGTTATCGACTCCGATGGGGCCTCCGATTTCGCTGCTCCCACAGGGACCACGGTCGCAGGTTTGTGCGCCATGCTGGCCATCGACCTCACCTTGCCGTCCGTGCGTATTTCCTACGCCGACGGGCGTCCCCTCGACGGGGCTGCGGTCCTCGGCCGCGACCTGCCCGCCGGGTCGACGATCGCCCTGTCCAGCCGGGTCTTGTCCGCACGCCAGCTCAACGAGGCCTCGGAGCGCTACGAGAATCAGTGGCTCTCCCCCACCCTCGCCCTGGTCGGCCTGTGCTTCCTCCTCATTGGCGCGGTCTCCTCACTGTGCCTGCTGCCCATGATGGGCGACGCAGCGCTCAGTGGGCTCGCCCACAGGGAGGACGGACCCGCCTGGGCGCTCGCGGCCTCGTCGATCCCGACGTGGGCGCGCGGAGTATGCGCCCTGGTGTGCTGCGCGGTTGCGATCATTCCGCTGTTTGCCTCGCGCAGGCTGCGCTCGATGTCCCTCCTGCTCCTCCTGATGCCGACGCTCGCGGGTTACAGTGCCATCGGCTTCGTGTCGATGGCGGGTATCCATGCCCTCTCGCTCGCGCCCGTTGTCGGAGTGTGGGTGGCCCTCGTCGTGTCCCTGGCGGTGCTCTCACTGACGAACACGCCGACGGCGCTCAGTGCCATGATGGCGTGGCTCGGTGCGACCGTCCTCGTGACGATTGGCGCCTACCCGTTCTTCCACCTGATTAATATTGCGCCGCTCGCGTTGGCCCTGGGTGTGTTCCTGTTCCTCATGGCCCCGCGCTTCGCGTTGCGCGTGCCTGACAGTCAGCTGATCGATGCGGCGGCGGTGCAAACGATCGCCTCGCGTATCCGCCAGCCTATGATGGTCCCTCCCACGCCGGTGACCGGCGGGCGCATGAAGACGGCGATCGGACACACCGATGCCCGCTACACGCTGCTGCTGACCGCCTCGACGTTGTTCACCCTCGCGGGTGGTATCCCCCTCGCTCGCACGGTGATGCCAACGGTGGCCATGGGCCGAGGCGTCGGCGGTTTCGTGATCGTCATTGCGTCCGTGGTGACCCTGTTAACGGCGCCGAGGGGTGCCCGCACGCCGATGGGGAGGGTCCTTCCGCGCATTGGTGCCGTCGGCATCGGGTGTGCCTTCCTCTTTGGCGCCTGGGTGAAGTCTTGGGCGGTCGGCGCGCAGATCTATCCCGTCCTGCCCGTGTGCGTCCTCGTTCTGACGGGCATCGCGCTGGTGGCCTGGATGACGCTGTATGAGCCCAAGGGACATGCCGCACTGATCGGCACGATCCTCGACTTCGTGCAGTCGTTCTGTATTTTTGCACTTCTCCCCGCGGCGATTTTCTCCTCGGGTCTCTTCGAGTTTGCTTGGAGGGCGATCCTGTAATGGGTGATACCACGAAGACTCCTTTCGCCCGCGCGACCGCTTCGCGGCTCGTCGGCGCGTACGTCATCGATCTGCTGGTCCTCGGGGCGCTGGTGGGGGTGACGTGGTTCGTCTATTTCACGCCGGTGACGGTCGGTCTGATCATCGCCGAGGCCGTGGTTGCCTCCGGCGTCATGCTGGGGGTGTCGGGGCGGACCCCGGGTATGGCCCTCATGCGCGTGTGCCTCATTCGAGACGAGGATGACGCCCAGACTCCTTCGCTGGGAGCGGCCATGGGCTACACGGCCTTGAGTGCGCTGCTTCAGGTGACGGTTGTGGGTCTGCTGGCCTCGTACGCGATGGTCCATGATGGGCGCACATGGCTCAATGGGCCCACGCATACGCGTTTCGTCGACCTGCGCAAACATGCGGCCCTCGCTGCGGGTCCCGGACAGGCGGTGGGTGATCCCCGCCCCGGCCAGGCGCCCAGCGGCTTCGAGGGCGTGCAGGCAGGTGCAGGTCAGTGGAATGCGCCGAGTGCCCCGCTGACTCCCGTTCCTTCGTCCGTACCCGACTACTCGGCTCCCGGTCAGCGAGCGAACGATCCCTACAGTGCGCCAGTGGCGCCGAGTGTTCCCGCGGTTCCGGCTGCGCCCGCTGCCGCGCAGGTTCCGGCGGCGCCGCTCCCGTCCGCGCCCGCCGCTCACGAGCCCACGCAGTTCGATGCTCTCCTCGCACCACCTCAGGGCGCGCCCGAGACTCATCGTCCGGCACCCCAGCGGCCCACGCCCGCACAGGTGCCAGCCCAGCAGCCCCCGTACTCTGCTCCGGTGCAGTACCAGGCCCCGGCCTCGGGCGTGCCTGGACCGCCGCCGAGTCATCGCGACGTGCAGGCTGCCCAGCGCGCCGCCGCCCCCCAGGGGCAGTGGGGAGGTGCCGGCCAGTCCCAGTGGGGCGCGCCCGCGACGCCGCCGCGCGCGCAGCTCCTGTGGCTCATTTTCGACTCGGGCCAGCGTGAGCTCATCGACATGCCGCTGACCCTGGGGCGGGCACCTGCAGCCGCCGAAGGGTCGCGCGCTGTCGTCGTTCCCGATACGACGGTGTCCCTGTCGCGCACGCACATGCGCGTGGGTCCCACAGCAGGTGGGGCGTGGATTGAGGACTCGTTCTCCGCGAACGGCACGCAGATCCGCACCCCCGACGGGCGTATCACCGCGTTGACCGGCGGTCAGGCCGTTGAGGTCCCTGCAGGCACCGAGATTCTCATGGGTGAACGTCGCGCCACGATCGTCCACGCTGACGCGGATTGCGTGCGCTGACTCGAATTGCGCGTCCTGGTCTCGCTCCCGGCTCTGACCCCGCGCCCTGCACATGGCTCTGACCCCGGGCCCTGAACATGGCTCTGACCCCGGGCGTGAGTGTTGGAGTTTGTTCAGTCGGGTGCCTCCCGCCGCTGTCCCCTTCGAAGGAAGGGGCGGTTTTCTGCTGCCTGCCACATAGTCAATTCAACCCGACGGAAAATTACGCCGGGCGCGAGCGACGTTGATCCAGCGGTCGAGCATCCGCGCAGTGCGCGCACCGAATGCCAGATGCGAGTAGGCGCGGGCCCGGCAAGACGGGCGCACGAAACAGAAAAGGGCCGCCCCATGCGGGGCGGCCCTTCCCAGAGCGCTAGGCGCTCATGCTCTCAGAAGCGGGCAGCGTTGGACTGGTCCGTCGTCTGGTAGTTGGAGCGAGCGGCGTCGACAGCGCTGGAGGTGCGACGCAGAACGTCCTTCAGGCCCTCGAGGCCCTGGTTCCAACGACGCTGAGCCTCGTCGTAGGCTTCCTGGGTCTGGCCTTCCCACGAGGAACGCAGCTGGTTCAGGATCTGCTCGAGCTCGTCGAGGGCGGCCTCAAGGTTGGCGGCACCCGTGTTGATGTCAGCGGCGGCGGCGTCAAGCGCGGCGTAGTTTACCTGGAAATCCATATCAGTCTCCTAATCTACCTAATCTCTCACAGTCCGCCGAGCAGGTTGGAGAACGAGTTCTCGGTCTCCGACTCGTTGGCTTCCATCGACGAATCAGTGGCGCGCAGGTTATCTGCGAGGTCCTGAAGGGCCTGGTTAACCTTGGCGGCGTTTTCCTGCCACTGAGCCATCAGCACCGTGAACTGCGCCGATGCGGCGCCCTGCCAAGAGCTGCCGATGGTCGACAGGTCGCCCTCGAGGCGCTTGAGGTGGCTGTCGATGTCGGCCTTGGTGGACTCAACTGCCGAGAAGCCCTGCTTCAGGGCGCCTTCTGCGGCCCTCTGGTCTGCCATGTGAACCTCCATTTGTATGAGTGGACTCTCCCGCGGGGATGCGTGAGAGCATGGGGACATATGAATACTAACCATGTTTTCATGATTATTTTTGATGTTACGGAAAAATCATGACAAAAGCTGACCGAGAATCTAGACTTACAGGGTTGTGTCGTGTAGTTAGAATCCCCATCACGCGGCAAACGGGAGGACCATATGGCAACGAAAACATCTCGAGGAGTGGCGCTGATTCCGCTCACGATTACCTATGGCGTTGATCGTAGTGACGTGACGATTCCGCAGTCGATCCCTCTCGTGGAGCTGTTGCCCGGAATGGTTGAAACCGTTGGTGCTTTCACTGATCAGCCGACCAATGATGGCTTCTCGGTGAGGACCTCGTCAGGTCGTCTGCTAGACCAGTCGAAGTCGCTGTCCGCCCAGGGTGTGCGTGCGGGAGCCGCCCTCACGCTCGAGCCTCTTGGTGAAGGCGCTGCCGACATGGTCTACGACGACCTCACTGAAGCGGTCGGTCAAATCGTCGAACGAGTGTCCACCCCTTGGACACGTGAGGATGCGCACATTCTTGCTGCGCTGTCTGCCGCTGCCCTCATTTTCGTTGCCGCCCTCCTCCTGGCGACCACGCCCCCGGATGCCCTGGCATCCTTGGACCCCCAGCGCATCACGCTGCTCAACCGTGTCTATGGCGTCATCGGCATCATCGCCGCCCTCCTCGTCACCGGCACGTCGGCTGTCGTCACGCGTCAGAGCCCCCGGCCCAGCGGCATCGCGCTGGCGCACACAGTGCCCCTTCTGACCTGCGCATCCGCGCTTCGTCTCACGCAGAGCCAGTGGGACACCGCCGGGTGGATCTGGATCGGTGTCGGCCTCCTAGTCGGCTCGCTCGCGGTCCTCACACTGCCCAAGCGTTACCGCATCTCGATCGTGGCGCCCCTCGTCCTCGGTACCGTGATAGCGACGACGGGTCTCCTGGTCTCTCTCGGTTCCCTCTCACAGGTCGGCGTCTCCGCTGCCCTCTTCGCTTTCGTTGTCGTCCTCCTCCAGATCACGCCGTGGATTGCCCTGGCACACATTCCCGTGCGTATCCTCGACGCGAACACGACCGAGCAGATTCCCGCCCAAACGATCACCGACCAGGTCGGCACTTCCTTCGTCTTCGTCGTCGCCTTGCGCGCGGGCGGGGCGTTGGCAGCGATTTTCCTCGCGGTCTCGTTGATGAGTGCGCCCGGCACCCGTTCAGTGCTCCTCCCGATGATCCTGGTCTTCCTCGGATCGATCTCCCTGATCCTCCAAACCCGCTCGATTCGCGCGCGCGTGGAGGTCCTCCTCGGTGTTCTCACGGGTCTGGTGACGATCCTGATCACCGCGAGCCTCGCCACCCGCGCGGAACCAACGATGCTCGCGTGGGTGGCCCTCACAGCAATTGCGGCGGCCCTCGTGCTCGTCATCACGAATGTCGTCGGGCCTCGTGCGCGTCCGTACCTGACGCGACTCGCCGACACTATCTCGGTGCTGTCGCTGTTTGCCCTGATTCCCCTGGCCGTCTACATGTGGGGCTGAGCTATGCCGACCAGTAAAGATATCCTCGAAGCCCAACGCTTCAACCGAAACCGCCTGATCACGGCCTTTACGTCGGGTACCCCTGGCGGCCGCGAGGTCGACACTCCCTCCCCGGTGCGTCCTCTCATCTTCGGCGCCGTCGTCGCCATCATTGTGTGCGTCATCGGCATCGCCCTGCGGAGCTTCGCAGCGAAGCCAGACCTGACGGACGCTAACTACAAGCTGGTCGACGTCAAGGACACGGGCGCGCGCTACCTGTCAGTGAACGGCGTGCTACACCCGATCAGCAACGTGACGACCGCGAAGCTTCTCGCGGGAGACTCCGGCCTGACGGTCGTCAGCGCCAGTGCCTCCTCCCTCAAAGACACCCCGCGCGGCGCCCAGATCGGCCTGCCCGGCGTCCCAGACGACGTGCCTGCATCCGCAGACCTGGCCTCGACGTGGCTCTCCTGCGACCTGCCGACCAGTTACCACACGTGGATCGCCCGGGACCTGCCGGCGGATAACTTCCCGCTTCAGCCCGCCACCGCGGCCCTCGTGCAGGCGGTGGGCAGCGAGGACAAGTACTTCATCGATGCGAAGACCCACAAGAAGTACCTTATTGACGCCTCCGTGAGCCGCCTGGGCGACTGGGTCCTGTCCTTCCAGAACAGGACGGCGTACCCGATCATCGTCGAACCCGAGTGGCTCGACCTCTTCCCCTCCGGCACGCGTCTGAAGCCGTGGAGCTACAGCGACATCCCCAACGCGGGCGAGCCCGCGAGGAATCTGCCGGGCCCACTCAAGAATGAGAACCTGACGATCGGCACGGTCGTCGAACAGATCAATTCCAATGGCGAGGTCCTCAACTCCTATCTGGTCATCAACGACTCCGATTTGGCCGTCTTCAATTCGACTGCGGCCAAGCTCTACCAGGACGCACCGAAGGTCGAGCAGTATCCGACGGAAATGTTCAAGGACGTCGCGCCCGTGCAGGCCGACTTCATCGGCGAGGACTGGCCCACCGTCGAGGACTTCGCGAACCCGGAGTGGAAGGACGACAAGCTTGACGCGTCCAGCCGCACCGTCCTGTGCACCAAGATGGACACGAAGGACAAGACTGTTCCACAATTTGGCCTGTACACCATGAGGGAGCAGCGCGCCATCCAGGCCTCCTACGACGCCGAATCGGTCTCTGCGACGGGTGGTCCGACGACGTCGCGCACGGTCACGGTGGCCGGCGGTTCCGGGGTCGTCGCGGCGCTGACGGCGGGCGGTGGCGATGCTGGTGCCTACGTTTTCATTTCGGATATGGGGTACCGACATTCGCTTGGCGATGCTCCCGCCATCTCGATCAAGGCCCTCGGGTGGACATCGGATGACGTTGCGATGCTCCCGCAGGCGTGGGGCAATATCATTCCCCCCGGATCGGAGTTGACGCCTCAGGCGGCTGCTACCTCAGCGGGGCTGTCGTGAGCCGCATACGTGCCAGATCCTGGGCGCTGGGCCGAGGCCTCGTTGGGGCATCCCTGATCGCCGGCCTGACGCTCGCCGCCCTCGTCGCCCCCCTCACCCCCTCGGACGAGGTCGGGGCTGGGGGCGCGTTTGGCCCGGCCCCCGCGCACGCGGACCCAGTGCCGACGCCGAGTGTGCGCCCCACCCCGACCGCATCTCCCTCCCCGACGCCGACCACCCCGGCCGACTCAGGGGACGGGAAATGTTCCGAGAACTCGCCGTCGTACATTAAGAACCAGCCCGACATCTTCGATGCCGTGGGCGTGCGGCGAGCGTGGGAGATCTCCCGCGGCAAGGGCGTGACTGTCGCCATCGTCGACTCGGGTGTGGCCGCAGGCAATGAACACTTTCAGTCCTCCGACGGCCCCGTGGTGCTCCCCGGCGTGGATCTGAGTGGCGAAAACACCGACGGGCGCGTCGACGTCGGCGAGCATGGGACCGCGATCGCCGGCGCGATTGCTGCCCGCGAACTGCCCGAGTCAAAGAACTCTGGCCTCATCGGCGTCGCCCCCGAGGCGACGATTCTTCCCGTCCGCGTGGACACTGGCCTCGAGCAGGGTACTTCGACGAAGGAAGGCGAAGAGACCTTCATGTCCAAGGTCGGCAGAGGCATCCAGTGGGCTGCCGACCATGGCGCGCAAATTATCGTCGTCGCCCAGTCGGCGGCCGAGGGCGACGCGAACCTCGAAGCGGCAATCCAATCCGTGCGCGGCCGTGCCCTCGTCGTGGCCTCGACCGGCAACGTGTATCAGGGGCAGGACCAAAAAAAGGTCGTGTATCCAGCCGCCTACGAGAGCGTCCTCGGCGTGACGGCCTCGAATGCCGACGGGTCAGCCTCCGACCAGCAGGTGCACGGTTCGCACGTCGGGATCGCTGTTCCAGCCGGCGCCATCCTCACGACATGGTTCAACCAGGCCGACTGCCTCGTCGGCGGATACGAGGGCGATCAGCCGCTGCCCTCCTCCTCCTATGCGACCGCCTACGCCGCAGGTTTCGCGGCGCTCATCGCGTCGGCGTACCCGGACGAGGGACCCGAGATGTGGAAGTACCGCCTGGAGGTGACAGCCGTACGCGGTACCGCCGACCAACGCACCGATGGGCTCGGGTGGGGGATCGTCGCCCCCTTTGACGCGCTGACCTTCACCGACATCGGCACGAGATACGGGCCAGCGCACCCCAACGCGGCTCGGCACCCCGCCCCCGCCCGCCCCGCCGTCGCCTCGCCGAACCTGACGCAACGGGACAACAACCTGACGGTCCGCGCCTACATCGTCTCCGCGATCGCCGTGCTCGGTGTCGCCATGATCGCCGGCCTCGTGATCCTGTCGCACCTGCGCGGCAGACCCGCGGTCGTCGAAGAGCCAGACGAAGACCCGTCGTGAGGCGAGGCGCCGCAGGGGCGCTGGTGTCGTAGCTCTGGTCACTGCGCCGTCGCGTCTCGCGCGGCCTGCCGTCCGCTGACACGGCGCAGGTCGTTGACACCCACCCGATTCACCGAGAGGAACGACAATAATGACACCATTGGTCAATCGCGTCCGGGGCCTGCGCGCCCTGTGCGTGACGGTGTCGGCCTGCCTTCTCGCGGTGGGCACGCTGGTGGCTCCTGCACCGGCCGCGCACGCTGACTCGCGCAAGGTGCAGGCATCCGACGAGGCCTACTATTCCCGCTATTCACTGGCTGACCTGCACGCACGCGGGTATCGCGGCGACGGCGTCATCATTGCGGTCATTGATAGTCATATCGACGCCTCAATCCCCGAACTGCGGGGCGCAGACATCCAGGACAAGACTCCCTGCAAGGTCACCAATGACGCGGAATCTGACGATCATGCGACCGAAGTCGCCCAGATCCTGGTCGCGCCCGACTTCGGGGTCGCTCCCGGCGCGACGATCTACAACTACGCGTACGCGGACGATTGGGGGGACGTGGATTCAGACTGCGCCCTCGGATCGAATTCGGCTGCCCTCGCGCGCAAACCGAGTCTCATCGAGCAGGCGCTCAACGACGGGGTCAACGTCATCGTTGTCACCTCCTCCTACAGCGAGGCCGACGAGGAATCTCTGCGATGGGCCGTTTCCCGCGCGGTAGCAGCAGGCGTTCCCGTTGTTGTATCAATGGGTAACCACGGCGAGTACAACGCGTCCAATACTATGGGGCGCTTCGCCGGTGTGATTGGCTCCGCTGCGCTCACAACTGACGGAACATACGCGGACTACTCGAACTGGGGCGACGGAGTCTCCATCGCCGCCGTCGGTGAGTTCTACGCACGTAAGGCCAGCACCAATCAGCTGAAGACGGTCGAAGGAACCTCGTTTGCGACGCCGCTGATTGCAGGCGTCCTGGCTCTGGCATGGGACGGCTTTGACAGTGACGTGCCGTCGGAGCAGATTCTGCAGGCACTGGCCGCTACCGCTCGCGGCTCGGGTGGTCGGTGGAACGATCGGACCGGTTTCGGGGAGATCGACCCGGTGGCCTTCCTCGCCTCTGACCCGACTCCGTACCCGGACGAGAACCCTTTCGAGGACAAGGGTAACGATCCCGTGCTGACTTCCGACGACATCGATGATTATGCCGATGGCCTCGTGGATCCCGAAGACATTTACAACGATAACGAGTACGTCTATCGAGGAATCGACGAAAGGGTAGTGGACTCAGGCGCCTACGGATTCCCAGCCCATCTGGGCACGAGCCCGCGCTATCACGCCCAGCAATAGTGCCCCAGCGGTGGCAACGTCAGTGAAGTGACAACAGAGGAGAAAATATGAGCCTTTCTTTCCATTGGTCGCGAGGCCTGCGTACCCTGGGCGTGATGGTGTCGGCGTGCGCGCTGGCCCTGACGGCCGTGCTCTCGCCCGTCGCTCCCACTGCCCCCGCGGAGGCGGTGGATCGCAAGGTGACAGCGGCGGATGAGGCGTACTACTCGCGCTACAACCTGGACGCGCTGCGCGCCCAGGGGTACACGGGTGAGGGCGTGATTATCGCGGTCATCGACGGGCGCATCGACACGTCCATTCCCGAGCTGCAGGGTGCGAGTATTGAAGACATGACGCCGTGTACGGTCCAGAGTGATTCGTCGAATGATGATCATGCGACGTCCATAGCCCAGCTTCTCGTTGCACCGGACTTTGGTATCGCGCCGGGGGCGACCATATACAACTATGTGAGTGTTCCGAACAGCAGCGATGCGGGTTCAGATTGTGCGCTAGGAAGTCGTGCATCGGTTCTAGGAGATCACTCAGGGCTGATCGAAGAGGCGCTGAATGACGGCGCGGGCATCATCGTGATCTCCTCAAACATCTTTTCGCGGGATCGTGAATCGCTCAAGTGGGCAGTGTCGCGTGCCGTCGTTGAAGAGGTTCCGGTCATTGTGTCGATGGGCAACGAGAGCACGCGTAATCAGGATCGATCGCTCGTCCAGTGGGGAGGAGTCGTTGGTGTTGCGGCGCTTGAGCGTGATGGCAGCTACGCGGATTACTCGAACTATGGAGACGGAGTGTCGATTGCTGCTGTTGGCGAAATACGGGTACGCCGGGCCAGCGAAAACAGAGTCGATGCGATGCGCGGCACGTCGTTCGCCGCTCCCATGGTTGCCGGAATGTTGGCATTGGCGTGGTCCAGGTTTAGCTCGGATGACGTATCGGCTGATCAAGTCTTGCAGGCGATGGTTGCTACCGCTCGAGGGGCGGGCGGCCAGTGGAATGAACGGACTGGTTTCGGTGAGATCGACCCGGTTGCACTGCTGTCCTCCGACCCGAGCCAGTACCCGGACATGAATCCCTTTCTAGAGAAGGGAGGAGACTCTAAGCTGACTTATGCGGACATTAGAGAGTACTATCACGGACTGGTCGATCCGAGCGCGATTTTCAATGATGGCTCATACGTATATCGAGGAGTCGATGAACGAGTGGTGAATTCGGGTGCCTCCGGTTACCCGGCTCACCTGGGCACGAGCCCGCTGTATCACGCAGAGTAGCTAGCGCATGTAGCTCGTAACGCATATGCTTCAATACTGAACGCATATGTTGCTTCTGGGGGGTGTGGAACCCCAGAGGCATCTCGTCAAATGAAGTGGTGTACCGGCACCGCGGAAGTCAGTTAGGATAACCGTATGGTAGAGATGATGGGGAATACCCCCGAAGATGCAATGCGAATTCTCCAGGAACGAATCGACGAGGCTCAGCGTCAGGCTCAGGGTGCTCGCGACTTTGTTGAGGCCCTGAAGAAGGCTCGCATCACGGGCCACGATTCGCGCGACGAGGTCGAGATCGAAGTTAACTCCGACGGTCGTATGGTGAAGATCGAAATCGATGAGGAGGCTCTCGAAGGCTCTGCTCACGACCTCGAGCAGGCCATCATGGAAGCCTACGCTGATGCCGGTACCAACATGCGTGAGTTCGTTCGTCAGCAGGCGACTGCATGCTACGGCGACAAGGTCGGCCTTATGCGTGACTATCTCGATAACCTCGACGATACCCTCGGTTCGCTGGGGCGCTGATCAACGATGGCCAGTCCTGATCTCAAAGTAGATACCGAACTCATCCGCTCCCACTCCACCGAGATCGGTGGCCTCGCCGACACCGCCGACCAGTGTTCGTCGGTCGCGAGCGCTACGAAAGGGCAGGTGAGCGGCGGCGCGTTTGGCGTGCTCTGTTCCTTTTTTGCTGACCCAGTCAACAATCAGATTGACAACCTGAGCGAAATGATCAACGACCTCGGTGAAGCCGAGCGTCGTCTGGTTGTCTGCCTCCTGCAGTGGGCCGCCGAACTGGACGCCGCAGAGAACAAGGCGAAGGACGATCTGCCGAATCCGGATAATCCTGAGCCCACTCCCGGCCCTGGCACTGGCCCCGGCACGGGGCCCAGTGGTCCCGGTGCTGGTCCCAGTGGTCCCGGTGCTGGTCCCAGTGGTCCCGGTAGTGGTCCCAGTGGTCCCGATCCGGTTGGGCCGGATGAGCCGAAGCCTATTCCGGAGCCCCCGGGCGTCGTAGACCAAGACGACGACAAGTCTAAAGACGACGACAAGCATCAGGACGACGACAAGCATAAGACTCCTCCGGCGACCGAGCCCAACGACGACGACAAGCCTGGTGAGAAGGGCGACGCCGGAGAGAAGGGCGACAAGGGCGAGAAGGGCGACGCCGGAGAGAAGGGCGACAAGGGCGAGAAGGGCGACGCCGGTAAGGACGGTTCCGACGGTTCCGACGGTTCTGACGGTAAGGACGGCGACGCCGGTAAGGACGGCAAGGACGGTTCCGACGGTTCTGACGGTAAGGACGGCAAGGACGGTTCTGGCAAGGATAGTAAGGACGGCCAGGACGGAAAGGATGGTCAGGACGGTAAAGACGGTTCTGACGGCAAGGATGCTCCCGGTGGTGGGAACGACTTCGCCAGCCTCCTGGGTGGCCACGACAAGATCTGCGTTGACGACGATCAGCTGCGCGCGTTCCTCGAGCAGCAGCGCAACGATGAAAATGCAGATCTGGCAACGTTCTACGAGCGCCAAAAGGCCGACCAGGACGAGGCCCTCTTGCGCTACGCCGAGGCGCACCCCGGCGAAGATCTCTCGCCCATCCGTGATCTCATCGAATCGAACCAGCAGCAGCAGCAGGATTCGATGACCACCTTCCTGTCCGAGCAGCGTACGGCGGAAGAGTCTCAGATCCGCCAGTTCATCAAGGAGAACCCGCAGGTGAGCAGTCGCGACTTCGACACCTTCATGTCGAAGCAGCGCACGGAGCAGCAGGCGAGTTACCGCAGCTTTGTCGAGGAACAGCAGAAGACCCAGAGTCAACGCATTGATGAGTTCACGAAGGCTCATGCAGACGCATCCTCGGATGACGTCCGCAAGCTCTTCGAGCGGCAGGACAACAACGGTGATCAGGACATCGAGAAGTTCCTCTACCGTCAGCGTCAGGACGAAGAGCGCACCCTGCGTCGCTTCGTGTTTGAAGGAGTGAAGAAGTGACCGCCCAAGCACCAGTCCATACACAGAGCCTGAGTAACTCGACGCCGACAGAGGGCCTAGGGGTTATCGATGATATCTACCGCAGCGCTGTTGCCGTTTCGAACGGTGACTTCGGCGGTATCATCACGGCGATTCAGTCCGCTCGCTCCGGAATGCTCCAACTGGAGGCTGATCCAGTCGATTTCTTCTCGCAGATGGCTGTCGGCTTCATCCTTGAGCATGTCGATCCCCTGAAGGATTTGCTCAACGACTTCACGGGTGATTCCGCAGAGGTCTTCGGTATGAGCGCCAGCTGGCAGTCGATTGCCGAATCGCTGGCGTCCATCGCCGACGACATTGATTCCACCTCGAGTAGCGCAATGTCCAACATGACCGGACAGGCAGTGGATGCCTACCTTTACAGGCAGCAGACTGTTTCTGAAGCGATGCGCGCAGTTGGTGAGAACGCATCCGCATTTTGTGGTGCACTGACGGACGCGGCCAACATTGTGGATGCGATTCATGATCTGGTTCGTGACGCTATCGCCGATGTCGTTGCGACCTGTGTCAGTAGTGTGTTCTGGTCATGCGTTACCTTCGGTGCGGCAGCGCCCGCAAAGAGCGTCGAGGTCAGCGCGAAAGTGGTTACGTGGGTTACCACTATCGGGCAGATCGGTCAGATGCTCGTCCAGTTGCTCACGTCCATCAAGGCCGTCTTCGACAGCTTCGCCTCGATCCAGACCGGACTCACTAATCAGGTGAAGGTCATCGGCGCAAACTGCTCCATGCCCACCGGTGGTTGCTGTGGCTCCAACGCCGCTGCTCAGGACCTCTCGTCGCCCCTGAGTGGTAACGGCAGTGTGACCGCCAATGGCCAAACCGGTGGCACCAACGTTGCCGCAGGCAACGGCGGCGTCGCTGTCGGTGGAGATAATAACGGCACCATCAACAACGACCAGTCGACGACAAATATCAATGTCGAGACTCCCGTTACGATCAATGGTGGTCGCTCCGGTCACACCGACGACCACGATGATGACCACTCGAAGGGCGGCAAGGGCAAGAAACCCAACAAGGACAATAAGGGCAAGAACGACCATTCGGGTGGTACTACCGGTAGCTCGGGTAGCCAGTCCGACAAGGGGAACAAGTCCGGCAAGGGTGGTAAGCCTACCAAGCCCAAGACAGGTGGCTCGTCTGGTTCCGGCGGTAGCAAGCCCAACCACGGCGGTAAGCCTACCAAGCCCAAGACAGGCAGCTTGCCTGGTTCCGGCGGTGGCAAGCCCGGCTTCAAGCGTCCGAAGGGCAGGTTCAAGTGGAGATAAGGCGATCTCTCGGGAACCGGGGCTGAGTGCTCTCGCTCGGCCCCGCCCCGGCCTCGTCCACTGGGCATACAACGGTGCCCCCACACATACTCTGTGCGGGGGCACCGTTCGTCCCTTGACTCAGGGGCGGTTGGCGAAGTACTCCAGCAGATGCGAGTCGCCCGACACGATGATCTCGTCGTCGGCATTAATACGCGTGGACGCATCCGCGTACTCAAAACGCTGCTTCGGACGACGAATAGCCAGCACATTCACGCCATAACGGCCACGCAAATCCAGCTCCTCCAGCGTGAAACCGCGCACCTCCTGTGGCGGGTGCAACTTCATGATCGAGAAACCATCCTTCTCCATCTCGATGTAGTCAACCATGCGGCCACCCACCAAGTGCGCCGTGCGCTTACCAGCATCCAAATCCGGGTAGACAACATGATGCGCCCCCACGCGGCGCAGGATACGGCCATGCTGCGAGGATGTCGCCTTCACCCAGATCGACGAAATACCCATGTCGACCAGGTTCGCCGTGATCAACACCGCCGCTTCCAGCGACGAACCCACACCGACAACAGCGCTGCGGAACTCGCGTGCGCCCAGCTGTTCGAGAGCGTCCTTGGAGGTTGCATCGGCCTCGACAAGAGGGAAGCGCCCCGCGAACGCCTGCACACGAGCGGGATTCTTTTCAACCGCCAGGATCTCATAGCCCAACTGGTCCTGCGTCACCGCGACCGCAGAGCCAAAACGGCCCAGCCCGATGACCAGCGTTCCCGACTGCAGTTCCTTTGACTCGCGTTCATCTGCCATACCCTCCATTCTTCCCTGCGGGCGCGCGTGCCGCGAACGCTGCGGCCGCGCGTCGCTGGTATGCCCGATGTGTACGAGGCGCGGGCGTGGCGCGTCGTGAACCTAACGCCTGTTCGGGGCGCGAATCCCCACCGTAGATGCGGAAATGTGAGTGTCGTGTGCGAGACGGCTGCTCTGCTTAATTGCGTGAAACGCGCGTGAAACGCTCGGGAAATGGGGTCACGTTCTCGTACTGCCTCGTTATTTAGCGGGCGGACCGGGAACGGATGGCGACCATAACCTGGGCGACGACCTCGTCAATGAGCTTCAGATCCGACCACCGAACCCGAATCACCTTCCAGCCCGCGCGCTCGAGGTCTCTCTGGCGACGCTGCTCGGCCTCGATTGAGTCATGTACCTGGCTGACGGTCTCCCCGTACTTGATACGGCCATCAAATTCGATCGCGATCTTCAGTGCAGGCAACGCAATATCAATGAAGTACGTGCGGCCGTCAATGTGGACTTCTTCCTGCGTTGTCAACCCGGCGATCCCCGCACGCAGCAGCGCAAGGAGAACCAAGGCCTCGCCGGGAGACTCGCAACCAGCATCGGCATGGTCGATGATCCAACGGGCGTGCCCGCGCCCTCTGGCGTTGCGGGGAGTGGCATCCAAAGCCTCGTGGAAATCCCTCCGCGCTTCCTCCTGCCGCGGCCGCGACGCATCCTGACGGAAACGATCAAACTGACACACCCTTGCTAAAGCCGCGCAAGCGATGGGAAAAGCGTGCTTGTCGTCCAGCGTGCGCGCGCAATCAATGAGAACACGGGCCGGGGACGCCATGCGAAAACCGATGTACTCGATGGAAGACACAGGACGGCCCGGGCGGCACGTACGAACACATACGGAGGGGATGCGGATGCTGTCATCAATGACGACTTCCGGGAAATGCACGAAGGTTGGGCACTTTCGCGACGGCGCATACAGCGTGAGTTGCCCAATGCGAGCCTCGCACGGAAGACCAAGGAGGTACGCGGCGACGACACCACTCATCACGTAGTCGGGGTAACGAAGACTCAGGGCGCATACACGTGCAATAAAAACTATGTCCCTGCACTCGGATGAACCATGTCTGTCCAACAGAGCTGTCGGAATGTAGACGCCCGAGAGTAGACGACGCAGTGTCCCGTTTTGAATGCGTCGATGAATACGCATGCTAGCTGCGTGGGAGTCCGCAACTACCAGGGACGATCGTATGGATTCCACGTGTTCTCGCAACATTGCAACTCCTTCGTTACTGCGAGGTGTGCCTCGCTGTTGGTACTTGGATGCATGATTTGGTACTTGTCTTTACTTTTGGTACCTGGATTTAACTGTGTGCCGATTGGTCCTGGCGTTCAAGCTCTGCGCAAGTGCCTGTGGATAACTTCTGCTGGAAACTAGCCTGTGGATGACGGTGCCTTACGTCGGACACGTTTGTTCTGGTAGTGGGTTGCTGGGAACTGGCCTGTGGGTGCCGGGGCAATGTCCAGTCGGCTAACCTCCGACCAGTCCCTGCGCTTTTGGGAGCTACATCATGATGAGCAGCCAATAACCCGCACAATGCCCAGCTGAGGGGTGAATTGGTCTGGTGCTCGGGTGAAAGTGGGGACCAGCCTGTCAGCTGCGTTGAAATAGACACCAAGGCGGTGTTGTTGCGGGAGAAAACTCTCCCTGCTCGGTGGTGCGGCGTTGGGAACGGGAAAAGATTCTCCCTGCTCGCGAGAAATGGCCAGTTTTCGTTGATTTTGGGCGTGCAGGGAGAGTTTTGTACCGGTTAGGCCTTGAGGTGGGGGTTGTTGGGAGAGTTTTGTCCCGCGTGCTGACTCGCGCCCCGGGCGAGCGCGTTGTAAGGGCTGCTGCTGGGCGAACTTTTTCGCGCGGGAATGGTTGGAGGGGCGCGCTGGGCGTATTATTTCGCGGTTTGGCCAAGGTGAGGATGTTGCTAGGCGAATTTTTCGCGCTCTGGCGTTATCAGGCCACCCGCCCGCGCGCCGCGACGGTGCCAACCACCAGCAATTAGCCGATGATGGGCTGCTCTTCGGGCATGCGGATGACGCGGGAGCGCTGGCGCAGGGCCAGGGCCGCGGCCACGGTCATGGAGCCGGTGCGGCCCGCGAACATGAGGACAATCAGCACGTATTTGGCACCCACAGGCAGGATTGGGGTGATGCCGGTGGACAGGCCGACGGTCGCGAATGCTGACACGGTCTCGAGGAGGATGATATCGAGCGTGTACTCCGTCATCGACAGGAGGAGCACGACGGAGATTGCGACGAGCGCCAGGCCCAGCAGGGACACGGCAACCGACAGGCGGATCGTGGAGGTGGGGATGCGCCGGCCGAAGGTTTCAATGTCGCGGTCGCCTCGCGCTTCCGCGATGACGGCGAGCACGAGGACAGCGAAGGTCGTGACTTTGACGCCGCCCGCGGTGGATGCTGAGCCGCCGCCGATCATCATGAGGATGTCCTGGACGAAGTGGGTTTGCGAGTGCATGGCGCCCACGTCGAGGGCGGACAGCCCTGATGATCGGGAGTTCACGCCGGCGAGCATGGCGTTGAGGATCTTCGACGGCGTGTCGATTGCGCCGAGCGTCGTCGGGTTGTGCCACTCGGTGAGAGCCATTGCGAGGGCGCCGACGAACGCCAAAATCAGGTAGGTCGACAGTGTCAGCTTGGTGTGGAGGCGCCAGCGGCGCGGAGTACGCAGGTTTTTGGCGACGTCCATGATGACGGGGAAGCCGATGGCGCCCACGGTTGTGCCCAGGATGATGGGGATGAGCATCCACCAGTCGGTGACGTGGGGCGCCAGGCCATCGGGGAGGATGACGAAGCCGGCGTTGTTGAACACGGAGATCGCCATGAAGACGGCATCCCAGATGGCGCGCACGGGGTCGAATCCCATGGCGAGGAAGCGGGGGAGGAACATGGCGGCGAGGAGGGCCTGCATGCTGAGCGACGTGGCGATGACGGCTTTGAGAAGCGTCGAGATCTGTCCCATGGCGCCGGTTCCCGCTTCTTGGGTGGCGAGCATGCGCTGGGTGAGGCCGAGGTGGCGTGACACCGCGAATCCGAGGATTGATGCGAGGGTCATGACGCCCAGGCCGCCGACGACGATGCCGGCGGCGATGACGGCTTGGCCGAAGGGGGACCAGTAGGTCGCGGTGTCGACGGTGGTGAGGCCGGTGACGCACACGGCGGATACGGCGGTGAAGAGTACGTCGACGAAGGGGGCGGACGTGTCCGATGAGGAGGAGATGGGGAGCATCAGGAGCGCGGTGACGACGCCGATGATGAGTGCGAAGGTGCCCAGTGCGAGGCGTGCGGGCGAGTAGCGTGCTTGGCGTGAGAGCCAGGCGCGCACTCGCTGCATGCGGGAGGTGGGGATCTGGGGGTGGGGGCCGCTGGGTCCTCCGGGGATTTGGCGGACGATGGGGGAGGGCTGTGGGCTGAGGGTTTCCTCCGAGAGGGCGGGGGACGAGGCCGGGGCTCGCCCGCGCATCAGGGATCGGGTGGCACCGGGTTGGGGACGTAAGCGAGGAGTCCTCGCTCGCTGTTGTCGACCCTTGCGTGCCGGTGCCATTGCTGCTCCTTAACGACTCTGCAACAAAACTGGACAAAGTTGCAGTTTCCATGTGGTTGGGCAGTAGTATATTTCGTGAGGCTACGTAAGCGGTGAACGAATCGGGTTTAGCGCGCCTCGCGAGCATACTGGGAGTCAGTAAATGGAACAGCAGTCGACGCCGCGTTTTATGACTGTCACGGAAGTGGCGGACATCATGCGCGTCTCTAAGATGACTGTGT
>ERZ773099.362-NODE-362-length-40160-cov-11.766538_pt1 | contig 40160 bp, 29 predicted proteins | sample MGYA00511120_ERZ773099 | MGnify/ENA primary metagenome ERZ773099 (study PRJEB29015, sample SAMEA2738012) | human oral metagenome | biome: human oral; feature: human-associated habitat; material: dental | place: China | collected 2104 ... | reverse complement strand
TCACCGAGGTCCGCGAGGGCTACGAGTGCGGTATCAACCTGGGCTTCAAGGACATTGCCGAGGGCGACGTCATTGAGACCTGGGAGATGCGCGAGAAGCCGCGCGAGTAGCACCCGGCAGGCAGGGGCCGGCCCCTGCCCCTCGTCCTGGCGCCGGGCCCCTGAGGGGTCCTGGCGCCAGGCTTCCTCGTCGGGCCTCCTCGCCGGTCCCCCGGCACGGTGCGGCCGGGGGACCGGCGGGCTCAGACGAGGTAGCGCGCCGGCATGTCCTGGGGGAAGCCGGTGAGGATCTCCTCACGGGTCAGCGCGACGTCGGGTGCCGCCGGCAGGCTCGTGCCCCAAGGCCTCTGATATAGCCCGTGGCACAGTGGTCGTGACCTGGCTCGGTACCGGACCCCCGCTAGGCTGGGCGGGTGACCACGACCCAGGCTCCGAAGGCGCCCCTGCTCAATATCGCCAACGCCCTGACGGTGCTGAGGCTCGTCATGGTGCCGGTCTTCGTCGTCCTCATGCTCCGCGAGGGCCAGGGTGCCCGGATGGCGGCGGCGCTGGTCTTCATGCTCGCCGCCGCCACCGACCGCCTTGACGGCCAGCTGGCCCGCAGCCGCAACCTCGTGACGAGCTTCGGCAAGATCGCCGACCCCATCGCCGACAAGGCCCTGACGCTGTCTGCCTTCGTGCTGCTGTCCATGACCGGCGACCTGTGGTGGTGGGTCACCGCCCTGGTGGTGGTACGCGAGCTGGGTATCACGCTCCTGCGCTTCGTCATGCTGCGTCGTGCCGTCATGGCGGCCTCCCGCGGGGGCAAGCTCAAGACCTTCTTGCAGATCCTGGGGCTGACGGGCCTGCTCGTCCCCTGGGGCGCCGTCCTGCCCACCGGCGCGGCCCAGGTGCTGCTGTACCTGGCCTACGCCATTGTCGCCGCCGCCACCGTGGTGACCGTGGTCACCGGCCTGGACTACGTGCGTGACGCGGTGAGGATCTCGCGTGACGCCCGCTGAGGCCGCCCGGGACCTGCTGGCCTCAGCAGGCCGGCGGGGGCTGACGGTGGCCGTGGCCGAGTCCCTGACCGGGGGCATGGTCTCCTCCGCGCTGGTGGGGGAGCCGGGGGCCTCCGCGGTCCTGGTGGGTGCCGTGGTCTGCTACGCCACCCGTCTCAAGGCGCAGGTCCTGGGGGTCAGCCAGGAGCGCCTGGAGGCTACCGGGCCGGTGGACGGCGAGGTGGCCCGGCAGATGGCCCGGGGCGTGGCCCGGGTGCTGGGGGCCGACGTCGGCCTGGCGACCACCGGCGTGGCCGGGCCCGGGCCCTCCGGCGGACACCCACCCGGCGAGGTCTACGTGGCCGCCTGGGGCCCGTGGGGGACCGTGGTGGACGCGCTGCGCCTGGAGGGGGACCGCCTGGGGCGCCTGGGGGTGCGCCAGGCCAGTGCGACGGCGGTCCTGCGCCTGGCCCTGGCGCAGATCCAGGCCCTGGAGAAGATGGAGACGCGGGACACAACCTGATGACGGAGGTCCTGGGCACACGGGACCTGTCCACGCGACATCAAGGTTTCTCCCAGGCTCGGCTGTCACACTCTGCCCAACGCCGAGCCCTGCCGACACGTCAGGGCGCAGCGGGAATGAACAGACCAACGGATTGGTTGTGGCCAATGATGAACAACGCGACTCACCCCCGCACCCCCCGCCCCGCACGTCCGGCCTCCCGGGCGTCGATGCGTCAGGCATCCGCGGCGGGGTACGGTGCGATGGACACGACCCCTAAGAACGAGACCGTCCTGCTACGCCGGGAGATCGGCGAGGTCCTCCGTTCTGTACGACAGCACCAGGGGCGCACGCTACGTGAGGTCTCCTCGCAGGCACGTGTCTCCCTGGGCTACCTCTCCGAGGTGGAGCGGGGTCAGAAGGAGGCCTCCTCCGAGCTCCTGGCCTCCATCTGCCAGGCCCTGGACGCTCCTCTGAGCGTGGTGCTGCGTGAGGTCTCCGACCGCATCGCCCTGACCGAGGGCGTGGCCGTCCCCGACACCGTCCCCGACGAGCTCATCCGCCAGCAGGGCGCCAGCCTGCGCTGAGCGGCACGTTTCTCCGACCAGCTCCGGCCCCCGGGGCGCCACGGCGTCCCGGGGGCCGGAGCGTCCCTAATACAAGGGGGAGGCGATGAGGCACTCAGAGTTCTGGCGCTCGGTGGAGACGGTCTTCGGCCCGGCCTACGGCCGCAGCCTGGTCCAGGACCTGGTGGTCCCCGCCCTGGGGGCCACCTGCGCGGCGGCCCTTGAGGCCGGGACGAGCCCGGGGCTGGTGTGGTCCGCCCTGTGCGACGAGATGCAGGTGACCCAGGCCCAGCGCTGGGTCTTCCGGGTCGATCCGCGCGACCGGGGGCGCTGAGGGCCCACCGGGCGGGTGCCGGGGCGCGGACGCGCGACGGGCCGGTGCGCCTGCGGGCGGGGCGTGCGCGGCGCCGACTCGCTTTCGAACACGTGTTCGGCTACTGTGGTCCACAGACGACGGCACCGCCCGCCGTGTCCACAGGGCAGGTTAGCGGGTCGTGAAACGTGTCGGTGGTCCGGCATACCGTCGTCACTGAGCCCCGGAGAGGGGAACTCAGCCCACGGACCAGCCCTGTCCACGCGGCCGCGAGCCGCCCGAGAACCCGAGGTACCACCATGGCAGCTGCAACCCAGACCCAGGACCGTTCCAAGGCCCTGGCCACCGCCCTGGCCCAGATCGACAAGTCCTTCGGCAAGGGCTCGATCATGCGCCTGGGGGACGAGTCCCGCCCACCTGTGGCCGTCATCCCCACCGGCTCCACCGCCCTGGACATCGCCCTGGGTATCGGCGGGCTCCCGCGTGGGCGTGTGGTGGAGATCTTCGGGCCGGAGTCCTCCGGGAAGACCACCGTGGCCCTCCACGCCGTGGCCAACGCCCAGAAGGCCGGGGGCAACGCCGCCTTCATCGACGCCGAGCACGCCCTGGACCCGGTCTACGCCAAGGCCCTGGGCGTGGACATTGACAACCTCCTGGTCTCCCAGCCCGACACCGGCGAGCAGGCCCTGGAGATCGCCGACATGCTCATCCGCTCCGGCGGGCTGGACATTATTGTCATCGACTCCGTGGCGGCCCTGGTGCCCAAGGCGGAGATCGAGGGCGAGATGGGCGACTCCCACGTGGGCCTCCAGGCCCGCCTCATGAGCCAGGCCCTGCGCAAGATCACCGGGGCCCTGTCGGCTACCGGCACCACCGCCATCTTCATCAACCAGCTCCGTGAGAAGATCGGGGTCTTCTTCGGCTCCCCGGAGACCACCACCGGCGGCAAGGCCCTGAAGTTCTACGCCTCGGTGCGCATTGACGTGCGCCGCACCCAGACCCTCAAGGACGGGGACCAGCCGGTGGGCAACCGCACCAAGGCCAAGGTCGTCAAGAACAAGATGGCCCCGCCCTTCAAGCAGGCCGAGTTCGACATCCTCTACGGCCAGGGGATCTCCCGTGAGGGCGGTCTGCTGGACCTGGGGGTGGACAACGGCATTATCCGCAAGTCCGGGGCCTGGTTCACCTACGGGACCGACCAGCTGGGCCAGGGCAAGGAGAACTCCAGGAACTTCCTCAAGGACAACCCCGAGCTGGCCAGGGAGATCGAGGACAAGATCCTCGCCGCCCTGGGGATCGGGGAGCCCGGGCGCCGGGCCAGGGAGGAGGCTGAGGCCGCTGCCGCCGAGGCCGCCGTCGCCGCCGCGGCCACCCCGAGCCCCGAGGCCGCGGGCAGCCCCAAGCCAGCACGTGGGCGCGGGCGCAAGAGCGCCAAGGCCGCCAAGGAGCCCAAGGACGAGGACAAGGCCGAGGTCGCCACGACCGAGGAGACGGACACCATCTTCGGTGAGGACTCGAGCGGGTTCTAATGGCCTGGTTGACTCCGGACGCCCATATCGAGGCCCTGGAGGCGGCCCGGGAGATCGTCCTGCGCCGCCTCGACCGGGGGCCCGCGCCCCGTGCCGCCCTGGTCGGCCTCCTGGAGCGTCGGCAGGTCGACCCCCAGGTGGCCGCCGAGGCCCTGGACCGTCTGGAGGCTGCCGGGGTCCTGGACGACGCCGCCTACGCCGCCATGCTGGCCCGCACCCGTTTCGCCGAGAAGGGGACGGCACGTCGGGGGATCGCCGAGGAGCTGCGCCGCAAGGGCCTGGGGGAGGGGCACATTGCCGCCGCCCTGGACCAGATCGGGGCCGACCAGGAGCGCCAGGCCGCTCTGGGCCTGGCCCGCAGGAGGATGCGTACCATGACCCACCTGGGGCAGGACGTCCAGCGCCGTCGCCTGGTGGCCTTCCTGGGGCGCAGGGGCTACGACGCCGAGACCGTGCGCTCCACGGTGGACGCCGTGCTGGCAGGTGCCGACCCCGACTGAGGCGGAACGCGAGCGCCCCGCCCGTTCTCACGAGCAACAAGTACCGTTCTCGCGACGAATAAGTACCGTTCTCGCGGGGAGGGGCGGGCTCAGCCCAGGTGCAGGTCCTTCTCACTGAAGGCGGTGACCGTGGTGGCCCCGGCGTCGTCGGTGGTGGTGAAGACCAGGTGGGCGCCGTAGGCGCCAAAGCCGCTGACGGAGGTGGTGTCGGCCCGGGTGGTGCCGTCGGGCCCCATAATGCGGGAGGTGGCACCGCCCCCGTCCGCCGGGTTGGTGAGTACCACGCTGCCGTCCGCGAGCACCCCGGAGACCTGCTCCTGGGGCCCGGCGGCCTGGGAGGCCAGGCACTGGGTGGTGCCGTCGGGCCTGACCAGCAGCTGTCCCACGAACGCGTACCCGTTGCCGCTGCCGCCGGTGGTGCCCTGGGTGAAGGAGACCGGGCAGCCGCCCAGGTCCAGGTCCTGGGCCCCGGTCTCCGTGACCGACGCCAGGCGGCCCTCACCCGGGACCAGGGCCAGGACGCGCTCAGGCACCGCCCAGAACCTGGAGTCCTGGTCCGCGTCCAGGACCGCGGAGGTGTTCATGCGCAGGGTCCGCTGCGCCTCGTCGTCCGCGGTGGAGGTCACGGTCATGTAGTTGCCGTGCCAGGAGAAGTCGGTCTGCACCGTGGTCACGTCGTTGCCTCGGAAGAGCTCGGGCCCGCGGGCGGTGGACAGGGTGTGGGTCAGGTCCAGGGTGCTCGCGGCGGTGAAGCCGCCCTGGGCGTTCAGGACGCGGGCCCCCACCAGGGTGGTGTGGGAGGAGGCCGTCTGCTCCTCGGTGGTGGGGACCGTGACCGCCTCCCCCTGGCCCGTGGCCACGTCGAACCAGTGGACGGGGCTGCTCAGCGTGTGCGGTCTGCGGCCGGCCCCGGTGTCGGAGGCGTCCCACGTGTCGGTGGTGAACCAGTAGGCCACCACCCCGGCCGCGTCGTCGTAGCTCATGCGCGGGGTGTAGGTGCCCTCCCCGGTGGGCACGGGGACGGTGGCGTCCCACCCCGGGGTCCCGTCCCAGTGGACGTGGTGGACCACCAGGTCGGCCGCGGGATCCGTGCGCGGCTCGACGTAGGTCAGGCCGTGCTCGTCGTAGTTGGTCAGGCCGGGCTCGACCCGCACGCTCATGGTGGCCTTGCTCAGCCCGAGGGTGCCCAGGCCCCGGATCTGGGAGGGTGGCTCGACGGTCCCTACCGGTGGGGTGGTCGTGGCCGGTGCGGGCGTGCTGGTCTGGGCGTCGGCCCCGCTGGTGGCGCTCGCCCCGGGGTCGGGGTCCGAGGGGGAGCTGGAGCAGGCCCCCAGGGCCAGTGAGGCCACCACCAGGCTGGTCAGGTAACGACGGTGTGTCATGAGACCTCCAGGATGACGAGGGCAGTGGTCATGTGATCATAACGGCTCCTGCCGGTGAGCTGGCCAGCGGTCGGCGTGTCCGGCCGCCGGGGCCCACGACGGCGCCGGCCAGGGACGCCAGGACCGCGGCGGGGTGGGTTTGAGGATCCCGGTGCGTGGGGCTGGTGCGCTAGCAGGTGGCGGGGGCCAGGACCGCGGCGGGGCGGGCCGGTAGGATCTGCCCCATGACTGCTCCGGACGTCCTCGTCCGCGCCCTCTACCTCGCCGTGGACCTGGCCGACCTGGCCGCCCGGGTCGGTGTCGCGGCGGAGCACGTCATCCCCTACGGGCGCGACGTGGCCAAGATCGACCTGGCCGCCCTGGACCGGGAGGCCCCGCCGCAGGCTGGCGCCACGTGCCGCGCCATCGCCGACGAGCTGCAGCGCAAGGGCCTGTCTGCCTCCGTCATCGAGGGCGCCCTGTCCCAAATCGACTCCGAGGCCGAGGCGGCCGTGGCGCTGGCCCGCAAGAAGCTCGCCGCAACGCGCTGGCTGGAGACGGATGTCCGGCGCCGCCGGACGCTCGCCCTGCTCGGGCGCAAGGGCTACTCCGCCGCCGTCGCCTTGCAGGCCCTCGCGCGCTGCTGGCGCGAGCCTTCGCCGGGAGATTCCCCAACGAGACCCGGTTCGGGGACGGGGGTACCGTTTGCGCTGCAGCCCGTCCGAAACTACTTCTTGGCGCAGACCCTCTGGTTCGCTCTGGAGTCTTCCCTCCTCGAGACCCTGAATGCCCGTCGGCGCATGAGCGCTGCACAGATTTGCGAGGCGACTGGTTGGGCGCCCTACCGCGTCCAGGGTCTCCTGTACTTCCTGCGCACCGAGAACATCGTTGTCGGACCCGATGCTGACGGCACCTACTGCCTCTCACAGCTCGGCTCCGATGCCCTGTTCGCCCGCCCTTGGTATGAGTTGCTTATGGGAGGTTACGCCGAGACGCTGCAGACGCTGTCCTCCCTCATGGCTGATCGCGAAACGTTCTTGACCCGCGACGATGCGTGGGTAGGCAAGGGAAGTTGTGGGATCAGCCAGTACGACGGGATCGAGGACGTCGATCGCCTGCTGCCGGACGACTGCGATCGTCCGTTCTTTGTCGCTGCGTTCACCTTCCAGGAGCTCATTGAGCAGCAGGGTCGAGACGCGGTCGTTCAGGCGGTCTCGCTTGCTCTGGCCCGACCGGGCGCCCGTCTTGTGGTGATCGAGGTCGACAACCGGTCTGCTAACCCGCACGCCATGCGCGACGAGTTCACGAAGGCTTACTACAATTCCTACTTCCTCATCCACGTGCTAACCGAGCAGCTGCTCCTGCCCCTTCCACACTGGCGCGGCTTGTTCGCCGACGCCGGGGCCACGATCCTCGATGAGCGCACTACGGCCCACGAGATCGATTCCACTGGGTTTATGGTGGGCTTCCTCGTACGGAGTGCGCGTGCTTGAGGCAATACGACGCGCCATACGTCTGTTCCGGCTCTTTGAGGATGTCGGGATTCCCGTCACGATTGCCGTCGCGGCCGTCGAACTCCTCTCGGCCCTGATGCCAGCCGCTGTCGGGGCTGGCCTGGCCGGGGTGATATCCGCCATCGAGGGTGCGTCTCCTGGACAACTGCTCCCGGCTACGCTTATGCCTCTCGTGGCGTTCACTTGCCTCCTGCTCCTTGGCTATCTCGCTGACTCGCTCATGGCTCCGCTGGAGTACCTGGCACAGAGCCGCATCGACGGAGCCCACCGTTCCCGTCTGGGTGCTGCCATCGCGGCGTGCCAGACGCTCGACATCCTCGAACTCCCAGACGTGCAGGCAAGTATCCGCATGGTCGAGGCAGATCCTCGCCTCGGACTGGACGGAACTCCCGGCCAGGGCGCAGTGGCCCAGCTTCGACTGCTGGCGAACCGGTTTGGCCTCCTGGGTGCGCTTGCGATCCTGTTCTCCGTCGTGTGGTACCTGCCGCTCATAGTCCTTGTTCCCGCGATGCTGCTCCAGAAATGGCGTACCGGCCAGACCGCGAAGGTTGCTGGCCTCTGGCAAGGGTCGGTGGGGGAGGAACTTCATGCGGACGTGTGGCGTCAGGCAGCTGTGTCCCCCGGAGCAGCCAAGGAGATTCGCATCTTCGGACTATCTCGCTGGTCTGTCGACCAGATGCAGCACCACATTGTTGCGGCCAATCGGCAACTTTGGGACTACATCGATCATATCTCGCGGTGGCACTGGGTCCAGTGGTCGCTCGTCCTGTGCGGTGTCGCCCCAGCGATTTGGATCGTGGCCCTCGCCTCCATCCGATCGGGCAGTGTCGCCTTGCTCTCAGCAACCCTTGCCGCAGCCCCCGCCGTGTTTAGCCTAGTGGAGAGCGGCGGCGCAACCCATTGGATTATCAAGGGTGCGAGTGTGCTCGAGCGTTTCGAGCAACTCCTCGAGCGACTAGCCCGGTCGAGCAGACCCCGGACCAGCGCGAAGCCGACCACGGGTGGCCTTGCCCCGAGCCTAACATTTGAGGACGTCTTCTTCTCCTACCCAGGGCAGGAGACTAAGGTGCTCCGCTCTGTCAACTTCAGCATCGGGGTAGGCGAGCGTGTCGCCCTGGTCGGCATCAACGGTGCCGGTAAGTCGACCCTCGTGAAGTTACTCGCCGGCTTCTATCAGCCGTCGTCGGGACGGATCGTTGTTGACGGGGAGGATCTCTCCACCCTGGACCTCGAGAGCTGGCGAGCACGCATCGCCGTGATCCTGCAAGATTTCATCCACTACCCGCTTAGTCTGCGGGACAATGTGACGTCCTTGCATGCGATGTCCGAGGCCGCCATGGACATGGTCTTGGACGAGGCTGGGCTCCGGCGGCTTGCGCAGCGTCTGCCGAAGGGACTGGAGACGCATCTCTCCACCGGGCGTGTGGGCGGCACCGACTTGTCCGGTGGCCAGTGGCAACGCGTCGCCCTCGGGCGCGCTCTGGCGGCGGTCCAACGAGGGGCGGGCCTCATCGTCTTGGATGAACCGACCGCGCACCTAGACGTCGAGGCCGAGGCCGAGGTCTTCCAGACGCTGGCCGCGACACGGGAAAAGGTCAGCATGTTGCTGATCTCCCATCGACTTAGCACCGTCCGTGGCGCCGACCGCATCCTCGTTCTCGACGGCGGCCGCATCATCGAAGAAGGAAACCACGCCCAGCTCATGGCGCTCGGTGGTCGCTACGCGGAGATGTTCAGCATCCAAGCCGCGCGATTCCGTGACGACATGAATGAACAGGATCTCGCTCATGGTTGATTCATCTAGGATCTGGTGGAAGCTCTTCCGGCTATCGTTCCGGACGGCGTCGTGGCTGTCATCGACCGTGGTCTTCGTTTACCTATTCGACCTTGCCGCTTTCACTGTCAACGCGCTCGCGATCCGTTGGTTGGTGAATGAGGCAGGGCGACCCGGGGCCCAGGTGACTGTCGCGAGCCTCAGCGTAGCGGTGTCGTTCGCGCTGATACTCACGTTCCGCGAACTGCTGTTCAACATGACCGGGACCCTCACTGACCGTGTGGGTCGGCTCGGCCTCAACCCCGAACTCCACCGACTGATTAACGACCTCCCTGGTATCGAGCACCTAGAACGCTCCGATTACCTGGACCGCGTGGTGATCGTGCGCGGCGGTGCTGGCGCCCTGCTGCGAGGAACTTGGGGCGCGGTCACCACGGTTTTCGCGGCCCTGAAGATTGTCGTGAGCGTGAGCCTTCTTGCGATAGTATCTTGGTGGACGCCGCCACTGCTGTTATTCGCGCTACTCCCAATTCTTGCGAACCGTAAGGGGCAGAGATGGGTGGCTCGAGCGGAGATATCGTCGGCCGAGTTGTTCCGGCTCCAGCAGAACCTGTTCGACTTGCAGATCAACGACGCGGGAAGGAAGGAGTTACGTTTGTTCGGCGCGCTGCCAGCTGTGCGGACGATGCAGGACGACGCCTGGCGGCGGGTGACCCGCGCTCGATTCACCGCTCGCTTCGGCGCCGCCACGCTCAAGTTCGCTGGCTGGGCCGGGTTTGCGGTCGCGTTCTCGATGACCATTGCGATGCTCACTCTTCAGGTGCAGAACGGACGAGGCACCGTCGGCGATCTCGTGTTGGCTACGATCGTCGTACTGTCGCTCCAGCAGAGCGCTCAGACCGTGATCGCCAGCGCGACGGATGCGGCGAGCAGCCTGCGCGTGCTCCGGCCCTACCAATGGTTGCTTCGCTACATCAATGAGCAGCGACGAGCGTCGTCTACTGAGCCGACCGCGGTGATGCCCGACTGCCTCGAGTCCGGTCTGTCACTCAAGGGCGTCAGTTTTTCCTATCCCAATGCTGAGCATCCCGCTTTGGACGACGTGAGCATCGATCTGAGACCCGGCACCATCACGGCCATCGTCGGCGACCACGGGTCCGGCAAGTCGACATTCATTAAGATTCTCGCGGGCTTCTACCGTCCCGATGAAGGAGAGGTCCTCCTCGAAGGTCAGCCGCTCTCGGCCTACTCGGCCGAAGACGTGCGCCGCCGGACCGTAGCCACCTTCCAGGACTTCGCCCGCTACGAGGTCACGATGGCGACGGCGGTAGGGGTCGGCGATATTGACCGGATCGAGTCGCCGGGTGCCGTCGCTCGGGCAATCGACCAGGGGATGGCACGCGAGGTGGCCGACAGGTTGCCCTTCGGCGAGCAGACGCAGCTGGGGACCGAACTCGGTGGAGTCGACCTCTCGGAGGGTCAGTGGCAACGTGTCGCCCTGGCACGCGCTGCCATGCGGGAAGCCCCGGTCCTTTGCCTGCTCGACGAACCGACCGCCGCTCTCGATGCCAAGAATGAGGATGCGATCTTAAGCCACGTGACCCGGCGCAGCCGGTCTATTGCCGAGGCAACCGGCGCCATCACCGTGATCGTCTCACACCGGTTCTCCGCGGTCGTGGATGCTGATCGCATCCTTGTCTTCTCTGAAGGACGTGTAACGGAGTCTGGCGACCACGCCGAGTTGATGGCGCGCGATGGGTACTACGCTCGTATGTTCAAGCTCCAGGCAGCGAGTTACGCCGCCGAGGAGCCCCCCCACCAAGATGACCGACACCGACGAGGCCTGGAAAGGAGTGTCATGAGACCTCCAGGATGACGAGGGCAGCGGTCGTGTGATCATAACGGCTCCTGCCGGTGAGCTGGCTGGCGCCCGGCGTGTCCGGCCGGGCCCACGACGGCGCCGGCCAAGGACGCCAGGACCGCGGCGGGGCGGGCCGGTAGGATCTGCCCCATGACTGCTCCGGACGTCCTCGTCCGCGCCCTCTACCTCGCCGTGGACCTGGCCGACCTGGCCGCCCGGGTCGGTGTCGCGGCGGAGCACGTCATCCCCTACGGGCGCGACGTGGCCAAGATCGACCTGGCCGCCCTGGGCCCCGGCACCCCGCAGGATCCCGCCGACCAGGGGGCGGTCCGCCCCGACCTGCACTACGTCGTCGTCACCGCCATCACCCCCACGCCCTTCGGTGAGGGCAAGACCACCACCGCCATCGGTCTGGCCCAGGCCCTGGTCCGCCGGGGCGAGCGGGCCACCCTGACCCTGCGCCAGGGCGCCATGGGCCCCACCTTCGGCGTCAAGGGAGGGGCGGCCGGCGGCGGGGCCAGCCAGGTCCTCCCCGCCGAGCGCATGAACCTGCACCTGACCGGGGACTTCCACGCCGTCACGGCCGCCCACAACCTGCTGAGCGCCATGGTGGACAACCACCTCCACCACGGCAACGCCCTGGGGATCGATGAGCGCTCCATTACCTGGCCCCGGGTCCTGGACGTCAACGACCGCGCCCTGCGCCACGTGGTCACCGGCCTGGGGGCCCGGGCCGACGGCGTCACCCGTCAGGCCTCCTTCGACATCACCCCCGCCAGCGAGGTCATGGTCATCCTGTCCCTGGCCACCTCCCTGGCCGACCTGCGCGCCCGCCTGGGCCGCATTGTGGTGGGCCGCACCACCTCAGGGGGCTGGGTCACCGCCGAGGACCTGGGCGCCGCCGGGGCCATGGCGGCGCTCCTGCGCGACGCCCTGGCCCCCAACCTCCTGCGCACCACCGAGGGCACCCCCGTGCTGGTGCACACCGGGCCCTTCGGCAATATCGCCACCGGCTGCTCCTCGGTCGTCGCCGACCTCGTGGCCGCCCGCGGCGGGGGCTACGTGCTGACCGAGGCCGGCTTCGGGGCGGACATGGGCGCCGAGCGCCTCTTCGACCTCAAGTGCGCCGTCTCCGGCCTGGTGCCCCGGGCCGCCGTCGTGGTGGTCACCGTACGGGCCCTGAAGGCCCACTGCGGGCGCTACCACCTGGCCGCGGGCAGGGACCTGCCGGAGGCCATGCGCGCCCGGAGCGTCCAGGACGTGCGGGCCGGGGCCGCCAACCTCCTCAGGCACCTGGAGATCGTGCGCGGTTTTGGCGTCGAGCCGGTGGTGGCCGTCAACGTCTTCCCCACCGACCACGACAGCGAGGTCGCCGAGGTGGTGCGCATCGCCACCGGGGCCGGGGTGCGGGCGGTACCCGTCAACCCCGTGGAGGCCGGTGGCGCCGGCTGCCTGGAGCTGGCCGACGCCCTGGCCGACGCCTGCGCCGCCGCCTCACCCGTCCTGCGGCCCCTGTACCAGGCCGACGACGACCTGCGCACCAAGATCGGCAAGGTCGCCGCCATGTACGGGGCCGACGGGGTGGACTACGCCCCCGCCGCCTCCCGCCTCATTGACGCCTACGAGGAGAGCGGTTACGGCGCCCTGGCGGTGCTGGTGGCCAAGACGCCCCTGTCGCTGTCCGCCGACCCCAAGGTCCCCGGCGCCCCCACCGGCTGGCGCCTGCCCGTGCGCGAGGTGCGGCTGGCCGCCGGCGCGGGCTACGTCTACGCCGTGTGCGGGGCCCTGTCCACCATGCCCGGCCTGCCCAGCCACCCCGCCGCCGAGAAAGTGGACCTGGACGTGTCCACCGGCCAGATCCTGGGCCTGCGCTGAGGGCGCGGCCGCGGCCCCCGCCCGGGCCGGGGAGAGGCGCCCACAGCTCCCGGCTGGCGTAGACCGGGCCCCGCCCGAGCCGGGCCGCGACCTACGCCTCACCGGTGCCGGGAACCCCGCCGCCAGGCCCTCCACGCCCGCGCGGAGCGGCGCACCACGCCTTGGCCCCGGCGCACCTGCCGGCGGCTACAGGTCCAGATCCTCCAGGGCCACCAGGTGCCGGTTGCTGATCTGCTCGACCTTGTCCACCCGCCTGCGGTACTTGGGCTGGTCCAGAAAGCCGGTGGTCATCCACACCCGGACGATCTCCAGGGCGATCGCCGAGCCAATGATCTTGCCTCCCAGGCACAGCACGTTGGAGTCGGTGTGCTCCCGGGCGAGCCGGGCGCAGAAGGGGTCCTGGCACACCACCGCCGTTAGCCCGCGCACCCGGTTGGCGATCAGGGCCGAGCCGTAGCCCACCCCGTCGACGAAGACGCCCCGGTCGGCCTGGCCCCGGGCCACTGCCAGGGCGGCGGGGTAGACGTGGTCGGACAGGTCGGCGGGCTGGGTGTCCGGCGTGCCGAAGTCCTCGGTGGTGTGGCCCTGGGACTCCAGCCACGCCGCGATCTCTCTCTTGAGCGGGAAGCCCGCGTGGTCACTGGCAAGTGCAATACGCATATGGTGAGTCTAACATCACACTGCCGTGCGGGGGCGGCGTATGAGACGGCCCCGGCCCGCCTCTGGCGGGTCCGGCCCCGCCCCGCCAGGCGGTGCCCGGGGGCGTCCGGTAGGAGGAGAGGGCTCCTCCCGGGGAGGGAGCGTGCCCGCGGGCAGGATCGGCACGAGGGCGGATTCCCCTCAGGACGGCGGTTCCTAGCCTGGCAGGTGACGGCGCGCACCGCGTCGCCACCGACACGCCCCGAAGGAAGCAGCCATGACGGCCGAACCCACCCCGCCCATCCTGTCCGCCAGATCCCTGAGTCGCACCTACGGCACCGGCCCGGCGTGCGTCGAGGCCCTCAAAGGGGTGGACCTGGACGTCCTCCCCGGTACCTTCACCTCCATTATGGGACCCTCCGGGTCAGGCAAGTCCACCCTCGTGCACTGCCTGTCCGGCATGGACCGGCCCACCTCCGGCTCGGTCACCCTGGAGGGCGTCCAGATGGTGGGCATGAAGGACCGGGCCCTGACCGAGCTGCGTCGGCGCCGCATCGGCTTCGTCTTCCAGTCCTTCAACCTCCTGCCCACCCACACGGTACGCACCAATATCACCATGCCCCTGCGCCTGGCGGGCCAGAAGGTGGACGAGGACCGCCTCCGCGAGCTCACCGGACGCCTGGGCGTGGACGGGCTCCTGGGCCGCCTGCCGGCCACCCTCTCCGGCGGGCAGGCCCAGCGCGTGGCCATTGCCCGCGCCCTCATCGCGGCCCCCGCCCTCCTGGTGGCCGACGAGCCCACCGGCAACCTGGACTCCGCCGCCAGCCAGGAGGTCCTGACTCTCCTGCGCTCCACCGCCGACGCCGGGCAGACCGTCCTCATGGTCACCCACGACGCCGACGCCGCGGCCGCCGGGGACCGCGTCGTCGTCATCCGTGACGGCCGCGTGGTGGAGGACCGGGAGGCCCGCTCATGAGGGGGGCGGGACTGACCTGGCTCGCCTGGGACAACGTACGCCACTCCTGGCGCTCCCAGGCCGCCACCGCCCTGGCCGTGGGCCTGTCGACGGCCTTCGTCGTGGTGGTCCTGGCCCTGGCCGGCGGGCTCAGCCGGGCGGTGGAGGACAGCAGCGCCCGGCCCCTGAGCACCGCCGACGTCGTCGTCGGGTGCGACGCGCAGCAGGGCCCCTGCCCTCCCGCCGGGGCCCTGCTGAAGGTGGTCGCCGACGTCCCGGGGGTCGGTACGGCCGCCGCCGACTCCCTGTCCTACCGGCGCGTGCGCGCCGACGGCAACGAGGTCAACGTCGTCTTCGGGCCCGTCCTGCCCGAGCCCCTGCGCTACGACCGCCTGACCGCCGGGACCTGGCCCGTGGCCGGCAGGGCCCAGGTGGCCCTGGAGGCGGACACCGCCCAGGCCCTGGGGGCGGGGGTCGGCACCAGCCTGACCCTGACCGACCCCGTCGGCGGGAAGGCCCCCCAGACCCTGGAGGTCGTCGGCCTCCTGGAGTCCCAGGGGCTGGGTGCCGGACGCGGTGTCAGCGGCCTGGAGGACGGCGCCGAGGGCTCCACGGTGCTCCTGAGCGCCCAGGATCCCGACCAGGCCCCCGCCCTGGCCCGGGCCGTGGGGGACGCCCTGGCCGCAGCGGGTACGGTGGCCGACCCGCAGGATCCCTCCCGCACCTACGACCTGGGTGCCGCACAGGTCCTCACCGGTGAGCAGGCGCGTCAGGACGCCGTCGCCCGGACCACCCAGAACGCGGACTCCAACAGCCAGGTCCTCCTCGTCTTCGCCATGATCGCGGTGCTCCTGTCCGTGGCGATCGTCTCGACGACCTCCCAGGTGACCCTGCGCCGCCGCACCCGCCAGACCGGCCTCCTGCGCTGCACGGGCGCCACCACGGGGCAGGTGCGCCGCCTCCTGGTGGTGGAGTCCGCCCTGGTCGGGCTCGCCTCCGGGGTGCTCGGCCTGCTCCTGTCCCTGCCAGCGGTCATGGTGCTCCTCACGACCACCGGTATCTGCCATGACGCCGGTGAGGCTCTGGGGACCGTGACCCCCGCCTCCGCGGCCTCGGCGCTGGTGCTGGCCGTCGTGGTCTGCGTCCTGGCCTCCCTGCGGGCCGTCTCGGCCGCCGCCCGCACCAGCCCCATGGCCGTCCTGGCGGGGGCCGGGGGAGCCCAGGGTCCGCGCACCCGTCGTCGCAGCCTGCTGACCTGGGGGCTCACGGCCCTCCTGGTGGTCCTGGGGGCGGCCCTGGTCGCCTGGGGCGCCGCCTCCCACGGGCAGGAGGCGGGCGGCGGCGCGTCCAGCCTGCTCGCGACGCTCGCCGGCGGGGTGGCCCTGCTGGTGGCGCTCGTGGTCGCCATGACCCGCGCGACCCCCGCCACCGGCACCCTCGTGGCGCGCCTCCTGGGACGCTGGGAGGCCGGGCACCAGGGCGCCCTGGGCCTGCGCCGCTCCGGGGGGCGGGCCGGGGCCACCGGGGCCATGATGCTCGTGGGCGTCGTCCTGGTCACCGCCACCCTGGTGGGGGCCGCCTCCATGCGCGCCTCGGTGGGTGCGGAGATCGACCGGCGCCGCCCCGTGGACGTCGTGGTGCACACCGACGCCGAGGCGGGGTGGACGGCCAGCCAGGTCTCCCAGATCGAGTCCGTGGCCGGGGTGAGCGCCTCCGCCCCCATGCGCTGCCTGAGGGCCACCGACGCCGACGGCGTCACGGCCTCCCCGGTGCAGCTCACGGCCGTGGACCCCGGGCAGTGGGCCGGTGTCACCCGGCGCCCCACGGACCAGGTCAGTGCCGGCAGCGCCCTGGTGGACGCCACCAGCCCGTGGGCGGGGCGGAGCCGCCTCAGTCTCACCCTGGGGTCGGGCACCACCCTGAGCCTGCCCGTGAGCACCCTGGCCTCCCGCACCCTGGGGGCCGACCAGGTCCGGGTGGCGCTCTCGGACCTGCCCGCCCAGGTGGCCCAGGAGGCGCCCACCTGCGCCGTGTGGCTGCGCACGGTGGACGGCATGCCCGGGGGCGAGTTCCAGCGCGCCCAGGCCGCGCTGCTGAGGATCGACCCCGACATGCAGGTCGGCGGGGGCCTGGCTGAGCGCGTGAGCGCGGAGAAGACCCTGGGCCAGGTCCTCACGGCCGTCATGGGCCTCCTGGCGGTCTCCCTGCTGGTGTGCGTGGTGGGCCTGGTCAACGTCCTGGGGCTGGGGGTCGCCGAGCGGCGCCGTGAGCTGGCCGTCCTGCGCGCCGTGGGCATGTCCCGCTCCCAGGTCTGCGGGGTCGTCATGACCGAGGGCGTGGTCCTGGCCCTGACCTCCCTGCTCCTGGGGCTCGCGGCGGGAACGGGCCTGGGCACTCTGGGGTCGCACGCGGTCCTGGCCCTGGCGGGAGGCCTGGGCACCCAGGTGACGGTGCCCTGGGGGCAGGTGGTGCTGCTGGCCGTCGCGACCCTCGTGGTGGCCGCCCTGGCCAGCGCGGTGCCCGCGGCGGGGGCCTCGCGCATCAGCCCGGTGGAGGCCATGGCGCGCGAGTGAGCCCGTCCCGGGCGCGTCGGTGCCAGGTGCATTCAGTGCCAGCGCGCCGGCACCGGCGCGTCCGGACGGCTTGCCAAAGTAGGTTAATGAACATAACCTAAGTGTGTGGCCAGGTCGGAGGATGGGGACAGGCGGACCACGGACACCCGCGAACGGCTCGTGTCCGCCGCAGTGGAGCGCGTCGACGAGGTCGGGTGGGACCGGCTCAGCCTCTCCGCGGTCGCCAGGGCCTGCGGGATCTCGCCCCCCGCCTGCTACAAGCACTTCCCGGACAGGGAGCACCTCCTTGCCGCCGCGCTCCTTGCCCTGTCCGCGCAGGTCGGCCGCCAGGCACGGGCCCGCCTGCGCCCTGACCCCCAGGACTCCCTCCTGGGTGTGGCCCAGCTCCTGGTGACCATGGCCCAGGAGCACCCCCGCCTCCTGGACCTCCTCCTGTTCAGCCCCGCCGCCCTGGCGGCCCTGGACGGGACGGGCCGCTACCCCCTCCTGGACCTGGTGCGCGGTGAGGTCGCCCGGATGGCGGCACGCCACGACCTCGACGCGACGACCCTGTTCACCGTCCTGTGGGCCTTTATCCAGGGCTACTCCCGGCTCGTCGCCACCGGGGCGGCCACCTACGACACCGATCTCTTACGGCAGACTATGAACGCCTTCACTATGATAGGAAAGAATACGTGACCCATACACTCATTGTCTACGCCCATCCTTGGACCGGATCACTCAACCACGCGATCCTAGAGGCCGTCACCAGCGCCCTGGACGCTGCCGGGCAGCCCTACGACGTCATCGACCTCCTGGCCGACGGCTTCGACCCCCGCTACGACGCCGCCGAGCTCGCGCTCTTCCGCTCCGGCGGCACCAACGACCCGCTGGTCACCCGCTACCAGGGGCTCGTGGAGCGCGCCACCCGCCTGGTCGTCATCGCCCCCGTGTGGTGGAACGACGTCCCCGCCGTCCTCAAGGGCTTTATCGACAAGGTCATGAAGCAGCAGTGGGCCTACGTGCCCACCGGCAGGGGGATCCGGGGACGCCTGGGGCACGTGGAGGAGGCCCTCGTCCTGACCACCTCCACCTCACCCACCTGGTACCTGCGTCTCGCCCGGGGCAACGCCGTCAGACGGACCCTCGTAGGGGCCACCCTCAGGCAGCTGGGTATCCGTCGCCGCCGCTGGGTCAACTACGGGCGGGTCGGCTCGGGAGGCCCGGAGCGCGTCCGGCGCCACCTGGAGCGGGTGGCCCGCCTCGCCGTCGGGTGAGGCGGGTGCCCCCGCCCGCGTACGTAGGTGGTGCCGCTGAGCAGCTTCAGGGCGGTGCGGGTGCCCCCGCCCGCGTACGGACCCGACCGCGCGCCAGGCCCGTACGCGGACGCAGGGGCCGGGACGGGGGACAGGATCAGGACGGAGGCCTTCAGAGGACCTCGGCACCGAAGCGCTCGGCGTACTCCTGGGCGCTGAGCAGCTCCCCCTCCCCGCTCACCTCCACGGTGAACAGCCAGGCCGCGTAGGGGTCGGCGTTGACCAGGGCCGGGTCGTCCACGACCGCCCCGTTGACCTCCACCACCGTACCGGAGACGGGGGAGTAGAGGTCCGAGACCGCCTTGGTGGACTCCAGCTCGCCGCAGGGCTCCCCGGCGACCACCTCGCTGCCGACCTCGGGCAGGTCCACGTAGACCACCTCGCCCAGGGCGTCGGTGGCCACGGCGCTCACCCCCACCCGGGCGGGGCGGGAGGAGTCGAGCCACTCGTGCTCCGGGGAGTAGCGAAGGCCGGGCGTGACAGGCTGCTTGGGCATGATCGGTTCCTCTCGGATCGGGGACGGTGAACCAGGTGGCGGGCGATGCTCGCCCGCCCCAGAACCAGGGCGGACCCGGCCGCTACCGGCGGGCGAGGCCGCGTACCGGCGGGCGTCTAGCGGGGGCGCCGGTAGAAGGGCGGGGTGACGACCTCCATGGGCAGGGCCCGGCCGCGCACGTCCACGCTCAGGCGCGTGCCCACCGGCCAGGTGCCCGCGGGCGCGGGCCCGCCGGGACGCAGGCGGGCCAGGGCGATCGGGTAGCCCAGCGTGGGGGAGAGCAGGCCGCTGGTCACCTCCCCGACCTCCTGCCCGTCCGGGCCCAGGACCGTGCACCCCGCCCGGGCCGCCCGCCGCCCCTGGCCGCGCAGGGCCACGAGCGTCCAGGTCCCCGCCTGCCCGTCACGTCCCGAGCGCTCGGCCAGGGCCGAGCGGCCCACGAAGTCCGGGTCCTCCGGGCCGAGCTTGACCACCCCGGCCAGGCCCGCGTCCAGGGGGGTGACCTCCTCGCTGAGCTCGTGGCCGTACAGGGCCATGCCCGCCTCCAGGCGCAGGGAGTCGCGCGCCGCCAGGCCGCAGGGGGTCAGCGCCGGCAGCGTCGTGCCCCCGTCCCCTACCCCGGGCAGGGCCGCGGCCGCGCGGGTCACGACCTCCCACAGGTCCACGGCGTCCTCGCCGGCGCAGAAGATCTCAAAGCCGTCCTCACCGGTGTAGCCGGTGCGGGCCAGCAGGACCCGGTGCCCCGCCGCCGTGGCCCGGGCGACGGCGTAGTAGCGCAGGCGCGCCAGCAGCTCGCCCCCGCACAGCACGTCCGCCTCCCCGCAGCCCCGGGAGGTGGGGGAGGCCGCCTGGCGGGCCGCGTCGGGGGGCACCGGTCGCAGGGCCGCGGGCGAGGCCACCCCGGAGTCGACCACCTGCGAGAGGACCTCGACGGCACGGGGCCCCTGGACGGCCAGGAGCGCGGTGTCGTCGCTCGCGTCCTCCACCTGCGCCTGAAAGCCCGAGGCCCGCTCGGCCAGGGCTGCCGCCACCCGCTCGCGGTTGCCGGCGTTGGGCACCACCAGGTACCGCTCCTCACAGACCCGGTAGACAATGAGGTCGTCCAGCACGCCGCCGCCCGTGGCCACGATCATCATGTAGCGGGCCCGCCCCACGCCGAGGGTGCCAGCCCGGCCCGTCAGCGCGTGGTCCAGGGCCGCGCCCGCCTGGGGGCCGCGTACCCACACCTCCCCCATGTGGGACAGGTCGAAGAGCCCGGCGGCGGTGCGCACCGCCCGGTGCTCGGCCAGGTCCGAGGCGTAGCGCAGGGGCATGTCCCAGCCGCCGAAGTCGGTGAAGGAGGCGCCCAGGGACACGTGGACCTCGTGCAGGGGCGTGCGCCGCAGGGCCGGGGAGGAGGTCATGGTCGGTCCTTCCTTTCAGGAGACGGAGGTGTCAGGGAGTTCCTGCGGGGTCGGGTAGGTGCACACCAGGTGGCGGTCGCCCCAGGCGTTGTCGACGCGGGTCACCGGCGGGAAGTAGCGCGTGCGCCGGGCCGCGCTCGCGGTCCCGGGCCAGGCCCCCTGGGTGCGCGGGTAGGAGCGGGTCCACTCCTCGGCGGTCACCTGGGCCAGCGTGTGCGGGGCCAGGCGCAGCGGGGAGTCCTCCAGGGCGATCCGCCCGGCGGCCACGTCGTCGATCTCGGCGCGGATGGTGGTCATGGCCGCCACGAACCGGTCCAGCTCCTCCAGGGGCTCGGACTCGGTGGGCTCGACCATGAGGGTCCCGGCCACCGGGAAGGACAGGGTGGGGGCGTGGAAGCCGAGGTCGATGAGGCGCTTGGCCACGTCCTCGGCCGTGACCCCGGTGTCCCGGGTCAGCTCCCGCAGGTCCAGGACGCACTCGTGGGCCACCAGGCCGCCGGGCCCGGTGTACAGCGTGGGGTAGGCCCCCGCCAGGCGCCGTGAGAGGTAGTTCGCGGCGGCGACGGCGCCCAGGGTGGCGCGGCGCAGGTCGGCGTCGTCCATGAGCGCCAGGTAGGCCCAGGACAGGGGTGCGAGCCCCGCCGAGCCGAAGCGCGCCCCGGCCACCGGGTCCCCGTAGAAGCCCGCGTCCGGGTCCCCCTCCTCGGGGGCCGTCGACTCGTTGTGCCCGGCGGGCAGGTAGGGGACCAGGTGCGCCTTGGCCGCCACCGGCCCCACCCCCGGCCCCCCGCCGCCGTGGGGGAGGGCGAAGGTCTTGTGCAGGTTGAGGTGGCTGACGTCACCGCCCAGGTCCCCGGGGCGCAGCAGGCCGCACAGGGCGTTGAGGTTGGCCCCGTCGATGTAGACCTGGCCCCCGGCGGCGTGGACCAGGTCGGTCACGTGGCGCACCTGCTTCTCGAAGACCCCGTGCGTGGAGGGGTAGGTGAGCATAATGGCGGCGACCCGGCCCGCGTGGGCCGCGAGCCTGGCCTCCAGGTCGGCCACGTCAACGGACCCGTCCGGGGCGGTCCCCACCGCGACCACCCGCAGGCCCGCGGCCGCGGCCGAGGCGGCGTTGGTGCCGTGGGCCGAGGCGGGGACGAGGCACACGTCCCGCTCACCCTGGCCGCGGGCCTCCAGGTAGCCGCGGATGGCCAGGAGCCCGGCGAGCTCCCCCTGGGCCCCGGAGGCCGGCTGGAGGCTGACCCGGTCGTAGCCGGTCACCCGGGCCAGGCGCTGGCTCAGGTCGGCCAGGAGACGGCGCCAGCCGCGGGTCTGGGACGCCGGGGCCAGGGGGTGGATGCCCGCCAGGGCGGGGTCGAGCCAGGTGGCGGACTCGACGGCGGCGTTGAGCTTGAGGGTGCACGACCCCAGGGGCACCATGGTGCGGTCCAGGGCCAGGTCACGGTCCGCCAGGGTGCGCAGGTAGCGGGTGAGGGAGGCCTCGCAGCGGTGGGCGTGGAAGACCGGGTGGGTCAGGAAGCTGCTGGTGCGGCGCAGGTCCGCGGGCAGGGGGAAGGCGTCGGCGGGGGAGCCGTCGGTGTCGTCGGTGTCGACTGGGCCGGCGGCCGCCTTGGCGCGTCTCCAGCCGGGCGTCCAGTCCAGGAGCCAGGCGGCTGTCCCGATGCTCGTCCGGACGGGCGCTCCCGGTTCCCTGGGCGCCTCTGCCCCTGCTGAGCCGGCTGTGTCCAGGCTGATGCCTGGGCGGACCGGCCGCCTGGGCCCCGCCTTCGGCGAGTCGGCCGTGCCTGGGACGCTCACTGGACGACATACGGAAGATATCGCTGTCCATACAGGATCAGGATTTGCGGGCATCGCTACCCCCCACATAGACTCTGCTGAGCTGGCTGTGTCCTGGCTGGTGCGTGGGCGGACCGGCCGCCTGGCCCCTGCCTTCGGCGAGCTGGCCGTGTCGTGGTGTCCCTGGTGACCAGGACCCGCCTGCTTCGCCTTCGGTGAGTCCGTGTCGGTCAGGGCGGACACCACGGCGTCCAGGTGGGCGGTGGTGGTCAGCTCGTTGATGGAGATCCCCACGTGCTTGGTGTCCAGGTGGCGGATGTTCACGCCGCGGTCGGCGGCCCGGGCCACGGCCCAGGCCGCCCCCTGGGGGACGTACACGGACAGGGTGTCGAAGAAGTCCCGGTGCTCCAGGGTCAGGCCGGCCGCCTCCAGCCGGGAGGCCAGGTCGGCGGCCTGCTCGTGGATCCGCGTGGCGATGGCGGTCAGCCCCTCGGGGCCGTGGTGGACGCAGTACATGGCGGAGACGACCGCCATGAGGGCCTGGGCGGTGCAGATGTTGGAGGTGGCCTTCTGACGGCGGATGTGCTGCTCGCGGGTCTGGAGGGCCAGGCGCAGGGCGGGGGCGCCGTCGCGGTCCCGTGACACGCCCACGATCCGCCCCGGGAGCTGGCGCGTCAGGGCGGTGGTCACGGACATGAAGCCCGCGTGCGGGCCGCCGTAGAACAGGGGCGCCCCCAGGCGCTGGGCCGAGCCGACGGCGATGTCCGCTCCCAGCTCCCCGGGCGGGGTCAGGAGCGTGGCGGCCAGCGGGTCCACGTCCACGGCCACCAGGCCGCCGCGCGCGTGGACGGACTCGACCAGGGGTCTCAGGTCGTGCAGGGCGCCGCGGGTGGAGGCCTGCGCCAGCACGACCCCGGCCAGGGGGTCGTTGGCGATGCCCATGATCGAGTTGTTGAGCATGCCGGTGAGGTCGGCGAAGATGACCGGCAGGTCCAGCTGGTAGGCCCGGGACACGGCCATCTGGACGCACTGGGGGTGCAGGTCCAGATCCAGCAGGACCGGGAGATCCTTGCCCTGACGTCCCTGGGCGCGCACCATCAGCATCATGGCCTCGGTCACGGCGGTGGCCTCGTCCAGCAGGGAGGCGCAGGCCACGGGCAGGCCGGTGAGGTCGCTGACCACCGTCTGGAACAGTAGCTGGGCCTCCAGGCGCCCCTGGCTGATCTCGGCCTGGTAGGGCGTGTAGGAAGTGGTCCACGCGGGGTTGGACAGCACGTCGCGGGCGATGACGGCCGGGGTGTGGGCGGGGTAGTACCCGGCGCCGATCATCTCCACGTGCGGGTCGTTGTCGGCGGCGTAGCCGCGCAGGGCCGCCAGGACGCCGGCCTCGTCCAGGGCGGGTGAGGGCGTGCCGGCTGGCGGCGGGGGCAGGGCGGGCAGTCCGCCGGGCACGAGGGCGTCGGCCAGCTCCTCCAGGCTGCCCAGCCCCAGCACGGACAGCATCCGGCTGGTGTCCTGCGCGCTGGGGCCGACGTGACGGGAGACGAAGCGGGCAGGGGCGGGGGCACGTCGTCGGGCCATGGAAACCTCCGAGGGACTCATAATGAAGGGCCCATCATAGGGGCAAGCTGGCACCTGGCCGGGGTACGGGCGCGGTGCGTCGCCGCCCCGGCGGTGGCTGACACAGGAGCGCCGGCGGTGGTTGACACAGGAGCCCCGGAGGACTTAATTTCATGCCGTAAATAACGTGGACCCGGCTCCGGGTCCGGTCCTGGAAGAGACGACGATGACCCTCCACCTGCGCAGTGCCGGCACCTCCCTGGTCCTGGACACCCTCCCCGACCGCTTCCCCGTGGTCCGGCACTGGGGCGCCGACCTGGGTGACGTCGACGGCGCGGACCTCACCGACGCGGCGGACGCCTCCCGCACCACGCTGGGCTCCAACACCGCCTGGATGCTCAACGACCTGCCGGTGCTGCCCCTGGCCTCCCTGGGCTGGTCCGCCCGCCCCGCCGTCGTCCTGCACCGCTGCGACGGCACCGCCTTCTCCTTCCACCCCGGGGCCGTCACCCACGAGGCGGGTCAGGAGACCGGCGCCGGTAGCGTGCGCACCCTCACCTCCACCGGCACCGACGCCGTCCACGGCGTCACCGTTGAGTGCGAGATCCGCCTGGAGCCCTCCGGCCTGGTGCGCGTGCGCGCCACCGTCCGCAACGACGCGACCGGCCGCGAGGACCTCGCCCCGGGGCTGTTCGTCGACGAGGTCACCCCCTACCTGCCCCTGCCCGACGCCGCCGACGAGATCCTCGGCATGTCCGGCCACCACCTGCGCGAGCGCGGCCTGCAGCGCCACGCCCTGACCGCCGGCACCCACCTGCGTGAGTCCTGGGAGGGGCGCCCCGGCCACGACGCCACCACCTGGCTGGCCGCCGGACGCAGCGGCTTCGGCTGGCGGTCCGGCACCGTCCACGGGGTGCACCTGGCCTGGAGCGGCGGCACGCGCTCCCTCGTCCTCAACCCGCCCCAGGGGCGCAAGCTCGTGGGCGCCGGGGAGCTCCTCCAGGGCGGTGAGGTCCTCCTGGGCCCCGGCGGCTCCTACACCTCCCCGTGGGCCGTCTTCTCCTGGGGTGAGGGTCTGGACGCCCTGGCCCACCGCTCCCACGCCTGGCTGCGCTCCCTGCCCTCCCACCCCTCCCGCCCCCGACCGGTCCTGCTCAACACCTGGGAGGCCGTCTACTTCGACCACGACCTGGGCAAGCTCAAGGCGCTGGCCGACGCCGCCGCGCAGGTCGGCATCGAGCGCTACGTCCTGGACGACGGCTGGTTCGGCTCCCGGCGCGACGACACCTCCGGCCTGGGGGACTGGCAGGTCTCCGCCGAGGCCTGGCCGGACGGCCTGGGGCCCCTGGTGGACCACGTCCACTCCCTGGGCATGGAGTTCGGGCTGTGGGTGGAGCCCGAGATGGTCAACCTCGACTCCGGGCTCGCCCGGGCCCACCCCGACTGGATCCTCTCCGACGGCGCCGGCGGGGCACCCGAGCACCGCCACCAGCGGGTGCTGGACCTGTGCGCGCCCGGCGCCTGGGAGTACCTGCTCGACTCCGTCTGCGACCTGGTCGGTCGCTACGGCATCGACTACCTCAAGTGGGACCACAACTCCCCGCTGGTGGCCGTCGGCCACGTGACGGCCCGCCCCACGTCCGGCCACCACGGGGGCGCGGCCGTCCACGACCAGACCCTGGCCCTCTACCGTCTCCTGGACGCCCTCCACGAGCGCCTCCCCGGCCTGGAGGTCGAGTCCTGCGCGGGCGGTGGCGGCCGGATCGACCTGGGCATGATGGAGCGTACCCAGCGCGTGTGGGCCTCGGACTCCATTGACGCCCACGACCGCCAGGACATCCAGCGCGGCACCACCCTCCTGCTGCCCCCCGAGCTCGTGGGCACCCACGTGGGCGCCGCTCGGGCCCACACCACGCTGCGTCACCTCGACCTGGGCTTCCGGGCCGGGACCGCCCTGTGGGGGCACATGGGCGTGGAGTGGGACCTGACCGCTGCGGATACGCTCACCCGCGAGCGCCTGGCCGCGGTCATCGCCCTGCACAAGGAGCTGCGGGGCCTGCTGCACTCGGGCCTGACCGTCCACGCGGACCTGCCCGACGACGACGCGCTGCGCATCGAGGGCGTGGTGGCCGCCGACGGCTCCCAGGCCGTCTACGAGATCGCCTGCCTGGGGCAGCTGCCTGCCTGGCCCACGGCCCCCCGCCCGCTGCCCGGGCTGGCCCCCCGACGCCGCTACCGGGTGGAGCTGGCCGCCCCCGCCTACCCCGACCTGGGGCTGCCGGCCGGGTGGATGGCCGACGGCGTCACCCTGCCCGGCTCCTACCTGTCCGCCACGGGCCTGGCCCTGCCGGTGCTCCACCCCGACCACCTGGTGCTGGTGCGCGCCACCGCCGTGGACTGAGGCCCTGGCCGGCCCTTGTCCGTGCGGTCCCGATCCCTCTGTCTCAGAGGGTCGGCAGCGGCTGAGGCCCTTGTCCGCGCGCGGTCCCGGACCCTGCTCCGGGGGCGAGAAGTGCTCAGAAGTGCTCCGGGGGTGCGAGAAGGCCCGGCCCGGGATGGATCACCCGGGTCGGGCCTGTCGCACGAGGTCGCCCAGCCGTTTCCCATGTCGGCGGGCGGGGCCCTCCCTCGCCGAGCGCTCGGTCGCGGTCCCTGGTCCGCGTCCCGGCTTCCAGCGGGTGACGGTCACTGACGCTCCCCAACGTCTCTCGGCACCCACCGTCCGGCGGCACAACCAATAGTGCACACCACCCCTGGGAGAACACCCCCGTAGTACCTCACAGCTTCCTGGGAAAAACGAGGCGGCGCCGGGGTGCCGCTACGGACGCAGCTCACTGGCACAGAAACGCCTTGTGGGAGGCGGGGAGAGCCTCCAGGGCTGCTCGTGGGTGGCGTCATTGCAGGGGCCTCCGGGCCATCTCCTGCGCCCGGGCGCGGCTGACCATGTGCTGGCGCTCCGCTCTGACGCACGCCTGGATCCACCGGGTCGGCACGCAGCCGACCTTAAGGTCAGGTGCCGGGCGCTCGACGCCCGCGGCGTAGAAGTCGGAGTCGCTAGGGCTGGTCAGGTCGGTGCCGGTAAGACGGGCGCCGTGCTGCCTGAGGGTCGTGGTGACGACGCTGAACGAGACGCGGTACCGGGCGGCGAGGACGATCATGGCGTCGCGGTCCGGCTTCCTGACGACGGCGGAGGCTGCGGGCGGCGGGTTCCTCGTCCTTCTACACTGGCCCGCGATGACCGTTACGACCCCGTCCCCTGACGCCGGTCCGGTCGGTGACGGGGGTCGTGGCGCTCACCGCCGGGCGGTCCACGGAGGCGCTCCCGGCCTCTCCCGACCGCGGGGCACCGCCCGACGTGCGTGCGGGGTGTCTGCGCCGAGTACGACGCCTGCCCTCCCGGGGCCGCAGGGCCCGACTGCCGCCCGACGTGCGTGCGGGGCACCGCCCGTCGTGAGCGCGAAGTCCGCGACCTCGGTACCTCCTTCACCGAGCTCGGCGGCCGGGACGCACCGCTGCGCTGTACGCTCCTGGCCGCCGACTGGGACGTCGGCCCATCCCTCAGCGGCCTGCGCGGCAACGGCGTGCGCCCGGGACGTAGGGAGGGCGTCTTGCGGCGTATGACTGATCTACGAAAGTACTCGGCGGCCTTCTACCTCAAGAGCACGGCCCTGGTCATGCCGATACTGCCGCTCTGGTGGACGGTCGACCAGGGCGTCCCTCTTGGCACGTACTTGTCCCTCATGGCGGCAGGAAATGTCTTCAGCATGGTCATCGACCTGCCGCTGTCGTTCTTCAGTGACCGCCTCTCGCACGCAGCCTTCTATGCGTCGGGCCTCTTCGTCCTCGGGTCTGCGTTCACTGCGCAGATACTCCTCGGCGGGACCCCCGCGCTCCTTACCTACGTCGTCACCACGGCCGTCGCCGACGCCCTCATATCCGGCGCCGACGCCAGCCTCCTGGTGGACGTCGTCGGTGAGAACCGATACCGTGACACCTACCGGCACCTTAACCGGCACTTCTACCTCTACACCGCCGCCTTCTTCCTCGCAGGGGTCGGGCTCTACTATCTCGACCCGCGTGCCCTGATGGCGCTGCAGGGCCTCATGCTGTGGTCCGGCGCGACGCTTGTCGCCAGGATCCGCCCTCGGGCGTCAGGCGGTCCCCGCGGCTCGCGGCCCGGTCGTCGCAGCAGTCCGTGGGCAACATGCGGAGCCGGTATTCGGCGTTATGCTCTCGGGGTTCCGGGAGACTATATTGTGATCGCTCTGGTCACGGTCATGCTCTCGGCGTTCTTCGACGGCCTCATGCAGTTCCAGAACCGAACGATTCAGGTTATTGCGGCGGACGCCGCGTCCGCACGGTTCGGCGGCGGTATCTGGACTTCTGCCGTGCTCCTGGCACTGGGTAACGCAGCGTCGTCCGCGGGCCTCGGCAGAGTCTTCTCCCGGCTGTCCGCCGGCCGCTCCGCGGTCCTAGGGCTGACCCTCCTGCTCCCCTTCTGCGTGTCCGCGCTCGTAGGACTGGCCAGCGGAGACTTGATCCTCGTAGCAGCTGGCTACATGCTGCTCTGCGTGGTCAAGGGCGTCTACCGGCCTCTCGTCTCCGCGCTGGTCGTTCGACTGACCCCTGACGCAAGGTTCATATCGACATGGATTAGCGCCTTCGGAGTCCTCGCCGGAATCGTCTCCAGCGTCATCAACTTCGGTGTGGCCCTCGGCGGCAACACGGTCACCCGCAGCGAACTGATCTGGGCCGCCCTCGGGATCCTCCTGGGGGCAGTCGCCCTTGCTGTCGGGTGCTCCCGCAGGTCGGTGTCGGCCCCCCTCTACGGAGGACGTTCCCCTAAACGCACCAGCAAGAGCGTGCCACTGGACCTCGCTATCGCTCCGTCCGTCGTACAGGAATATCCTCCCGGAACCTCCCTCCCGGACCTTAAGTCTCTTGCCGAGAATCTTCACGCCTCCGGTCTGCGTTCGCCGAAGCTCGAGGCGATCGGTTCACGCTCCGTTTCCTGGGAGTACGTGGACGGGGTCCCGGGAAACAGCAGTCGCCCCTTGACGTCCTACGACGGCTCCGGGGCGGGCTGGAGACTGCTTGTCAGTGATCTGGCGGCACGCAGCTCCGAGTTCGTTCCCGCCTTCCAATGCACTTCGGACGGCTTCGGAACGAGCCACGACTACTGTGCCGCCCTCTGCCGGTGCAGGGTCTTCTCCCACTGCGACCTCCGCCCCGGCAACATCCTGATACTGGAAGACGACTACCGTGCAGTAGGATGGGACCGCGTCCACTACTGCAGCCGCCTGTTCGACGAGCTGACCCTCGTCGTACACCCCTGGTTCAGTGACCGGCCAGACGCCTACCAGCTCATGCGGGACACGGTCAGCAGACTCCTCCAGGGACACGATGACCGGTGTCCTGTAAGAGGTCTCGACGTGCTGGATCTCGTGGTCGGCTTCGCACGTGCGAGGTACCGTGACGTCGGGTGCCGGCCCGATGACGGGGGAGGGGAGTCGCTCGCACCGGGCTACCGGCGAGTCATCGCGGGCCTGGACGGCCTCCGAGGGGACGGCGCCTCATCCGCCGCGTAGCCTCAGCGTGCTCGACCGACAGCCGCGGTGCGTCCTGCCCCGCCGCCGAAAGGGGTCCCGAGCGTGCATCGGGTCACGGCGGTGCCCCGCGGTTGGGAGAGGCCGGGAGCGCCTCCGTAGACTGCCCGGCGATGAGCACCCAGACCCTCGCCACGACCCCCGCCACCGACCGGACCGGCGTCGACGCCCGCCCCCGGGGGCTGCCGCGCACCTACCACGTGCGCACCCTGGGGTGCCAGATGAACGTCCACGACTCCGAGCACATGGCTGGCCTGCTGGAGGCGGCCGGCTACCGGCGCGTCGAGGACGTGCCGCAGGCCGCCGCCCGCGCCACCGAGGCCGGTGACGGGGGCGCCGACGTCGTCATCCTCAACACCTGCTCGGTGCGTCAGAACGCCGCCAACCGCCTGTTCGGCAACCTGGGCCAGCTCGCCGCCGTCAAGCGCGGGCGCCCCGGCATGCAGATCGCCGTGGCCGGCTGCCTGGCCCAGCAGATGGGGCAGGGCATCGTCGAGCGCGCCCCCTGGGTCGACGTCGTCTTCGGTACCCACAATATTGACGTCCTGCCCGCCCTGCTGGAGCGGGCCCGCCACAACGCCGAGGCCGCCGTCGAGCTGGAGGAGTCCCTCAAGGTCTTCCCCTCCACCCTGCCGACCCGCCGCGACTCCGCCTACGCCGCCTGGGTGTCCATCGCCGTGGGCTGCAACAACACCTGCACCTTCTGCATCGTGCCCTCCCTGCGGGGCCGCCAGCGCGACCGCCGCCCCGGGGACGTCCTGGCCGAGATCCAGGCCGTGGCAGCCCAGGGGGCCATTGAGGTCACCCTCCTGGGGCAGAACGTCAACTCCTACGGGGTGGGCTTCGGGGACCGGGGCGCCTTCGCCGGGCTGCTGCGGGCCGCCGGGGCCGTGGAGGGCATTGAGCGGGTGCGCTTCACCAGCCCCCACCCGGCGGCCTTCACCGACGACGTCATCGAGGCCATGGCCACCACCCCCACCGTCATGCCCAGCCTGCACATGCCCCTGCAGTCGGGCTCGGACCGGATCCTGCGGGCCATGCGCCGCTCCTACCGCACCACCCGGTTCCTGGGGATCCTGGAGCGGGTGCGCGCCGCCATGCCCGAGGCGGCCATCACCACTGACATTATCGTGGGCTTCCCCGGGGAGACCGAGGAGGACTTCGCCGCCACCCTGGAGGTGGTTAAGCGGGCCCGGTTCGCCTCGGCCTTCACCTTCGAGTACTCCCCGCGCCCGGGCACCCCCGCCGCCGACCGGGACCAGGTGCCCGCCGAGGTGGTCAGGGAGCGTTACCAGCGCCTGGAGGCGTTGATGGGCCGCATCGCCCGGGAGGAGAACGAGAGGCAGGAGGGGCGCGTCGTCGAGGTGCTGGTCGCCGAAGGCCAGGGGCGCCGCGACGCGGCCACCGCCCGCGTCTCGGGGCGGGCCGCCGACAACCGGCTGGTGCACGCCGCCCTGCCCGCCGGCGTGGCGGCCGACGACTACGCCGGCGGCGCCCCGCGCCCCGGGGACGTGCTCACCGTGAGGGTCACCCACGGCGCCCCCCACAACCTCATTGCCGACTCCGCCCGATGCGGACGGCAACTGGGTGCGGCGGCGTCCGCGGCCAACCAGGCTCTGCGGCCCGGGGACCGCCTGTGGCTCGACGACGGCCCCGCCCTGTTCCAGGTGCGCCGCACGCGCGCCGGGGACGCCTGGGAGCGCTCCCGGACCGAGGCCTGTGCCGCCCCGGAGTCCGACACCGCCCCGGTGAGCCTGGGCATACCCACCATCCGGGTGGGGGCGCCGTCGGCCATCCGGGTAGGGGCGCCGTCGGGCGCCAGACCGGGGACCCCGCGCCGCTCAGGACAGGCGGACGTGCCTCTGGGTAGGTGAGCGCCTCTTTCGGTGGGTGGACGCCTTTTCCAGTGGGTGGGCGTGCCTCCCGGTGGGACAGGTGAACGCCTCTCCCGGTAGGTGGACGCGCTTCCCGGTAGATGGACGCCTTTTCCGGTAGATGAACGTGCTTTTAGTTAGGTGAACGCCTCCCTAGGTGGCGTTCACCTGCTCTATATGGCGTCCATCTGCCCTAGACGGCGTTCACCTGCCCCAGAGCGCGTTCATATATGTAGGAGCGCGTCCCCGCCCTCGGGCCTCAAACGGGGGTGGCACGTTCGTGTACGTGGGAGGGCAGGGACGGCCCGCGCCCCCGTAGCCCGCGTGACCAGGGCGCGTTCGTTCGTGTACGTAGGAGGGCAGGCGCCGAGCGCAGGCGGGGACACCCGCGACCACCGGCACGTTCGTGTACGTAGGAGGGTGCCGGGGACACCACCCCCAGTATCTAGCCGCCCCAAGTGCGCCCGTGCATGTGGGAGCACGCCCCGCGTGCGGGGATGATCCGGCCCCCACCGGCGCCCGGCAGGTCGACGCCCGACGCCCCCTGCGCGTGCGGGGATGATGTGGACCTGGTCGCCGAGGACGTGGACGGCGTCATCCCCCCGCGTGTGGGGATAATCACCGTCTTCCAGCACCGGCAGCTTTGACAGGACCCCCGTCCCCCGCGTGTGGGGATAATCCGTCGGCCCACAGCGCGCCCGGGCACGTGGGCGTCTGCGTGCGCGACTGCTGTCCTAATCGTTCCGGCTCGGGTCCTTCCAGCTCCTTCCCCTGGCCCGGCTCCAGGGGAAGGCTCGAATTATGAGCACAGCACTCCTCGTCGTCGACGTCCAGGAATCCTTCCGCCTCCAGCCGTCATGGGCGCAGATCTCAGCGCCCGACATCGTCCAGCGCGTGCAGCGCCTGGTCTCGCACGCGCGTGCCGGGGGAGATGAGGTCGTCTGGGTCCTGCACTCCTCGCCCGGCAGCTCACCCACCGCGCGGTACGCCGTGTGCGCATTGCCGGAATCCGCACCGAGCAGTGCGTGGAGACCACCGCCCGCCTGGCCTGTGACCTGGGCTACGAGGTCGAGGTCGTCATCGATGCCACCGCCACCCACCCGCTCCCTCTCGCCGACGGCTCCGGCGAGCTCCCGGCCGGGCAGGTCATCTCCCGCACCGCCGCCGCGCTGTCCGGGAGGTTCGCCACGATCACCACCGTTGAGCAGGTCGTGGGAGGTTGAGGGAGTGAGACCGACCCGCCATGTCCTGATCGTGCTGCCCGAGCACGTGCACCTCATGGACGTGGCCGGGCCCGCCCAGGTCCTCGTCACCGCGGCGGACATGGGCGCCGGGTACACCGTCGGCTATGTCAGTGAGCACCCGATCACCGGCTCGTACCAGGGCGTGGCCCTTGCCGCCGCGGTGCACTGGCCGGATCTGGAGCCTGACGACCTCGTCCTGGTGCCGGGGTGGAAGAGCCCGGCCAGCTCCCCGGGGCTCTCACGCGCCCTGCTCAAGAGGATCCGCAGGCACTGGGACGACGGCGGCCGCATCGCCTCCGTGTGCGCCGGCGCCCTGGCGCTCGCGGAGGCCGGAGTCCTCACCGGGCGCACCGCCACCACCCATCACGACCTCGTCCCGGCCCTGAAACGGTATCGCGGCGTCCAGGTCCTGCGCGACGTCCTGTTCACCTGCGAGGGGAGGCTGCACACCTCGGCCGGCATTGCCAGCGGCATCGACCTCGCGCTCCACCTCGTGGCTCACGACCACGGCCCGGCGCTCGCGGCCCGCGTGGCCCGCACGCTCGTCGTCCCCGCCTGGCGACCCGGCTCGGCCTCGCAGCGCCCGGTGATGCTCGTCCACCGCAACCACATGGATGACCTGGCCCACCGCGCTCAGGACATCCTCGATAACCCGGATGAGGGGCCCCTGACGCTGGAGCTCCTCGGACGGCGCCTCGGGGTCAGCGGGAGGACCCTGGCGAGGCACTTCGTCTCCGCCACCGGCCTGACGCCGCAGGCCTACTCTCGGGCCGTGCGCCGGGAGCGGGCCCAACAGCTCCATGAGCGGGGAGCGACCTGGGAGGAGGCGGCCAGGGCGGTCGGCTACGCCGACTCCCGATCCCTTCGCCCCCGGTGGTCATGAGCCTCCCCGCCGCTCGGCCGTCAACCAGTGGCGCAAGCGACTGCGCCCCCGGCGGTCATGAGCCTCCCGGTAGGTGGACGCCTCTCCCGGTAGGTGGACGCGCTTCCCGGTAGATAGACGCCTTTTCCGGTAGATGAACGCGCTTTTGGTCAGATGAACGCTTCTCTAGGTGGCGTTCACCTGCTCTATGCGGCGTTCATCCACCCTAGACGGCGTTCACCTGCTCTAGAGCGCGTTTATCTTCCTCAGAGCGCGTTCATGTGTGTGGGACCGCGTTCCCGCCTTCGGTCCCCAGGTGGGGGTACAGGGTGCTCCTGCACGTGGGAGGACGTCCGACGTCGACGTCGTCGCCTGGTGCGGTGGCCGAGGGTGCCCGCGCACGCGGGAGGGCGTCCACCTGGGGTGTCCCGCATCCTCTGTCCGGCAGTCGGTGCCACCACCTGGGACGCCCACCTGGGGCGCCCACCTGGGACGGGTAGTCTGTCCCCGGAAAGCGAGGTGCACCCGTGGCACGACCCTCCGTCCCCGTCATCGCCCTGACCGGCTACCTGGGCGCGGGCAAGACCACCGTGCTCAATCACCTCCTGCGTGCCCCCGGGGCGCGCCTGGGCGTGGTGGTCAACGACTTCGGGGACATAGGCGTGGACGCCGCCCTGGTGTCCGGGCAGGTCGACGAGCCCGCCTCCGTGGCCGGGGGCTGCCTGTGCTGCCTGCCCGACGCCGGGGCCCTGGTCCCCGCCCTGGAGCGCCTGACCCGTCCCCGCCTGGGGCTCGACGCCGTCATTATCGAGGCCTCCGGCATTGCCGAGCCCCCTCAGCTGGCACGTCTCATCCGCTCCCTGCCCTGGCGACGCACCCGCTTCGGCGGGCTTATTGACGTGGTCGACGTCGTCAACCAGGCCGCCACCGTGGACACCGGAGCGGCCCCGCCCGCCCGCTACGGGGCCGCCACCTTAGTGGTCCTGACCAAGACCGACCTGCTGGACCCCGGCGGGCGCCAGGCCGTCGTGGAGCGCCTCACCGCGCGCGTCCGCGCCCACAACCCCCGGGCCACCGTGGTGGTCGCCGACCACGGCCGTATCGACCCCCTGCTGGTGGCCGACGTCTCCGGCCCCGTGGCCGGGATTCAGGGGGAGGCGGTCCAGGACGAGCTCCCCCTGGCCGAGGTCAGCCGTCAGGAGCGTCAGGAGCGCGAGCCCGGGTGCGCCCACCACGCCCACGTCGTGACCGTCCCGGCGCCCGGGCACGTGGACCCCGGGAGCCTGGCGGACCTCCTGGAGGACCTGCCCGCGGACGTCTACCGGCTCAAGGGGGTGCTCGCCCTCGCCGGGGGCGGCTCGCGCCGCGACAGGCCCCGGGAGATCGTGGTCAATGTCGTCGCCGGGCGGGCCCACCTGGAGGACGGTCCTGCCGGGGCCCCGCAGCACGGCCTGGTGGCCATCGGCCCCCACCTGGACACCGAGGCGGTGCGCTCCCGCCTCCAGGCGGCCCTGCGCCCGGTCCGTGCCCCTGACCCTGCCGGCCCGGCCCGTCTGGAGCGGATCCGGCGTCGGGGCCGGGGCCTGTGAGAGCCCCCGGGAAAGTTCCCAGGAAGCTGTGAGGTGGTAGTGGGGTGTTCTCCCAGGGGCGGTGTGCACTATTGGCTGTGCCGCCGGACGGTGGCGACCGCGAGACGTTGGGGAGCGTCGGTGACCGGCCGCCTCCGGAATGCCGGACCGCAGCCCAGGGACTGCGACCGTGCGCTCGGCGAAGGAGGCACGGCCTCCCGGGATGGGAACCGGGAGGCGGCCTCGTGCGATGGGCCCGACCCGGTGATATCCGGGCCGGGCCTTGTCGTACCTGCCAGGCCCGCCGGGGCCGACCAGGGCGCGTGGGCGCCTACCAGCCGCCCTGCGTCAGCGCGGCCCGTGGCCCTCGATGAACAAGGGGGCGTCTCTGGGGCGCCGCAGGGGCGGCCGGGGGAGTAGCCGTGGACCTCACCGCCAGGCGGCCGCGCCCGGGCCCCAGGTCTCCGGCCTGCGTTCTGTCCGTGGGGCCCGGGACGCTATCGCCGAGGTGTGGGAAGTAAGCCGTGTCCTGCCTGTGGGGGACTGCTCCTGAGAAGGTAGGGGACAGTCATGGTCTGGAGCCGTGGCCCTTACCGGCAGGGGGCCGCCGGGCTCACCGTGAGGTGAACAGCTCACCCAGGCGCGGGAAGGTGCGACTCGTAAGGACGGTGGCGTCAGCGCGCTCCAGGACGAAGTCGTAGCGCAGGCCCGCCGCGGCCAGCTGCTGGGGGGGCGTGAGGAACAGCGCGGTGGCGATCCCGTCGGCCTGCGCGCAGGTGCCCGCCACCGCCCACGTGGCCAGCACGTCACGGACCGGCAGCCCGGTGAGCGCGTCCAGCACGTGGTGCAGGCCCTCCCCCCAGGCCCGCTCGCTCACCCCGGAGGCCGCCAGCGCCCCCCTGCGCAGGGTCACCACGCCAATGACCCGTCCGGGGCTCCCCGGCTCCTCCAGGCCCAGGCGTACCGGCGTGCCGCTGCGGACCACCAGGTCCCCCGAGGCGTCCACCACGACCTCGTCCACGCCCGCCCGCCCCAGGGCGTCCGCCACCATGTCGGCCAGGAAGCCCTTGCCCACGGCGCCGACGTCGACCAGCGCCGGGCGGGGCAGGGTCAGACGGTCCCCGTCACGGCGGACCTGTCCCCAGGTCAGGCGGCCGCGGCGGGCCCCCAGGCGGTGCAGGGCGCCGTCGCGCACGGTGAAGGAGTAGGCCGGGTCGTAGCCGAGCTCGACCAGGTCGGCCCCCACCAGCGGGTCAATGCGGCCCGCGCTGGCCCGGTGGAGCAGGTCGTAGAGGGCCAGCATGCGCCCCGAGCCGCGGGGCAGGTCCAGGACCACCGGGCCCGGCACGCCGCGGGCGCCGCCAGCCTCATCCAGGCCGCCGACCTCACCGCGGGCGGCACGGCTGACCAGTGAGTCCTCCCGGAACCGGGACCACACCCCCTCGTAGGCGTCAACGAGCTCGAGCACCTGCCCACGCGCCCCTGGCGGGAGCGCACGGCGAGTCAGGACCCGCCAGGGGCAGCCGGTGGCGGTAAAGGACCAGGTGTGGTCCCAGCAACACCCGGAGGACGGTTCTCGAGCCGTAACCGGCCCCATGGTGCGGGATGTGTCAGGCACCCCCGACACGCTGTGACCTCCCTCACTTTGACCTGAAGAATATGGTCATCCTATCCTACCTAAAAGGAGCGCGCCTCCACTTCTTAGGTACGTCTAATCTACCCACTTCCCCCTGAAAGCCATGTGAGCGAGTATGTCAACTGCCTCTCGTACGGCCCCCCGGCTCACCGTCCCCCTCACGGCCCTCCTGGCCCTCCTGGCCCTCCTGCTGGCGCCCGGGGCCCGCGCCTCCGAGGCGGACACCGACCACGGCACCTGGGGCGAGGTCGCCGCCGTGGTCACCCAGGACCTCGACAACGGGCTCACCCGCTACCAGGCCGGTGACACCTCCGGCGCGGCCGCCGCCTTCCAGCGGGCCTACAACTCCGGCTACGTGGCCTCCAACCTGGCCGCGGTGGTCACCGACCGGCTGGGCAAGGAGACCATGACCGCCCAGAAGGACGCCTTCGCCTCCCTGCGCCAGGCCGCCTTCAAGACCGGCAACGAGCAGGTCCTCTCCGATGGGGTGGCCTCCCTGAACAGCTCGGTGACCCAGTCCGCCGCCCAGCTCGACGCCCTGACCGACCTGCTGAACCCCAGGGACTACGCCGCCCAGCGCGCCGCCACCACGGCCACGGAGCGCGCCGCCCTGGACGCGGCCAAGACCCAGGTCAACACCGGCCGGGGTGAGCGCACCTGGGGCGAGGTCGCCGTCGAGATGACCGACCTCATTGACCGGGGCGTGGCCGCGGCCGTCTCCGGTGACGGCAGGACCGGCAGCGACCTGGTCAACCAGGCCTACTACGGCTACTACGAGAAGCTCGGCTTTGAGAAGACCGTCATGTCCGCCATCTCCGGGGACCGGGTCTCCCAGGTGGAGAACCAGTTCAAGGTGGTGCGCAAGGCCATGGTGGGCGGTGAGGACGCCCAGACGGTGACCTCCGCGGCCGCTGAGCTCAAGAGCATGATCACCCAGGACGCCGCCACCCTCGACGCCGGGGCCGCCGACCAGGTCAACCCGGTCAAGTCCTTCCTCACCAGCTCCTTCGGGCAGGCCCTCATTATCCTCCTGCGCGAGGGCCTGGAGGCCATCCTCGTGGTGGCCGCCATTATCGCCTACCTGATCAAGGCCGGGATGAAGGACCGCGTCAAGCACATCTACCTCGGTATCCTCCTGGGCCTGGTGGGCAGCGGGGTCGTGGCCGCCCTCTTCGCGTGGCTGTTCGACTCCGCCTCCTCCCACCAGGAGATCCTGGAGGGCGTCGTGGCCCTCATCGCCATGCTCATGCTGCTGTTCACCTCCAACTGGATGCTCTCCAAGAGCTCGGTGGCCTCCTGGAACGCCTACATCAAGGACCGGACCCAGGCCTCCGTCTCCAACGGCGGGGTGTGGGCCCTGGCCTCCCTGAGCTTCCTCGCCGTCTTCCGCGAGGGCGCCGAGACCGTCATGTTCTACCAGGCCCTGCTCACCATGGACCGCGGCGGGGCCGCCTCCGTCTGGCAGGGGTTCGCCGTGGGGTGCGTCATCCTCGTGGCCGTCTTCCTGCTCATCCGCTTCACCAGCGTCAAGATCCCGCTGCGGCCCTTCTTCGCCGTCACCAGCTTCCTCATGGCGCTCCTGGTGGTCATCTTCGCCGGCGGCGGCGTCCACGCCCTGGTGGAGGGCGACGTCGTGTCCGGCACCTACGTCCAGGGGGTCCCCACCTACGACTACCTGGGCGTCTACCCCTACGTCGAGACCCTGGCCGCCCAAGGGGTCATGGCCGTGGTCGTCGTGGTACTGGCGGCAGTCTCCCTGCTGCGCCGCCGGGCAGGCGCCGCCGCGGCCACCGCCGCATCAGCCTCCTCCCCGGAGGGTGCCGCCTCCCCGGCCGTAGCGGCATCGGCTGCTTCCCCGGAGGGTGCCGCCTCCGTGGCGTCAGCCGCCTCCGGCCAGGCCGCAGCCCGCTCCGCGGCCTCCCCGCAGTCCGACGACTGACACCAGGCTTCCCGGGCCCGCCCGGAAGACCCGGTCGCACCAAGCCCGGTGCGGCCTTCCCCGAACCCGAACAAGAACAAGTGAGGATCCTCATGCGTATCCGCAAGCCCCTCATCGTCGCCGCGACGCTCGCCCTGGCCGGTACCCTGAGCCTGAGCGCCTGTGGCGACTCCCCCAAGGAGGCAGCCCCGTCCGCCACCGCCACCGAGAAGGCGGAGGGCGGCAAGGGCTTCCAGGAGTACCCGGTGGGTGACGACCAGATCGGCTACGGCAACGGGAACGTCGGCGAGATCAACGTCTCCCTGGTCTACTTCCAGCCCGTGGACATGGAGCCGGCCGGCATGGGCCTGAAGGCCTCCGAGGCGTCCTTCCACCTGGAGGCCGACATCTCCGGCCTGGAGGGCAACGACCTGGGCTACGGGGCCGGTGACTTCGTCCCCGGCCTGACAGTGGACTACACCATTACCAACAAGGCCACCAACACCGTCGCCGCCGAGGGCACCTTCATGCAGATGAACGCCTCCGACGGCCCCCACTACGGGGGCAATATCGCCCTGCCCGACGCCGGGGAGTACACCCTGGCCCTGAAGATCCATTCCCCGGAGGAGAACGGCTGGATGCTCCACTCCGACGAGGAGACCGGTGTCAAGGGCCGGTTCTGGACCACGCCCATCGAGCTGAGCTGGAACTGGAACTACACCCCCCAGCAGTGGTAGGCCCACTGGCCTGAGCGCCGCCCCTGCACCGGACAGGGGCGGCGCCCGGGCGCACCAGGCCACGCACACCCCCGGGACGACCCCGCCCCGGCTCGTAAGGACTCGTAGGAAGGGACTCTCATGCTGGAACGTTTCGTCGCCGTCGTCGGAGGAATGGCCCTGCCGTTCCTCCTCGTGTCCGGGCTCGCAGTGGTCCTGGTCCCCCACCAGCCCCGGGGGTGGGAGCCCTCCAGCCGGTGGCGCGCCGCCTGCGCCCTGACCGGGCTGGTCGCGGGGTCGGTCTTCGCCGTCCTGCGCGCCACCGCGGTCCTGCGCTCGCGCTCAGCGGTCAGCCTGCCCACCCTCTACGCCTGCGTGGCCGCCGACGTGGTCCTCCTGGTCCTCCTGGCGGCCCAGGTCGGGCGCCCCCGGTGGGGCGGTAGCGGCCACCTGGGCCGCGCCACCAACGTGCTGGCCTGCGTGGTGCTGGCCCTGGCCTTCTTCCGGGCCGTGCCCGAGACCGTCCTGCAGCTCACCGCCTTCATTGAGCCCGGCAGGCAGACCATGTCCTCCGAGATGCTCCTGCGCGTCCTGGGCTTCCTGTCCGGCTGGGTGGCCTGCGCCGTCCTGGCGTTCCTGGTCTACCGGGCCGCCCGGCGCTCCCCGGTGCGCCTGACCCGCCTAACGGTGTGCGCCTTTATGGCCCTGGTGCTCTTCACCCACGCCACCGACCTGCTCACCGTCCTGCACGCCAACCACCGCATTGTCCTGCACGGGGCCGCCTTCCGGCTCCTGGTGTGGCTGACCAACAACGCCCAGTCCACGCTGCTGATCACCACCGCCGCCGTCCTGCTGGTACCCCTGGCGGTGGCCGCCGGCCTGACCCTGCGCCGGGCGCCGGCCGCCGCCAACCCCGCCCGGGCCCGTGCCGCCGTCGCCGGGCGCCGCCGCACCCGCCGGTGGGTGCTGGCCACCGCCCTGGGCGTGGGGGTGCTGGCCACCACCCGCACCTACGGCGTGGCCAAGGTCAACGAGGTCCCGGTCCTGTCCGAGCCCGAGCCCTACCGGCTCGAGGACGGTACCGCCTACCTGGCCCTCACCACCCTGGAGGACGGCCACCTCCACCGCTTCGAGTACAAGGCCTCCAACGGCGCCGCCGTGCGCTTCATCGTCATCCTCAAGAACGGCGGCGCCTACGGCGTGGGCCTGGACGCCTGCGAGAACTGCGGCCCCTCGGGCTACTACGAGAAGGACGGCAAGGT
>ERZ773099.361-NODE-361-length-40167-cov-4.775030_pt1 | contig 40167 bp, 32 predicted proteins | sample MGYA00511120_ERZ773099 | MGnify/ENA primary metagenome ERZ773099 (study PRJEB29015, sample SAMEA2738012) | human oral metagenome | biome: human oral; feature: human-associated habitat; material: dental | place: China | collected 2104 ... | reverse complement strand
GGCGCTTGACGAATACGCCAAGGCGTCGTAAGGTAAGGGCAGAGCAAGGTCTTCTCGGGGGGCATGCCCCCCGAGAAGAGCAGGACTCGGCATCCGGACAGGCCTCGCCACCCTTCGTACACCACAAAAGCCGACGCAACCGGCCCCTGCGCCTAGGAGGGCGACTGGCTGGGCGCGGGACACGTCCGCTGCGCCCAGGGCCCTCGACGCCATCAGGGCGGGCAGGGCGGCCTCTGCCTCGACCAGGCTCGCCTCCTGCGGCGACGACGCGGCGAGGGGATCGTGTCCCGTGCGTGGTCGCGCGCGAAGTCCGCCTTCAGGTCGTTCAGGGACGAGGCGGGTGACCATGTGCGTCGGGTGGTCGAAGGCGAGAGCGGGGCCGTCACTCCCCCCCGCCTCTTCCTCGGCTTCGACGACGTGGCGAGGGTGGTGGGCGAAGCTGCCGAATCGGTCCGTCCGAAGGATTTGAAGCGAGTGCCAGACGGGTTGGTCAAGGTCATGGGAGGGGAGTCTTGGACGCGGGAGATGAAACGCCTTTCTGGGGCAAGCAGGTCAGACCTTTTCTGGAACCCTAGGACACATGAGATTTTACGCTATAGTTAAGAGTAAGCGTCGCGGTCGTGTGGCAATCTTTACTACTGACATAGCGGAGGAGGTCAGGTGGTAATGGGGTCGGAGGCGCGTCTCCGCCCCTGCTCCGGGCCCGAGGCCCCTCCGGACATCGGGAGGCGCGCGTCGATGGGAGCTGCCATGGGGTGCGTGGGTGGGCATGCGGGGCCGTCCGAGGGTGACTGGAACGCGGCCGAGGTCCTGAGCGAGTGCCGGCCGTACATGTTCTCCCTCATGGCGTTCGAGGCGATGTTCCTCCTCTACGCCGAGGGCCTGGAGGGCGTCGTCGTGGACGGCCGCCGCCTGCGCCTGAGGCTGAGGCTCGGCGCGAGCCGCGCCGGTGACAGGAGCCTGTCGTACTCCGTGTGGGAGGGCGAGGCCGCCCGGCCCGGGGAGGCGACGCCGCTCCTCGTCAGGAGGGTGCTCTGGGACCAGGCGGCCGACCAGGCGCGCCGCGTCGCGTACTCCCGCTCGCTGGGGACCGGCTACGAGTGGCCGGACGCCGACCTGCTCGGACTGTGGCCGGACCTCTCCCTCGACTCCGCGCCCCTCGGCCCCGAGGCGGCGGCGAGGCTGCTGCCCGCGCTTGCCCGCGCGGAGGGGGCGCTGGCCGCCCCGGGCGTCCCCTTCGGGGGCGTCGGCGGCGAGGGGGACTGGGGCGGCTTCTCGCTGGAGGGCCGTGCCGCCCCCGATGTCCTGTACGCGCCGTCCCGCCTGCTGCGCTGGGACTGGCCCGTGGGGGACCCCGAGGCCGAGGGCGCCGTGCTCCGCGCCATGGGGGCCATCGACCGCGAGTTGTCCCGCTCCGCCGCCCCGCCCGCCTCCGTGGCGTTCGAGTACGCCTGCCCGCCGGACTCCTACCTGCGCGCCCTCGCCGGGCCGGGGCGGCTCGCGCCGGGGGCGGCCGCGCACGCGCGGGCCGAGCTCGGGGCGGGCGGCCGCCCGGTGGAGCGCGTCTGCGGCGCCCGCGTCCCGGAGGGGGCCGGCGCGCCCGAGGCCCTCTCCCGTCTCCTCGGGCGCGCCTTCGCCTCCCGCCTGCGCGAGCCCGCCGACGTCCTGGTCGCCCGCGAGCGGGACGGGGAGCCCGCCGCGTGCGGGCAGGTCATGAGGGTCGTGGTCGGCGAGCCGTCGGGCGACGTCAGGGCCTGGTGCGTGTACCAGGGCGAGCGGGAGGGCGGGCCTGACGCCCTCGTCATCAGGCGCCTCTGCTGGAACAGGGCCGCCGACCTGCGCGGCCGGCCCCAGCCGGGGTCGCCGAGCGTGCGGGCGCGCGGGGCGGTCGTGCCCGCCGGGAGGTCAGGCGCCATCTGCGAGCTGCTCGGGCGGGCGGAGGGGCTCGCCCTCTCCGGCCCCGGCGCCCCGGACGCGCCCGATGGCCTTGAGGTCGAGGTCATGAGGCGCCCCGGCTGGGGCGAGGCGTCGTTCGGGGCCAGGGTCCCCAGGGGCTCGGGCGTCGCCCGCCTCGCGCTCGAGATGGGAGCCGTCCTCGACCTCGAGATCGGCCGGGCGGGTCGCGAGGCGTGCTCGGTCGTCCTCGACCACGCCTTCCCGCCCGAGGGCCCCGCCCGCCCGGCACCGCGCCCCTGCGGGGACCCTCCCACCGGCGCCGCGCGCATGCGGATGTACGGCTCGTCGCCCCGCGACCCCGAGGGGGGATGGGCGGGGCTCGACTCGGTCGAGCTGGGCTCCTGCCGCATCGTCCTCGACGACGAGGGCGACGCCGAGGGGCTGCTCGAGCTCCTGGGGCGGGCGCGCCGACCGGGTGGGCCGGGCGTGGCCTGCCAGCGCCTGCGCTCGGGCCGGCCCGTCCGCCTGGGGCACGGCGACGGCGGCGAGCCGGACCTGATAGTGTATCCCGATGCCGGGGAGGGGGCGTGAGGCTGGAGGGGACCCCCCTGGGCGCGGACGGCCCCGTCCCGCTCTCCGACGTGGGGGTGTTCGCGGGGCCGGGCGACCTCGACTCGCTCGCCCTCCTGGCTCGGGAGGCGCTCGCGGCCCGGGAGCTCCCGGCCCCCGGCGGCCCCTGGCCCCCGGTCGTCGAGGTCGGGGCGGTGCGCGGGGTGTCGCTGGCCATAGACCTCTCCGGGGCCGTCGCCGAGGCGGAAGCGATGGCCCGCCTCGCGGAGCTCGGGGCCGACCCTCCTTGGCTTCCAGGCGGCCCCGGCGTGGGCTCGGGCCGCCGTGTTCCGGGGGACCCCTTCCCCGAGCGCCCCGAGGGCCTCGCCGCGTCACTGCTCGACGCGCTTCGCGAGGCGCTCCCCGCCTCTGAGGTGAGCGAGTGGTGGGACTGGTCCCCTCCCGGGCTGGCCTTCGAGGCGACGCTCCTCGAGGGGCGCTCCGTCGCCGGCGGGGTCGGGGAGAACCTGGCGCTTTACGTGCACGTGAGCGAGCTCGTCCCGTTCTGCTGCACCCTCTGCCAGAGGACCCTGCGCCTCCGCAGCGCCGACACGACGGTCTGCCACCTCGTGGACTTCGGGTCGCCGCGCGTCGCGGCCGACGCGGCCTGCACGGCGCTGGGAGCGCTCGGCTACCGACGGCTCTCCCTGCGCCAGGCGATGCGCCCGGTGGGGCCGCCGGCCCCGAAGCTCCCCCACGGGGGGCCGACCACGCTGTTCGACGTGCTCTTCGGGCCCTGCCGGGGACCCTACGGCAAGCCGAGCGTCACGAGCAGGTACGGCAGCGCACCCTGACGCGCCCGCGCTGCGTTCATGCTATGCTGGCTTTCCTTAGACAAGCCCGCCGTCCCGTCCGCAGGGGGGCCGGGGGTTGGCAGGGGGACGACGGGAAGAGGGGGAGGCTGTGACGGACGGGCTGGCGCCCTCCCCCGTGCGGGAGGAGATCATGGGCGTCCTCAGGCGCTACATCCCCTCGGCGCTCGACGAGCCGGGGGTGGCGATCGCCAAGAGGAAGCTCTGCCGCAGGCGCTGCGACCCGGGGAGGCGCCGCGAGGCGGTGAGGGTGGTCGCGGCCCTGCGCGCGGCGCTCCCCGGCCTGCACGTGTCGGGCTGGGACGAGCGCGGCGAGCGCGGGATCGGCTTCGAGGCCCCGCTCACCTACCGGGACGACCTGCTGGACGAGGACGTGGAGCTCGTCGACGCGCTCGGCGGCGAGATGGACTCCCTCAAGGGCTACGCGAGCCTGCTCGGACCGTGGTGCTGCCTCTTCTGCGAGCGCGACGTCCACGTCCGCGCCCACGACACCTGGGCCGGCAGGGCCGTGGGCGCGGGCCCGCACGCCGCCGAGCTCGCCGCCGCGTGCGGGGCGCTCGGGTCCCTGGGCTACGAGCGCGTCCCCTTCGGCGAGGCCATGGCGACGGTCCCCGACGCCGACCTCGCGTTCAAGGCGGTGGGGGAGGCGAGCGCCTACGGCTGCCTGTTCAGCGAGCTGTTCGACCCGGCTGCCGTGTCCCAGATCTACAGCGAGCTCGGGAACCCCGACGGCTCCGCGATAGGCTTCGGCCGGCCGGAGCGCATGCTCCTCATGCCCGAGTGGCGGACGCCCCCGCTCGTCGGTGAGGCGCCTCTCCCGTGGCCCGCGCAGGCGCCCGCGGACGAGGTACCCCCGGAGGGCCCCGACGGCCCGCCCCGCCCGTCCCGGCCAGGTCGGTACAACCCGCTCACCCTGTCGGCCGGCGCATGGCGGCGCCTGGCCGCCGACCTCGCCGGGGAGGGCTCGCCCGCCCCGCTCGCCCCCGACTACGCCGCCACCCGGGCCGCCGAGGCCCTCTCGCGGGCGCTGCCCGGGGCGCGGGTCTCGCTCGGGGGCTCGGGGCCCGGCGCGGGCCTGCGCGCCAGGCTGGGGTCCTCGGACGCCGACTGGCGCTGCTCGGAGCGCACCGACCTGCTCGCCTGGGTGTCCCCGTCGGCCCCGTGGTGCTTCCTGTTCTGCGAGCGGGAGGTCACCATGTCGCGCACGGGCACCCGCCTGACCGACGCCGTCGGGGCGGGCCCCCACGCCGCCGCGTTCGCCGCGGCCTGCGAGGCGCTCGGGTCCCTCGGCTACGAGCGCGTCCCCTTCGGCAGCGCCGTGGCCTACGTCCCCGGCCGCGCCCCCACAGCCGAGGGGGCGGCGGGGGCAACCGTGTTCAACCTGCTCTTCGACGCGGGCCTCGACCCCGCCGCCGTGCCCTGGCTGGAGACGGCCCAGGGCACCCCGGATGGTGCCGACATCCCCCGCGGCAGGTCGTCCCACGTGGCTCTCCTAGAGCAGTGCTGGGTCCCGCCGGGGCTGTTCTGAGCGGCGGACGCCCGCACGGTGCGCCCAGCGGGACGATAGTGTGCGCAAACGCAGGGAAGCCGCCCAAGTGCCCCGTCTCTTCCGGTTTGTGTACACTGTTTCGTGTCGGGGAAGCGCCCGGGGCGGGCCGCGTCGGCGTCGCGGGGCGGCCCGGACAGCAGGACGGGGGGCGATGCGACATGAGGGTGAGGACGGTGCCGGGGCTCGGGGACCGCTACGTGGGCTCCGTCGAGTACATGGGCGAGGGCTTCGTGCTCGTCGGCGTGGAGGCCGAGGGGTGGGGCAGCGACCGCTCGATGGTGTGCTACGAGCTGCACGGCGGGCGGCCGCTCCGGGAGGGGGAGTACGCGCCCTTCCTCGGCCTGCTCGAGCTCGGGGCGAGCGCCGTGGACGGGAGCGTGAGGTACGTGACGTGCTTCCCCGAAGCCACTCCCGCGCTCTTAGGGCCCCTGCCCCCGCAGGCGCTCTCTCCGGGGCGCGGGGTCAGGCTGCGCGGCCTCGAGGGCCTGCGCCGCCTGGCGGACGGCCCCCGGCTCGGCCTCATCGAGGGCCACAACATCCTCTTCCGCCTGCGCCTCTCGGGGCGCGACCTCATGGTCGAGCGGGAGGGCATGCGCGGCTCGCCGGAGGCCTATGCGCTCGGGCCCCGCGCCTCGCTGCTCCTCGGCTCGGGGAGGGTCTGCGGCCTGGTCCTCAGGGACATAGGCGACGCCGACCTCTCCGCGCTCGCGGACGCCGGGCTCCTGCCCTCGCCGTGGAGGCCCCCGGGCTCGCAGCCCCTGTGGCGCGGCCTTCGCGTCGAGGCGCCCCCCGGAAGGGGGAGCCGCACGCGGCGCGCCCGGCGCGCCGTGGCCGCCCTGTCCGCGACCCTGCCGGCGGGCATGCGCCCGGCGTTCCGCCCGCCCGTCTTCGACCCGCCGGACGCGCGGCCCTTCTCCTACGCGCACTGGAGGCCCCTGGGGGAGGGCCTCTGGGGGCCCGCCCTGCACCTGGGCCGCCCCGAGTGGCCCGCCATGCACCCGGGCCGCCTCGGGTGGGGCGACGGGCGGGCGCGCCTGCTGAACCTGCGCTCCGGGACGCGCCGGGCCGGAGAGCTCGAGTTCCAGGGGGCGTTCGGCCCCCGCGGCGACTCGCTCGACGTCATCCTGCCGTGCCAGCTCGACCTGCGCGGGGAGGCCGTCGCCGACGTGCTCGTCCGCGCCCTCTCGGCGACGGCGGGGGCCATGGGGGCGACGTGGGGCTGCGTGTGGTCCCAGGCCGGGCCCCTGCCCGACCCGCCCTCGCTCGAGGGGGGCCTGCCAACCGCCGTCCACTGGGCCAACTGGCTCTCGCCCGCCCTCTCGGCGCGCCTCGGCCCGCGGGCGGCCGGCGTCGCCTCCGGGGAGGCCGGCGCCAGCTTCGACGGGCGCCTGCTGCGCCTCGGCCGCCGGCTCCTCGACGCCTACGACCCGGCCGATGAGGCGCTGCGCCTGCGGGCGCAGGCGGCGCTGCTCGGGCGATGACGCGGCCGGTGCTTTGGTTCGATAAGCACTGCGCAGAAGGGACTCTTTGCTGATAGGGACTGCGGTGGGAATCTTGGACCAAAACTGAGGCTTCGTGAGTTCGTGTGGGTGGGTGGTTGCGTCACCGCCCCGGTGGGGTGGGTCTCAGGTCCGAGCGCTCTGGCATCACGGGGGCCATGGGGCCCTCGATGTCGTGGGACCCGTGGCCCCGCCCGGCCGTGCGGGCGGCCGTGGGGACGCAGGAGTGTACACAGATTGGCGAAAATGGCCCCTCGACGCCGTTTTGGGCCATTTGTGTACACTGTTGCGCCGTGGGCTTGGGTTGTGGGTGGCCTTGGGATCACAATAGTGTACACAAATGGGAGGATCGGGCCTCTCCGCACCGGATTGGGCCATTTGTGTACACTGTTGCGCCGTTGCGGGCGGCCGTGGGGACGCAGGAGTGTACACAGATTGGCAAAAATGGCCCCTCGGCGCCGTTCTGAGGCATTCGTGTACACTGTTGCGCCGCGCGCTGCGATGCGAGTTGCGACGCGCGCAGCGGGAAGGTGCCGTGCACGGCATCGCTCTGCCGGCCTGAGACGTTCAGCATTCCAGATGAATGGGAAGCGTCTCATGGGCGGCAGTTCGAGAAGCTGTACTCCCAGACGGCCCTGCCCGATGCGCTTCAAAGCATTGACGCGTCAGTCGAGCTTGCACACAGGCTTCTCGGCCCTGTGCTTGCCGGCTTGGCAGATGGCGTGACCTGGAGCCCGCACGAGACAGCCTGGGAGGACCAAATCTGCTATGGCAAGCGGCGAAGAATACCCCGAATTCGTCCTCGACCTGCTGCGGGACGTCCTCGCAATCGCCCATCGTAAGATGATGGGCGAATACCTCCCGTACAGCGAAGGCGTGCTTTTCGGAGGAGTCTACGACGACAGGCTCTTGCTCAAGGACACGCCTACGGCCCGCGCCGCTTTCTCGTCAAAGCAAATCCCCTATGAGGGCGCCAAGGCCATGCTCCTTGTCGACATTGAAAACCCAGGGGAAACCGCAGGCATGATTGCCAACATGATGTCCGAGATGCAGAACCCAAGGAAGAGGCGCTGAAACAGTTTTTAAGTGATCCAAGTTCTTACTTTGAGCTCAGTCTCTTGCTGCCAAGCAATGTTGTCGCAGGTTATAGATCGGCTGGCCAGAGGGCTCGTTAAGTTCGCGGTATTGGGTTTTTCGGCAATTGAGTGGGAATACGTCCATCTCATGCATCTTAGGCTTAGTGGTAAGCAGTCTCATCCATTACGCCGCTTTGAGCATTCCCTGGGAGCAGTCGGAACGGCTTTGCCGCCATTGGCGGTATAATTATGGCGGTATTGAAAGGACGGACGACCATGGCATACGAGCCGCCGTTCCAGCGAAACGACGCGATTGACTCGCTCTGCATGGAGATCGCAGAGCTTGTGGGCATGCTCTCCCCGCAGGCGCCGCTGGCGAAAAGCCCCACCCTGCATCGGGAGCTCCGGATACAAACGATTCACTCCTCCCTCATGATTGAGGGGAACACACTCGATGAGAGAACCGTGAGCGCCATCCTCGATGGGAAGCTGGTCCTCGGCGACAGCCGCGACATCCTCGAGGTCGAAAACGCCAAGCGCGCCTACGACCTCATCCCCGAACTGGATCCGTACTCCATCGACGATCTCCTCAGAGCGCACCGAGTGATGATGAAGGGTTTGGTCCCCGAGGCGGGCCGCTTCCGCAACGGCAACGTCGGCGTGTTTGACGGCGACATCCTCATTCATGCAGGCACTCCAGCAGCCCACGTCCCCGAGGTGATGGCGGGTATCTTCGGCTGGCTGAAGCAAACGAGCATGCACCCTTTGCTCGCCTCCTGCGTCTTCCACTTCGAATTCGAGTTCTGTCACCCCTTCTTAGACGGCAACGGAAGAACGGGCAGGTTGTGGCACACGCTTCTCTTATCGAGGTGGCGGCCCGTGCTCGCATGGCTTCCCATCGAGAGCACAATCAGACGGCGCCAAGCGGGCTATTACGAGGCTTTGGCGAAATCCGATGCCGCCGGGTCGAGCGAAGAATTCGTCGAGTTCATGCTGGATACGATCAGGGAATCGCTTCTTCCCTTCTCCAAGCCCGAAGGTGAGAGGGAGCTGGCTCGGTCCAGGGCGCTCGACTTCTTCAGGGAGCACAGCGATGGCAAAGTCTCCCAGCTCGCGGAAGTTCTCGGCTGCTCGAAGAGGAGTGCTGAGCGCATGGTCGCGGAGCTGAAAGAGGAGGGCATTCTTTCGAGGCAAGGGAGCGCTCGGTCCGGCATCTGGATCGTTCACGAGTAGTCCGTGACGCTCCGAATGCGCGGGCGTTACTCGTTCTTCACGTTTGAGGATTCGGGGTATCAGGGTAGTGGCTTCGAGATTGCCTCACACATGATCTGCGCCCTAGGATGTGAAGAGTCCAGAACCCCTGGCCCGATAGGTGAAGGAGGCTGTTCCATGGCGCGCCCGACGAGCAAAGAAGATCTGATCGCCGCATCCGCACGCGGGTACGGGAAGCTCAAGGAATTCGCCGCCTCCATGAGCGAGGGCGAACTGGCGGCTCCCTTCGATTTTTCTGCCGACAAGGGCAAGAAGGAAGCACATTGGAGCCGGGACAAGAACTTGCGCGATGTGCTGACCCACCTCTACGAGTGGCATCGCCTTCTACTGGACTGGGTGGGCGCGAACATCTCGGGGGAGAGGCGGCCTTTTGTGCCCGAACCCTACACGTGGCGGACCTACGGCGACATGAACGTCGCCCTGTGGCGCAAACACCAGGAAACGCCCCTGGAAGAGGCCGAGAATCTGCTGGCCGAGTCCCACAACGCGGTCATGGCCCTGGCAGAGGGATTCTCCGACGAGGACTTGTTCCACAAGGGACGATTCGACTGGACGGGAACAACGACGCTGGGCTCCTACTTCGTGAGCGCCACGAGCTCCCACTACGACTGGGCGCTTAAGAAACTCCGCGCCCACAGGAGGAACTGCAGGCGGCGCGAGTAGTCCAGTCCGTGTGCGCTTATGAGCACCCCTTCAGAGTTCGGGTTCTAGGGCGCCGCCCATCACCTACAATCCGGCGAGCGTGTTCCCTGTGGGCAGCGCCTGTCGTGTGAAACGAGGGCGAGGGTGGCCAAGTCCGAGTTGAGTGAGCTGTTGAAGATCCTGTACGTCCCCCTCGTGGGCGCATCGACGTGTTGGAGCGCTACTCCGCGATGGTCGCTGACTCGAAGATGCTTGACCTCGAAGGTGCTTGACTTTGAGCCCGCCCTGCCTCCGAGGCCGCGTCGCTCCGCGACGGGGCGAGCGAGTGCGCGATGGTCGCGAGCTCCATTGAAAGGGGCTGCCGGATCCGGGAGCTTCTTCACCTCCCTGTGATCGATCGAACTCAGCTCGAGTCTGTCCTCACTCTTCACCTCTCACGATACACGTCTACAATGAACGGTGTTCATTAAGGATTTGTGTTGGCGGGGAGGGGGTGAATTCTCGTGCCGAAACAGGTGATCAATAGGGAGAAGCTCATTGACGAGGCTTACGCGATCGCCTCGCATGAAGGAGTCTCCGCCCTGTCCGTGCGAAAAGTCGCTGCGGCGTGCGGTATTGCGGTCGGCTCGGTCTACGTCTACTTCCCGACGAAGGCCGAGCTTACGGCTGCAGTTCTCAAACGCTTCTTCGCAGAGACGTTCTTCGAGGAGCACTGCGCAGTCCGCGAGGGCGAAGGCTTCACTTCCTACCTCAGGCGCTTCCACGATGCTCTGAGTGAGGCGATCGCGGCGATGAACGTTGACTGGTTTGCGCAGATGCGAAGGCTCCCCGATAGTGAGCGTTGTGCCCTAGAAACTGCGCGCGCCCCGATGATGGCCCATATGGAACAGGGGTTGCGCCACGTCCTCGATGCTGATGATGCGGTGGTTCGGGCGCGCCTCGTTGGTGCTCTTCGCCCTGAGAGTCTATGCCGCTTCACTCTTCGGAGCATCTTCGCATCGCTCATGGAAGGGAGCGATTGTGAGGCGTTTTTCGCGCTTCTCGACGCCGCCCTCTATGCCGACGCCGCCCTCTACGCCGACGCCACTCTGTATGCCGACCCTGCCCCCAGTGTCGGCGCCACCCTCTACATCGACGCTGAAACACCCCTGTGAAGGAAATGATGAAAATGAAGAAGAACAACCTAATTGTCGTGGCCGGTGTGGTGTGGATGCTAGCCGGCGTCAACGTCGCAGTCCTTGGCCTGCGCGCAGCCACCGACATGAATGACGCCGCAGCCCTCGTCGCCTTCGCCTTGATTGTGGGAGTAGCTGTAACCTTCCTGGCGTTCCACATGATGTTCAGCAAGCTCGTGATCAAGAACTCCCACAGGATCAGGTCGCTCGAGGGCGATAAGCACAATCCTCTCCGCTTCTTCGATGTGCGAGGCTACGTGATGATGGCGCTCATGATGTCCATGGGCATGGGGATGAGGATGGCTGGTATCTTCCCCGATTGGTTCGTCGCTTTCTTCTACACGGGCATGGGCCTCGCCCTTGCTCTGGCCGGGGTCAGTTTCCTTATGCATAGGGCTCGAGGCGAGGGGTGGCTTTTCCACGCGCGCCGCGGGTGATGCCTGCCGCGTCTCAACTCCCCAAGTGCTAGCGTCTTCTCCAGACGGCCTGTGGATGTGACAATCGAGGACGGGGGTGTGCGCAAGGGGGCACATGGGGCTCAAACATAGGTGATGGTGTCCATTGGACGAGCGCAGCGCTGCTTGAGAGTGTCAAAACACATACAAAAGCGTTAGGCTTTTGACGTGACGCACTACGATGACATATACGAGATCGCAGCCGATGAGTATGGCATTGTGACTGCTGCGCAGGCGCGTGAGGCAGGGGTCACCACCGGCGAAATGAGCCGCTGGTGTTCCGAGGGAAAGCTCATTCGCCGCGGTCACGGGGTCTACAAGCTCATGCGCTGGGTCCCCACACCCTATGACGCCTTCGCTGAGGCGGTCGCGCTCGTAGGAGAGGGCGGTTATTTGTGGGGTGAGTCGGTCCTGTCATTGCACGGGCTCGCGCTTGTAGATCCGCAGGTGATAACCGTGGCAACACCGAAGCGCGTGCGGCGCACGCTTCCCTCCTGGGTCAAGATCGTGCCCGCCCCGTCAACAGAGCGAATGACATCCTACGAGGGAATCCCCTCTCAGCGAGTCGCCGACGCTATTGAAATCTGCAGGGCCTCCGTCATGCCTGAGCGCCTCATCAACGCCGTCGAACAGGCGCGCAGAGAGGGGCTCCTCACCGCGGAAGAGCACGGGAGACTGAAAGAGGATCTGTCGTGACGAAACCGAAACGGCCGAACAGCAGACGCAACCTCGACATCGCCATCGACAGGTTCTGCATACGCACTGGTCAGGAGCCCACCCGCGTGAAGCGCCTCATCGCTACCGTAATCGTCGGGCAGATGCTCCCCAACGGTGCCGCTAAAGGGGGAAACGCCCTCAAGATCCGCTTCGGCAAGGACGTCACGCGTTTCTCGCGCGACCTCGACACCGCCCGCGCCTCCTCGCTCGAGGAATACGTGTCGCGCCTGGAGGACTCTCTCACCGAGGGATGGAGTGGCTTCACCGGGATCATCGTCCCGAAGGAGCCTGCCTCGCCGAGGGGAGTCCCCGCCGCCTATGTCATGCGCCCCTTCGACATCAAACTCGCCTACAACGGCAAATCCTGGATGACGCTACCTCTGGAAGTCGGTCACAACGAGATAGGCGATGCTGAAGACCCCGACATGGTTTCCTCCCCGGAGGTTGCGACCATCCTGAAGGAGCTGGGCTTGCCTGAACCTGCCCCTGTGCCCTGCATGCGGCTCGAGCACCAGATAGCCCAGAAGCTTCACGCGCTCAGCGGAGTCGGCAGCGAGCGCGCCCACGATCTCATCGATCTTCAGATCGCCGTCACTGGCGGCAATCTCGACTATCTTGAGGCCCGAAAAATATGCGTACGGCTTTTCGAGTACCGCCAGGAGCAGGGGTGGCCTCCCACTCTCGTGAAGGAAGAAGGCTGGGAGTCTCTGTATGGCGCGCAGGCACAGGGGCTCAGCGTGCTGCCAAGCGTTGACGATGCCGTCGACTGGGCGAACTCCCTCGTCGCCAAGATCGAGGCTTCTGTCTAGCCTCCGATAGTGCTCGACGCGCAATGCCTCAGTCTCAATAGGGCGCAGCTCCTGGGAGAGGCAATCGAAGGAGTTGTCGCGCCGTCGCGAACCTGGGAATCCTTTTGCTGGAAGCTGGCGTCGCACTACGATCTCGTCTCATACGTATGACCGGTCCCTTGAAGGGCCCGGTGGTGTGATTGACGTCCTCGTCTAGCGCAGCGCTCCGCTGTACTCCGATCGCGGCCAGGGGCAGCGGGATTCTTCGCTCGAAGAGTCTGAATGGTGTTCTCGTAGAGGTACTCCGGCACTGCGCACGGCGGTCCAGCCTATGGAACGTCCGCGCCGCGAGCCGGGCAGATCGCAGCCCTTGAACCTTCGCCGCGCTTGGTGTTCGCTGATGCACAGGGAAACAACGAGCCGAGGGGGAGTTGAGCGTGAGCGAACTGAGTGAATTGTCGAAGACCCTGTACGTCCCCCTCGTGGGCCGCATTTACGCTTCGACGCACTATCCCGCGATGATCGCCGATTCGAAAGTCCTTGCCCTCGAGTCTTCTTTGCCCGCCGAGGCCGAGAGGATGCGGCGCGGAAAGCGAGTACACAATGCTCGCAAGCGTTGCCCGCTCAGTGAATATGGACCGGCGCATCCGTGCATTCCTTGCGGACAACCCCCATGGGGCCGTCGTCAACGTCGGATGTGGACTCGAAACCACCTTCTGGCGCTGCGACAATGGAAGCGCACTGTGGTTCGAGCTCGACCTTCCCGAGGTCATTGAGGTGCGAGAGGGGCTGCTCGCCTCCTCGCAGCGTCACATCAATCTTCCCGGCGACATGTTCGACTACTCGTGGATCGACCAGGTCAAAGAGTACGGCGAACGGCCGACCATGGTCATCGTGTCCGGCGTCTTCTACTACTTCCACGAGGACGAGGTCGTCGACTTCATCAATCACCTCGCTGCCTTTCACAATGTGCGCGTCGTCTTCGATTCGACCTCCTCAATCGGGGTGAAGATGTCGCAGTACTACGTGAAGAGGATGAAGAACTCCTCTCTCATGCACTTCTCGATCGACGACCCGAAGTCATTCGTCGACGCCCTCGTCGAGGGGGCGCGGCTCATTGAACACACCCCCTACTATCGTGATATCGACACTCGCGGAGTCGGCCTCGGCGCTCGGGTGGCCATGTGTATTTCCGATGCGTTCCACATGGTCGCCATGAATACGATCCAAGTTCGGCAGTGACAACGCCAGTGCGCATCCGGTGGCTCGAGTGCCCGGAGGTCTCCTCAAGTCGAGCGACAAGAGTCCTTAGGCTGAATGCTCCACTCACCCCTTCGTCGGTCCCCGTCCCTGCGAGACCTTCTAGTCCTTATGCGACATCGTCATCTGCACGGCACACCACGACCTCAAGGGGCTGCCACGCGTCGAAGAGACGCTTGTCGATGATTCTCAGGCCCTGCTCGGAGAGGAACTCCTCCAAGGCCGCTGCATCCCAGTCCTGGGCGAATTCGAAACCGAACCTGCCGATGAGCTCCATGCGCGCAGAATTCGCCCCCGTCTCGTGGACGTAGTTCGCCACGATGATCAGGCCACCGGGGCGCACGACCCTTTTCAGTTGCGCGATCGCATTTTCGGGCGAGTCGAGGAGATGAAGGACATTGGCGCACACGGCGGCGTCGAACACCTCCCTCGGCAGTGTCAAAGATCTGAGGTCGCGAACCCTGAAGGCGACATTGCGAAGACCTCGACGAGCAGCCTTTCGGCGCGCCTGCTCGAGCATCTTCTCCGAATAATCGCAGGCCAGAACGAACTCGACTGCGGGGGCCAGAAGGCAGGCGAATGTCCCGGTCCCACAGGCTGCGTCAAGGAGACGATCACGAGGACGGAGGAAACCCGCGATCCATGCAGCCGCTTCGGCGAGTTCTTTATTCCCGGGGCGCGTCACGAGGTCGTAGACCCCGGCGTAGCGATCCCAAAAGCTCCGCTTGAGCATCTTCGCCCTCTCTTCCCCTCGCGGATCTGCCCGCACGATCACCTCATGCGTCTCCAGGCTAGAACAGGTAAGAAAGTGAAGCGCCCGGGAGCGTGGACCTCAGTCACTTGAAGTCGGGGACATGGGGGACACAATCAACATATGAGGATTCTCGTTTACGGGTGCGGAGTCATCGGCTCCCTCACCGCCCATGAACTCATCCGTGCAGGAAACGACGTCACCGTGCTCGCGCGAGGGCGATGGAAGGAAGTCCTCGACAAGGAGGGGCTCGTCATCAGCCACCGTCCATCCATGCGCACCACCCGTGACCGGCCCCGAATCATCGACACTCTCGAGGCCGGGGACCGCTACGATCTCATCGTCGTCGCCATGCAGTGGACTCAATTGCCCGCCGTCATCCCGAGCATCGCGAAGAACACATCCCCTGCGGTCCTTCTCATCGGCAACAACCCAGACCCCTCGACCACCATCGAGGGCCTGCGAGCACACGATGATGGCAAGACCGTCCTCTTCGGGTTCCAAATGAGCGCGGGACACCGCGATGAGCACAGGGTCGTGTCCTTCCACATGGGAGTGCCGATCACCATCGGCGCCGCTCAGGGGGAGGCCAGCGCGCCAGAGCGCAGCCTCGTTGAGCGCGCATTCGTCGGATCACGGTGCCGTCTCACCTGGGAGAAGAACATGGCCGAGTGGCTCGCCGCCCACCTCGCCCTCGTCCTCCCAACTGTTTACCTGTGCCGCTCCACCGGATTCAATCTGAAAAGAGCGAGCTGGGGCGATGCGGGGCGCATACTCGACGCGGTGAAGGAAGCCAGAGCCCTTCTGCGCGACCTCGGCATGAGTGTGAACGACAAGGAAGATGCGGGCTTCGAAGCGGGAGCGGGGCGGGCCCTGGCGCAGGCGATGGTGTGGCTCATGGCGAAGACCCCGGCAGGGCGCCTCGCAGCATCCGACCACTGTCGCAACGCACCCGATGAGATGGACGCCCTCGATCAGGCCTTCGAAGACATGCGCGCAGGCTCCGCTCTTACGATGCCGACATGGGATGCGCTGCGCCGCGCCTCTCGCATCACCCCTTGAAGAGAGTTCCCACATGTCCGTTCCGACTATGGAGGCTTGATTGCAAGCAATCCGTGTCTTTCCATCATCTGATGACTGTGAGCTGCTCGCGCTGATCTTCAGCACAATGGGCTGCGAGGAGCCTCAGGGGCTTGGCTCGCCTCTCATCATTGGTGGCCTTGACGTAGCGCCCTGAGCTGGACGAGGCGCTCCCTGAGACGGTTCTCGTGCCCCTCCTTCGTAGGGGTGTAGTACTCCGTACCGACCAGGGAATCGGGAAGGCACTGCATATCGACGGCGACCTTGTCCTCCTCGTTATGGGCCAATCGGTAGCCCTCGCCATAGCCGAGATCCTTCATCAGACGGGTGGGCGCATTGCGGATGACCAAGGGCACCGGCTCCGCCATCGAGTGCAGGGCATCCTTCTTCGCATGCTCGTAGGCGATGTACGAACTGTTCGACTTCGGGGCCATTGACAGGTAAATGACGGCCTCGGCCAGGTGGACCGTGCACTCCGGCATCCCGATGAAATGACAGGCTTGGAAGGCGTTAATCGCCACAGCGAGGGCGTTCGTGTCCGCCAGCCCAATGTCCTCCGCGGCGAAGCGCGTGATGCGCCGCGCAAGGTACACAGGGTCTTCCCCGGACTCGAGCATGCGCGCCAGCCAATAGACCGCGGCATCGGGATCCGAGTTCCTCATCGACTTATGCAGGGCGGAGATGATGTTGTAGTGCTCCTCGCCCGCCTTGTCGTACAGCAATGACCTCTGCGAGGTGCACTGGGCGACGGTCTCCTCCGTGACGGTGATGACCCCATCGTCCTCATCCCCGTTGAGGACCACCATTTCCAGTATCGACAGGGCCGAGCGGGCGTCCCCGTTCGAGAAGACGGCGATCGCGCGCAGCAGATCGTCTTCGATCCTGACGTCCTGATCACCGAAGCCGCGCGGCTCCTCCAGTGCTCGGCTCAGCAGGCCCATGATCTCATCCTCGAGCAGGCCTTTGAGGACGAACACCTTGCAGCGGGACAACAAAGCGCCGTTGACCTCGAAAGACGGGTTCTCCGTTGTCGCGCCGATCAATGTGATCGCGCCCTTTTCGACGAAGGGGAGAAAGGCGTCTTGCTGGGCCTTGTTGAAACGGTGCATCTCGTCGATGAAAACGATCGTGCGAGCCCCAATGCCGCTGGCCGCGTCCGCGCGCTTCATGATGTCGCGGATCTCCTTAATACCGCTGGTCACTGCGGAGAAATCGATGAAGGAGGCGCGCGTCTGATGGGCGATCACCCGTGCCAGCGTCGTCTTGCCGACTCCGGGAGGTCCCCAGAAGATCATCGAGGGCACCTGGTCGGACTCGATCATGCGGCGCAAGATCTTGCCCTCACTGATGAGGTGCTCTTGGCCCACGACTTCATCCAGAGTCTCAGGGCGCATGCGGGCGGCCAGGGGGCGCGTTGCATCGGCGGCTTTGTCGAAGAGGGACTCCTGGTGGCTCATCGCTGGCTTCTTCCGCTTGTGACAACAGGTCCTCGACCAGTATAGAACAGGTGTTCGATTGTTGGGTGTGTCGTGACAGGTCGTCTCAGCGTTGCGTGTGTAGGGTGCTTCCCCTCAAGTACAACGCGGGGATGCGAATCTTCCCGAAATCGTCGCGCGTCTGACGCAAGGAGAGGATGCCGTGATGTCGTGCCCTGAGGGGGAGGAGATGCTCCCTGACGGGCTTTTCCTACTCCTCGTTGATGCTTGAGAAGGTCTAGATGCCGAGAAGCCTCGAGTAGATCGAGTAGTCCTCTTCGGAAAAGACATTGAAGACCACCGTCATGTTCTTCTCGTGCGAGTCGAGCCACTCGCGGGTCGCACGAAGGGCGATCCTCGCGGCTTCCTCCTTCGGGAAGGCGAACACTCCCGTGGAGATTGCGCAAAAGGCGATGGAATGAAGGCTGTTCTTCGCCGCGAGGTCGAGGCAGCTCCTATAGCACGAGGCGAGCTGGGCGCGGTGCTCATCGTTCGGCCTCCCATTCGCGATGGGCCCCACCGTGTGAATGACATGCGTCGAAGGCAAGTTGTAGGCCCCGGTGATCTTCGCCGATCCTGTGGGCTCCGCGTGTCCCTGCTCATCCATGAGCCGGGCGCATTCGGCCCGCAGCTGCACGCCCGCGAAAGTGTGAATCGCATTGTCGATGCAGTGATGCCCGGGACTCCAACACCCCAGGAGCCCACTATTCGCGGCGTTGACAATCGCATCAACGGCCATGGTGGTGATATCGCCCCGCCACAGGCGCATACGAGGATCCTTAAGGCTCAAACTCGCCTCTTCAAGGGTGGCAATGCCCGCTTCGGCGATGAGGCCGGAGAGCAACTCGTCTTGCGCCTCGTGCCAGGACTTTCCGATCGGGGCGGGCGGGCGCGTGTTCACCAGGGCCCGGAACAGCCTCCACAGCGCAGCGGTGTCCGGGCTGTTCGGCGCTTCCATGTCCCGCTCCGCTAAGAGTTCCTCCGTCAAGGATGTGAGCAGCTCGCGCTTGCGAGACTCTTCCATATCAGTCCTCCTCGTCCCCTCGTGTCTTGGCTCCTTGCGTCCTTGTCCATTCCGCTCCGAGCCGTCTGGTCTCGCTCGGGCCCGCTCGCGCTCGCCGAGAGCGGAGCCTCGGGCCCTTTGAGGCCGACGCCCCTTCAGTATCCAAAAAATCCTCAGTATCCGGGAGAAGTGGAGCTTCGCGGATTAGCATCGACTCCATCATCGGCGTCGACGAGGCCTGCCTCGAGGGGAGAATAATCCGATATGGCGAGCAGCAAGGAGTACTTGGAGCACGTCCTCGATCTGCTCTCCAAGGTTGCGGGGGTTACTCATCGCACAATGATGGGCGAATACCTGCTGTACTCCGAGGGCGTCCTCTTCGGCGGCGTCTATGACGACAGATTCCTCCTCAAGGACGTGCCCGCGGCCCGTGAAGTCTTCCCTCTGGAGCAAGAGCCCTATGAGGGTGCGCGCCCAATGCTGCTGGTCGACAGCGAGGATCTGGTGCAGATCAGCGACACAATTGCGGCGATGATCCCACAACTGGCCGCATCAGGGACGAGGAAGCGTCGCAAGTAGCTGTGGAGAAACCTCGGCAAGAGAGTCGAGAACTCTCATAGTCATTGCCCGGTGGGCCTCATCGGGCTGCTTGAGGTCGGGCACACAGACGACGGGGATGCTGGCGGCGTGGGCGGCCTCGATGCCCATCTCCGAATCTTCGAGGACGAGGCAGTGCGCGGGCGCTGTGCCAAGGGCTGCGGCAGCACTGAGGAAGACCTGCGGGTCGGGTTTGCCGCGCGTAATGTCCTCAGCGCAGATCAGGGCGTCGAAACGATCGAGAATGCCATGCGCTTCGAGGATCGAGCTGGCGCGCTCGCGGGTCGAAGATGTTCCCAGGGCGATGGAGCGTCCGCTCTCGCGCAGATCTTCGAGGAGCTGACGCGCTCCTGGCTTGAGGGGGATGCCTGTGCGGCGCGCCTCGACCTCTTCGGATTCGACATGAGCGCAGGCCTCCTCAAGGGTGGCGGGCAGGCCGAAACGGGAGATGAAGTCCGCCATGATCGGGCGAATCGGGCGACCGGAGAATCCAGAGAGATAGTCGGTGAGGGTGAACTCGTGGCCGATTGTGGCCAGCATGTCGCGGTAGATCCGATAGAACACCATCTCAGAGTCGATGAGCAGACCATCGAGGTCGAATATCACTGACTGGATCATGGGGTGCTCCTTTGCGCCTGTCCTCTGGCTTCGAGCCTAGCGAAGCGGCTCCTCGAAGGGGGAGGAGAATGAAGAGCGAGGCGATTGTCCCTTTGAATGCGAAGTGATGACTTCATGCGAAGTGATGACTTCACAGGAGGGGACAGTGGCTCAGAGCCATTTGCGGCGCTTGAAGAAAAAGATCAGGCCCAGCGTCACTGTGAGCGACACGAGGAACACCAGCGGGTAGCCCCAGCGCCACGCCAACTCGGGCATGTGCGTGAAGTTCATTCCGTACCAGCCGACGATGAGGGTGAGTGGAGCGAAGATCACGGTCACGACAGTCAGGACCGTCATGATGTGGTTCTGCTGGATGTCGAGTCGCATCTTGGAAAGATCCCTCATCTGCAGCGCCTGGTCGCGAAGAGAGGAGGCTTGATCGCGCAGCTTGTCGAGGCGGCCGTAGACCGTGCGGAAGTAACGCAGATTCTCCTCGGCGAAGAAGCCATTCTCGTTCTCCTCGAGGAGGCGGACGAGGTCCATGAGGTGGTCGTAGTGGTCGTCGAGGTCACGAAGCTCGGAACGCATCTCGTTGATCCTATGAGCGGCGCTGCCGGGACTGCCCGCCATGATCGCGTGCTCCATGCCGTCGAGCTCGTCCTCGTAGTCGCGAAGCAGCTGCGGATCGTTCTTGATGATCTGCACGAAGAAGTCCGCGAGGAAGCGCTCGAGACCTGGTCTGCGCCACCTCCGGTTCTCGGCGATCTGTTCTACCAGGGTTAAGGCATTGTCCTGGGCGTCGACGAATACGACGCCCTTTTCGTCCAAAGCGAAGGTGAAGCGCGCTTCGGGGAGATCTGGGTTCGCGCGGTCCGGGATGAAGATCGTTCCTGTGACGGCGTCGTAGTTCGTCTCCGCTTGAGTGTCGAGGGATGTTGAGAGGTCCGGGTCGAACTCGATGCCCATGTCGTAGGCATCGCGTCCCTCGGCCCATTCCTCGGGCGTAAGGATGGCGACGAAAGGGGTGTTCGCAGAGCGGATCTCCGCCTCTTCGCAGGCCCTCAGGCGCTCGTCGATGAGGTAGTGCATGGTCCCTCCTAGTCGTCCCTGCGCACTCGAGTTTGCCACGTCCTCGCAGGCTCTTTGAAACTCCGATGCGGAAGTGGGGGAGAAGAGCATAGTGGCGGCCACTCACTGAACGTTGTTCAACTAAGGCGTCGTCAGTGCCCCACCGTGTCTGTCGGGATCGCAGCGCTCATCGCCACGGCGCTCCTCGCGGTCCGCGCCCCCTGGTCTTAGTGAATCGCGCTTTCAGATCTGCGGCGAACCCATGAACTCCGCAAGAGCCCGATCGAAGTCCGTGGGATCCTTCATCTCCCACGTGCCGTTCTTCCGTACATATTCGACGGTGAAATCATCGGACTTCATCGGGAAACTCGAACTTGCCAGGTACTCGTTGACCGTGTCAGAGAAGAGCTTGATGAGCGTCGCCTCATCGGGGGCCATAGGGTCAATGCCGGACTCGGCGACCTTCTGAGTGAATGCTTCCTCAAGACCCCTTGAGGCCTCCTCATTGAAATCCGGAATCGAGACGCGAATCGTCACGAGGGCGGTATCGCCTTGGACTTGAGCATCCGAAACCTCACAGCTCATCTTGTCTACGAAAGTCTTCGCGAGAAGCTGAAGATCCAAGCCGAGATTCTCCAGCTGAGCGAGCTCGGTATCTGCCCGAAGAAGAGTCGCGACCTGCTCAGACGAGGGAGAGATCCCGAAGTCTTTGAGTTCTTTCACAAGCTGTTGATTCGCACCTGAGCCCGAGGGGGCGCTCGTTTTCGCCGCTGCGGACTGGCTTGACATCGCCGAAGAGGAAGGAGAGTCTGCGACCTTCGAATCTGAGGCCGATGAACAGCCCACCAAAGCGCCCACGGTGAACGCGAGAACAGCAAGAACCGGCACAGACGAGTGGGACATGGCACTTCCTCGCTTCCTCCACACGGCGTCGCCCACGATTCTCGTGCGCTAGGAAACGATGCGGAAGAGTTCACTTAACGCTACACGACTCCTCCCACAGGGAATTGAAGTATCGCAGTAAAGCTTGTGGCACTCATCCAAAGGCCGCTCAGAGCATTGACATAGAGAGATCGCAATCAGGTCTCAATCCTCCGAGTCCGACCCGGGCTGAGTGCTTTCTCAGTATTCTCGAAAGACGATGCTCCCAATGGTGGGTCCTTGTCGTGGTGAATCACCGCATGAATGGAGTCCTCCATGCCGATGAATCTCGCAAGATTCCTCGTGACCACCCGTCACATGATTCTTGCCGTGATGATCACGCTGACGATCGGTGCCGCATTCCTCATCCCGAAAGTCGGTGTCATCACGAATATGGCGGAGTTCTTCCCCGCCGATTCTTCGATGCGCGCCGGGATTGCCCTCATGGAAGAAGAATTCCCCGAAGATTCCGAGATTTCAACGACGCGCGTCATGACCCGTGGGCTTTCCGAGGAAGAAGAACTCGCGACCGCTGAGGCCCTCGCCCGCATTCCCGGTGTCGCCAAGGTCCAGCACAAGGCGGGGGACCCGCGTTTCCACAAGGGGGAGGCGAGCCTTTTCATTGTGGAATCGCCCCACCCCTACGGCTCTGCCCAGGATACGGCGATTCACCATGCGATTGAGGAGCAGCTTGCCGGAAACGAACATGTGCTCCGCTCGGACACTCCTTCACAAGCCGACGAGCTCCCCCTGTGGATCATCATTATTGCTGTTGGTCTTGTGGCGCTGATCCTTTTCATCATGTGCCCCTCCTGGCTCGAACCGCTCCTCTTCCTCACGACGATCGGCATGGCCGTTGTCCTCAATCTCGGGACGAATATCATTCGCGGGTCGATCGCGGACATCACCTTCACCATTGGCGCGATCTTGCAGCTCGTCTTGTCGATGGACTACTCGATCATCCTCATGAACCGTTACCGTCACGAGCGCGAAAGCGCCCGCAGCACGACAGAAGCGATGAGCCGGGCCCTGCGGGGAGCCTCTTCTTCGATCCTGTCTTCGTCAATGACGACGGTCGTCGGCCTGCTCATGCTCTGCTTCATGAGCCTTGGAATCGGAATGGACCTGGGAATCGCCCTCGCGAAGGGCGTGTTCTTGTCCATGCTCTCGGTCTTCTTGATTCTGCCGAGCCTCATCCTCATGTTCGACCGGTGGCTCCTCGCAAGCCAAAAGCCCTACTGGGAGCCGAGGCTGCGCGGCCTGGCCCACGTTCAATTCCGTTTCCGCTGGCCGATCCTCCTCGTGTTCATCGCACTATTCGCAGGATCAGCTTTCAGCGCAGCTGGCACGCCCGTCGCTTACACGCTGAGCACAGACGATCCGATCGCCGAGGTCTTCGATAAGGACAACCCCATTGTCCTCGTCTACGCCAACGAGGACGAGGACGCGGCTCGTGCCCTCGCTCAGCGTCTTGAAGGTGATCCCCGTGTGAGCTCCGTGAGCTCGCACTCATCCACGATCGGCAAACAACGATCACTTCAGGACATGAAGAGCGCGCTCAATCAGATGAGTGAAGAATCGGGGACGCAGGGCTTTATCCTTGATGATCGCACCCTCAGACTCGTCTACTTCCTCGCTCACGAGGGGAAGGCGAGTGAGACGATGACGCTCGCCGAGTTCGTGAGTTTTGTGCGCAGCGACCCGGATGCGTCCTCTCATATGGACCAGTCGATGCGTAATCGTCTCGACGCTTTGACGCCTTTCCTTGATCGAGAGGCTCTTCTTACACCCCAGGGGGCTGCGGGTCTCGCATCTGTGTTGAAGATGAGTGAGGAGGACGCGCGCGCCATCCTCCTCGCCCACGCGATCTCCGATCCTTCGATTAGCGCGGACCCGATGAGTCTTGCCCAGTTCATTGACTTCGTCGCCGAGGATCTGGCTCAAGACCCCCAATACTCGTCCCTGGTGACAGGCGCCCAGATCGCGAGGCTCAGGAGCGTTGAGCGCTTCACTGATGCGGAGGCGATGACAAGGCCGATCGGGTACTCGCAGATGGCGAGGCTTTTGGGGATGGATGAAGAACTCCTCGCCCAGGTGTACGCCACGCGAGTAGCCTCTGGCGGGGCTTACGACTCGGCGAAGTGGACTTTTCCTCAACACCTCGACGCTCTTGGTGCTGTGGCGGCTCTTCCCCAAGCGGCAGCCGGGCTCGCTCAGGACCAGGGCGCAGGTCTGGACAAGCTCGCACAGATCGCGGATGCGGCGGCGATGATGACACCAATGGATGCCACCTCCCTGGCGAGAATTACCGGTCAAAGCGTTGAAGAAGTTGGCATGATCCTCCAATTGAAAGCGGCAATGAGCCAGGGGGGAACACCTCCCGGGGGAGCACAATCGGGGTCAGCGCAATCGGGCGCCCAATCCGGCGCGCAATCGGGGACGCCTGTGCCTCAAGGCCCTCAAAGCTCAGGCCCCCAAAGCGGGGCAGACACGCCACCCGACACGAGTGCTCTTACGGCCTCACCCAAGGACTACCTCGACTTCCTCCTCGCCGCATCGAACGACCCCACATCGCCCCTGGCCACAATGATCGGAGCTGAGGAGAAGAAAGGACTCACCGCACTGCACGGCCTCATCAGCCTGTCCATTTCAGGGCAGGCCACCAGCGCCGCAGACTTCGCCTCACTCACCGGCATTGACCACCGCACCATCGCCTTCGCGCACGCCCTCGCGGATATCCCCACCCTCGGCGGGCAATGGGCCTTCAGCCCACAAGAAATCGTCAACGCCCTCGCCATGGAGCCGGGAGCCGAAGACCACGCGGCAGAGCTCAAGAAGCTCGCCACGATCATCAACGACTCGATCGCCGGAAGGGCCTACACTCCAGCACGCCTGGCCACCCTGACTGGGATGAGCGACCGGGATGCTCGCAGTATCGCGCTCCTGAGAAGCTCCCTCTACTCGGATTCTTCCGCCTGGAACATGAGCGCACGCGACGCCGTCACCTTCCTCGTCGACACGATGCTCCCCAGTGTGTACAGCTCCCAGCGATTCACATCCGAAGAGCGCGAACAACTCCGCTTCCTTCGCACACTCATCGATTCCGTCGTCGAAAACAAGGCGTACACGCCCGAAGAACTCGCGGCATTCCTCACTAGAGCCCCCGCAAACGCTGCGGGCTCGGGCGCGCCGGAAAGAATCGACCCCGATCAGATCAGCCTCGCATACCTCATGCACGCGGCCTCGGCATGGAGCCCTCAGGGGCGAAGCCTCTCGATCGCCCAATTCGTGTCCACAATGTCAAAGAAGATCCTCAATGACCCTCGCTTCGATAGCCTCCTCACCCAAGAGAACCGGGCGGCCATTACCGAAGCCGAAGAGAAGATCGCACAGGCAACAGTCCAACTCATTGGCCCCACCCACTCGCGCATGATCATCACAACGAGTCTGCCTGAAGAATCCGAACACACGGAGGCCTTCATCTCCGCCCTCCTCGCCACATGCCAAGCGGAGTTCACGCAAGGATGCCACCTCATCGGCAACTCCGTGCTCATCCACGAAATGAGGAAGACCTTCCCCTCTGAAATGTCCCTCATCTCCTGGCTCACCGCCGCCGCGATCTTCACTGTCATCGCACTGACCTTCCTGAGCCCGTCCCTGCCCGCACTCCTCGTCCTCCTCGTCCAAGCGGGAGTGTTCATCACGATCACCACGATCGGGGTGCAGGGGTACTCGAACTACTACCTCGCACAACTCATGGTCCAATGCATCCTCATGGGTGCAACCATCGACTACGGCATCCTGGTGAGCAGCCAGTATCGTGAGGCGCGCCGAAGCCTGGGGATTCGTGAAGCCTTGGAGCGGGCTCTCGCCCGTTCAATCCACACGATCATGACCTCCGCTTCGATCATGATCCTCGTCACCGGGATCCTCAGTTTCCTCTTCGACAATCCGACGGTCGCTCAGATCTGCCGCACGATCTCCATTGGCGCGCTCGCGGCGACGATCCTCATCCTCTTCATGCTCCCGGGCCTCCTGGCCGCCCTGGATCCTCTGATCGGGGGTCGCACACGCCTTCGTGAACCCACGAGGAGCTGAGGGGTGCTCACCCCTTACCCTGAATGAGTGAATCTCCTCCTCGTCGCAGTCGCCGGTATGCTCGCGATCGCTGTTACGGCTCAACTCGGGCCGAGGATCGGCGTCGCCTCACCCCTGATCCTCCTCGCCCTGTCGATCACCATCAGTTTCCTCCCCTGGGTGGACGCCATCGAGCTCGCACCCGCGATCGTCCTCGAAGTGATCCTCCCACCACTCCTCTTCGGTGCGGCAGCGAGCATGCCGGTGATGGATTTCCGCAGGGATCTGACCGCAGTGTCGGGCCTGGCGATCGGTCTCGTCGCCTTGAGCGCACTGGTCCTCGGATTCACCATTCATACTCTCATCCCGGCGATCACCCTTCCCTGGGCGGTCGAGCTCGGCGCGGTCCTCTCGCCGACGGACGCGGTTGCGATCTCGATTGCCCGAGGGGGCGGCGTCTCCCACAGGATCATCACCGTCCTCGAAGGCGAAGGCCTCTTCAACGATGCGACCGCCCTCGTTCTCCTCTCAGCGGCGACCTCCTCGGCCCTGCGCACGAAGGAACACGCGCTCGCGCCCCTCAACCTCGGCATCAACTTCCTCATCGCCCTTGTCATCGCGATCCTCGTCGGCCTCCTCGTCGGAGAACTGGGGGTGCGGGTCCGCGCGAAAATCACCGAACCAGCCGCAGACACCGTCTTCTCATTCACCATGCCCTTCCTCGCTTCGATTCCCGCCGAACACCTGGGAGGATCGGGACTGGTCGCAGCCGTCGTCGCCGGACTCATCGTCTCCTATCGTCGAGTCGGACTGATTCCCGCCCAGAACAGGAGATTCGCCCAGCAGAACTGGCGGACCCTCGAATTCGTCCTCGAAGGACTCGTGTTCCTCACCATGGGCCTGCAAGCTTTCGGGATCGTCACGGACGTGTACGGCGGAAACATGGGCCTGGGGCGCGCCGCCCTCGTCGCCATAATCGCTGGACTCCTCACGGTCCTCGTCAGGGCCCTCTTCGTTGCCACCTTCCTCGCTTTCCTCGCCTACAGTCGCAAGCACTACAGGTGGCGCCTTGAACGCATTGACGAGCACATCCGCTACCACGAGGAACGCATCGCCCACGCCTGCGATAGAGCCGATGAACTCATGGAGGCGAGTGATCTCACGCAGGAACAATTAGACGCGGCCATCGCGAAATGGCATTCGCGAGTCGAAGTCGGCAAGAGGCGCCTGGCCCGTAAGGGCAATGACCTCAAGTATTGGCTGCGTGAGCCCCTCGGACCCCGAGAAGGATCCGTGATCGTGTGGGCGGGAATGCGTGGCGCCGTCACCCTCGCCGCAGCTCAAACCCTGCCACTCACCGCTCCGGCCCGTTCCTTCATGCTCCTCGTCGCACTCCTCGTCGCCGCCGGTTCCCTCGTCATCCAGGGCCTGAGCCTTCCCCTGCTCATCCGCCTCGTCAAACCCCAACTCGCTGAAGAATCCCACGACGAGGAAGAACGAGAACGCCTCTTCGCGCTCCTGCGTTCACGAGTGAAGGACTCCGCCCTCTCCCATTCGATCGCGGAGAATCGGCCCGTCTCGGGCGCGTCGGCCCCGCTTACAGGCGTGCCCCTGTCGGGGCGCGCCTGGCCGGCCTTCACTGAAGAGCGCACCCGCGCCCTCGCCCTCGAGTCGATCCATCAGCAGCGCGAGGCGCTGATCGAAGCGCGCGACGACGGGGTCTTCTCCTCAGCGGTGCTTGAACGCTGCTTGGAACGCATCGACTATGAGGAGATCCTGCTGGCGCAGCGGCATTGAAGGCTGAGCCGAGCCGAGGCTTCACTCTGGAGGCAATACCCGGGCACAAGTGATGCCCCGCCGAAGAGGGGGAGCGAGGAACCCGAGGCCGGAAGAGCGCAGGATCACGCAGGATTTCGCCTGCGGCTCAAGCCCGCCGCCCCACTCAGCTGCTCTGCGCGCGCTGCCGTAGTGTGGGAACATGCTTGAACTGCGCGGGATCACGAAGGCCTACCGGACGGCGTCCCTGACCCAAAGGGCCCTCGACTCCGTGTCACTCGCATTCCGTGACAATGAGTTCGTCGCGATCCTCGGCCAATCAGGCTCCGGTAAGACGACGATGCTCAACATCATCGGCGGCCTCGACCATTTCGACTCGGGCGACCTGCTCATCGACTCGATCTCAACGAAGAACTATCGCGACCGCGACTGGGACGCCTACAGGAACAACCGCATCGGCTTCGTCTTCCAGGCCTACAACCTGATCCCGCACCAATCCGTCCTCGAGAACGTCGAACTCGCCCTGACCCTGTCGGGAGTGTCCCGCAAAGAGCGCCGCGCCCGCGCCCTCGAAGCTCTTGAAGGCGTGGGCCTAGCCGATCACGTCCGCAAGAAGCCCTCACAGCTCTCGGGCGGGCAAATGCAAAGGGTCGCGATCGCCCGCGCCCTCGTCAACGACCCAGAGATTGTCCTCGCAGACGAGCCGACCGGCGCCCTCGACTCCCAGACATCCACGCAAGTCATGGACCTCTTGCACGAGGTCGCCTCCGACCGCCTCGTCATTATGGTTACCCATAATCCCGAGCTCGCTGAGCAGTACGCGACGAGGATCGTCGAACTCTCCGACGGGCGTGTCATCTCCGACACCCGCCCCTACGAGCCCGCAGGCGAGGAAATCCGCGAAGCGAAAGCCGCTCGGCGCACCTCCATGTCACCCCTGACGGCGCTCGGCCTTTCGGCGAAGAACCTCGCGACGAAAAAGTGGCGAACCCTCATGACCTCCTTCGCGGGCTCAATCGGGATCATCGGCATCGCTTCGATCCTCGCCCTCGCGAACGGCGTCAACGACTACATTGCGCGTACCGAGGAGAACGCCCTCACCTCCTATCCGCTGTCCATCCAGAAGACCGGCATGGACATGAGTGCGATGCTCGGTGCGAGCGCTGAAGGCGCCCACAGCCAATCGGGCGTCGAAGGAAAGGTAAAAACCATTCCCGCTTTCGCTTCGACGCGCGAATCAACAACGAGGAACGACCTCAAGAGCCTGAAAAGCTACTTCGATCAAGACGGCGGCAGAATCTCCGAGCATGTCGCCGCAATCGAATACCATTACGGCGCGAAACCCCGGATCTACCAGCGCGACACCTCCAATGGGATCGTCCAACTCAACCCCGAACAGTCCATGTCAACTCTGTCGAGCGCCTACGGTTCGGGCGCCTTCTCGAGCTTCGTTCAAACCGAGGCTTTCAACCAGCTCCCCGCCAACAGGGGACTGTATGAAGACTCCTACGAGGTCCTCGCCGGACACTGGCCGAGTAACGACCACGAACTCGTCCTCGTCCTCGACGACAAAGGCATGATGTCCGACTTCTTCGAATACACCCTCGGCCTCAAGCCCCACTCCGAACTCGACGAAGCGATGAAGAACTACTACTCCGGCAACGGCCTGGGCTCAAGCCCACAGACCGCCCCCGCTTCCGCCGAAACCAGCGCAGCGGCATCTGAGGCCACGATCTACGACTACGAGCAGATCCTGGGAAGGAGCTTCTCACTGGTCCCCAGTGCCTCCCTGTACCGCTACGACGAAACCTACGGAGTGTGGACCGAGCAGTCCGAAGACACAGCCTTCATGAAGGAGCTCATTTCAAAGGCCCCGACTCTTGAAATCGCGGGGATCGTCAAGCCCCGCGACGACAATACGACGATCATCCGTCAAGGGATCGCCTACACCGCGGGCCTGACTCGGGAAACAATGGCCGAGGCCGCATCCTCGCAGATCGTCAAGGACCAGCTCGCAAATCCGAACATCGACGTCTTCACCGGCAAGAGCTTCGAGGAGCTTTCGAAAGGACAGGGCGCCGAGGGTTTCGACATGTCCTCCCTGTTCAGCATTGACGCAGAGGCGATCCAAGCCGCCTTTAGGATCGACCCGAATGCGCTGCAAATGGACCTGTCGGGACTGGACTTTTCCTCGATCAACATGTCTACCTTCGACCTGTCCACCCTTGACATGTCCTCCCTCGAATTCACGTCCTCGGACCTGGATGCTGAGGCCCTCGCCAATTCGATCGACCCCTCCGCTCTCTCACTCGACAAGCTGAACCTCGGCGAACTCATTGCGAAACACCCCAAGCTCGCCGAGATCGACTGGCCCACGATTCTCGCCAAAGGCCTCGAGGGCGGGGTCGTCAAACCCGATGCGGGACGCAAGATCGCCGAAAAACTCGGACCGATCGCACAGGGGTTCCTCGACTACTACCAGGAGCATGCCGACAGCGACTTAGATGGGATCCCCGATGTGGACCCGGCGACCCTCGCCGCCCAATACATGCAGACCCCCGAAGTGAAGGCCGCGCTCGAAGAGGCGCTCAACTCCGGGCAGATCATCGACCTTCAGACGCTCAGCTCGCAGCTCGCCGCCGCCCTGGGTGAAGACCCCGCGCTGGGGGAGATCACGAAAGACCTCTCCGCACAGGTGGGCACGGCCATCGTGCAGACGATCGCCGGACAACTCAGCGAGGCTTTGAGTCAGCAACTCGCCGCAGTCTTCTCCACATACGTGCACAGCGCAATGACCAGCGCCATGACACAGATGATGACCGCCATCTCCACTGCGATTTCCACCCAGATGGAGCAGGCCATGGGTGGTTTCGCTGAGTCCATGATGAACGCCTTCTCCTTCGATGAGTCCGCATTGGCCAAGGCCTTCGCCCCTTCGACCTCTCCTGAGGACCTGCAGAAGATCCTCCAGACGATGATGTCGAAAGTCCCCACGAGCTACGAGTCGAATCTTGCGAAACTCGGCTGGGCGGAAGAATCCACCCCTGAACAGATCAACATTTATCCCACGACCTTCGAGGACAAGGACGCTGTCAAAGCGATCCTTGACGCTTACAACGAGGCTGCGCGCAACGCTGGGGATGAGGCGAAGGCCATCACCTACACGGACCTCGTGGGCCTGCTCATGAGTTCGGTGACGAGGATCATTAACATCATCAAGTGGATGCTCATCGCTTTCGTGTCGATCTCGCTGATCGTCTCCTCCATCATGATTGCGATCATCACGTTCATCTCCGTCCTCGAACGCAAGAAGGAAATCGGGGTCTTGCGTTCCATCGGCGCCTCCAGGAAGGACGTGTCGCATGTGTTCAACGCGGAGACTGTCATCGAGGGCCTACTCGCCGGGGTCATCGGGATTGCCACGACCCTGCTCATCGCCGCTTTCGCGAATGCGATCGTGTCCACCAGCCTCGGAGTGGACAATATTGCGCAGCTGCCGGTGAGCGCGGCCCTCACTCTCATTGCGATCTCCATACTCCTCACCCTCATCGCAGGACTACTTCCCGCGAGAAAAGCTGCGAAGTCAGACCCTGTTGAGGCGCTGCGCAGCGAGTAGGCTCAGATGGGGAGCGTCATCGCGCCGCCCCTTCGACGCTAAGGAGGACACATGCCCACGCCAGCTAGCCTCAGCACTGACAAGACCGTCGGGGTCCTTCTCGCCCCGGGGTGTGAAGAGGTTGAAGCGCTCGCGGTCGTGGACGCCCTGTTCCGCGCCGGGATCCGCGCCGACCTCATCGCGGTCTTCGAGGACCTGAGGGTCGTCTCCTCCCACGGCGTGTCCATCACCTGCGATCTTCTCCTCGCTCAGGCGGATCTTGCTTCCTATGAGCTCCTCTTCTTGCCCGGCGGGATGCCCGGCACTATGAATCTCGCAGCGAACGAGCAGGTCTGCCGTGAGATCGACCGGCGCGCGAAGGCCGGACTCGACCTCGCTGCGATCTGCGCCGCGCCTTCCATCCTCGCCTCTCGCGGTCACCTCAAGGGCCGACGTGCCACCGCGAATCCCGGTTTCATGGAGGCAATCGCCGAGGGCGGGGCACACGCCCTCGAGGAGCGGGTCGTCATTGACGGCCCCTTCCTCACGAGTCGCGGTGCGGGAACCGCCTTCGAATTGGGCTTCGCCATTGTCGAACGATTCTTGGGTGAGAAGGCTGCCGGGGCCGTGCGCGAAGCCCTCGTCTACTGAAGCGCGTGTGCGGGTCGGACGACTCTGCACTGATCCGCGCGTGAAAGGACCTTCATGAACGGCATGCTCTTGCAGGGCTTCTCCTGGCATGTGCCCGCCGACTCGGGCCACTGGGAGAGGATCGCCGCTGACGCCAAGCGCCTCGCCTCCCTTGGCGTGACGGCCGTGTGGCTGCCGCCCGCCTACAAAGGACAAGGCGGCGTGAACGACGTCGGCTACGGCGTGTATGACCTGTACGACTTGGGAGAGTTCGACCAGCAGGGAAGCGTTGCCACGAAGTACGGCACGAAAGAGCAGTACCTCCAGGCGATTAGGGCCCTGCACGAGGCGGGAATCCATGTTCTCGTTGACACTGTCCTCAACCATAAGATGGGAGCCGACGCCACTGAGTGGGTCACAGCGACGCCGATCGATCCGGCAGATCGTAATCAGGCCATCGGGCCGGAGGAAAGGATCGAGGTGTGGACGCGCTTCGATTTTCCCGGCAGGGCCGACGCATACTCCGATTTCCACTGGGATTGGACGTGTTTTCACGGCACCGACTGGGATGAGGCAACCCAAAGGCAGGGACTCTGGCTCTTCGAAGGCAAGCAGTGGAATAGCCAGGTCGATTCCGAATACGGCAACTTCGACTATCTCATGGGTGTGGATGTGCATTTGACCGAACCCAAGGTCATGGATGAACTCGTCCACTGGGGCACCTGGTATCTCAACACGAGCGGCGCGGACGGCTTGAGGATGGACGCCCTGAAGCACATGGGCCGCGACTTCACGATGGCCTGGCTCGAAAAGATGAGGGAAGAGACGGGGCGTGAATTGTTCACAGTCGGCGAGTTCTGGACTCACGACCTTGCAGAGCTGCGCAAGTTCATTGGTGAGGACCGTACCCTCGCCCTTTTTGATGTGCCCCTCCATTTCGCGCTGCAGCGGGCCTCTTGGAGCCGGGGGGAATACGATCTTCGCGCGATCTTCGCCGATACTCTCGTTGACGCCGATCCGACGATGGCCGTCACCTTCGTGGAGAACCACGACACTCAAGAGGGCCAGTCCCTCCAATCACCCGTGGCCGAGTGGTTCAGGCCTGCGGCGTACGCACTGATCCTCCTACGAGAGGCCGGTTACCCCTGCGTGTTCCAAGCCGACCTTGACGGCGTCGGGGGAGAACACCCCATTGCGCCCGTGCCGGGCCTTGAAACGCTCATGCGCCTGCGCGCCTCGCACGCCCACGGCATCCAGCGCGACGCCTTCGACGATTCTGAGCTCATCGGGTGGAGCCGCGAAGGCTTGTCAAGTGAAGAAGGAGAAGAAGGCGCGCCCTCCACCGGTGTGGCCGTCCTCATCTCCCAGTCGGGGGCCGCGGTGAAAACACTCGAGGTCGGGGCATGTCACGCCGGGCAGGTGTGGGAGTGCGCCCTCGGCGGGCAGGAGAGCGTCATCATCAACGAGGACGGGATGGCAGCTTTCACGGTCGGAGACGAAGGCCTCGCCGTGTTCATCCCGAAAGCCTGAGGAGAAGGAGACATGGGCAAACGCAAGAAGCGCAGCTGGCCGGAGCTCCCCGAGCCCCTGGCTGGTCCGATCATTGACAATCACACGCACCTTCCCGTCCACGAGGGCGAGATCCCCAGGGCCGATGGGCTCAAGCTCTCCTTGGATGAGCAGCTGTCCCGCGCGAAGGCCACGAACATTGTCGGAGTCATTTCGAGTGCCTGTGAGATCCCGAGTTTCGATCCGACTATGCAGATCGCGCGCGCCTACGAGGGGGTGCGCGTCGCTGTGGCGATCCACCCGAATGAGGCCGCCCTTCATGCGGGCGTCACTGAGCCTTCACCTGACGGCCTCGTGCCGCGTCAAGCGGCCCATCATGTGCCTCTCGATGAGGCGATCGCGAAGGTGGAGCGCCTCCTGAAAGATCCTCTGGTCGTCGCAGTCGGGGAGAGCGGCCTCGACTACTTCCGCACCGCAGCCCAGGGGCGTGAAGCGCAGAAACGATCCTTCGCCGCTCACCTGGAACTCGGCGCCGAAGCGGATTTGCCTGTGCAGATCCACGATCGGGATGCGCATGCGGACACCCTGGAGGTTTTGGCTGATGTTGCCCGTGCCGATCAGCTGATCGTGTTCCACTGTTTTTCCGGCGATGCTCATTTGGCGAGGGCTCTGGCTGAAAAAGGCTGGTATGCGTCCTTCGCCGGTCCCGTTACCTATCCGGCGAATGAGGATCTTCGTGCGGCTCTTGTCACCATGCCCCGTGAGCTCGTCCTCGTTGAGACGGATGCACCGTATTTGACTCCCGCGCCGCACCGGGGCTCCCCGAACGCCTCCTATGTGATGGCTCACACTGTTCGATTCATTGCTGAGCTATGGGGCGTGCGCGAGGAGGAGGCGTGTGTGCAGCTCATGGAGAATACGAGGCGCGTCTACGGCACCTGGTGAGCTCTTCTCAGAGCTTTCCTCAGGCACAGTGGGCGTGGAGGACACTGTGACAACCCTCGCGTCCTAGCGTGAGACAGAGCACGAAAGGGCGCGAAACATGTTGCGGATTGGTTACGGTTGGGCATAAGTCCGCTACGGAGCAGCCTTCCTTGAGAATGAAGGCCCCTCCTCGGGCGGAAGCTACGAACTCTGGAGCCACGTGAATCTCACGCACCCTTCGCGCCGAACCATCATCTCCACAGCCTCCGTGCTCGCATTCGCAATGACTGCGACCGCAGGAGCCTCAGTTGCAGCCTCCCACCACGATGTCACCATCGAGGTCGACGGCGTCTCAGCGCCCGTATCCGGCTTCTTCACCACCGTTGATGATGTTCTCGCCTCCGCAGGAGTGAAGCTCGGAGCCCATGACCTGCTCGCCCCCAGCGGCCAGAGCCGCGTGAAAGACGGCGAAACCATCGTCGTGCGCACCGCCACCGAGTACGAGGTGAAGATCGACGGCAAGCCGACGACCGCCTGGTCGACTGCCGACTCCGTTGACGCGGTCCTCGACTCTCTTGCCGAGCCCGGCGAGGTCGTCCTCGCGGCTGCGGATCGTTCGAATGTGCGCACGCAGATGCCCTTCGCTTCTACGCGGGGCCCCGTTGAGATCTTCGTTGATGGTCAGACCCTGAAGGTTGATGCTGAAGCGAATGACACCGCTGACGCTCTTCTCGCGAAGGCCAATGTCAGCCTCGGCCAGCTCGACACCCTTGACTTCTATGCCCAAGGCGGGCAGACCTCTTTGAAGGTTCAGCGGATCGTGCGCGGGAGTGTCACCGAGACCTCCGATATTCCCTTCTCCTCTGAGGAGCAAGAAGACGACTCCATGTACGTGGGGGAGAAGAAGGTCACCCAAGAAGGGGTGAACGGCTCCGCTTCTTCCACCTACTACCGCGAGACGATCAACGGCGAAACCACGATCAACCTGCTCCTGTCCAAGACGCAGACTGCCCCGGTTAATGAGATCGTGTCGGTCGGCACGAAGGAGAAGCCTCAGGAAGCTCCAGCTCCTGCGGCCTCAGCAGCCCCGGCGGGTTCCTTCTCGCCCTCTTCGGCCCAGGGAATCGCACAGTCCATGGTTGCGGCTCGCGGCTGGTCCGATAGCGAGTTCAATTGCCTGGTGGCTCTGTGGAACCATGAATCCGGGTGGCGAACGAACGCCGGTAACCCCTCGGGCGCCTATGGAATTCCGCAGGCTCTTCCCGGTTCGAAGATGGCGTCGGCCGGTGCAGACTGGGCGACCAATCCGGCGACCCAGATCACCTGGGGGCTTGGGTACATTTCGGGACGTTACGGTACGCCCTGCTCCGCCTACGGCCACTGGCAAAGCAACAACTGGTACTGAGTGAGAGAAGGACAACACCACGTGAGCAGGAAAACGCGCGCACGCCACCGCGGAGCACGCAAATCTCAGGGGATCTCCTGGGCGCCGCAGAGGCGCACAGTCCTCGCGTGCACGGCATCAGCCTCCGCTTTCATGTTCGTTCTCTCCGGTGTTTCCATCGCCTCTTCGCGTGTTCAGACCACCCTTGAAGTCGATGGGGTCTCTCAGCCGGTCACGGTCTGGGGTGGAACCGTTCAATCAGTTCTTGAGAAGGCGGATATTGAAGTCGGCGAACACGACCTCGTCCAGCCCTCCCCATCTTCTCCGATTCCCGATGGGGGTGCTGTCGTTGTCCGGACGGCAAGGCCCTACACCGTATCGGTTGATGGTGAAGAACAACAGATTTGGTCGACCTCTTCCACAGCAGACGCAGTCTTGGCCGACTCGGCCACAATGGGGCGCAGCGTCAGCCTCGCTACCGAACGTTCCAGCGAGAACAAAGAGAATGTTCCCCTCGTCGCACGCGACCGCTCGGTGAGGGTCGTCGCTGATGGAGAGACGAAGACGATTGAGGCGCAACCCAAGGATGACGTGAAGAGCATCCTTGATAAAGCCGGTGTCGGTGTCGGCGCGAATGATCGAGTCTCCCTGGGCAATACTCGTGGCGGGGCTCTGACCCTTTCCGTCGCACGGGTCCGCCGCTCACTCGTCACCTCAGATGTTCCCCTGCCTTTCGAGGAGCATAAGGTCGAGTCCGCTGATCTTTTCGTCGGTGAATCCCTCATCACCCAAGAGGGAAGTGAAGGGCAGGCCCAACGGACCGAATGGGTTGAGACTCGCGACGGGAAAACCTCTTCGGCTGCGACGACAGCTGAGACCTTGAAGACCCAGCCGACGGTGGCGGTCCGTTCCATCGGAACGAAACCTGTGACACCGCAGGCCCTCGTCATGGCCGGTCTTGACCCGAAAGCGAACCTCGAAGAGGGCAAGGATTCCCTCGGACGCCCTTACGCGAAGTACACGGGCGCCCTCGGCACCCGCTCATCGGTGGCGGAGATCGAAGAGATCATCAACACCCTGCCCGATCAGGCGAGCAAGGTCGAGGCCGTTGCTGCAGCTCAGAGGTCAGGAGTGAGAGTCTCCTACATCGGGCAAGACCCCAAGGAGATCGCCCAGATTCAGGTCGCTGCGCGCGGCTGGGCCCCCTCGGAGTTCCAGTGCCTCGTGAACCTGTGGAACCGCGAGTCCCAGTGGAACCCCTACGCTGAGAACGCTTCTTCGGGCGCCTATGGCATTCCCCAGTCGCTCCCAGGCTCGAAGATGGCTTCTGCGGGTGCGGATTGGCGGACAAACCCCGAAACTCAGATCACCTGGGGCCTCGGGTACATTGCAGACCGCTACGGCGCCCCATGCTCCGCGTGGGCTCACTCGAACGCGGTCGGGTGGTACTGAACCCGCGCTCCCATTCGGCTAGAGTCAACGCGTGACCCGATCCCATACCCGCACTCGCGGACGCCGCCTCGACCCGAGCCTTCCCGAGGGGGCTCTCCCTTCTGATTCCGGTCTCCTCGGTCCTCTCGAAGTGAAAGCGATCGCGAAGGCCCTTGGAATCCGCCCGACAAAGGTCCTCGGCCAGAACTTCGTCCACGACGCTGGAACCGTTCGACGCATTGTGCGCGCCGGAGGAGTACAAGCCGGGGACGAGGTCGTCGAAGTCGGACCCGGCTTGGGCTCCTTGACCCTGGCGATCCTTGAAAGGGGCGCGAGGGTCCGCGCGGTTGAAATCGACCCCGTCCTCGCCCGTGCCCTGCCCGAAACGATCCGCAGTCGCATGCCTGAAGCCGCCGAGCGTTTCCACGTCGTCCTCAATGATGCGACAAAGGTGAAAGGCCTCGACGATTTCGGCGTGGACTGGCCGGCTCCGACGAAGCTCGTCGCGAACCTTCCCTACAATGTGGCGGTTCCCGTTCTCCTCGCGATGCTTGAGTCCTTCCCGAGCTTGAGTGATGTCCTCGTGATGGTCCAATCCGAGGTCGCTGACCGTCTCGCAGCCTCACCGGGTTCACGCGTCTACGGTGTGCCCTCAGTGAAGGCCGCCTGGTATGGGACCGCCGAACGTGCCGGAACGATCGGACGCTCTGTTTTCTGGCCCGTACCGAATGTTGACTCTGCGCTGGTGCGTCTGAGGCGGGCGGGAGAGCCCCGAGGGGATGAACGCCTGCGCCGAGCAACCTTTGAAGTCTGCGATGTCGCCTTCGGGCAGCGGCGCAAGACCCTGCGTGCAGCACTCAAAACGTGGGCGGGCTCAGCCCAAGGGGCTGAGGCGCTCCTTGAACGCGCGGACATTGATCCGAGCGCCCGGGGAGAGACCCTCAGCATTGAACACTTCGTGGCCCTGGGGCGTGCGCTCATCGAACTACGAGAAGCCGGGGTGCTCGTCGAAAGGGTCGACCCTCGCAGCGGCGAATCTGCGAGGCCAAGCCACAAGGCAAACACGACGAAGAGTGCTCTCTCCACGCTCCTCGACTCTCCCGCTTCCGACTCCGAGGCCGTTGACAATGCGTGAGATCAGAGCCAGTGCCCCTGCGAAGGTGAATCTCACTTTACGAGTGGGCTCACCGAGTCTGGACGGTTATCATCCGCTCGTCACCGTTTTTGAAGCGCTCGACCTGCGTGAATACCTCACGGTGAGGACCGCACGCACCCCCGGTATCCGCGTCACAACCGACGCCTACCTGCCCGATGGCTCTTACGACGAGGCGACGACTGCTCGGATGCGCGAACTTCCCGCCGACTCCCATTTGGCCCATCGAGCCGCGAAACTCCTTCAACGCCTCGCCATGAGCGGACCTTGGGGAAATAGCGCCGCTGGAATCGACATTCACGTCGACAAGCACATCCCCATGGCCGGTGGAATGGCGGGAGGCTCAGCGGACGCAGCCGCCGCCCTCGTCGCCTGCAATGAACTCTGGGAACTTGGCTTGTCCGGGCAACAGCTTGAACTCCTGGCACGCTCCCTCGGGGCCGACGTGCCCGCCTGCCTTGTCGGCGGCATTGCGCTGGGCACAGGGCGCGGCGACCACATGGAAGCTCTCGACGAGGGCGCACAGCCCCGCCACCATTGGGCGATCGCGCTCGCACATGAGGGCTTGGAAACTCCAGGAGTGTTCCGTGCACTCGACGAGGCCCAAGGCCCGGGCGGAACATGGAAAGAACTCACACAACCCTCTTCAGAGGAGATCGGAGCACTCACAGGAGATTCCCTGGAACTCGCTCCCTTCCTCGTCAACGATCTGCAAGAAACTGCGCTGAGGATGCGCCCCGAACTTGCCGATACGATGAGGGCCGCTGAAAAAGCGGGCGCGCTCGCGGTGATCCTTTCAGGTTCGGGCCCTTCGATTGCGGCGCTCGCCCAGGACGCGGATGGCGCACACAGACTCGCACAAGCTCTTGAAGGGGCACCGAGCGTCGCCCATGCCTTCACGACCTGTGGGCCCGTGCCCGGCGCGCGCCTCGAATAGGGCGTGCGCTTCCACGGGGGCGTACACCCCGAGCGGGACGCGGCGCGAAACTCGAGGTTCCGGCTTGAGCCCCGGACCTAAGGAGTGACAGTCTGTGCCCCCGCCCGCAGGGTCTTGCCCGCTCCTCCTCTCCCGTGATTTCACTACTTCAATGTAAGGACGCCACTGACGCATGGCTCATCTTCTGGGAACCCAATCACTGTCCGTGCTCGCAGGTTCACGCAAACTCCTCAAGGAGGTCACCCTCGGCGTCGAGGACTCGTCGAGGATCGGTATCCTCGGACCGAATGGCGCGGGAAAATCGACGCTTCTGCGCCTTATCGCAGGACTTCAAGAACCCGACGGCGGCCAGATCACGAAGCGCGAGGGCGTCACAGTCCTCGTCCTCGACCAGGCGGATCACCTGGATCCGAGCCTACGGGTGGTCGACGCAGTCCACCCGGGTCTTGAAGAATACGAATGGGCCTGCGATCCAGCGATCCGCGACATCCACGCGGGACTGCTTGCCGATATCCGACTCGACGCTGAACTAGGGACACTTTCTGGTGGGCAGCGCCGCAGGGTCGCGCTCGCGAAGGTCCTCGCCGCGCCCTCGGATATCGTGTGCCTCGACGAGCCAACGAACCACCTCGACATCGAAGGCGTCGCCTGGCTCGCCGCACACCTCAACGCGCGTTTCGCGAAAGCTGGAGCCGCGGGCGCACTCCTCGTCGTCACCCATGATCGCTGGTTCCTCGACACCGTGTGCGAGCACATCTGGGAGGTCGTCCCGGGGATCGACCCGGGCGGGGACAGGCCGCAAATCCCCGGGCACGTCGACGTCTACGAGGGCTCCTACGCCGCCTACACCCTGGCCCGGGCAGAGAGGGCCAGGCAAGCCGATGTCGCCGCACACAAACGTGCGAACCTCTTAACGAAAGAGCTCGCATGGCTGCGAAGGGGAGCGCCTGCGCGCACCTCGAAGCCGAAGTTCCACATCGCAGCAGCCGAAGCACTCATCGCAGATGTCCCCCCGCCGCGCGACACGGTCGAACTAGTGAAGATGGCGAGTGCACGCCTAGGTAAAGACGTGCTCGACTTCGAGGAGCTCAGCCTGGCTTTCACCCGCGCGGATGGGACGAAGAACACAATCTTCGACGAGGTGACCTGGCGTCTGGCCCCCGCCGAACGCGTCGGCATCGTCGGAGTGAATGGAGCGGGAAAAACGACCCTGCTCAATCTGTTACGCGGGGACCTGCACCCAGACTCCGGGCGGGTCAAACGCGGCAAGACCGTGAAGGTCGCAACCCTGTCCCAAGACACTCACGAGCTCGACGCCCTCGCCGATATGCGGGTCGTTGAAGCGGTCGCCCAGGTCTCTCAAACGTGTCGGGTCGAGGGCCGAGAGATCAGCGCGATGCAGATGAGCGAGCGCATGGGCTTCACCCGTCAGCGCGCCTACACGAGGATTGGCGAAGTCTCCGGCGGGGAACGGCGTCGCCTCCAGCTCATGCGCCTCCTCATGGCCGA
>ERZ773099.360-NODE-360-length-40188-cov-15.575287_pt1 | contig 40188 bp, 26 predicted proteins | sample MGYA00511120_ERZ773099 | MGnify/ENA primary metagenome ERZ773099 (study PRJEB29015, sample SAMEA2738012) | human oral metagenome | biome: human oral; feature: human-associated habitat; material: dental | place: China | collected 2104 ... | reverse complement strand
TCAGCACCCCGGTGTGGGTCCGCCCGATGATGGTGCGGATGGTCGCCTCCTCACCGAGCGCCGCGGGCGCGGTGAGGAAACCGTCGACCCATTGCAGCAGCGGGGTGGCGGCCGTGTCCGCCGGCACTCCCTCCGCGCGTTCCCCGGGGGTCAGCACGACCTGCTGGATCTCCACCCATGCCCCCTCGGGGGCCACCTTCGTTGCACTCACTGCATCGCTCCAATCTCGGGTCAGGTCACCGGCGCTCGTAGGCCTCGGGGCCCATCAGCGCGGTCGGCGACGGCAGGTCGATGATCCGCTTGAGACCAGGGGTGGCGGCGAAGATTCGGGGAATGGTGTTCACCGCGATGCCCGCGGTGGCCTTGCCGCCCGCGATCTCGGGGCCGGTGGACATGCTGATCTCGGGTACGCCGTGGATGGTGATGTAGTCGCCGGTGTCGACTCCCTCGGCGCCGGGATCCACCTGCTGCGGGTGGATGAGTTTGATGATCTCCTCGTCGCCGCGGTACCCGACGGCGATGTGGTTGCAGCCCGCGACCTTCCCGGGCTCGATGACCCGGTCCCTGGCCTGGCGCGGCACCTTCGCGATGATCGGTTCGAGTGTCTGTTCCACGCGGTCGACACCGAGCCCGAGGGCGTCGCTGATCAGGCGGACGGATTCGGGGAAACCGACGTGCCCGACGATGGAGCCGTCGGCGACCCCGGCCTTGAACTCCTCGGGGGTGGTTCCGACTCCCTGGGTGGACAGCACGGTCTGCCCGTAGGGGCTGAGGTCGTTGATGCGGCTGGCCTCGATGCTGGTGACCTCCTGGCTGCCGGTGGTCAGCACCACGACGAGATGGTCGAGCACGAAGCCCGGGTTGACGCCCACACCAATGGCGGAGACGCCGTGTTCCTTGGCCAGCGCGTCCAGTTCGGCCGCCTCCTCGGGGTTCTGCGCCTCGGGAGCGGCCATCTCCTCGGCGATGCTGACCACGTTGATGCCCGCGGAGATGATGGCCTTCAGGTCGGGAAGCTGTTTCTTGACCCAGGACGTGGTGGCGATGGTGACGACGTCCACCTTCTCCGGGTCGAGGATGCTGGCCGGGTCGTTGCTGATCTTCACGCCCGCCGGGCCCACGCCGAGCACTTCGCCGACGTCCTTGCCCGCGAGCTCGGGACTGATGTCGAATGCGCCGACCAGTTCCAGGCCGTCCTTGGCCAGGATCACCTTGGCAACGCCCTGACCCATCGCCCCGAGGCCCCACTGGGCCACGCGGATTCGCTGATTCTTGCTCACTTCTCTCCCTCGAGTTGTTGTTCCGCCTCAGCTGGGACACGGCGTACTGGTGTTCCGGGATCCCCGGAACAAGCACACCCCTTCTCCGGAGAACCAAGGACCGGTCCCGCCACCGCCACGCTCTCCTTTCGACCCGGTGGTTACTATGTTCGCCATGTCCTGGGCCCCTTGCCCGACCGGCATCCACGTGGGTGCCCGTCGGTTCACCGTCGCGAAGGTGTCGCCACTGACCATTGCTCCTTCACGGTATCCGCGGCATCAGGAGATCAGCCCACGAACACCGGATTCGATTGCGACAAAGGCGAACAACTTGAGATTTTCCCATCTTCAACATCCTGGAATTCGGAACCTCCCACCCCGCTTTCCGTGCAGGAGGGACCGGTGAGAGACGAGACGGATCTCCAGCTGGTCAATCTGTTGCAGATCGATCCCCGCATCTCCTGGTCGAAGGCGGGCGAGATCCTCCAGTTGTCGCCGACGACCGTGGCGAACCGCTGGAACCATCTGGTGGAGAAGGGGCTGGCCTGGATCTGCACATACCCGAACCTGGAGCACCGGTTCGCAGCGGTGGTCGAGGTCGACTGTCGAACCGAGTTCCTGGCCTCCGCCACTGAGCAGATGTGCGCCCATCCGCTGATCACGAGCGTCGACGAGGCCACGGGACGGCGCGACATCCTGCTGACCATCATGGCCCCCGACATGGCGACGCTGACCACCCTGATCATCGACTGGATCGGGGGAATCGAGGGGGTGTACGGGACTCGCAGCTCGCTGGTGACCAACGTCATAGTCGGGGCGGAATCCTGGCGGGCGAACATCCTCACCCAGCGCCAGGTCAACCAGGCCCTCCCCCAGCGCACACCCGACAGGTCGCAGGCGGGATTCGACGCCGCCGACCTGGCCCTGGCCCAGGCCCTGGCTCGCGACGGCAGGGCCAGCGTCGCCTCGCTGTCCCAGGAACTCGACATGCCGACCAGCACGGTGCACCGCCGGATGCGGCGGCTTCTGGCGAACCAGCACATCATCATGCGGTGTGACGCGGCCCCCGAGCTGGCGGGGTGGCTGCTGGAGTGCACCTGGTTGACGACGGTCGCCTTCAACTACAAGAACCGGGTCATCGAGCTGCTGAAGGAACAACCTTCATTGCGATCCTGCTTCTGGATCACGGGGAGCAACAACCTGCGCGTCAACTTCCGCGTCAACCACATCGGTTCCCTGGCCGCCCTCGAGTCCTCGATCGCCTCCGCCATCCCCGGCCTGGCCCCCGACGAAACCGTCGTGCACATGCGCAGCCACAAGTCGATGGGATGGCTGCTGAGACCGGACGGCTGCTGCACGGGGCAGCTCGTGCCCCCGGTCTTCGGCCCCTGAGAGGGTGAAACGCCCGGGGAGTTCTTCGGCTCCCCGGGCGCCGGAGCCCTCAAACCAGAGCGATTCCGTCGTCCACCCGGTCGAAGCGAACCGCCTCGCCGTCGTGGATCTGCCCGGACAGCAACCCGCGGGCGAGCTGGTCCTCGACGGTGGTCTGCACCAGGCGGCGCAGCGGACGGGCCCCGTAGACCGGGTCGAAACCGACCTCACCCAACCAGTCGGCCGCAGCGTCGGTGACCTCGACGGTGATCCTGCGGGAAGCCAGGCGTCGGCCCAGCCGTTCGAGCTGGATCGCGACGATCCTGCGCAGGTCCTCGCGGGTGAGCGGTTCGAACATGACGATGTCGTCCAGCCGGTTCAGGAACTCGGGACGGAACGCGGAACGCACCACCCCCATCACCTGTTCCCTCTTCTCCCCGTCGCTCATCAGCGGGTCGGCCAGGTACTGCGACCCGAGGTTGCTGGTGAGGATGAGAATGGTGTTGCGGAAGTCGACCGTGCGGCCCTGGCCGTCGGTGAGGCGGCCGTCGTCGAGGACCTGCAACAGGATGTTGAACAGGTCCGGGTGGGCCTTCTCCACCTCGTCGAGCAGGATCACGGAGTAGGGACGCCTGCGCACGGCCTCGGTGAGTTGACCGCCCTCCTCGTAGCCGACGTACCCGGGAGGAGCACCGACCAGCCGGGCCACCGAGTGCTTCTCGGAGTACTCGCTCATGTCGATGCGCACCATGGCGGTCTCGTCGTCGAACAGGAAGTCGGCCAGCGACTTGGCCAGCTCGGTCTTGCCGACGCCGGTGGGGCCGAGGAACAGGAACGATCCGGTGGGCCGGTTCGGGTCGGAGATCCCGGCGCGAGAACGCCGCACCGCATCCGAGACGGCCTTGACGGCCTCGCGCTGCCCTATGAGCCGCTCGCCGAGTCGCTCCTCCATGTGCAGCAGCTTCTCGGACTCACCCTGCAGCATCCGCCCGACGGGGATCCCCGTCCAGGCCGCGACGACCTCGGCGATGTCGGTCTCGGAGACCTCGTCGGAGACCATGCGGGAGGCGTCCGCGTCGGTTTTCTCCGCGTCGACGAGCTGCTGCTCGATGACGGGGATCTCCCCGTACAGCAGCTGCGAGGCGCGCCCCAGGTCGCCGGCGCGCTGCGCCTTGTCGGCCTCCACGCGCAGCGCGTCGATCTTTTCCTTGAGGTCGCCGACCCGGTTCAGCCCGGACTTCTCCTGCTCCCAGCGGGCCTCCAGACCGCGCAGCTTCTCCTGGGCGTCGGCGAGCTCTGACCGCAGCGCGGCGAGGCGTTCGCGGGATGCGGCGTCCTCCTCGTTCTTCAGGTGCAGCTCCTGCATCAGCATGCGATCCACGTCGCGGCGCAGCATGTCGATCTCCTCCGGGCTGGAGTCGATTTCCATCCGCAGCCGCGAGGCGGCCTCGTCCACCAGGTCGATGGCCTTGTCGGGCAGCTTCCGGCTGGTGATGTAGCGATCCGACAGGGCGGCGGCAGCCACCAGCGCGGAATCGGTGATGCGCACCTTGTGGTGCGCCTCGTAGCGTTCCCGCAGCCCACGCAGGATGGCGATGGCGTCCTCCACGGAGGGCTCACCGACGTAGACCTGCTGGAAGCGGCGCTCCAGGGCGGGATCCTTCTCTATCCTTTCCCGGTACTCGTCGAGCGTGGTGGCGCCGATCATCCGCAGCTCACCGCGGGCGAGCATGGGTTTGAGCATGTTGCCCGCGTCCATCCCGCCATCCCCGGTGGAACCGGCCCCGACGACGGTGTGCAGCTCGTCGATGAAGGTGATGATCTGTCCCTCGGATTCCTTGATCTCGCTCAGGACCGCTTTCAGGCGCTCCTCGAAGTCGCCCCGGTACTTGGCCCCGGCCACCATCGAGGTGAGGTCGAGGGAAACCAGGCGACGCCCCTTCAGGGAGTCGGGAACGTCGCCCTCCACCAGGCGCATGGCGAGTCCCTCGACGACGGCGGTCTTGCCGACCCCGGGTTCGCCGATCAGTACCGGGTTGTTCTTGGTTCGGCGCGCAAGCACCTGGACGACGCGGCGGATCTCCTGGTCACGCCCGATCACGGGGTCGAGCTTGCCGGAGCGGGCGCGCTCGGTCAGGTCTATGGAGTACTTGTCGAGGGCCGACTCGCCGCCCTCGGATTCCGCGGATGTGACGCGCTTGCCGCCGCGTGCCTCCTCGAATACCTTGGTCAGTTTCTCGGGAGCGGCCCCGGCACGGGTCAGGATGGCTCGAGCCTGGGAATCGACGGAGGCGAGGGCTATCAGCAGGTGTTCGGTCGCGACGAACTGGTCCCCGAGCTGTTCGGCCAGGGTCTCCGCCGTGGCCAGTACGCGCGCCAAGGCACCCGAGATCGTCGGCTGGGTCACGGAACTGCCGGTGCTGGACGGCTGCTTGGAGATGGCCTCGACGGCCTGGGCGTCAACAGCTGCGGGGTCGGCACCGACTGCGGTCAGCAGGTGTCCGACGGTGTTGTCGGGGGTGAGCAGGAGCCCGTGCAGCAGATGCACGGGCTCTGCGGACGGGTTGCCCGCGGTAAGAGCCTGCCGCACCGCCGCGGTCACGGCGTCGCGGCTCTTGGTGGTCAGTTTCTCAGTGTTCACCAGTCCTCCAGAGAGCGAATTATGAAGTTGAGTCTACCACGCTCAACTTGATTCTGAGTAGCTCGGATGCGCGTCCGGATTGCAACCGTTTTTCCCATCTGGCCACAAAACCGGTTTCGAGGGCTAAGCTCGGATGTGGACGGCGGTGGGATCACCCCCGGGGTCCCCGATCGTCGTCCGGTCGCCCGCTGAAGTGCTGACTGGAAGGAGCCACATGTCCCACCTCACCGAGAACGGTTTGACCACCACCATCCCCGTCACGGGGCGTGTTCCGAAGCTCCCCCGCGTCATCGAGTGGGTGGAGGAGGTAGCGGCCCTGACCAATCCCAGCGCCATCCATTTCCTCGACGGCTCCGACGAGGAGTACGAGCGTCTCGTGGAAAAACTCGTGGAGGCCGGCACCCTCGTGCGACTGAATCCTGACAAGCAGCCGGGATCCGTCTACGCCCGCACCGATCCCGACGACGTTGCCCGCGTCGAGGACTCCACCTTCATCTGCTCCGTCGACGAGAACGACGCCGGCCCCACCAACAACTGGATGGATCCCAGACAGATGAAGACCATCCTGACCAAGCTGTACAACGGCTGCATGGTGGGGCGCACCATGTACGTCATTCCCTTCTGCATGGGACACATCGACGCCCCCTCCCCGAAGTTCGGCATCGAGATCACCGACTCGGCCTACGTGGCGATCTCCATGAAGATCATGACCCGGATGGGCACTGAGGTCATGGAGGCCATGGAGCGCACGGACGCGGACTTCGTGCCCGCTCTGCACTCCGTCGGGATGCCCCTGCCGCCCGGGGTCAAGGATGTCCCGTGGCCCTGCAACGACATCAAGTACATCGTCCACTTCCCCGAGGAGCGGACCATCTGGAGCTACGGCTCTGGCTACGGCGGCAACTCCCTGCTGGGCAAGAAGTGCTATGCGCTTCGGATCGCCTCCGTGATGGGTCGCGACGAGGGCTGGCTGGCCGAGCACATGCTGATCCTCAAGATCACCTCGCCGGAGGGGAAGTCCTACCACCTGTGCGCGGCCTTCCCGTCGGCCTGCGGCAAGACGAACCTGGCGATGCTGGAGCCCACCCTGCCGGGCTGGAAGGTGGAGACCCTCGGCGACGACATCGCATGGATGCGGTTCGGCGAGGACGGCAGGCTCTACGCCGTCAACCCGGAGACCGGACTGTTCGGCGTGGCCCCCGGCACGAGCACCGACACCAACCCCAACGCCATGGCGGCCATCGAGGGCGGGCATTCGATCTTCACCAACGTCGCGCTCACCGACGACGGTGACGTGTGGTGGGAGGGGAAGACCAAGCAGCCCCCGGAGCACCTCACGGACTGGAAGGGCCGATCCTGGACCCCCGAGGGCGGCCCCGAGGGAGGTCGTCCGGGCGAGAAGGCGGCGCACCCGAACTCCCGCTTCTGCACCCCGATCTCGCAGTGCCCGATCCTGTCGGACGAGTTCTACGACCCGAAGGGCGTGCCCGTCGACGCCATCATCTTCGGCGGCCGACGCGAGAACACCATCCCGCTGGTGTCGCAGTCCAGGAACTGGCAGCACGGCGTGTTCATGGGCGCCACCTGCTCCTCCGAGACCACCGCGGCAGCCAAGGGCGCCGTCGGCGTGCTGCGCCGCGACCCGATGGCGATGCTGCCGTTCATCGGATACCACGTCGGCGACTACTTCAGGCACTGGATCAACCTCGGGGAGCGCACCACTCCCGACAAACTCCCGAAGGTCTTCTACGTCAACTGGTTCCGGCGCGACTCCGAGGGCAAGTTCCTGTGGCCCGGTTTCGGCGAGAACTCCCGGGTCCTGAAGTGGATCGTGGAGCGCCTCGAGGGCAGGGTTGAGGCGATCGAGACCCCGGCCGGCCTGCTGCCGGAGAAGCAGGACATCGATATCGAGGGCCTCGACATCAGCGACGAACACCTGGAGCAGGTGCTGCGCTACGTTCCCAACGAATGGGCCGACGAACTGCCCCGCGTGCGCCGCTGGCTGAGGTCGCTGGGCCTGAAGGTCCCCCAGGAGATCCACGACGAGCTGTGGCACATCGCCATGAACATCATCGGCGAACGCTGACGGTTCCCACCGGTGTGGGTGGGTGGACTGCCACCCCACCCACACCGTGCCCAGCCAGCCCCGCCCCGAACGCTGGCCTTCACGCCAAACGCCAGCCTTCCCGTCGAACGCCAGCGCTACAGCGCAAGCACACGACCGGAAGGCAAGCGAACCACCCCAGCGCCCACCTCACACCAGCCCTACCGCCGAACGCCAGCCCACCCGCCGTCCGCTGGCCCTCCCGTCGAACGCTTGCCCTACCGTCGAACGCCAGCGCTACAGCGCAAGCACACGACCGGAAGGCAAGCGAACCAAGTGGGTGCTGGGGAGTGGGCTCGTTCCCTTCCTGCGCGGTTTTCCACAGCTATGCGATCAAGTGTTTTCCCGGGTACTGCGCCACCAATAGTGGGGGTATGGAAAAGATTGCTTGGAGCACTCAGGAGCTCCTCACCCTTGGCCTCACAGATCGCGAGATCCGCAACCGCGTCGCTCGGGGCAGCCTGGTCCGTGTCCGTCGCGGGCACTACATCATTTCCGGAGAAACTGTCCCGGAGGCCGCGCACCTGCGGCTACTGGCCGCCACCCTCCCCAATCTGGCTCCCGAGAGCGTCATAAGCCACACCAGCGCTGCCCTTCTTCACGGGTTTCCCGTCAGACGTCCCGATCTGGAACAGGTGACGACGATCCGGCGCACCCCGGGCCATGGTTGCCAGTCGGGAAAACTTCGGGCTCGGCACACCGCAATCACGGATGCCGAGGTCACATTAACCGGGCACATCCCGGTGACGACACCGGCCCGGACGGTCTGTGACCTGGCCCGGACGGCCCCGTTCGAGTGGGCGGTGGCGGCCGCCGATGCGGCCCTGCAACAGGGGTTTGATCCCGCTGACCTGGAAATCCCGCTCGATCTGCATCCCACGTTACGCGGCACCACCCGGGCCCGCAGGGTCCTGGCCTTCGCCGACGGCAGGAGTGAGTCACCCGCCGAGTCAATCAGTCGCGTCCACATGGCCCGTGCGGGAATACCGAGCCCTGTCCTCCAGCACGAGGTGTTCGACCGGAACGGGGAATTCGTTGCCCGTCTCGACTTCGCATGGCCTGATCTCGGGCTGGCAGGTGAGGTGGACGGTCGTATCAAGTACGACGATCTTCTACCCGCGGGACGTGACGCGACCGAAGTCATCCTGGCCGAGAAACAGCGGGAGGAACGGATCCGGCAGGCGACCGGCTGGTGGCTGGTGCGCTGGGACTGGAACACGGCCTGCGACCCGGTAAAACTGGGGGCTCTGCTTCGCGACGCGATCCACAATGCCAACGCTGCCGTCGCTTGATCAAGGGTGGGGCCGGGGTATCCGGCATACATACGATCCTGCTCCTGTTCGTCTGCCTTCCCGCCAAACACCAGCCCACCCGCCAAACGCCAGCGCTACAGCGCAAGCACACGACCAGAAAGCAAGCGAACCACCCCAGCACCCACCTCACGCCAGCCCACCCAACGGACGCCAATCTTCCTGCCAAACGCCAGCCCTACCGCCATCCGCTTGCCTTCCTGCCGAACGCCAGCCCACCTGTCAAACGCCAGCGCTACAGCGCAAGCACACGACCGGAAGGCAAGCGAACCAATCGGGGGAAGGCCCAGGGCGGGAGCCCTCGCAGGAGTTCATCCGCGCGACCTCCGGATCACCCCGTGGCGGCGAGGGCGAAGGGCAGGACGGCCCTCGCACCGGCCCGTTTCAGGAGGCGCCCCGCGACCGTCATGGTCCAGCGTGAATCGACCATGTCGTCGACGAGCAGTACCGGTCCGGACAGACCGGGCAGCACCGCCTCCTGTTGCGGGGTGACGTGGAACCGGGTCCACAGGTCCCGCACCCGGAACGTGCTGTTCGCCCTGGGCAGCGGGGCGGCGCCGGGCGCCAGCCCGAGGGGTCCGAGCACCCGGAGCCGGCCGGCCCTGGCCAGTCCTTCCCCCAGGGCTGCGACCAGCCGGGGACGTGACAGGCCGGGAACCCAGGCGACGGCGGCTGGACGCTCGTCCCAGTCCCACTCGCGGAGCACCTGGAGGCACGCCCCGGCCAGTTGTGGTGGCACCTCGGCGTCGACCGGTTTGCCGTCGGCATCCGAGGCGAACAGCTCGCGCAGCGCGTTGCCGTGGCCGAGGTCGGTCAGGCGGGCCACGACGCGGCCGGGTTCGACGCGTTCCGCCAGCGGGATCCGGCCCTTGACGACCTCGCCACCCATGACGCCGGTGAAACGATCCAGCCCGGGCGGCCACTGGGTGCGCGGTTCGAGGACCACCCCCACCCGTTCCAGCGCCGACTGCGCCGCGACCTGTGCCTCGGCCGTCACCCCGGTGGGATACCACGGCCGGGTGCAGGTGTCGCAGTGCCCGCAGGGCCTCGAGTGCGGGTCGTCCAGCGCCGCCGTCAGGAACTCCATCCGGCACCGGGCGTGCCCGAGGTTCTCGTATTCGAGCATGGCCTGCTGCTCCGCGACCCGCGCGGCGGCGATGCGCGAGTAGCGTTCCTCGTCGTAGATCCAGTCCACGCCGGTCGCCGCCCATCCCCCGGCGCGGTTCTCCACGGCACCGTCGACCGCCAGCACTTTCAGCAGCAGCTCCAGGGCACCGCGACGCAGCTCCACCCGCGACTCCAGGGCGGGCACGGTCAGCGGCACATCCGAGGCCGCCAGGGCGTCCAGCACCGATGCGGCCCGCTGCCGGGTGGGCATGGCGTTGGTGGCGAAGTACCGCCAGATCTCCTGGTCCTCACGCCCCGGGAGCAGCAGCACGTCGGCGGCCTCGGTGGCGCGGCCCGCACGCCCCACCTGCTGGTAGTAGGTCACCGGGGAGCTCGGGGCGCCGAGGTGGACCACGAACCCGAGATCGGGCTTGTCGAATCCCATCCCCAGCGCCGAGGTGGCCACCAGGGCCTTCACCTCGTTGGCGAGCAGGGCCTGCTCGGCCGCGACCCGCTCGGGCAGGTCCGTGCGACCCGTGTACGGCAGGACCCGGTGCCCGGCGGCCGCCAGAGCCGCCGCGGTGTCCTCGGCGTTCGCGACGGTCAAGCAGTAGACGATGCCGCTGCCGGGCAGCGAACCAAGATGCTCTACCAGCCACGCCAGCCGCCGCGCCGACGACCCCAGTTCCAGCACCCCGAGCCGCAGGGAGTCGCGCGCCAGGGACCCCCGCAGCGTGAACACCTCGTGCCCGCCGACGGCCAGCTGCTCGGCGACGTCGGTGACCACCCGCTGGTTGGCCGTCGCGGTGGTGGCCAGCACCGGGACCCGGTCCGGCAGCTCCCGGATCAGGGAACGGATCCGCCGGTAGTCGGGACGGAAGTCGTGGCCCCAGTCGCTGATGCAGTGGGCCTCGTCGATCACCACGAGACCCGCCCGGGCGAGCAGATGGGGCAGCTGGGTGTCCCGGAAACGGGGGTTGACCAGGCGCTCCGGGGAGACCAGGAGGACATCGAGGAGGTCCTGTTCGATGGCCTCGGCGATCTCCTCCCAGTCGGTGACGTTCGACGAGTTGATGGTGGCGGCCCGCACCCCGGCGCGCCCGGCGGCCTCCACCTGGTTGCGCATCAACGCCAGCAGCGGGGAGACGATCAGCGCGGGACCGGCGCCCGCTCGGCGTTGCAGCAGCGCGGCTATGAAGTAGACCGCCGATTTTCCCCAGCCGGTGCGCTGCACCACCAGGGCCCGCCGGTGATGGACGACGAGTGCCTCGATGGCCTCGTACTGCCCGTCGCGGAAGACCGCATCCTCACATCCCGTGAGTTTCCGCAGCAATTCGCAGGCCAGGGGACGTGTTCCGGCCTGCTCGGTGGCCCGGTTCTGCTCCATGCACGAAGCCTGCCACGGGCCGCCGACATTTTCGCGGGGACGTTCAGGCCCGGAGTTTCTCGTGGATGGCGGCGACGAAACGTTCGAGGGCCCCATCGGCGAGATCGACGAACGTGGCCGGTTCGAAAAGCTCCGCCTCCAGGAGCAGCGGATGGCTTCCCGGCGGGGTCACCACGTCGATGCGCGCGTACAGCGGGGTGCTGGCGTCCTCACCCCAGCCCCTGGCCTCCGCGATCGCGGCGACCGCTTTCAAGGCCCTGTTCCCGAGCTCCACCTCGTCGCCGGTCGGTGCGGCCGGCCGGATGTCCTCGGTGTACCTGCCGCCGAGGTAACCGCCCCCGTGTTTGAGGATCGCGCATTTCTGGATGGTGTGGGAGTGGTGCGCGTTGAAGAACAACAGGCCGTGTTCGGCATTGTCCTGGATGGCATCGATCGCAGGCTGCACGAGCACCACCTTGCCCACCTCCAGGATGCGCCCGCACAGTTCCAGGGCCGCGGGGTCGGTGGCAGCGAACAGCCCGGTGCTCTGTGATCCGAGGGAGATGTTCGGTTTGACCACGACGTTCCCGCCGCCATGCGCCGCCAGCGCCTCGCGGCACTGTTCGAGGTTCTCGCAGAAGGTGGTGGGGACGACCTCGACCCCGTGTTCGGCAAGTTCCCGCAGGTAGCGCTTGTCCAGGTTCCACCGGATCAGGTCGGGACTGTTGATCAGGCGCACCCGGGCCTCGGCGCGCCCCAGCCAGTCCATGAACTCCTCCGTGCGTTCCGCATAGTCCCAGGGGGAACGGAAGATGGCTGCGTCGTAGACCGACCAGTCCCTGGGCTCGTGCCAGACGGCGATCTCGGAGTCCACCCCACTGGCGTTCAGGGCGTCGTTGAGGGGCCCGGTGTCGAGATGTTCCTCGTCCTTCAGGGCCTGCTGGTCGGTGCTTATCAGCGCAACTCGTTTCATGAAACTCCTTCTTCCGGGGCAGCACGCCCACCGCCAGATGCTATCCGGCAGGCACCCCACACGGCCGGGCCGACCTGATTCCTCGAGATCAATGAATCTTGAACCAAATCTTGTACACCCGGTGTCACATTTTTTGTACATCGAATGTACAATTCCTGACATGAGTCGTTACCGGTCCCGGGGGCTCGAAGCCGTCTGGCGCCAGGGAAGTCCTCATCAGATCATCGTTCTGGAAGGAAGACGAGCCATCGGGAAGACCCGCCTCGTACGCCATCTCCAGGCCGAGAAACGCTATTCCTCGTACCAGACTCTCCTGGATCCCCTCACCCGGGAACTCGCCCTCACCGACACCAATGGTTGGCTGAGGTCGCTCCCTAGGCCCGCGATCATCGACGAAGCACAGCTGGCCCCCGAGCTCCCGCTCGCCCTGAAACGCTTCGTCGATGGCCTCGGTCCGGATCATCACTTCCTCCTGACGGGTTCCGCAGCGCTCGGCCGGGGTTCCTTCGGAGGCTCGGATCCGCTGGCCGGTCGTATCGCCCGCCAGCGGCTGCATCCCTTCACGGGATTCGAGCTGGCGAGTCCCGAAAATCCCGCTCCTTCGCTGGTGGACCGGCTCTTCGACGCTCCCCTCGACCCTCACGAAACCCAACCCTGCGATCGGAAAGAAGTCGCATCCGTTCTTGCCACGGGCGGGACACCGACGCTGGTCCTGAACACCCCGCCCCGTCCCGCGGATGAACTGGCCTCCCTCGTCCATGCCGACGTGTTGGCTTTGCTCGGGGATCGGCTCCTACCTAATGAGAACTTCGACGTTCTGCGCGCGGGAAGAGTTCTCGACGCCTTCCTGCGGCTGCCCGGAGGGCTGCTGAAGGTCAACCGGCTGGGTGAGGAACTGGCGCTCGACCGTCGAACCGTCGAACGCTACCTGAACATTCTGGAACGCCGTTTCCTGATCGCACAACTGCCCAATTTTCGCGCCGGGGCCTCATCGGCAACGCGATCCCACCCGAAGATTCACGCCACTGACACGGCACTGGCGGTCGAATCCCTGACCCGGTGCGGGAGGAATCCCGCACTTCATCCGGAGCTGTTCGGGCAGGTCCTGGAATCCTGGGTGTGGCAACAGGTGGCGGCTGACAGCACATGGAGCAGGACCCGGCCCAGCATCGGTTTCTGGCGCGACGCGTCCACGCAGGCCGAGGTGGACGTCGTACTCACGGACTCGCAAGGCCGAAACGTCGGTCTCGAGGTGAAGGCCAGTAGCTCCTTGGGGCTGCGGGACATCAAGGGGTTGGCCGCGTTCGCGGCGCGCAACGGACTGCATCGCGGGTTCGTGATCCATCTCGGTTCCGAACTCCACCAGATCAAAGAGAACATCTGGGCGCTACCCCTGGCCCTGCTGCGTTCCCCCGATGCGTGGCCCGGAACCTCCCAGCCCCATGCCTTGGTTCCCAAGAAGGCGCACGAAGCGATCCTGAGCACGGAGGATGATGCCTATCTGGCTGGACTACCGAACCGGTTCATCGCGGAGGTGGAAGAGGCGTACCGGTTCCTCACCGGGGAGGACATGCCTGGCTCTCCCCGGTTGCTCTTCGCATCCGCACGCACCGCCCGCGCCCCCGAAACCGACGTCATCGCGATACCCCTTGTCCCACCCGATCTTCTTCCCGGGTTTCCTCCCCACTGGGAGGACTCGATGTCCACGTACCTCGAACGGGGCGGGGTGCCGTTGGCCGACCTGAGAATTGACGACCGGGACTTCACGCTATCGGCGCGAATCGCCGCGATGCTGCTCCGGGAAGCGGCCCGGTGATCACGAACCCAGGTCGGAGAGCAGATCCTCGAGGAGTTCTTCCTCGTAGGCGGTGCAGCCCTCCGGCATCCGCCAGGTGAGCGCTCCGGGCAGCCGGTCCCGGAGCTGGTTCACGATCCGCCAGCCGACGACGTCCCCGTCGGCCCGCACGTGGCAACGGACCTCGCCGAGGCCCGTCAGCAGCTCCCAGGCGGCCTGGCTGGGAAGCCCGAAGGTACAGACCAGCGGCCGGGAGGCCGCACCGTGGCGGTCCGCGGCGGCCTCCAGGACGGTCGGGTTCTCGCAGACGAAAACCTCCGCGCCCCCGGCGAGTTCCCAGTCGCCCCGGAACGACCGCAGGGTCAACCACACCGGTTCCCCCGGGGCGGCGTGGCAGAGCCGCACCGCCGGGGCGTTCCCGGTCAAGGGCAGATTCAGCACCAGCACCTGCGCCGAGACCGCGTCGCAGATCACCCCCGCGCCCGCCCAGGCCGCCGACCACAACTGCGCATCCTCCAGCGGATCGCGGTAGCTCCCGCCCTCGGTGACGGCCCGACGCAACTCAAGCGACCTGACCCCGATCCGGGCCGGGACCGGACCGACCAGGTTGCTCGACATGGTCAAGGGCCACCCCAAGGCCGCGTTCAAGGCGTGGCTGGCACCACGCCCCAAAGCATGGCGCGATGGGATGAAGGTGGTCGCGATGGACAGGTTCACCAGGTTCAAGACCGCCGCCAGCGAGAAACTCCCGACCGCAACGACGGTGATGGACCCATTCCACATCGCCCGCCTTGCCAGGGACGCCCTAGACCAATTGCCGGCACCGCGTCCAACAAGAACTCCACAGGCACCACGGCCGGGCCGACGATCCCCGGTTCCGGGCCCGCCGCACCCTCCACACCAGCACCGATCTACTGACCGAGCAACAACAAATCCACCTTCGACGCGTTGTTCACCGACGATAACCAACGTCGAGGTCGAGGCCACCTGGCACATCTACCAGCAGATGATCGCCGCCTACCGCGAATCCAACCCCACCACGAGCAAGACCCGGACGGAGTCCCTGATCACCAAACTCACCCATGCTGTCCCAGCCTGCCTGACCGAGGCCGCTACCCTCGGACGGACCCTGAAGAAGCAGGCCGCCGACATCCTCACATTCCTTCGACCACCCCGACACCAGCAACGGCCCCACCGAAACCATCAACGGCCGCCTAGAACACCTCCAAGGCCCCACACCCGGCTTCCGCAACCTCACCCACTACATCACCCGAGCACTCCTCAAGACCGGCGGCTTCAGACCAGCCCTACACCCTCGATTGTGAAGAGCCGCGTAGGGTGAGCCGTGCAGGCCGCGCTGCTTGGTGAACATCACCCAAACGGCCCGGTCGATGGTGGCGCGGCGGTAGTCACGATCGGTGTGCAGACCACTCGTCGCCGACGGGCCCGTGGCGCGGCCCAACCACTTGTAGAACCACGCCACGCTGACCCCCAGCAGAGCGCAGCTGATCGTGTGTGGCACCCGGCATCTGGTCCCCTGGTCGGCGATAAAGCGGGCCACGCTCACTTCGTCGCCTCCTTCACCCACCCGACCACGGATCGCTTGAGGACATCACGCTCCATGCGCAACTCGGCGACCTCGGCACGCAGCCGCTTGAGCTCGTCGTAGTCGTCCTTGGACAGGCTCGCCGAGCCGTCCCGCTCGGCACGTGCCCGGTTCACCCAGTTGCCCAGGTGCCCTCATTCACGCCCAGGCCGCGCGCGATCTGCGCGATCGGCTTCCCGGTCTCTTCGACGATCCGGACAGCTCCCTCACGAAACTCCCGGTCATACTTCTTCCGCTTCTCTGACATCTCAATCCTCATTGTCGATGCCTCTACGGTCCGGGTGGAACCTCACTCGGTCAGCTCCTCCTCCAAGGCGGTCTCCAGGACGGTGGCGGTGATCGACTTCAGCAGCCCCTCCGGGCCGGTCAGGTCTTCACCACGGGCCCGGGCTGCCTTGACCACTCCCGGACCGCGGTGCGCTCGGTCTCTCTGAGCGAGGTCGTCTTCTTCGCTTCCTCGGGCATCAAGCTCATGCCCGTGATCTTCTCAGTAATCATGCGACCTTCCCCACCAGCTACGCCGGCGTATCAGGCCAGAAACACCATTGGGCTGACAGTCCCACCGCCGGAGGCACGGCAGCAGGAAGTATGATCAGGCATCGTCGAGGTCCTTGAAGATCAGATGGTGTGGTAACCCCGATTTCTTAAGGGCCTCGACCCCCTTCACCCCGCCGACACGCCAGCTCCTGGATCCACGCTCACCCCACGCTCAGGTCCGAAGAGCCTCGAAAGCTGCCAGGCTCTGTCTTCTACAGGACTACGCGAACAAGGCGCTCCAACGGCACATATCCTGCCGCTGAATAGCAGCCCAGTGCGGACCGATTTGACGACCACGTTTGCACGAACAAGGGGGTTCTTGAACCGATGGAACCCATCATAGCTGTTCCTATACCCAAGCCGCGTCGGTCTTCGCGGACTCCGACGTCGAACACACCCGCGACTTCCTCGGAACGAACTAACGAGTACCACGCGACAGCTGTGCCATCGTCACTCAGAAATGAGTGAACTCGCGTTCATCTACGGCCAACGTTGCCCCATTACCTCTCCAGTCTGCGTACTCAACCCGCAGATGGTCATCCGAGGACGACAGTGGCGGAGACACGCGGAGTAGATTCACATCATATTCAACCTCCACAGAAGACCTGTGCGCCATCAACCAAGTCGCGATCCGTCCAGACGCGCTATCCAAGGAGGAGACCCGAAAGCACCCGGGCGGGAGATTCTCGAGTGCCACCTCTCGCGAAAGGACCTTGAAGTTGAAGTCGGTTGCCTGAAGGTCAGCGCGACAAACAGATATAAGGCCCATCGAATCAGTCTCAACATGGCATCCAATGCTGGCTAGCCAGCGTAGCTCGCATGACAGAATGGGGTTAGACATTGAAAGTTACTCCCGCTCCAGCTTCGGACTGGACAACACAGGATTACGGTGAACTATCAGAAGGCAGACGACAAAGATTAAGCAAACGAAGACCCCGGACAGCAACACTCCACCTTCCGCTAACCAAGACCCTATGAATAGTCCAACGCTCGGAGAGAGCAGCACGATGGCATCAATCCCGCCCAGCACGCGGGCTCTATGCTCCTCGCCAATCTGTTTGACCGCATAGCTGAACAGCGGCTGACTTAGGGCGTCAAAGAGTCCATACAGTAGAAACGCTCCTACGACTAGCCCCATCGGAACCCTGGCGGTAGCTAAGACTACAGAGGCACCAGCTCCAATCATGCTCAATCGGAATAGTCGACCGACATGCCGGGAGAAACGTTCCACAATAACCAGTCCAATGATTTCTCCCACTGCAATTCCAGCGCGTATCATCGTGAGACTTTGCACGGATTCATCTATCGACAAGGCCAGTGGTAGCAGCTGAGGAACGAAACCATATGCAAGATTCGCTACGAAGAGTAAAAGTGTGAAACCACGAAGAAACCTGCTCCTCATCAGCATGCTGCCTACCAAGCGTAAGTCTCCAGCGAGTGTCAGGCGCTCCCTCGGTTTCCCAGCATCTCTCGTCGCTCCCGGGGTCGCAAAGAAGCACGCCACCGCAGCACACATGTATCCGAAGGCGACAATCATGACGACCACCGAGACGCTCACAAAAGCTATGAGCACTCCCGATGACAAGAGGCCTGCAGTACCTACCAGGCGGCCAGCAACGCCAGTCCTGGCTTGGAATTTGATGAACACCTCTGTCCGGAGTGACCGGGAGGCCATGATCAGGCTTGATCGTCGGAATATCGACTGACAGAAATCGTTCGCGAGAACGAAGACAACTGCGGCAAGTACGTTCGTCAGGATGATCGGAACGAACGCCAAGAACGCAAGGAGCAGCAAGAGCGACCCTATCAAGCCCAGCAGCATGGTCGTACGGGGCGCATATCGGTCGACAATGCCACCAACCACGACCGACATGGCCGCCCTGAAGAGGAGCGATGAGGCCAGCACTGTCGCTGGGGCGAGCACAGAACTGAGGTTGGACGCTAGAGACCAAGCGACCTGCAAGTCCAACAGCAGATCGCTAATCGAAGCGGCAACTGTCGCTAGGAGAAGAAGGTTAGCGACTCGGCGCTGATGAGACATGCTCTGCATAAAAGGCCACAGCTAGCGCGAAGTAGTCGCAGCCAGCCTGACACGGGTCTCCATTTGAGTCCTCTTCCGCGCGACAACCCCCTCCACAAAGGGCTGCCAGTCGACAGTCTTGACACACCGGCTTACTGAACACCAACTCTTTCCGAATCAGTCGTTGTGCATGAGCAGACAAGATGGCGATCGCGTCGGCATCCAACAGATTGCAGATACGGTCCGCTCTATCTGTGCGCTTAACACATGGGTACACGCTTCCATGTAAACACATGGTCCAGCAGTCGTCGAAGCTGTTCCGTCGTCGGGCGTTCGGTGTCGGCAACCTATTTAACCATGAAGAACCCAGGCGAGCAACCTATCGCGGCGAAGTGATCATAAAACTCCGTGGCGGTATCCGCCGTCGAGCGGGTCAGCACCTGCATCACTCTGAAGGGGATGCCAGCTTCCTTTGCGAGCGCTACGGCTCGCATGGCCCTTGCGAAGCTGCCGCGTCCACGAGTAGGGCTGTTCGTCGCTTCGTCGTGACCGTCAACATCGGCCCGTGGCAGGTCATCGAAGGCGACTTTTCCCCACTCCGTGACGGCCCCGCCCTGAAACTGAGTCACGGGCCCAGGGTATCGCCCTTCAGGTCGGAGAGCAGATCCTCGAGGAGTTCTTCCTCGTAGGCGGTGCAGCCCTCCGGCATCCGCCAGGTGAGCGCTCCGGGCAGCCGGTCCCGGAGCTGGTTCACGATCCGCCAGCCGACGACGTCCCCGTCGGCCCGCACGTGGCAACGGACCTCGCCGAGGCCCGTCAGCAGCTCCCAGGCGGCCTGGCTGGGAAGCCCGAAGGTACAGACCAGCGGCCGGGAGGCCGCACCGTGGCGGTCCGCGGCGGCCTCCAGGACGGTCGGGTTCTCGCAGACGAAAACCTCCGCGCCCCCGGCGAGTTCCCAGTCGCCCCGGAACGACCGCAGGGTCAACCACACCGGTTCCCCCGGGGCGGCGTGGCAGAGCCGCACCGCCGGGGCGTTCCCGGTCAAGGGCAGATTCAGCACCAGCACCTGCGCCGAGACCGCGTCGCAGATCACCCCCGCGCCCGCCCAGGCCGCCGACCACAACTGCGCATCCTCCAGCGGATCGCGGTAGCTCCCGCCCTCGGTGACGGCCCGACGCAACTCAAGCGACCTGACGCAGGCCCGTCCCAACGGCGTCGAACGGTCCAGGGCGTGCGGGTCCCGGAACAGGGCGGCGGCCAGTTCAGCCAGCCGGCGCGGCTCCTCCCCGGTGGCCGCGAGCACATCCGCGACTTCACCGGCCAGCAGCGCCCACGACGGGGCCGGTTGCAGAATGCCCCGGGCCACCGCCGTCAGGTCGTCCCCCCAGTGGCCGACCGCACCTCGCAGCAGCGCCAAGCCGGCCGCACGGTCGGATTCCCGCGCCTGCTCCGCCTCGGCCCTCTCCCCCCGGAGATCCCGCAGGGGGCCTCCGAGCGCGACGAGCAGCTCGTCCAGTCCGGCACCGTGGGCCCTCAGCCCCTGCCTGAGTTCCGACGCCCTCACCCCCCTGCCGGATTCCCTCCAATCCGCCTTCAGGAACCGCCCGATGTCCCGGCGCTCCGATAGCGACCAGTCCAGGGACACCTCACCCCTATCCCCGCGCCAGCCTCGTTCCCGGCGTCTCCTGACCTCCGCCAGCAGGCGAGCCGGTCCTGGCAGCCGCGCCCAGGCCAGCAGATAGCCGGGCACGCTCACAGCAGCTGGTCCTGCCTCTCGGGCGTCCCGAGCGCCGGGGTTTCAATGGTCTCCAGCTGGCCGCCCGCCCACAGCTCCAGAACCAGATCGGCCCCGGGCATGGGGGCCGGCGCCCTGACCACCTGGTAGATGGCCGCGACGGGCACGGCGGCGACATTGACGATCCTTCCCGGCCCAACCAGCAGCACGTCGAGATCGAACTCCCTGAACAGCTTCATCACGGTGGCGCGGTTGGCGGCGTCAAGACCGTCGAAGGCCTCGTCCAGCCACAGCGGCCGGGGCCCGGTCGGCATCTCCTCGTACATCGCGGCGAGGGTGGCCACGAGCGGCATCATCAGCATCACAACCCGCGCCCCGCCGGAGAGTTCCGCGTAGCCCCTGCTGGTCAGCGGCCCCCACCTCCCGGAGCCGCGGCGATGTTCCAGGTGGATGTCGTACCAGCTCCGGTAGTCCAGCCGCTCCGCCAAACCGTTTCGCCAGTCGGCCAGCCCCGCTCCCTGGGCCTCCCGTTTCACCTCGTCGACCCGGACCCTGAGGAACTCCCTGACACGCTCCTCCACCTCGGGATTGCCCCAGGCGGGGCCGCCGACGGCCTCCAACACCTGCCTGGTGGCGGCGTCCTTCGGTTCGAGGACGATCCTGAGGGCGGTGCGGTCGGTGCGGGTGGCGTGGGCCTCCAACACCTTGTTGATGCGCCCGACGAGCGCCTGGGTGGCGCCTATCCGGTCCCGCAGGTGATCCATGAAGGTGGAGCCGAGCAGCTGCCCGAGCGTGTCCTGCACCCGCTGGTCGTAGTTCAGGGCCAATTCCTCCTGGATGGCCCGAAGCCTCGCGAGAGCCTCCGTGAGGGGATGGCCGGCGCCGTGCGCATCGACCACCACGGTGACCCTCGGCAGGTCATCCACCTCGTCGATACGAAGGCTGCGGCCACCCGCCTCGAGTTCCCCGCGGGCCTCGTTGGCGCCGGTGTGCAGCCTCCGCCAGGCGTTCTGGACCGCCTGATCGGCCTGGTCGGGGTCCTCGCTCCAGTTGCGGATGGTGACCTGCTGACTGACGAACCGCACCTGCGCCCGCACCTGCATGATCGCCGTCGAGTCCGGTTCCGGCAGCTCCAGGCCCAGTTCCTCCGCCAGGCCCGCGTCGACGAGTCGCCGGAACCATGCGAAAGCCCGGTCGCGTTCAGCGGTGACCGTCTCCCGTTCCCGTTCGGCCGCGGCCAGGGCCTCCTCGGCCTTGCCCACCCGACCGGCCAGCCGGAGCAGTTCCTGCCCCAGCCCCGTGGCCTGCGAGGCCACCTCGGCGGCCCGCGCCTGCAGCTCCTCCAACTCCCGGACTATCTCCTGGTCATCCGATCCGATGGCCTTCTCGAGGGCCTGCACCCGGGATGTCGCCGACCCCAGTCGTTCCTCGGCGGCGCGCGCCTCGGTGATTGCCTCGTCCCGCTGTTTGTCCCCCTCCGTCGCCGCGGTGGCCGCCGCCTCCCAAGCGCTGAGGGCCAGTTCCTCCCGTTCCCGGGCGTGACGCAGGACCCCCAGGGCGTTCTCGGTGCGGCGCAGGGCGTCCTGCACCTCCACCAGTTCGGTCTCCCGGGCCGGCAGGTGATGCTGCGTGGCGAAGGTCAGCAGGGTCGCCCGCCTGGCGTCGGCCTCCGCCCGCAATCCCCGGGCCCGGGCCTCGTGCTGCGCCGCCGTCTCCTCCGCAGCAGCCGCCAGGGTCTCCGCGGTCGCGGCGTCCCGCAGCAGCCCGAAGAGTTCCCGGTCGTCGGGGGCCGAGGCCATCGCCCTCTGCAGGGCGGCCAGTTCGGCGGAAGCCCAGCTGGCCTCGGCCTCGTGCCCCGTCGCCTCGGTGAGGGCCTCCTCCCGGGCGCGGTTCAGTTCGGCCCTGCGCCGGGCCCGGCCAGCCTCCCGGGCCTCCTCCCCCAGGTGCTCGGCGTTGCCGTTGGGGCAGCTGGCCCGCCCCATCATGGAACCGTTGCGCCAGCGCCCGTCGAGAGCGATCGCGAGCCCGGTTCCCGGCAGTTCCTCCCCCGCGTGAACCAGATGGACGCCCGCCAGCAGCGCTTCGACCCGCTCGTTCCACGGGCCGGGAGCGGCCTCCAGCACCTCCCCGAGGCCTCTTTCGACGGGTTCCTCGGCGACGGCCAGGACGTCGTCGGCGACGACACCCTCGTCGCTCACCCAGGCGTCCAGCAACCCCGACGCGGCGAGCGCGGCCTCGATGGCGGCCAGTTCGTGCTCCGGCAGGCCCTCGCGCGGGTTCACGAGCCGCCAGACTGGGGCTCCCGTGTCGGGGCGAGAACGCCGCACCCACAGCGCGGGCGGCTGCGGGTCCGCGACCCCGGCCCGGTCCAGTTCCTCGATGCGCCCGTCCAGTTCGCCGACGCGTTCCCTGGCGAGCCGGCCCTGCAACTCGGATTCCCGCAACCTCACCTGGACAGGGGCGCGCGTGGGTTCGAACCATTCCTCCCGGATGCGTTCCCTGAGCGGCCGCTGCGGGGTCCTGCCGTCGGGCAGGGCGGACTGCCAGGCCTCGATGTCCACGCCACCTCCGACCTCCTCCGCCCAGACGTCGAGCCCGGCCGCCAGCGAGTCGCGTTCCTGCTCTGCCGCGTCCCAGGCGGCGCCGCGCCGTCCCCCGGCCTCGGTGGCTCGCTGCCGGGACTCCGCCGCGACGTCCTCCGCGCGGCTGGCTTCCTGATCGGCCAGGACCACCTCGCCCAGGAACTGCTGGGCGCGTTTCACGTCGCGTTGCCTGTCACCCACCCGCTGTTCCGTGAGCACCGGGTCGAAGTCGGCGACGTCCACCCCCGCCTCCCGGGCCGCGTAGCGGGCATCGGCGAGGCGCTCGGAGGTTTCCCGGCGCCGAGTCTCGAGTGCGGCCTCAGCAGTTTCCCGGGTCTCCTCCGACCTGCGCGCCGCCGCATCGGCTGCCTCGGCGCGCCGGTTGGCCTCCGCGGATTCCCTCCCCGCCATCTCCGCGACGGTGCGGGCGTGGGTCAGGCGGGTCAATCTTCCCTGCGCGTCCTGGTAGCGGCTGGAGGCCCGCAGCTCCTCGGCCGCCACCCGGGCGCCCTCACCCGCGAGCTCCAGGGAGCGGCGTTCCTCCTCCACCACGGCCCGTCGCGCCTCCGCCTCCCCGAGTTCCCGTCGTGCCTCCCGCTCCCTGCGGGTGACGTTGTCGAACGCGGTGATCGCGGACCTGCCCCTGTCCGCGGCCCTCCGCAGCACCGCCCGCACCCAGGGCCGCCAGGAACGCACGGTGAATCCTTCCACGACCTCGACGGCGTCCGCGGCGCGATCCAGGTCGGCGCGGATCTCGTCCAGCTGGTCCCAGCCGTCGGCGAGCTGGTTGATCTCGGAGCGGTCAAGTTCCGGCAAGGCGTCGTGCAGACGATCACTGATGAAACGCACCTGGAGCTGTTCACCGAGTTTCGGGGTGCGGGTGACCCGCAGCAGCTTCCCCACCGCCTCCAGTTTCTCGGCGGTGCTGCCCAGCAGCCGGGAGGCCACCTCGCGGCGGTAGGCCGCCGCGCTCGGATGCCTGGTGAATCCCTCGGCCGTCACCTCCTTGGGTAGCACCACGCGGCGAGCGGCCAGCAGGTCGCATCCGCCACGCACCCGTTCCCCGCCGGAGAGGGTGCACCAGTGGAGGCGCATGTCGGCGGCTGCGCCGCGGGCCTCCGCGAACAGCAGCGTGGTGAAGAACTCCTCGCCCTGGTCGGTGCGGCGCCCGTACTCCACCCACAACCAGCCGTGGTGCGTGGAGGCGGTGGCCTCGCGGCGATCGGCGTCGCGGCCGGTGGGTTCGACGTAGTAGCGGAACGTCTTCCCCGAGCGGCCCAGCGTGTCAATGTTGCTGGATGCGACATCCGCGAGCCAAGGGATCAGGGTGGTCAGCGCCATCAACGACGACTTACCGGTTTCGTTGCTGCCCATGAGCTGCACCCACCCGTCCGCGTACCAGTACTCGGTGGTCTCGAACTCCCACAGGTTCACCACCCCCGCGCGCAGCGCCTGCCAGCGATCGGCCCTGACGGGGCTGGGCAAATCGCCCGCGACCACGGCGTCGCGCCACGACTTCAGTTGTTCGTCGTCAAGCATCACTCCTCCTCGCCCGAGGTCAGTTCAGCGTCGCGGTAGCGTCCCGCGGCCGGGGCGAGAATCCAGTCCCCGGCCTCCACCCTGAGCAGACCGAGTTCCCCCAACCGCCCCGCCACGGCGTCGCGGATCGCCGTGGGGGATTCCCTCAGGGCCACCGTGAGTTTCTCCCTGCCGCGGTGGATATCAGCCGCGGCGGCCAGCACCTGGTCGGCAGGAACCCGGTGGAACCCTGCCGCCCCTGGACACAGCGCGTCGATCATGGCCAGCGTCACCCAGTCCAGGGTGGTGGCGTCGGGGAAACCGCAAACCAGCCCCTCGGGTAGTTCCCGGGACGCGGGCATCACCAGCACGAGGGCGTCGCTGCGCACCTCGACCCGGCCGCCCGTCAACTCCTCGGCCCGTTCCACCAGGCGGCTGCGTTGTCGGATCAGGTAGTCGCGGTGGGATTCGGGAAGCTCCTCCGGGTAGAGGGCCTGGCACTCCACCAGGATCCGCAGCAGCTCCTGTCCCCGGGCGTCCTGGCCGCCATCAACCCTGCGGGCCAGGGCCAGGTCGACGTCATTGGTGTCCACCATCAGCATCAGGGCGTCCCGGTGCAGCAGGTAGCCGGCACCGATCCCGGATCCGGTGCGCTCCCAGTCGTTCTGCAGGGTGCCGGAGGTGCGTTCCTCCAGCACCCCGTGGGTGGTGAGCATGTGGACGGCGGCGAGCAGCCGCTGCCGGTCCGGGCGGCGGTTCGGGTCGTAGGGCCAGCCGCCGTTGATCTGCGCCAGCCGCGCCACGTCGTCGGAGAGTTCCTGGAGGGTCAGCGACTCCCCGGGGCTGGCCTCCAGGCAACTGGCGGCGTACAGGACCAGAACCAGTTGGCCGCGGGGCGGTGGCGTGATCGCGGGTAGGGCCACCCCTCCCCCGATGGGTGGCCTGCGCAGCCGGTAGCAGCGGTTGATTCCCACCAGAAGATAGCCCACCCGTTTGGCCCAGATGCTCAGGGTGGTGGCGTGGCGATGCACCAGCACGTGCAGTTCGGGATGCCTCCAGGGCGTGACGAGGGGGTTCGCCACCAGGCCGGTGAAGGCGGCCTGGATCTCGGCATGGTCGTTGCCCAGCATCACGATGTGAACTCCACCAGGGCGTCGGCCAGCACCAGCCGCCCCTCCTCGGTCCGGCAGACCGCGGACCTGGGAGGGTGGACAGGGGTCAGTTTCATGGTGCATCTGCCGTCGGCGGTGGCGCCCGTCCCATTCGCCTCACGGGCCGAGGTGAGCAGGTCCAGGAAGAGCCGGGTTTCCCCCGCGGTCAGGACGGCCCAGTCACTGAGGTGCGTACCGGATCGGGAGACCAGGCGGTGTTCGGCCTCCCGAAGCGCGGCCTGGTCGTGGGCGGCGGCCGCGCGGGCCAGTTCCCTGGCCCTGGACCGGTCCACCACGCGAGGCGCCCGGCCGGACAGGGAACGCCGCCCCTGGGAACGCAGCCGCTTCGAGACCGGGACGGGAGGCGCATCCCACACGCTGGGAACACCCGGCACATCCGGGGCTTCCAGGGCCAGGTGGCGGGCGGAGTAGAGCCCCGTACCGGTTGCGAAGACCCGCCAGGCCTCCGCGTCATCCTCGGCCCGGGCGACCGCGTCGGCCAGCCGGGACAGTTCAGCGGCCCGGGAGACGGTGCCCCCGACCGCGAGCAGTGCCCGGTGTCCTCGGAGCACCGGGGTGACGGCGTCACGCATCTGGCGGCGAAGCCGGGTGGCCTGCGGCAGTTCGCCGCTGAACCAGCGTTCCAGGACCGCGACGATGCCCGACAGGTGGGTGGTTGCGCGGGCCACCGTCTCCGGGTTGATATCGGCGCCGAGACGTTGCAGGGTCAGGGCCCGCCAGGTGTCGGGGCCGATGTCCTTCAGAGCCGGCAGGCAGTCCGTGATGCGCCCGGACCAGGCGTCCACCCCGGCGCCCCAGGCGTCGACGTAGGCGAGGATGGTCTCCAACAGGCGTGTGATGCGGGCCTGGTCGGGAACCCCGCCGAGCGCCGCGGCCATCCGGGACTGCCACTGGTTGGCCTCCCGCGCCATGGCGTCCAGGGTGGTCTCGACCACGGAGAACTCCCGGGAGGCATCGTCGAGGCGTTCCCCAGCCAGGGCGTCCAGGGCGGCCCGGAGCCGGTCGGCCAGCACCGCCGGAGCCAGCAGCACCGCCGTGGACCCGGCTCCGAGGTCCTCTTCGATGGCCCTGACGGCCTGGTTGAGGGCCGCCCCGGCCTCGGTGAGCTGGTAACGGTAGCGGTTCCGAAGGAACTCCTCCTCGGTGGTGGCCCGGTCCTGCCAGGCCTCGCAGGTGCCCCAGGAGACCAGCGACGCCAAGCGGTCGGAGAGGTTGAGGTCCTCCATCAGCCCGGCCGCTGTCTCCTGCGGCAGCCGGGCTCGGATCAGCTCGGCCAGCTCGTCGTGCCCCACCCCGGTCAGCGACACCTCCTGCCGGGCTGCCAACACGTCCACGATGAGCCGGTACTGGCGGGCGTGGGAACCGACGAGGTAGCTGGCGGCGCGGATCTCTCCGGGGGTCGCGAGCAGGCTCCAGGGCGACAGTTCCCCTGATCGCGCTTCGGTCACGAACCCACCCTACCCAGCCATCCTCTCGAGGAACGATGATGGCCCCCGAGAATTCCCGGGGGTCATCATCGTGTGTGCCGGAGAGTGGGTCAGAGATCCCTACCCGTCTTCGGCAGACCGGGCTTGACCGGCGGCCTGCTGGTGGGCCGGCCCGGTGTGCTCGGATCCGGTGTCGCGGTGCCGGTCGGGGAGGTCGTCGGTTCGGCCCCCTTGTTCACCTCACCCGTGATGGCCTCCGTGACGCCCTGGGCGTTGTCGAAGGCGACCGCCATGTATCCCAGCGGTTTCTGGTCGGCATAGGCGGCATCGTTGCGTTCGAGGTTGAGCGTCTTCGAGTCGCCCTGGTTGACCTTGAAGAACTGGCCGTCGTTGAAGGGCTTGTTCGTCGGGTCGTACTGCGCCCACTGCTCGATGGTGTCCACGGCCGCTGTGTTCCTGATGTCGAGAGCATTGGCGGTGTAGCTGAACTTGCCCTTGATGCCGACCTGGCTGGCGACGACCTGCAACACCACGGTGCTGGAATCCGTCGGGGAGAGGGTCACCGAACCAGCGGCGTAGACCTTTCCGTCGGATAGATCCGCCACGAACACCTCGGCGAGCCCGTTGATCTGCTGTTCCCGAACATGGCCGGAGTCCATGCTGATGATCCGGTAGTCGGCCTTGCCGTCATTGTCGTTGTCAATGTCGACGTTGTACATGAGCTGGGCCGGGTTGGAGAACCGGGAGCTGGAGTTCAGCGCAAAGTTCACGGTCCTGAACGACTCGTCACCGTAGCTCGCCACCCCGACACTCGCCAGGTCCTGACCGCTGTCGATCGCATCCGGGATGTCAGCCGGGTCGCTCAATCCCCACGTGTAGAGCGCGGTGTAGGCGCCGACCGCGCCACCCTCGTTGGTGAAGGTGACGTCGGTGCCCTTGGATGTGGGGGTGTTGGCCGCCTTCACATTGGACAGGGAGCGGGGAACCAGCAGGTACGGCATGGTCAGGGTCTTGCCATCGGAACCGGTGAACTTCAGATTCCCGGAGGCCTCGTAGAACCATGGCGAGTTCGGGCTGTTGACTCCGCTGGGCACGTCGGAGGCCGACATGGTGATCGTGACGTCAACATCCACGCTGCCTCCCGCGGGAACCGTGATCTGTTCCTGGCTGAAGGAGATGCTGGCCTTCTTCGATTTTTCGGCCGGCTGCGAGCTGGCAGTGATCCGCGCCGCCTCAGTGCCCTTGTTGACGAGGGTGACCTTACGGGTGGCCTCGAAGGTGGTGGCCGATTCCGCGTACCCGAAGCTGAGTCCCGGCTCCCGCACCACGGTGCCGTTCACGTCCGAGGAGTCACCGTAGGCTACGAGGGAGGCGCCGACGGCTTCGACAGGATCGACCAGGCCACCCGCCAGGGTGGGATCGTAACCACTGACCTTCTCGGGATCGGCGGTGTTGACCAGCGAGGCCGCGATCTCCGGGGCGCTCCACTCCGGATGAGCCTGGACTGCGAGAGCCGCGACGCCGGTGACGTGCGGGGTTGCCATGGAGGTACCCGAGTCGACGCGGCCCTGATTGCCGGACCCGACTGCCGCCGACAGGATCGAAACGCCCGGGGCGGTCACGTTCGGGCGCACGGCCGAGTCACCGGTCCGCGGACCAGCCGAGCTGAAATCGGCGAGCTTGCCGTGGTTCCCGTTGGGGATCTCGGTTGCGGTCAGAGTGACCTCCTTGTCGTGCGCGGCGACGATGGCTTCGGCATCGGAGGATTTCACCCCGAGCAGCGGCACGTTGACCCGCCATTGCTCACCGGTCTCGGGATTGCCCGTGATCAGGCCCTCGTAGGGAGGAAACTCATCGCTGTCGTTGATCATGATGGCCCCCGCCAGCCCCCAGCGCTGGGCATTCATGGCACGCAGCACGCGGGCGCAGCCACCGCGCTTGGTGACCACAATCGCCCCGCGCGGAACACTGGCGTACTCATCGCGATCGCAACCGGTCGAGACCTGGTTGTCCTCGGTCCTGAGGACGTGGAGCTTCGCGCTCTGGGGAAGCTTGGCGCCGTTGACGTTGATGGTCTGTATCGCCGTGCCGTCGATGGTGAGCTGTGCACCCGGATAGTTCGCCAAGGCGTCGTTGGCCGCGACGGAGATCACCCCGGCGCCGGTACCCGGCGAGGACGTCAGGTAGGGCTGCGAACCGGCGTTGCCCGCAGCGGAAACCACCACAACACCTGCTGCCACCGCATTGGAGACGGCGACGGCATCGGGATCGGTGGCCTTGCCGAAAGGTGAGCCCAGCGACATATTGATGACGTCCATGTGGTTCTTGACGGCCCAGTCGATGGCATCGGCTGTGAGATCGCTCCGTCCCTCACACCCGAAGACCTTCAACGCGTACAGGTCGGCCTCGGGAGCCACGCCGGGACCGACCCGGAACTCGTTGTTGTGGGTGGTGGAGTCATAGGGACCCTTGTAAGTCTCGCCGTCAGCGGTCACGCCTGATCCGGCGGCGGTGGCAGCCACGTGGGTTCCGTGCCCGAACTTCTCGCAGTCGATGGGGTTGGCGTCCGGCTGCGGGGTGTTCTGCCCGGTGTAGGAGTCGCCCGCGAAGTCATACCCGCCCTTGACGCGGGAGCCGTAGTAGGGAGTCGGATCCGCCGCCGCGGTGGCCTCGGCGAACGCATCCGGGGTGCCCTCCCCCCCAAAGGTGGCGTGGGTGTAGTCGACCCCGCTGTCGATGATGGCGATCTTGACACCCTTGCCCGTATAACCGGTTCCGCCAGCTCCCTGCCAGACATTCGGGGCCCCGATGTAGGGAACGCTCGCGGTGTTGCTCCGCTCATGTATGGGAATGGCCTGAACGCTCTTGACCCCGTCGATGCCCTCGACATCGGCCACCTGGCTGCTGTTTATCGTCACCCGCAGACCGTTGTAGGCGGACTGCAGGCGGTTCTCGACCGCGCCTCCCAAGGAGGTCACTTGCGCGGCCACCTTATCCTGGGAATTGGAAAGTCTTTCCTGTATCTGTTTCTCTTCCTCCTCGCTCAAGGACCCACCCTTGTGCGCCTTGACGACCGCGACAGGATCCTCCTCGAGCTCCACCATGACCGTGACCGGCCCCTTCTCCTGGAGGATCTTCTTGGCGGTTTCGGCGGGAACCTCGGTCTTGGGAGCCGGTTTGATCAGATCGGACATGTTCTGCGGGTCCGTCGTCTCATCAGCCGACGCGGTTGCCACGGGGGTGAGGAGAGCCAGCACCCCCACCATGGCCACTAATCTGTTACGTCGCACAGTTCTACCTTTCATAATCGGGAGTGCGACCCCGTCCGGCACCGCAAAAGTAGCGACATGCCGTCCAGGCACTTTAGGCAAACCTTAATTACCGCGACCTGTTTTGTGAACCCCTGCTTTGAAAATGGTCGCGCCGGGCCTTCCTCGCACCACTCCTGCTAACCTTCCAGAACGCCGGGGTGCCCCACCGATAAGGGGCTGAGATCAAACTCGTCGAACCTGATGCAGTTCGCACTGACGAAGGGAGCGCCATGAATATCACATCCGTCCTTACCCAACTCCGCGCCACGACCCCGCTGGTCCATTGCCTGACCAACACCGTGGTGCCGCAGATCACCGCCAACGTCCTGCTGGCCGCCGGCGCCGCGCCCGCGATGATCGACCTCCCGGAGGAGGCGGAGGTCTTCGCCGGGATCGCATCGGCGGTGCTGATCAACGTCGGCAACGGCTCCTCGGAGCAGCACACGGCCCAGCGGGTGGCCGCGAAAGCCGCCCACGAGGCCGGCACTCCCTGGGTGCTCGACCCGGTCGCGGTCGGTGCACTGCCGGTACGGACCGCCCTGGCCCGAGAACTGCTGGCGCTGTCGCCCACCGCGATCCGGGGCAACGCGTCCGAGATCCTGGGCCTGGCGGGTACCGGCGCCGGCGGGCGTGGCGTGGACTCCACCGACCCCGTCGAGGCCGCGGTGGAGGCGGCACGGGGCCTGGCCGACAAGCACAACACCGTCGTGGCGATCTCCGGGAAGGTCGACGTGGTGGTCAGCACGTCGCGAACCACGCGCATCCACGGCGGCGACCCGCTGATGCCGCTGGTGATCGGCACGGGCTGCTCACTCGGCGCGCTGGTCGCGGCAACACTCGGCGCCACCCGGGAACACCCCTGCCCACACGACGCGGTCGTCGCCGCCCACGCCCTGTTCGCGGCCGCTGGCATCGTGGCGGGCCGCGACGCGAAGGGCCCCGCCAGTTTCGAGATCGCCTGGCGCGACGCCCTGTACGCGCTGACCCCCGACGAGGTCGCCTCCCTGGTCACCGTCGAGGAGGCCTGATGCGGATCGACTGGCGGCTCTACTACGTCACCGACCCCGACCTGTCCGGCGGTCGCGACCGCGTGGCCCACACCGTGGAGCAGGCCGTGCTGGGCGGGGCCACGGTGGTCCAGTTCCGCGACAAGAACGCCGACGACGACACCTTCCGGAAAGGCGTGCTCGCCTGCCGGGAGGCCATCGAATCCGCCGTGGCCAAGGGTGCGGCCGGGGCGGAGCTGTTCGTCAACGACCGCCTGGGGATCGCGGTGGAGCTGGGCACGCACCTGCACATCGGGCAGTCCGACGGCGACCCCGCGGTGGTCCGCGAGGCTCTCGGTCCGGACCGGTTGCTGGGGGTCTCCGTCAGCTCCCGGGCCGAGCTGGACGCCATCGCGGCGATCGGGTGTGCCGACGTTGTCGGCCTGTCCCCGGTGTGGAGCACCAGCACCAAGACCGACACCGCCCCGGCGCTGGGCCTGGAAGGGGTCCGGGAACTGCTCGCCGCCCGGCCCGCGGACCTGCCCGCGGTGGCCATCGGGGGAATCAACGCCACCAACGCCGCCGAGGTCATCGCGACCGGGGTAGACGGCATCTGCGTGGTATCCGCGATCGCGGCGGCCACCCGTCCCCGCGAGGCCGCAGCGCGGCTGAAAGAACTCTGGGAGAAACCATGACACCGAGAACTGCACTTTCCATAGCGGGCTCCGACCCGAGCGGTGGCGCCGGGATCCAGGCCGACCTGAAGACCTTCGCGGCCCTCGGGGTGCACGGCATGGCCGCGCTGGCGGGCCTGACGGTTCAAAACACCCAAGGGGTGCGGGCCGCGTCCCCCATCGACCCGGGATTCGTCGTCGCGCAGGTGGAGGCGGTCCTCGACGACATCGAGGTGCACGCCACCAAGCTCGGGATGCTCACGAACGCGAGGATCGCGGAGGCGGTGGCGGACCTGATCACCGCGCGCCGGGCGGACTTCGGTTTCCTGGTCCTCGATCCCGTGATGGTGGCGACCTCGGGCGACAGGCTCCTGGCCGACGAAGCAGTCGAGGTGGTTCGCACCCGGCTGCTGCCGCTGGCCGACCTGATCACCCCGAACGTCCCGGAGACCGCGGTGCTGGCCGGTTCCTCGCCCGCGGGCGACGTCTCCGGGCTCCAGGCGCAGGCGGAAGGTCTCGTCGTGGCGGGCGCCCACGCGGTGCTGGCAAAGGGCGGTCACCTGGCCGGCGAGGAGCTGACCGATCTCCTGGTCACACCGAACGGAACCGCACGGTTCACCGGTGCCCGCGTGAACACCCGCAACACCCACGGCACCGGATGCACCCTCAGTTCCGCGATCGCCGCCGCCGCGGCGCGCGCCGGAATCGCGCCGGGCGGCACCGTCTTGGAACACGTGGTGGTGGAGGCCCGCGATTTCCTGCACCGCGCCATCCTCGCGGGGGCCGATTGGCGGCTCAGCCGCTCCCCCGGGACCGGGCACGGCCCGGTGAACCACCTGATCAACCTGGAAGGAGCACAGGCATGACCTGGTGCACACGGGAGTTCAGCGCCCTGGCCTGGGAACGCATCGCCGGGATCCGCGGACGCATCGACCAGCTGCCGCTGCTGACCCAGTTGGCCGACGGCACCCTGGAGCCGCGCCGCTTCGTCGAGTACATCGTCCAGGACGACTTCTACCTGCGCGGCTACTCCCGGGCCCTGGCGCTGCTGGCCGCCCGGGCCCCGCACGCGAGGGCACGTTCCTTCTGGGCGCGGAGCGCCGGGGAGGCCGTCGCGGCCGAGACGCTGATGCACGACGCCCTGTTGAACGACCCGCTGCTGCGTTCCGCCCCGCACGCGGCAGCTCCCTCCCCCACCACCCGCGGCTATGTGAACTTCATCCAGACCGCGGTCGCCTACGACCCGTACCCGGTGGGGGTGGCGGCGGTGCTGCCCTGCTACTGGGTCTACGCACAGGTGGGCCTGGATCTGGCCGAACGGGCCGGGGCGGTGGAGAACCATCCCTACGGAACCTGGGTGGCGGCCTACGCAGACCCGGCCTTCCAGGAAACCACGGCCACCGCCATCGAGCTGCTCGACGAGGCGGCCGAGGCCGCCGACGATGCGACGAGAACGGTCATGCTCGAAACCTTCGCCGACGCCACCCGCTACGAGGAACTGTTCTGGGAGCGCAGCCACTCCCTGGAGGCCTGGACCCTGTAGCCGCTCCGGGGTCGGCGGCAGGCAGACAACGTGGGTGCCGACCTTCAGTCACGTTCACCGTCTGCGTTGCACATGAGGAGGAACGAGAGCATTCAAGCGGCGTGACCGCCGAAATCCATAATAGAAACGCGGATCGAAAGGAGGCATGCCTGAACCCTCCGTACGCATCACCCTCTTCCAAAATTCAAGAGTCTGAAATCGACGCCAGTCGCCCTCAGCATTCAGCTGTTTGATCGGCGACGCCCAGCAGGTCACGTCACTGCGGCTTTGGAAGACAGCTCCCTGCTTGGCCTCCGGGAACCGTTCAGCCACATCCTCGATGTTCCGGGAAACATCACCCACCAAGTAGGGAAACCCCGCATCCACGTCGCAATTTACCTGAGTCATACTCTCAACAAACGACGTGAAAGACAGTCGACCGATGAATGTAAGTCCAAGCAGGTACTTTGACCCTTCCGAGGCGAGTTGACAGCACACCACCCGGGCATCCCCGTTCGGTATGCGACCATTGAGCCAATGCCAAGCAGCTTCCACTTCCATCGGTTCTTCCGGATGCAGCCGCGCCGCCATAGCGGGCTGATTCATCAACGGGAACCCTGTCCATTCTCCCCGAGGGTCTCTGTGTACGAGATTCGGCGAGACCCCAGCATAGAATTGAAGAACGGAGAGCATGGAGGCTTATTCACAGACGGCGCGTCGGCCAGCAAAGCCCCTAGTCAGGGCGCACTTGAGGAAGGCTGTGAATAAGGCTCATGGTCTCGGTTACTTCACGCCCCTGAAAAGTAGTGCCATATGCAGGCCTGAGTTCCTGTGTCCCCTTGCGGAGCTTCTTGTGGACCTCCAACGGAATCTCATCCCAAACCGGGTATACACGAAATCTTTGACCGCCACCAACAAGAGCATCATCCTTGGGTCTCACGATGTGAAGCGTGTGCTCAACAACGTTCCGCGCGTATTTGACGCCACCAATCAGTTCCCCGCCTCGGCAGGAGGATGATTCGAGTAGTTTGTTGCAGGTTGAACTGTCGCCGATCTGTTTCGCGAGGAGCTCATTGAGTCGTTGAGCACTCGTCAGAAAATTCCGGACCTCTCCCCCCAGCTCCCTTGATTCAGCCGTCGCCGCATAGTAAGCCGCCACGGAATCTTGGATATCGCGCATTGTTGCGCGCAAAGAATCTGCTTCTTCGTTGGTCAGCCGCACCTGCGATCTATTACTCATATCACATCCCCCTATAACACCATCGTCGCGTTTCAATTCGCCTTCGCATCATTTCGGCTGTCCAACGAATCGGCCTGATGCCGACGGACCAGGGCCGGCCACAAAATTCAGGGTCAAGGCCGTGCGGCTGGCCCAGACAAGCCCACACGACGGTTCTTGGAGGCTTATTCACAGCCATCTTAGCCACGCTCTGACCAGGGGTTTTGCTGGTCGACGCGCCACCCGTGAATGAGCCTCCTGATCTCCCGCTATATCTGACTTTGGAACCAAAGGAGGGCCGGACCCGGTGCGGGCCCGGCCCTCCTTGGTCCGGTTCAGTCCTCGCGCTGTTTCAGTACCGCCTTGGCGGCCGCAAAACGGGCGATCGGCACCCGGTACGGGGAGCAGGAGACGTAGTCCAGGCCGACGGACTGGAAGAACTCCACCGAGTCCGGATCGCCGCCGTGTTCTCCGCAGACACCGGTCTTCAGGTTCGGTTTGACGGAGCGTCCCTTCGCGACACCGATGTCGACCAGCTGTCCCACGCCGTCCACGTCGATGGATTCGAACGGGTTGCGTTCCAGTACCTTGCTCGTGACGTACTGGGTGAGGAATCCGTTCTCGGCGTCGTCGCGGCTGATGCCGATGCCGGTTTGGGTGAGGTCGTTGGTGCCAAAGCTGAAGAAGTCGGCGTACTCGGCAATCTGGTCCGCCACCAGGGCGGCGCGCGGCAGCTCGATCATGGTACCGACCGTCACCTCCAGATCCTTGCCGGCGGCCTTCAGCTCCTCGGCGACCGTCCTCTCCACGATCTCGCGCTGGATCTCCAGTTCCTTCGACAGGGCCACCAGGGGGATCATGATCTCCACGCCGATCGTCTCGCCCTCGCGTTCCAGCACCGCCAGGGCGGCCCGGATGATGGCTCGGGTCTGCATGGCCGGGATCTCCGGGTAGAGCATCGCCAGGCGGCAGCCACGGGTGCCGAGCATCGGGTTGAGCTCGTGGAGGCGCTTGACCTGGGCGAGGGTGGCGCGGGCGGCCTCCAGCTCGGAGGCGTCGCCGCCCGTCAATTCGAGACGCTGCACCAGCAGCGACTGCTCCACCAGGTTCGGCAGGAACTCGTGCAGCGGCGGGTCGAGGAGCCGGACGGTGACGGGAAGCCCCTTCATCGCGGTGAAGATGCCCTCGAAGTCGGCCTGCTGCATCGGCAGGATCTTCTCGAGCGCATCCGCGCGGGCCTCGTGGGTCTCCGCCAGGATCATGCGACGAACCGCGGGCAGCCGGTCGGCGGCCATGAACATGTGTTCGGTGCGGCACAGCCCGATGCCCTCGGCGCCCAGTTCGCGGGCCTTGGATGCGTCCTCGAAGTTGTCGGCGTTCGCGCGCACCCCGAGTTCGCGGACCTCGTCGGCCCACGTGACCAAGCGCTGGAAGTCCTCGTTGATGCGCGGCGGGATCAGTTTGATCTCCTGCCCGAACACGTCGCCCGTGGAGCCGTCGAGGGTGATGACCTCGCCCTCCTTGATGACCCGGTCCCCAACGGTGAGGGTGCGGCCCTTGGCGTCGATGTGGATGCCGGAGGCGCCCGCGACGCAGGGCTTGCCCATGCCGCGCGCCACCACGGCCGCGTGGGAGGTCATGCCGCCGTGGGCGGTGAGCACGCCCTGGGCGACGATCACGCCGTGGATGTCGTCGGGGGTGGTTTCGTAGCGCACCAGCACCACCGCTTCGCCACGCCCGCCGCGCTCCGCGGCGGTGTCGGCGTCGAAAACCACCTCGCCGACCGCGGCCCCCGGGGACGCGGGCAGGCCCTTGGCGATGGGTTTTTCACCGTGTGACGGGTCGATGGCGGGATGCAGCAGCTGATCCAGCTGGTCCGGTTCAATGCGCAGCAGCGCCTCCTCCTTGGTGATGACCCCCTCGTCCACCAGGTCGGAGGCCACCTTCAGCGCGGCGGCCGCGGTGCGTTTGCCGTTGCGGGTCTGCAGCAGGAACAGCTTGCCGTTCTCGACGGTGAACTCCATGTCCTGCATGTCACGGTAGTGGGCCTCCATGCGGTGCATCGTGTCGATGAGCTCGTCGTAGGCCTCGGGCAGCACCTCACGCATATCCGCAAGCGGCCGCGGGGTGCGGATGCCAGCCACCACGTCCTCGCCCTGGGCGTTGACGAGGAACTCGCCGTAGAGTTCCTCGGCGCCCGTCGACGGGTTGCGGGTGAAGCACACGCCGGTGGCGGAGTCGTCACCGCGGTTGCCGAAGACCATCTGCATGACGTTGACGGCGGTGCCGAGGTCGGAGGGAATGTTGTTGGCGCGGCGGTACACCTCGGCGCGGGGGTTCTGCCAGGAACGGAACACCGCGTTCACGGCCCGGTGGAGCTGTTCGACCGGGTCGGAGGTCCACTCGCCACCCAGGTGCTCGTTGCTGATCTCCTTGAAGGTGGCCACCAGCTCCTTCAGGTCCGCAGGTCCCAGGTCGGTGTCGAGCTCGACGCCGCGCTTGCGCTTCAGTTCGGTCAGCGCGTCCTCGTAGGCGTAGGCCGGGACGCCCTCGACCACCTCGCCGTACATCTGGATGAAACGGCGGTAGCAGTCCCACGCGAAACGTTCGTTGCCGGATTCCTCGGCGATGGCCGCCACGGACTCGTCGGAGACACCGAGGTTGAGGATGGTGTCCATCATGCCGGGCATGGAGAACACTGCGCCGGAACGCACCGAGACCAGCAGCGGGTTCTCGGAGCCGCCGAGTTTGCGTCCCGTGCGTTCCTCCAGCCGGGTCAGGCCTGCGTTGATCTCGTCCGCCAGGCCGTCGGGCCATTCGCCGCCCCGGTTCATGGTTTCCACGCAGGCCGTCGTGGTGACGGTGAAGGCGTCGGGGACAGGGACCCCGACCCGGGCCATCTCGGCGACGCCCGCCCCCTTTCCCCCGAGTAGGTTACGCATGGTCGCGTCACCCTCCGAGAGGTCGTAGATGTAGCGTTTCTCGCTCATTCGCGTTTATCTCCCTTGATTGTTGCGACGGTTCTACCTCGTCCGGCCTCAACTTTAGCGGTTTCCAGCGAGGACCGGTCAATCTGCGCACATTGCCTCGATCCGTGAAACCTCGAGGCCCTTGACGCCGTTAGTTCCTCGAGTAAAATTGTTGCATGTTGAAACCATTGGCTGGAATTGCAGGAATGGTGTTGGCCGTGTCTGTGGCCGCATGTGTCGTGGATGCCACCGCTGATCCCGGAGATCCGAGAACAGAAGAATCTCCCATAGGATTCCCTTCCATCATAGCGCCCGCCCCCACGGCGCCGCCCAGCAGCACGACCGTGGTGGAGCCACCGGCAACCCACATGGAAGCCATCAGGGCCGACCTGAACGAACGTGGCGTGGCCGGCTCCGAGGCAACCTTGGTGGAGGCCCACAAGAAAACGTGGAGGACCGGCGCGCTGGGCTGCCCGATTCCCGGGGCAATTTATACCCAAGCCTTGGTGGATGGCTGGCAGGTGGTTGTGAAGGTCGGGGACACCACCTACGACTACCGCTTCGGTTCGACCCCCTCCCCGACGTTGTGCGAGGACAGCCTCCCGACTTTCGTTGGCGCCCCCACCGAGGATCCCTCGGACATCTGATCCCCGGTTCAGATCCTGGAGAGAAAATCACCAAGGATGGCCCCCGCCGATGCGGGGGCCATCCTTGGTTCAGATCCGGCTCAGGCCCTCATCCCAGGTCTCCCGTCTTGGGCAGGCCCGGTTTGACCGGGGTCCTGCTGGTCGGGGTGGGTGAGGCAGGAGCTCCCGGGGTCGACGAGCCCGAAGGAGCCGGTTCGGTCGGACCGGTTCCGGTCAGCGCGCCCGTGATCGCCTCGGGCGTTCCCTGATCGTTGTCGAAGACCACTGCCATCCATCCGAGCAGCTTCTGTTCCTCGGCCTCTGCCGCCTTGCCCTGTGGGACGGACACGTCCTTCGAACCATTGGCGGGCACCAAGAAGCCCTTGCCGTCGTTGAAGGGCTGGTTGTTCAGGTCATAGGTTGCATGACCGTCCGTGCTGTCCCTCAGGGTGGTGTTGGTGACGCTCTCGGTGTCGACCCAGTACTGGAACCTGCCGGTCACACCGAGGTCAGATGCCTTGGCTTGGAGAATCACGGTACTGGAGTTGCTGGGTGCCAGAGTGTAGCTCCCCGATCCGGCGATCTTGTCGTTGACCGGGTCCTGGACGAACACCTCGGGAACACCGTCGTAGTAATCCTTTCGTTTTTTCCCGGAATCCTCGCTGAAGACGACGCGGTCGGCCTGTCCGTCACCGTTGGTGTCGATCGAGACGTAGTACTTGTTGCTGGCCGCGTTCGAGTGACGGGTGTGACTGTTGATCGCGAACATCAGGGTCTTCTCACCATTGAGCGTGGCAGTGCGGACACCGACGTTGGCGATGTCGACACCGTCGCTCGCCTCCACATCCGCGCCCTTCGGGAGGTCGCCCTTCGGGTCGGTGATACCCCAGTCGAACAGGTCGCCCCTGGCCGTGTGGACACCACCCTGATCCTGGAAGCTGATCGTGGATGCGTCGGAACTCGTCTGACCGGTCACCTTGGTGGTGGACCTAGGAACCAGCAGGTAGGGAACGCTCAAAGTCTTGTCACCGGAGGTGAACTGCACGTTACCCGAGGCCTCGTAGAAATTCGGGGAGCCCTCGGTCTTGAGGCTGCTCGGCACGTCGGACGCCTTGAGGCCCATGGTCACCGTGACATCGGCCGTGCCGCCGGCAGGAACCGTGACCTTGGTGTTGCTGAGACCGACCTGCGCATGCAGGCTCTGGCTGGAGGCCTTGATCTCCCCGGTGAAGGTGACCTCCGAACTGCCCTTGTTGACGAGGGTTATCGTCTTGGTTCCCTCGAAGGAACCGTTGGATTCCTGATAGTTGAAGCTGACCGTGGAATCACGGAGCGTCCTGCCCTCCACCTCGGTGGAGTCACCGAACGCGAAGACCTGCGTGGACGTGGAGTCCGCGGGATCCACCAGGCCGCCGCCACGAGTGGGGCCGTAGTCGCTCACCTTGGAGGCATCGGCCGTCGAGACGATCGCCGCCGAGATCTCCTGGGAATCCCACGCCGGGTGGGCCTGCTTGGTGAGAGCCGCGACGCCCGCCGCGTGTGGAGCGGCCATGGAGGTGCCGGACAGGACGCTGGCTTCGGTTCCGGAACCGACCCGGGCCGAGGCGATGGACGCGCCGGGAGCCACCACGCTGGGCCGCAGGGCGGAATCACCGCTACGCGGACCTGCGGAGGTGAAGCTGGCGTAACCGGCGAAACTCGCGTTGGGAATCGTGTTCGCGGTGAAGGTCATCTGCTTGCCATCGGCGGCAGCCACGGCTGCGCCGTCGGAAGACTTGACACTGAAGAAGGGGATCGTCACATCCAGTTTCTCACCGGTGCTCGGGTTGTTGGTGATTTTTCCCTCGAACCCGGAGTAGTCGTCGCTGGAGTTGATCATGATCACGGCAGCCGCTTTGTGCTTCTGCCCGAAAATGGCGCGGGCGACGCGGGCGCAGTCGCCCCGTGCGGTGACCACGACGGAGCCTTCCGGCACATCGGCGTAGTCGGAGTCGCGGCAGCCGAGGGAGACGTTGCCAGCCGCGTCCTTGAGCACATGCACGGGGGCGCCGGCGGGAAGTTTCGCGTCATTGGCGTTCATCGCTTGGATGGGGTCGCCACCATCGACGGTGAGCTGCGCACCCGGATAGTTCTCCGTGGGATCGCTGGCAGCAACGGAGATGACCCCGGCACCGGCCGCCGGGGAGCTCGTCAAGTAGGGCTGCGAGCCGTAGTTGCCGGCCGAGGCCAGCACGACGACACCCGCGGCGACGGCGTTGGAGGCCGCGATCGCATCAGCGTCGGAGCTCTTGCCGTACGGCGAGCCGAGCGACATGTTGATCACGTCCATCTTGTTCTTCACGGCCCAGTCGATGGCTT
>ERZ773099.358-NODE-358-length-40284-cov-6.460538_pt1 | contig 40284 bp, 32 predicted proteins | sample MGYA00511120_ERZ773099 | MGnify/ENA primary metagenome ERZ773099 (study PRJEB29015, sample SAMEA2738012) | human oral metagenome | biome: human oral; feature: human-associated habitat; material: dental | place: China | collected 2104 ... | reverse complement strand
AAACCGGTAGAACCACGCGTACCGAACTCGATAGAGCAAAGCGTACCGAAACCGGTAGAACCACGCGTACCGAACTCGATAGAGCAAAGCGTACCGAAACCGGAAGAACCGCGCATATCGAGGATAGCACCGCACGAGGTTCACTCTCTGGATCAGGTGCTTGCAAATCTTGAGCGACCCGGTTCGCCGGGCGGGAGCCCGGGGAGTGCAAACAAAGCGGGGTTATCAAATTCAAGAAATACGGATTTTAAATCACAGCCGGCCGGATATAATCCCGCTGAGGTGTCCGTAACGGAAACCCTGAAAGCGGGGGAACTGAAAACGAAGGATGTGGGTATTGAAAAAGTATCCGTACCGATAGAAAAAGACCGTAGTCGCATTTCACGGACTGCGGCGGACAAAAAGCCGATACCAACACATTTTGTCGATCGTAGCACGGCTACGGATCGGCAGGGAAGAGTTTATTCCGTAGATCAGTTGAAAGAGCAGATCAAATAGACTCAAATAAATTCTATGCAGGAGGCAGATATGATTTGTAAAGAATGCGGAAATCTGTTAAAAGAGGGAGATAAATTTTGTCCTAACTGCGGAAGTAAAGTAGAACTTGCAGTTCCGACACCGAGAGCGTCAACGAGCAAACTTGACGATCTCGTATTTAATCTCGACCGCAAAACGGAAAACCGGAGAGCGGAGCAGGCAGGTGAAGCGGAACCCGGACCGAAGAGGGATTTTAAATTCGATGAGATAAATTGGAATTTGGAAGGTTACCCATCTGAGGACAAGAAGAAGACCGAGGCGATAGACTTCAACTGGGAAGCCGTGGTTGAGAACGGAGAAAACCGCAGAGCAGGCGGAGCACAGGATTCGGGAAACACGGAATATGCTCGCAAGGAAACTGCGAACCCGCAGGAAGCTGCGGAGACTTTCGCCGGTGGACCCGCAGAGACGGATTTTGACACGAAGCCCCCTTCATCCACCGCGGATGTACAGGTTTCGAATGCTGCGGATGTGAGCGCTTCTACGGAAGGAAACCGTTCTATAGAAGGAAGCCCTTCTATGGGAGAAAGCCCTTCTATAGGAGAAAGCCGTACGGAGATTCCGCAACCGGAGGTGCCGGTGCCTGATTCGCAGACTGCGTCGATATACGGCAAAGAGCCCGAGCCGATGAGCAAAATCGACAAATTCTATACGCCGAACAAGAAGAATGAAGAATTTCAGGCGATTTTGGATAGAGAATATAACAGGCTCACGGAAAAAAATACGTCAGAAGATACAAAACCTCAGGCGGAGGGTGACGGCTCATACCTCGGCAAGGTGAATGAAGAAGTGCTTGACAAATCAAGAGAAGACAGAGACGCTTTCAGAGCTATAGAAGATGACAGACCGGGATTTGAAGAGTGTGTTGCCGACAAGTTGGAAACTCCGGAAGACGCTTTCAAAGTACCGGATATTCTCGAAGGACAGAATTATTCCGTGGTCGGTGAACCGTCAGAGGTAACCGACGGTTCCGCGGGCGCGTCGGCAAGCGGAAATCCTGAGGAGGATGTTGAAAAATACATAGAAAACCTGAATGCCGGCGACGTTTCGCTGGTAAGTCTGCTCAAGTCTGCCGCAAGGAAAGAGGAACAGGTTGCGGAAGCTGCGGAAGTGGCGAAAGCGGCGGAATCCGACAAGCTTCCACGCGAGTCATATCTGGGCAAGGTTGACGAGGAATTTGTCAACCCGGGTAAAGATGACAGAAATGCTTTCAGAAACATGGAAAAAGATGCTCCGGGATTCGAAGAATGTGTTGCGGATAAACTGGAAACCCCGAATGAGGGACCTCAGATCCCGGATTTTATGGCGGGACAGAATTATTCGGTAGTCGGAGAACCTGAGGATGTTCAGGAGAGAGCGACCGAAACACCTGAGGAAAAGCAGGAAACGCCGTCCACCTTGGATGACGTGATGGGAAATGCCGGGGATCAGGCTCCTGAGGCACAGCATGCTCCCGTTGAGGAACCGACGGAAGTGGTAGGCTTTGCGCAGCCACGTTCCGATACGCAGGCGCCGGTGTTTGTGAGCAGCCCGGAGAGTGAGCGGCCACAGCCGGAAAACACACTTGATTTCAATGCGACTCCTGCGCAGGAGGCGCCGGCGGAGAACAATCCGTTCGCGGGATTTGAGAAACCGGCGGAACCTGTTCCCGAGCCGGAAGTAAAGAATGAAAATGCGCAGATTATCGAAAACTTGATTAATGAAGACGTGGGATCGTCACAGATGGGTCCCGCAGACAATAAAATTACATTTCAGGATGTATTTAAAGACGAAATAAAAGCGGAGAATGAGCAGCCGAAAGAGGAAGCCAAGCCTAAGAAACACACGTTTTTGAAGATTTTAGTGATTATTTTGGCGGTGCTGATTGTGCTTGAGTTGATTATTATAGTCATAAAGAGCGCGTTCCCTAACAGTGCGGCGGCGGCGGCATTCCAGAGTGTCTTTAACGCCGTGATCGGCAAATTCACCTGATTCGTCCGACATTGTTTCGGTAACACCGCATGGTGAGAAAGGAAAAACATTGAAACCGGCAAAGTATTCAGATGGTAAACCGCGGAAGAGCTTAAGCTTTTTACTGGTGGTATTGATAGTTGCGGCAGGCATACTGCTTCTCATGGTCAACTTCATAACGGACTGGATGTGGTTTGCCGAAATGAAATATGTGGATGTATTTTTCAAAGGACTATACACCCAGATAAAGATAGGTATACCGATTTTTGTGGTGGTTATGCTGTTGCTTGAGTATTACTTGAGACGACTTCGCAAGGACTACTTTGCCAAGATAGCCTCACACGAAGAAACAAATATGAAAAGGCTGGGGCTGTTGACCACTTTCATGGCTTTCGGCTTTTCTGTCATAATGGCATTTTTTGCGGCGAACAGGTTGTGGTTCAAAACTCTCGAGTTTACACACAGTACGTCTTTCGGAAAGAAAGACCCCCTGTTCGGTTTTGACATTTCATTTTATATTTTTAAATTGGAATTTCTGCAGGGGCTGAATGAGATCCTGCTGGTGATCATACTCCTGATGGTTGTACTGACGGTCCTTTATTATATACTGCTTCTTGTCATGCATAGCCCCGATGTGGTGAATTACGACGATTATGCCGATTTCACGGAAGAAGAAAACAGCAGCTTCCAAAATCCGTTCGGCAATACGGGCGTGCTCGGCAAGATTTTCGAGGGAGTTGCAAAAAACAAAAGACAATCGAAGCCGAAAAAGAGTTTCAATAATTCAAATTACAGAAATTTGCTCGAGATCGCATCGCACCAGTTGACTGTGCTGGGCGTTGTTTTCTTCCTTATGTTGGGTGCAAATTTCTTTTTAAAACAGTTCGATCTGCTGCATGAGCATACGGGCGCGGTTTACGGCGCGGGATTTACGGACGTAAACGTTACTCTTTGGGTATATAGAGTCTTGATTCTTCTGTCGGCGGCAGGGATCGTTTTTACCATAGTATTTATAAAGAAAAAGAGCTTTAAGAACTTGGTTAAGGTTCCTGTGGTAATGATCGGAGTGTGGCTGCTTGGAGTAGGCCTTGCAACGGTAGTTCAGTTCTGGGTAGGATCCGATGAAATCAACAAGGAGGAGAAATACCTCGCAAGGAACATAGAGTACACCCAGTCGGCATATCAACTCAATGACGTATCGGTGAAGAAGTTCAGCGCCGATGAAAATCTTACCGGAGCCGATATTGCGGCAAACAAGGATACGATTTCAAATGTCAGAATCAACGATTACAGTCCGGTGAAGACTTTTTACAATCAAACCCAGAGCATAAGACAGTATTACAAGTTCAACGATGTCGATGTGGACCGCTACAACATCAACGGGAACCTTACGCAGACTTATCTTGCGACAAGGGAGATAGATGAGAATAAGATCAGCGACACATGGCTGAACCGCCATATAAAGTATACGCACGGTTACGGAGTGACTCTTTCCAAGGTCAATACGGTGACCGCAAGCGGACAGCCGGATGTCCTTATCAAGAACATTCCGCCGGAGTCGTCCGTCAGAGAGATAGACATAAAACAGCCGAGGATATATTTCGGCGAGTTGACCAACGATTATTCGCTCGTGAACACGAGTGAAGATGAGTTTGATTATCCGGACGGAACCGAAAACAAATACACTCGGTATGACGGAAAAGCCGGAATCAGGATGAATCTCTTCAACAGGATAATGTTCGCGATCAGAGAGGGCAGCTTCAAGATGCTCATCTCAAGCAACATCAAATCCGACTCAAAGATCATAATTTACAGGAACGTGGAAGAACGCATCAAGAAGATAATGCCGTACCTCAGTTACGAGGATGACCCGTACGCGGTCACCGCGAACGGCAGAATCTACTGGATAGTCGATGCTTATACGACCAGTTCGTATTATCCTTATTCAGAACCGTACAGCCAAAACGCCGGAGACACCAATTACATAAGAAATTCGATAAAGGTTGTCGTTGACGCGTACAACGGCGACGTTACGTATTATGTCGTGGACGAAAAGGATCCGATTGCAAAGACTTACCGGAAGATATATCCGTCGCTGTTCAGAAACGTTAAGGAGATGCCGGGAGAACTGCAGTCGCATATCAGGTACCCGAATGCGCTGTTCAAGATACAAGCGGGCATATACTCCAGATACCATATGAACAACGTAAAAGTCTTCTATCAGAACGAGGATATATGGGATATAGCCAACGAAATATACGGAACAAGTCAGCGGGAGATGACGCCGAACTATTATATAGTAAAATTGCCGGACGAGCAGAAAGCCGAATTTATAAGTTCGATTCCGTTCACGCCTAAGTCAAAACAGAATATGACGGCGCTTATGGTTGCGAAAAATGACGGCACGGAATACGGAAAGCTGATTCTGTACCAGTTCCCTAAGAGCAAGACCGTTTACGGGCCGCGCCAGATAGAGGCTCAGATAGACCAGAATACAAAGATTTCCCAAGACTTTTCTCTCTGGAGCAGTTCCGGTTCCAAGTACAGCAGAGGCAATCTGTTTGTCGTTCCGATCAAGGACTCGCTGCTTTACATAGAACCTGTGTATCTGGAAGCCGCGGACTCCGCAATTCCGGAGGTGAAGAGAATCATAGCCGTGTACGACGACAAGATAGCGTACGAGTCAACATTGGGAGATGCTTTGAAACAACTCTTCGGCGACGGCGGCGATGTGGACGGTTCCGCATCCGGAAAGACCGGAAAGGGAAAAGAAGCGGCAGGCTCCGCGTCGAACGGCAAATCAAAGAAAGACTATATAGAGAAAGCTCAAAAAGCGTATAAAGATGCGCAGAAGGCGGTTAAAAACGGCGACTGGGGCGCATACGGAAGATATATGGACGAACTTTCGCGTAATCTGGATAAACTGTCGGAATGATTGCGGGGTTTTACCACCGGAATAATTACAGGGCTTTATCATCGGAATGATTGCGGGGTTTTACCGTCAGAATGATTCTTCTGTGTTCATTGGTGAAGTTCCGCTTGAAGAAGACACCTTGAAGAAGACTCGGAGAAGAATAGCAAAGCGCATATAGTTGGGACATTCGAATCGGATGTCCCAAGGCTTTTTGAAGCCGCATAGCGAACGGCGGAATGGAGATTATTATGCTGGAATTTGATATTGAAAAAATGTTGTTTACCATACCACCCGAAAAACACGGGAAGGATGATGTGATTGCGATTTTGAAGGAACATCCGGAAGTGCAGTTCGTATCATTTGTGGGGATAGACATGGGAGGTCACGATACAGACGAGAAGATACCGGTCAAGGTATTTATCAATGATATGGAAAAATTTCTGAGATCCGGCGTTCAGACCGACGGATCCAGCGTGGCTCTTCCGAAGATCGCGGAACTGGGCAATGCGAAGCTGGACATCATACCCGACACTTCCGTCAGGTGGTATGTCGATTATAATTACCGGAATATAGACAGAATGCTCGACCTGCCCGTAGGAACGCTGAGAATACCGTCTTTTCTGGTTCATAATGAAACATTTGAATGCGGCTCGCGGTCGATTTTGAGAAAGGCTTTGACGTATATGAAATCGGAGGTGCTCAAGGCGATGCGCGAGCATCCTTATGTCTTCCGGTATATCGGCGGCGTAGACAATGTGGACGAAATCGAAGAACTCATCGTAACGAGCGCGACCGAGCTTGAATTCTGGGTGAGGACGCCCGACGATAAGGGTGACAGAGAGCAGCTGTTTATTGCTCAGACCCTTAAAGAGCAGTACTGGAAGAGGACTTACGGAGAAGTCAGGACCGCGCTTGAAGAAACGCTTACAATACTCGACAAGTACGGATTTGAAGTTGAAATGGGTCACAAGGAAGTCGGAGGGGTCAAGGCGAAGATGGGATCCGGCGGCAGGTACAATCATGTGATGGAGCAGCTTGAGATCGACTGGAAGTATTCAGACGCCATGCAGGCGGCGGACAATGAAAATCAGGTAAAGTACGTGGTCAGAGATATATTCACGCGCTTCGGCCTTGACGTTACATTTATGGCAAAACCGTTTGAAGGAGTTGCCGGCAGCGGTGAGCATACGCATATAGGACTTGCGGCAAAACTGAAAAACGGGAAAATCGTAAATCTGTTTGCGCCGGGGGATCTCGAAAAAGATTTTATGAGTCCCGTCGGCTTCGGAGCACTCATGGGGATACTGAAAAACTACGAGGCGATGAACCCGTTTATAAGCGCGAGCAATGACTCTCTGAACAGATTGAAACCGGGATATGAGGCTCCCGTGTGCATAGTGACATCTCTGGGAAGAGGAGTAAACAAACCGTCAAGGAACAGGACCGTGCTCGTCGGTCTGATAAGGGAAACCGCAAATCCGCTTGCGACGAGGTTTGAGCTCAGAGCGCCGAATCCGAAGAGCAACACTTATCTGGTGCTGGCAACGGCATATATGGCGCTTGTTGACGGTGTAAATGCGGTTCTTGAGAACGAAAAAACTCCGCAGGAGCTGGAAAAATCGTTGTCAAAGGAATATGGCGAAGATGATTTCTACCTTGAAAAGGACAGGAAATACAGAAGCGAAGAAGACGTTTTTGTCTACTATTCCGAAGAGGAACGCGAAAAACTGTTCGGGAAAGCCCCGGCAACCGTGTGGGAGAATCTGGCGGCATTCGACAAGTACCCCGAAAAGGTGGGAACGATGAAAGCCGGCGATGTTATGTGCGACCTGATTCTGGAGTCGTACAAGGCGCAGACGCTTTCGCAGTGGAAGCTTGAACTGCACGACCGTCTGATCCCGAACACGATGGATTTTATAAGATCATGCAGAAAAAAGCATAGGGACGATGATTTTTCCGACTACGATATAAAGAACTGGCTCGAGATAGATAAAATACGCCATGAACTGGCAAAAGACACGATAACGGAGAAATGTCTGCTTACACAGGCAAAAGAGGCTCTCGACAATGAAGACTATGACAGAGCTTCGGCGATTCAGCTGATGATAAAGGAGAGAGTGGCGGCGTTGACGGAGCTGTACGATGTATACAAGAAAAATCTCCTTTGATAGCGACGCCCGGTCCGCTATTTTAAAATGAAGTAAAAGAATAGATTCGTAAAGCCGGCGGGCTGAGGAAACACGCCGGTAGGGTCGGTACACCAAGTGGATGGATCCGTAAGGCCGATGCGGCAATCACGGCTTTAACGTTTTCCGATTTAGACGGGAGGTATTGAGTATGCTTGACATAAAGAAAATCAGAGATGATTTTGAGGGGATAAAAAAGAGAGTTGAGTACAGAGGAAAAGGTGACTTCGGGATAGAGAACGTGCGCGGTTTTGACGATCGCAGACGCGGTCTGCTGGCGGAAGTTGAAGCGATGAAACACAGGCAGAACACCGTTTCGCGCGAAATTCCGAAACTGAAAAAGGCGGGTAAGGACACGTCCGGGGTGATGTCGGAGATGAAAGAACTGTCGGCGGACATCAAGAGATTGTCGGCCGAACTTTCGGAGATAGAAGAAAATCTCAAAGATGCGCTACTGAACGTTCCCAACACTCCGGCGGACGGGGTGCCTTTCGGAAACGACGACTCGGACAACGTTGAAATCCGGAAGTTCGGGGAGCCGACGAAGTTTGACTTTGAACCGAAACCTCACTGGGTGATAGGAGAAGAACTCGATATACTTGATTTTCGCCGGGCGGCAAAGGTTGCCGGTACGAGATTTACCGCGTACAAAGGTCCGGGCGCAAGGCTCGAGCGTGCGATAGTGTCGTTTATGCTCGACCTTCACACCGTGGAGCAGGATTACACGGAGATACTCCCGCCGTTTATGGTGAACAGAGATGCCATGACGGGTACGGGGCAGCTGCCTAAATTCGAAGACGATATGTTTTATCTTCCGCAGAAAGATTTTTTCCTGATACCTACCGCGGAGGTCCCGCTCACCAACCTGCGTGCCGATGAAATCATGGATGAGACCGAGCTTCCGGTCAACTACACGGCATATACCCCTTGTTTCCGGGCTGAAGCCGGATCGGCGGGACGCGATACGAGGGGGATAATACGTCAGCATCAGTTCAATAAGGTCGAACTTGTGAAATTCGTGAAACCGGAAAATTCATGGGAAGAGCTTGAGAAACTGACAAACGATGCCGAGGAAGTCCTTATAAAACTCGGACTGCCTTACAGGGTTGTAAAGTTGAGTTCGGGCGACTTGGGATTTTCATCCGCGATGACGTATGACATAGAGGTCTGGATGCCGAGTTACAACAGATATGTTGAGATTTCGTCGTGTTCAAACTTCCTCGATTTTCAGGCGAGACGCGCCAATATAAGGTTCAGGCGAGCCGGCGGCAAACCTGAGTTTGTCCATACACTCAACGGCTCCGGACTTGCCGTGGGAAGAACGAGCGCCGCGATTATGGAAAACTTCCAGCAGAAGGACGGCAGCATCGTGGTACCGGAGGCATTGAGGAAATACATGAGCGGCATGGAAGTTATTACGAGCCGGAAATAGCGCGGAGCCTTAAATAGCGCAGGACCTTAAATAGCGCGGGTCCGGGATAAGCGTCAAAGAAAGAGAATGTGTGAATAAGAGAAAAAATGTATACGGAAAAGAAGAGAATGTGTGGATAAGAGAAAAAATGTATACGAAAAAGAAGAGAATGTACGGATAAAGAAAGGAATGTGCAGATTATGAAGTCCGCGTTCGGAAAAGTATTCAACGCAATATTTAACCGTTTTACTGTTACCGCCGCGGTAATAGTTCTGCAACTTGCATATCTTTGTGTACTGATTTTTAAAGCGGGCGATCTGTCAAATGCGGTGCGGTACACCTTGAGAGGGGTTGCGATAATCGCCGCGATTTACATAGTCTGGCGTGACTATAATCCGGCTTATAAGATAGGCTGGATTATTTTAATTTCCGCCCTGCCGATAATGGGCGGAGTTCTGTATGTACTGTTCGGAAACAAAAGACCGAGCAGAGGTCTGAAGAAAAAACTCGATCCGGTGGAAAACACCAGTCTTGCGTACCTTGAGCAAAAGGAGAAAATAGAAGAGATCTGTCGCGGCGGCAGAATCCGCGGCACGCTCAAATATGTAAGCGAAAAAGGCGGATATCCGGCATGGACAGGTACGGAATCCAAGTATTTTGACAGCGGGGAAAAATACTTTGAATCGTTTATTGCCGATCTTGAGAAAGCAAAGCACTTTATATTTCTGGAGTACTTCATAATAAAGAAGAGCCGGTTGTGGGATGACATATTTGAGATCCTGGAGAGAAAAGCCGGCGACGGTGTAGAGGTCAGGATAATATACGACGATATAGGCTCGATAAATCATCTGCCGAGGGCTTTTCATAAAAAACTCAAAAAAGCCGGGATAGGCGTCGTCAATTTCAACCCGATGCGACCGTTTCTTTCGCTCGTCTACAATAACAGAGATCATCGTAAGATATGCGTCATAGACGGTTACATAGGATACACGGGCGGCGTAAACATAGGAGATGAATACGTGAACAGAAAGACGCGGTTCGGACACTGGAAAGACAACGGCGTCAGAATAAGAGGAGAAGGCGTCTGGAGTTTTACCGTCATGTTTCTCAACATGTGGAATGCTTTCAGAAAGACCGATGTCAGGTATGAGCCGTACGGACCGCATGTGTGGCACAGTGAAGAGTTTGATGACCACGGGATAGTTCAGCCTTTTTCCGACACACCTCTTGACGAAGAAAATCTCAGCGAGAACATCTATCTCGACATCATAAACAGCGCCGAGGATTACGTTTACATATACACGCCGTATCTCATCATAGACAGTGAAATGGAAACCGCCCTCAAACTTGCGGCAAAGCGCGGCGTGGACGTTCGGATAATGACGCCGGGGATACCCGACAAGAGAATAGTGTTCTTCTTCACAAGATCCTACTATGGAAATTTGATAAGGGCGGGAGTTAAAATCTTTGAATACACGCCGGGATTCCTTCATGCCAAGACATTCATAAGCGACGATAAAATTGCGGTGGTAGGAACGGTCAACATGGATTACAGGAGTTTTTTTCTGCATTTTGAATGCGGAACGCTGCTCGTCGATACACCGTGCATCGCCGATATAAAAAAGGACTATGAAAAGAGTGTTGCGGTGAGCAGGGAGATCACGGAAAGTTTACTTGAGGACAAGTGGTTTGACACGACGGTTGCGGCTGTTTTGCGCGTGTTCAGTCCGATTGTGTGATGAGAGGAAGCCGCCTGCGGCCGGCGGATGAGGAAGAGTCATGAGTGAGATGAAAACGGGGATTGAAAAAGTGGATAAAGCGGTCGGACGCGCGGGGGATTCGATACTGCCATTTTTGTTGGAGCATGCGAAGAAAAGGGCGGTATCTTTTCATATGCCGGGACACAAGGGAAGTAAAATCTTTGAACGTTTCGGTTATGGCGATTTTTTCAGACGCATTGCGGATTGCGACATAACCGAAATCAGGGGAGCCGACAATCTGTTCCGGGCGGAGAGCATAATCGACGCGACCATGGAGAGATACAGAAAGCTGTACGGAAGCAGGCGTTCATATCTTCTTATAAACGGTTCGAGCTGCGGGCTGATTGCCGCGATACTCACATTGACCCGGCGGGGTGACAAGATAATAATGGCGAGAAATAGCCACAAATCCGTATTTTCCGGAGTGGAGACGGCGGAAGCGATACCGGTGTACGCATATCCGGAGATGCTCGGGTCGTACGGGATAACGGGAAAAATATCCGCAGAGGAAATCGAACGTCTGCTCGTGGAAAATCCCGAGGCGAAGTGCGTAGTACTTCCAAGCCCCAATTATTACGGTGTATGCAGCAAAATCGAGGCGATTGCGAAGGTGTGCCACGGGCACGGGGCGAAACTGATAGTGGATCAGGCGCACGGAGCACATCTCATCTTCATGGAAAGAAATCTGTCTGCGGAACTTTCGGGCGCGGACATCGTGATCGACAGTATACATAAGACGCTGTGCTCTTTTACGCAGTCCGCGATAGTTAACGTAATGAGCGATGACATAGATATTGACGTATTGGAGGAGAATCTGCAGAAAATGGAGAGTACAAGCCCGTCGTATCTTCTGATGGGCAGTCTGGACATAAATGCGGACATTATCGAAAAGCACGGAGAAGACATTTTTGCGGAATGGGGAGAAAATCTCGATCACTTTTACGGAGAGGCAAAGAAGATTAAGGGACTGAAAATAATTGACGATGAGTTTCTTGACCGTACCAAAATAAACATTGATATGAGCGCCCTCGGGTACAGTGGATACGATCTGGAAAATATTATGATCGCAAGCGGGCTGTATCCGGAGTTGGTCACCGCCGACATTCTCATGTGCATGACCGGGATAGGCAACCGCAGAGAAGATTACGATAAGCTGCTCGATGTTCTGAGAGAACTTCCTCCCCGCATAGGCGCCGGGCGCCGGGCATGCTCGGGAAATGCAGACATTGGTATGAACAAGAGGAGCATCATGCAGACGAATGAAATCGCGCGTGATCCCTTTTTCGAGGGAAAAAACAAGGAAATCGCGCGTGATCCCTTTTCCGAGGGAAAAAACAAGGAAATCGCGCGTGACTCCATTTCCGAAGATAAAGACAGTGAAATCGCGTATACCCCTATCCCCGGAGAAAAAAGGAGGATACCGCTGTGTGAGGCTGAGGGGGAAATCTGCGCGCAGGCGCTTGTGCCGTACCCTCCCGGGATTCCGGAAATCTGCCCGGGCGAAAAATTCACGAAGGAATTGGTGGACGGACTTTTGAGCATGCGCCAAAACGGTGTCAATATAATAGGCATAAGTGGAGCCGGGACGGTGTCTGTGAAAAAGTGAGTGCCTTCGAACCGGATCCACGCCTCGGCACGAAACCGTCAAACCGTTGAAAATAAGCGGAGGAGGGTTTTGCCTGATAAAAAAATGACAAAAAAGACTCACCGCGTAAAAACTTTTTTTTTGTTTTAAAAACTTCTTATTGGGTAGTGCTTTTTGTATTTTACAGGTGTATAATCTATCCGAATGATTATGTGGAATAATTGGAATAAATTTTTTGAGAAAGGAAGATTTCAATATGAGTTCAAATGCAAAGCATTTGCCAAGCATTGACGCGGGTCATTACAAGAATACGGCCGGTCGTGAAACTGAAGTGATGCCTATCCCCGATATTGTTAAGATTTCAATGTCTCAGCATATCGGCGCACCATGTCAGCCCCTCGTAAAAAAGGGCGATGAGGTCAAGGTGGGGCAGGTCATCGGAAACACCGAGTCTTTTGTGAGCGCGCCGATTCACTCAAGTGTATCCGGCAAGGTCACAGGTATTGAAACACAGCGCAATGCAATGGGCGGAAATGATACTCTTGTGGTTATAGAAACCGACAAGAAGCAGGAATTGGCTGAAGACATCAAGGCTCCCGAAATCACGGATTTGGACAGCTTTGTCGCTGCCACCAAGGCGAGCGGACTTGTAGGTCTGGGAGGTGCGTCTTTCCCGACGCATATCAAGTTCAATCCGAAAAACAGAGACGAGGTCAAGACTTTTATCGTAAACGGCGCTGAGTGCGAGCCTTTTATCACATCGGATCACAGGACCATGCTCGAGGATGCGCAGAACGTGATTGACGGGGCGAAAGCCGTGATGAAGTACTTGGAGCTGGACAACTGCTATATAGGCATAGAGGACAATAAGCAGGATGCCATTTCAAACTTCAACAGCCTTTTAAAAGAGCAGGGTATCGACAATATCCATACATTTGAGCTTCAGGCGCGTTATCCGAAAGGCGCCGAGAGAGTTCTGATATACGAGGTGACGGGCAAACAGTGTCCTGCGGGAGTCCTTCCGGCGGATTTAGGTGTTATAGTTTCCAACGTAACGTCGATTGCCTTTTTAGGGCAGTATCTGAAAGATGGGATCCCACTTGTAAAGAAAAGAATGACCGTGGACGGAGATGCGGTCGCAGAACCTAAAAATATAATTGCGCCGATCGGAACGCAAATACACGATGTGATTGAATTCTGCGGTGGTTACAAGGAAGAACCGACGAAAATCCTGATGGGCGGTCCCATGATGGGAAGAGCGGTTTTTTCGGATGAAATGCCTATAGTGAAGAACAACAACGCTATACTGGCTTTTTCAAAGAAGCAGGCGTACATACCGGAAGAAACGGCATGTATCAACTGCGGCAGGTGTCATAAAGCCTGTCCTTTCAGTCTGCTTCCCACCGGATATGCGGATGCCTACGAGCGGAAGGATGTACAGGCGCTCAACGATTTGCAGGTGATGCAGTGTATGGAGTGCGGGAGCTGTTCATATGTATGTCCGGCAAGACGTCCGCTTGCTTTTATGAACAAACTTGGAAAAGCAATGGTAAAGGAGGCCGGAAGTAAGTGATGGATAAGAAAACTTATTACAACAATTTGACAGTATCCTCGTCGCCGCATCTGGTAACGAGTCTGGATACGAGCAAGACCATGATGATGGTTCTGTTTGCGCTTGTGCCTTCGCTTGTGATGAGTGTGGTCGTATTCGGATACAGACCCGTTGTTCTGACGGCGGTCTGTATGGCTGCGTGTGCGTTTTTCGAATACGCATACGGTAAACTCATGAAAAAACCCGATACCGTCAAGGATCTCAGCGCCTGTGTCACAGGTGCGATTCTGGCGATGAACCTGCCGTCGAATTTCCCTTATTGGATGGCGGTAATAGGATGTTTTGCCGCTATCGTGGTAGTTAAGTGTCTGTACGGAGGACTGGGAAGAAATATCGCAAATCCGGCGATAGTAGGACGTATAGTGCTTCTGCTGTCATTTACGACGCAGATGACGACATGGCCTGTACCGCGTCAGTCCGCAACCGACGCGACGACCGGAGCAACAGCTTTGGGTGTTCTGGGGGAGATTGCAAAGGGAAAACCCGGAAAATTGCCGTCCAATTCAGACCTGTTCTTAGGATTTGTGGGAGGCTCCATGGGTGAAGTCAGCGCTCTTGCTATTTTGATCGGCGGCGCGTTCCTCATCTGGAAGAAGATTATCTCGCCTATTATTCCCGTTTCGTTCATACTTTCGGTATTCCTGTTCGCACTTGTGTACTACGGAGTAAAGGGCGGGGATTACAACGCGCTTCACATGGCGGTATTCCACGTCTGCGCCGGCGGTGTGATGTTCGGTGCATTCTTCTGCGCCACGGATTATGTCACATCTCCGATAATGAGCAAAGGAAGACTGGTATACGGTATCCTGTGCGGACTGATCACTATGGTCATCCGTATCTGGTGTAACTATCCGGAAGGCGTGTCCTTTGCAATTCTGTTCATGAACATGATGACTCCGCTCATAGATAAAGTTGTCATCAGGAGAACTTACGGAGGTGCAAATAAAAATGAAAAGTAATACGTACAAAGAATATATTGCACCTGTTGTGGTCTTGGTTTGCATATGTCTTGTGATTACGGCAGCCCTTGCGCTCGTATACGGGATTACCAATCCTATCATCGACAAAAATGCGAAAGCCACGGCAGACAAGACGAGAACAAAGCTGCTGAAAGAGGCGGACTCTTTCACTGAGTATAAAGGAAAGCTCGTGGTCGAACAGCCGGGAGCCGTGTACATTCAGGATGTATACGTTGCAAACAACAAGAGCGGATTTGTCGCAACGGCGGTGACAAAGTCGTTTGGCGGAGCGCTGACGATGATGGTCGGCGTCAATAAATCCGGAGAGATCACAGGAATAGAGGTAACAAAGCATGCCGATACACCGGGACTTGGAACAAAGGATTTCGATCACGGATATCTGAAACAGTACAAGGGAATGAAGGCGCTCAAATCGACCAATGTAAAGGATGACGGGCAGATCAAGTTCATCACCGGAGCATCGGTTTCCGGAAGCGCGATTCATTACGGCGTATATGCGGCACTTCACCAGTACAAGCAAATGGGAGGTGTTAAGTGATGGATAATAAGAAAAGCAGACTCAGCATTTTAACAAACGGTTTTATCAAAGAAAATCCCGTGCTCGTATTGGTTCTGGGAACCTGTCCGACTCTGGCGGTCACCACGAGCGTAGTGAACGGTATAGGGATGGGCGTTTCCGCGATGGCGGTTCTGATATGCTCAAACATAGTAATTTCAGTGCTGAGAAATATAATCCCAGACAAAGTCAGGATTCCGTGCTACATAGTGGTTATAGCGGGGTTCGTAACCGTGGTTCAGCTTCTTCTTCAGGCGTACGTTCCCGCTTTGTATGCGAACCTTGGACTGTTTATACCGCTGATCGTTGTAAACTGCATTATACTCGGACGCGCCGAAATGTTTGCGAACAAGAACAGCGTCCTCAACTCCGCGCTTGACGGGGTCGGGATGGGGATCGGATTTACGTTTGCGCTCTTTCTGATGGGTTCGATGAGAGAACTCTTGGGAAACGGGACGTGGTTCGGTATCCATGTTTTCGATAAATTCATACCGGGAATGGGCATATTCAACTTGGCGCCTGGCGGATTTTTCTCGTATGCGGTGATCATGGCGGCCGTTACCTTTGTCGCTGCAAAGAAAGGAGTTAAGTAATCATGATAAACAGTTTGATAGTAATAGTTATCAGCATGGTACTTGTGAGCAACTATCCTCTGGCTCAGTTCCTCGGGATATGTCCTTTCCTCGGAGTATCCAAGGATCTTGACTCCGCAAAGGGCATGGGTATCGCGGTGACGTTCGTAATGGTACTGGCTACGGCGGCTACATGGCCTATCATGCAGCTGTTGCTGAAGTTTGAACTCGGATATCTGCAAACGGTTGTGTTCATTTTGGTGATCGCGGCGCTGGTTCAGCTGGTTGAGATGTTTATGAAAAAGAGTATGCCGGCACTCTACAAGTCGCTCGGCGTGTTCCTTCCGTTGATTACGACCAACTGCGCGGTACTCGGTGTTTGTATCAAGAACATAGACGAAAATTACAATTATCTTGAGGCGCTGGTCAATTCGTTCGGCGCCGGAGTGGGATTCCTGCTTGCCATGGTTATAATGGCGGGAGTGAGAAGCAAGCTTGCCGATGAGAGCAGAATGCCTGTTTCTTTCAGAGGAGTTCCGATAACGTTGGTTACTGCTGCAATCCTCGCCTTGAGCTTCATGGGCTTTCAGGGCATGGTATCATAGGACGGAGGCGAATTAAATGAATCCTATAGTATTGGCAATATTGGTAGTGGTGGCGATCGGCCTTGTGGCAGCCTGCATACTCAGCTTTGCTTCAAAGGTTTTCGCCGTACCCGTTGACGAGAGATTTACTTTGCTTCGCGAAGCGCTGCCGGGTGCGAACTGCGGCGGATGCGGTTTTGCAGGGTGTGACGACTACGCCAACGCGCTTGTGGAAGACGGTGAATTGTCCTGCAGTAAATGTCCTGTCGGAGGTCCCGATGTGGCGAAAAAACTTGCGGAGATTCTCGGAAAATCCGCAGATGCGGCTGACAAGAAGGTGGCTGTTGTAATGTGCAACGGAACGAAAGATGCCGTGCAGTCTTTGATGAAGTACAATGATATAAAGACATGTAAGGCTGCCAAGACCCTTTTTGGCGGAATGAACGCATGTCCTTACGGTTGCATGAGTTTGGGAGACTGCGTTGCCGCATGTGATTTCGATGCGATACACGTTATCGACGGTGTTGCCACGGTTGACAAGGAAAAATGCGTTGCATGCGGGGCATGTGCGGAGGCATGTCCTAACTCGCTGATCAGAATCAGCCCTGCAAAGAACGTTGTTATCGTAAAGTGTCACAATACGGACAAGGGCGGAGTCGCAAGAAAGGCATGCGCAAACGCCTGTATCGGGTGCAGGAAGTGTACGACCGTCTGCAAGTTCGACGCGATCCACGTTGAGGATAATCTGGCATTCATCGAGCCTGAGAAATGCGTCAACTGCGGAGCATGCGCAAAGGTCTGCCCTACGGGAGCGATCCATAACGAGAGGGTCAGGAAAAAACCTGCCGTGGATCCCGCAAAGATAGAGGCCGCAAAGAAAGCCGCGGCTGAGAAAAAGGCGGCTGCTGCGGCGGCTGCCGGAGCAGAAAAGAAGGAAGGCGATGAGCAGAAGAGCGCCGAAGCGTAGACTGCGTCCGCTCATCGTGTAACTGAATAGCATGTTTAAATCGACGATCGCATGTCGGGTTCAGGGTGAACCTGTCGTGCGGTCGTTTTGCATGAGGGCTTGCAGCTTCTTCGATTTCAGTAAACGCCTGTTAGTGTATTCTCTTAAGCGGGTGCGGCTGCCCTCGTGTCAAGTCCTCATCGCAGAAAGATGCACGGCTCGCTCGCGGGAATTGAACGGTGGCGTGAACTCGGGCCTCACCGCTTTATCTCGCCCTCGGACAGCACGCCCGCCGTATGTCAATTCCCCGGCTCACTTACGCCGGCATCTTTTATCTGCTCTTGCGGAAAGACGCTCGGGCAGCCGCACCCGCTTAAGAGCAAATCGATCAAACAGCGGTTTACTGAAAAGGGTAGAGAAGCCCCCGTGTAAAGTTCCCGTCGCAGAAAGACGCACGGCTCGCTTGCGGGAATTGAACGGCGGCGTGAACTCGGGCGTCATCGCCTTATCTCGCCCTCGGACAGCACGCCCGCCGTATATAATTCTTGAATATGTGTTAAAAAGCTTATTGAAAACATTTGATTAGGTGTTATAATTGCGCTATGAAACATTTGATTTCGTGTTAAAGGGAGCTTTTATGAAAAGGAAAATATATAATGAATTAATAAATTGGAAAAATACAGAGTTAGGACGCACGGCTTTGTTGATTGACGGTGCCAGGCGAGTTGGTAAAAGTTATATTGCGGAAGAATTTGCAAAAAATGAATATAAAAGTTATATCATGATTGACTTTAATAGGGCGAGTGAGGACATAAAAGAGTTATTCGCAAATTATTTGGAAGACTTGGATATGCTATTTATGTATCTGTCCAATTTTTATAATGTTAAGTTATACGAAAGGGAGACATTATTTATTCTGGATGAAGTACAACTTTGTCCTAAGGCAAGGGCGGCGATAAAATACTTGATTGCCGATGGAAGATACGACTATCTTGAAACAGGTTCTCTTATGACAATTAAGAAAAATGTTAAAGACATCCTGATACCATCAGAAGAAAGACACATTAAAATGTACCCGTTAGATTTTGAAGAATTTTTATGGGCACTTGATTGTGAATCTTTTATGGAACAAATCAAAACCTGTTTTGAAAAAAAGCAAGCGATGGGACAAGCTTTTCATCGCAAAGCTATGGATTATTTTAGACAATATCTTATTGTAGGGGGTATGCCTCAAGCAGTTGCAGAGTATATAGATACAAAAGATTTTGATCGAGTAGATCGTATAAAGAGAGATATATTGGAATTATATCGTGCCGATATAATCAAACATGCTGGAAGATATGAAATGAAAGTAGAACAAATTTTTGATGATATTCCTGCACAGCTGCAAAAACATGATAAAAAATTCAAGTTGTCATCTCTGAAAAAGGAAGCACGATTTAGGGATTATGAAGATGCTATGTTTTGGTTACATGACGCCATGATTGTAAACATGTGTTACAATTCTACCGCTCCAAGCATAGGATTAAAATTAAATATGGATAGGATGAAATTAAAATGCTACATGGCGGATACCGGACTTCTTATTAGCCATGCTTTTGATGAAAATAGTATCGTTGGTGAGGAAATCTACAAGAAACTCTTATTTGATAAATTAGAAGTAAATAAAGGAATGATTGTTGAAAATATAGTTGCACAAATGCTGATAGCGGGAGGGCATAAGTTGTATTTTTACTCCAATTCTTCAAGGGATGATGTAACCGCGCGCATGGAAATTGATTTTTTGATTGCTAAAGATAAGATAGGGAATCGACATAATATTTCACCTATAGAGGTAAAGTCGAGTAAGAATTACACTTTAACATCGCTGAAAAAATTTAAGAACAAATTTTCACAGCAATTGCACGTTGCATATGTGTTACATGCAAGCGATTTCAAAGAAAAAGACGGGATTACCTATCTTCCGCTTTATATGACACCATTGCTTTGAAAATGCAATCAACAAATTGTACACGGGGGAAGTGGATTTAAAATTTACAGTTCACGACAATAAAAAACGTTTAATGAGAAAATAAAGAATACTTGATTATATAAGTCAGTTATGCTACACTTACCGTGTGAATTGGGAACCCCCCCTTGATTGAATGAGCTGAACAAGTATGTTTGATGGCGCAATCTGTACGGGGCAAGTTCTTTTGTAAAATGAATATCAAACATCAAAGGTTTGGGAAAAGGAGTAATATAATGGATATTGCTAAAAGAAAAAAACGTATTGCGCTGTCGATTGTCACGGTGCTTGCCATGACAATAACAATGCTGATGGCTTCGAGTGTAAGCACCTTTGCCGTGTCGGACACCGGATTTAGTTTTAGGATTCCGGCATATCAAGAGAACGGCTATGAAAAATATGGACGCCATAGAGGGAAAGTACCTAAACGGAACCTTTGGAGGGTCAGGCTCGATCACTCAGGCGAAGGAAATGGAGCGGCCACGGATTTCTGGCTTGAAGCAGAGGATGGCAAGAACGTGTCACCGTATATTAGAGTAATATGCGGAAAAGGATGGTTTAGTCAAAAAGCTTATAAAAGTGCGCGTTCAAGGACAGTTTATCTGACTGCCGAAGATAATAATGATAAGCCGTCAGGGTATAATGTGAGGGGGCGTTGGCAAGCTCAAGAGTAAGGTCTTGCAAATGTTAGGGGTATGACTTTCGTTCCGTTTTGGACTGAGAGCCATACCCGCCTTTTAGTTATGAGTTTTATGCGTTGTATTGCAATTAAGGGGGCATTGTCAATGCTGAAATATGAGTTATCCACCGCACTCAAGTCAAAGAGAGTCATGGCTCTTTTCTGTTTTTTTATTTTGATTATCGCATACGATCTGTACTCGAATTATATGGAGAATTTCGGAGAGTATTTGAGAGGAGCCGCTAGCAAACCGACAGGAAATAGCCTTATGCACCCTTGCTTTGCGAGTTTTCTCACAGCGGCGAATATAGGACATTTACCGCATATATTGCTGACGTGGACATTTCCACTGTACCCGCTCTTTGCGTATGCCGACACGTTTGCGCTTCAGAAGCAGTACGGATACTACAATGTCTTACTCACCAAGGCAGAGCGGAAAAAAGTCGTCTCTTCACGCTTTGCGGTATCGTTTTTGATTCCTTTTTCCATTTCGCTTACCACCTTGTTTTTGAATTTTGGCGTTGCCAATATAATATTCAAAGGAGGAACCTCATTCGCGAAGATGGAATTGAATTTGGCAAAACCAATAACTGAGGATCTGGAAATGTTTGCTTTGCTACACCCGTATGTCACATACATAGCTCATATACTTGCGTTTTCGTTGGTCGCGGGGATGTACGGCATGTTTTGTGCGGGAGTGAACTTTATAATTCCAAAATACAGTGTATTATACACGGTGTCGTTTTTCACATGGGTTGTTTTTATGAATATACCTTACAGTGTAATGAATATGCTGCAGAGTTTTGCATACGATGAGGGCGCAATAGAGCTAATAGTTCCAGCAGTTTACTATACTTTGGTGGTGGTTGCCACAGTTGCAGGGACGTATATTTATAAGGTGAGATACGATGAATTATAGGAAGATTAGATGGATGGCAATCCCGCTGATTGTCATGTTTATAGTTTGGTGGTTCGCTTCCGTGTGGATATATACCCGCTACCCCGCAGGTCGCATGGATAAACTCGAGCATTCGATGAGTACGGGGGCGGGCTACAATTACATGAAAGCACAGATATTATTTTCAATGACCTTTGTCGTGACGCTCTTTCAACTGCTGCCCGAACTTGGGATACAGGACGTTATAAAGAGAGGAAGAGCGAGATGGGTATTTGCGAGACTCAGGTATATCTTTGTGTCCGCCATGTATTTTGCGGCGATATTCATTTTGGTTGAGATATCCCTTTCCATTGCGGACATAGGCATTGATTTTCTGATCAAGTACAATTATTTTCACTGTATGCTGCTGGGATGGATTTCACTTACATTCATATATTTTTTTATGGGATGCCTTTACCTCATGTTCAGCGTGGTTTTTTCGGCGGGATTGGTGGCACTCGGCGCATCGTTTATTGTAAGTCTCGTATTCATGGTAGCTTCTTTTTACAGAAATTTGCCTTCGGTTTATGCGGTAATGGATGTGATGCAGTGGCCTGCAATAGAGAAAATGGGCATGGGAAGGTTTGATATTATGTTCGTGGTAAAACCGCTCGTATACAACATAGTGGCAATGGCAGCGATCATAATTGTTACAATCCGAGTATTCAGGAGAAAGGATTTGCTGGATAGTAGTTTGCAGCTTATATAGTAAAATCTACTCCAAAAAGATTCTTAGAGTAATTTCTTTTATGAGCACAAACCGGAACTTACTTTGCAAATTAACAAGAAAATATTCGCACCCACATTTTGCTAAAAAAGTTTGACATCTAAAACTCGATGTGCTATCATGTAAGAAAAGTTGAGAACTTACGTTGTTCTGATGTTTTGTCAGAGTGCTCTGGAGTGAGATCTGTCGATGTGGGTTCTCTTATCAAAATGAATACCAAACATCAAAGGTTTGGAGGAAGGAGTAATATGATGGATATTACTAAAAGAAAGAAACGTATGGCGGTATCGTTTATTATGGTACTCGTCATGGCAACTACGATGCTTGTGGCTTCAAGTGTTAACACTTTTGCCGTATCGGACACGGGATTCAGTTTCAGGATTCCACCATATCAGGGTAACGGTTATGAAAAACATGGTCGTCACAGAGGGAATGTGCCTACGTGGAATCGCTGGTGGGTCAGGCTTGATCATTCAGGCGAAGGCAAGGGATCGGCTACGGATTTCTGGCTTGAAGCCCAGGATGGCAGGAACGTGTCACCGTATATGAGAGTAAGATGTGGAAAAGGGTGGTTTGCTCAAAATGCTTATGAAATTGCACGCTCAAGAACGGTTTTTTTGACGGCTGAAGATAATAGGAATAAATCGTCAGGATATAATGTGAGTGGTCGCTGGCAGCAACAGGATTGATATGACATGTATTTGTTGGGTATGATTCCATTCCGTTTTGGATTTGGGGTCATACCCATCCACATAATCATATATAAAGTCAGTGCTTTAGATGAATGTTGAAGGAGACGACAGCGATGCTGAAATATGAATTATCCACCGCGCTCAAGTCAAAAAGAGTCATGATTCTGTTTCTTTTTTTTATTTTGCTCACAATGTACGATTTATATGCCAACTATAGATATAATTTTGGAGAATATTTAAGAGGTGTGGGATCGAAACCAAACGGAGGGAATCTGTTTCATCCGTGTTTTGCGAGCTTTCTTTCCGCCTCAAACATAGGACATTTGCCACATGTAATGATGACGTGGGTCTTCCCTCTGTACCCCCTTTTTGCATATTCGGACTCTTTCTCACTGCAGAAGCAGTACGGATATTACAACATTTTATTGACAAAGGTTGACAGGAAGAAGGCGGTCGTTTCCAGATTTGCGACGGCATTTCTAATTCCATTTGCTATTGCGCTTGTCACTCTGTTTTTAAATTTCGCCGCCACCTATATAGTTTTTAACGGAGGAACCTCTTTTGCAGGTGAAGAAACAAACCTGGCAAAACCCGACATACCGCTTCTGTTATTTTTTTTCTTGACTCACCCGTATCTCACATACATAGCCCATATATTCGCTTTCTCGTTGATTGCAGGCACGTATGGCATGTTCTGTGCAGGTGTGAATTTTATACTTCCCAAATACACTATATTGTACGCGGTGGCATTTTTTGTATGGTTTCTTTTGATGCATATTCCGTACAGCATATTGAGTTTAATGCAAAGTTTTGCATATGAAGGTGTAGGGGAGTTGATAGTTTCTCCGATTTACTATACTTTGATGGTGGTTGCCACAGTCGTGGCGGCATATATTTACAAGGTGAGGTACGATGAATTATAAGAAGATGAAATGGCTTCTGATTCCACTGGTTGGAATGTTTGTGCTATGGTGGATCGCTTCCGTATGGATATATACCCGGAATCCAAAGGATCATATGGAGATAATAGAAGCCGCACTGAGCACAGGGTCGGGATACAACTATATAAAACCACAGATCCTGTTTGCAATGATATTTGTTGTTACCCTTTTTCAGTTGATGCCTGAACTTGGACTTCAACAGGTGATAAAGACAGGCAGGACGAGATGGATACTTGACAGGGTCAGATATACGCTCATATCCGCGATGTATTTTGCGGCGGTGTTCATAGCCGTGGAGACCGTTTTCGGTGTCATACGCATTGAATTTACTTTTCTGATTAAATTAAATTATTTCTGGTGCATGTTGCTGGGATGGATATCCCTGACGTTCATATATCTGTTTATGGGTTGCATTTACCTCATGTTCAGCGTCCTTCTTTCGGCGGGGCTGGTGGCACTTGGTGTATCGTTTCTTGTGAGTTTGATCTTTATGGCTTTGTCTATGTATAGCTTTGTGCCTACTGTATACCTTGTCATGGATGTGATGCAGTGGCCTGCTATGAAAGAAATGGGCATGAGAGGCATGGATATTATGTTCGTGGTAAAACCTTTGATTTACAATGCGATAGCCATGGTTGCAATGATAATCGTGTCGGTACAAGTTTTTAAGAGGAAAGACTTGCTGGATAATCGTTTACAACTGATATAGCAAAATCGGGTAAATCGGGTGATTTGATAGGAAGAGAATAAAATCTTTGAAGTATTGATTAGAGAGGTTAGGATGAACAGTATTGAATTGAAAAATGTGACTAAAAGGCTTAAGGGAAACACGGTTCTTGATGATGTGACGTTCACTTTTGAGAGCGGGAGCATATATGGACTATACGGCAGAAACGCATCGGGAAAGACGATGCTTTTGAGAGCCATCGCAGGCCTTATATATCCGAACAGCGGTGAGGTCAGGATAGAGGGGAAGATTCTGCACAAGGACATAAGTTTCCCCGAAAGCATGGGAATAATAATCGAGAGGACGGAGCTTCTTCCGCAGTACACGGGAATGGAAAACCTCAAGATACTTGCCAAGATAAAGAAGGTTGCAAGTGTTGAGGATATGAGAGAAAGCCTTGTGAGAGTAAAGCTTGATCCCGACGACAAGAGGAAAGTTCACGCATATTCACTTGGGATGAAACAGAAGCTTTCCATTGCGCAGGCTATATTTGAAAAACCGCGCATCATACTCCTCGATGAACCGACAAACGCGCTTGACGAAGAGGGAGTACGTTCGGTAAGAGAGCTATTCTTGGAAGAGAAGGAGAGAGGCGCCACTATCATAGTTGCAAGCCACAACAAAGAGGATCTGGCAATCTTGGCGGACAGGATTATATCCATATCGGAGGGAAGAATCACGGGAAGCGACTGCGACTTTTCAAGGATACTCAGAGCGGAGCTTAAGACTGATACGTTGTGAAATTGAAGTTATGATCTATGAAATGAAAAATTTATTAATGATAAATCCTAAACGATTATGTTTAGGGGAAAGGAATGTTATGATTAATATTAATAAAAACAAGAAGAGAATGGTAGTGTCAGTTTTGTTGATACTTCTAATGACATTGACGATCCTCTTAGTTTCAAGCTCAAACGCATTTGCCACGGACTACGCATTCAGTTTCAGAGTGCCTCCGCATTGCGGAAATGGTCAGGAAAAGTACGGTAGGTATAGAGGTAATGTGTATCCGGGAAATCGTTGGTGGGTTATTCTCTCTCATTCCGGGGAAGGTAAAGGAACTTATACTGATTTTTGGCTTGAGTCGAAGAATGGTAAGAATTTATCTCCTTATATTAGAGTAAAGTGTGGTGCCGGTTGGTATGGTCAGAGAGCGTATGAAAGTGCAAGATCCCGTACAGTCTACCTTACTGCAGAAAATAACCAGAACACACCTAGGGGGTATAATGTAAGTGGACGTTGGCAACCTCATGAATAGTGCCGGTGCGCGTCGAGTGGGCATGGTTGAAAAATCTATTTTGGGTTTAAGGCCATACCCATTAATATCATTTTATGTGTAAAATGCGTTGGGTGATATTTAAAGGAGATAATGATGCTGAAGTACGAGTTATCCACTGCATTCAAGTCGAAGAGAGTTATGATCTTCTTTCTGCTTTTTATTGTTCTGACCTCATATGACCTATATGTGAATTATAGCTATAATTTGACCGAGTATTTAAGAGCGGAGGTGGCGTCAAAGCCGACGGGAAAAGACCTGTATAATCCTTGCTTTGCAAGTTTTATTTCTGCTGCGAGTATAGGTAATCTGCCGCAAATATTGGTGACGTGGATATTTCCCATATATCCGCTTTTTTTGTACTCGGATTCCTTTGCGCTTCAGAAACAATGTGGATACTATAATGTTTTGCTCACAAAGGCTGACCGAAAAAGAGTGCTTTTTTCACGTTTTGCGACGGCATTTTTGGTTCCGTTTATTATCGTGCTTGTTGTTCTGTTCTTGAATTTCGGTGCTGCCAATATAATCTTTAAAGGGGGAGAGTCATTCGCCGGGTTGGAAAAAGAGTTGGAACGATCTGCGGCTATGAATTTCGAAACCTTCAGCCTGCTTCATCCGTATATCGTGTATGTTGCCTGCATATTCGTTTTTGCCACAGTGGCAGGACTATACGGTGTATTCTGTACAGGCGTGACTTTTATAGTTCCCAAATATACAATCATATATCCCGTGACCTTTATGGTATGGTTTCTCATTTTATTTATGCCATATAGTGTACTTAGCGTTATGCAAATCTTTGCGGGCTATAGCACGAGAGAGATGATCATTTCCTCGGTTTATTATATTTTGATGGTAGTCGCTACGACTGTTTGGGCGTTTATTTATAAGGTGAGGTACGATGAATTATAGAAAAATGAAATGGCTTTTGATCCCATTGGTTGTGACGTTTGTGGTGTGGTGGATTGCATCCGTCTATATACTTACTTTAAATGCCCGGGATGATTTGGATCTGACTGATGCGTTGCTACAAACAACGACAGGTTACAATTTTATGAAGGCTCAGATATTGTTTGCGCTTATGTTTGTTGTGACGCTTTTTCAATTGATGCCTGAACTTGGACTTCAGCAGATCATCAAGACCGGCAGGAGGAAGTGGATACTTGACAGGGTCAGGTATATTTTCATATCCGCAATGTATTTTGCGGCGGTATTCATCCTTGTGGAAGTCGTACTGGGCATTATGCATGTTGGCATTGACTTCCTTCTTAAGTATAATTATTTTTGGTGCATGTTACTGGGCTGGCTTTCTCTCATATTTATATATTTGTTTATGGGCATTATTTATCTTATGTTCAGCGTTATCTTTTCCCCGGGGTTATTTGCGATGGGTATGTCATTTCTTGCAACACTGATATTTATGGTGCTGTCTTTTTACAAATATGTACCCACCGTTTATCTTGTGATGGATATAATGCAGACTCCCGCAATGGAAAAATTGGGATTGAGAAGCAACCCGATGTTTGTGGTAAAACCGCTTATATATAACACGATAGCCATGGTTGTAATGATAATCGTGTCGGTGCAAGTATTTAAGAGGAAAGACTTGCTCGACAGCAATATTCAGTTTATATGATTAATAGACTTTTATGGGATTTTGTGGTATCGGAATATATTATAGCCGCATAGAGGCATATTGAAATCATAAGCAAATACAAAAGCCGTTAACGCATTTGCACGTAATCCTTCAGCCATGCGGCGACTTTCGGTTTCAGTAGCGGTGTCAGAATGCGAACCACATTGTCGTGATAGGTATTCAGCCAGTCTTTCTCCTGCTCGGTAAGAAGGTCGAACAGGATGGATTCCGGGTCGAACGGGCAGAGGGTCAATGTCTTGAAGCCGTATCTTTCTCCGGGTTTTCTTACGCAAAGCATTTCATTTTCCAGTCGGATTCCGAATTCGTTTTCAATGTACACACCCGGCTCGTTGGATGTGATCATGTCGGGCAGGAATGCGACATTGCCCCCGCGCGGGCTTATCGTGTTGGGACCCTCGTGGACGGAGGAAATGTGACCCACGCCGTGACCGGTTCCGTGGTTATAATCAAGTCCCATCGACTGCAAAGGTTTTCTTGCTATACGGTCGAGTTCCGCTCCGGTGGTTCCGGGCGAAAATTTGGCGGAAGCGAGGGCGATATGCGACTTCAGGACATAAGTATAATATTTTTTCATCTTGCAAGACAGTTTGCCGAGTGAAATGGTTCTTGTGATATCGGTAGTTCCGTCGATATATTGCCCGCCGCTGTCGATTAGCAGGAAGCCCGAGGCTTCGAGCATGCGGTTCGTTTCCGGGATTGCGTTGTAGTGAATGATTGCGCCGTTGGAATTGTATCCGGAGATCGTGGCAAACGAAGGCTCTATGAAGCCCGGTTGCTTTTTTCTACAAGCCAGTAGATATTTTGCCGCACTGATTTCGGTTATCTCTTTTTTTCCTATGCTGTGTTTCAGATGGTGGATAAAATTGACCATGGCAACGCCGTCCTTGATGTGAGCATGCTCGGTAGATGCTATTTCTGCCGTGTTTTTTACGGCTTTCATCATTTCCACAGGTGTCGTTTCGTCGATAATTTTTACGGCTTCCGAGGAATCGGTGTCCGGACCTTTGGTGGGAACGGTGGATTTCGACGCTTCGATAATTTTTACGGCTCCCGAGGAATCGGTGTCCGGATCTTTGGTGGCGGGCGAAGAGATTTTTACATACAGAGCGAAATTGGTCCTCTTGCCGGAAAGCCACAGTGTTTTCCCTTTTGACAAGGTTTGCAGATAACTTCCGATACAGTCGTAATTTTTCGTGCGGCAAAGTCTGAACGTGGGAGGGAGATTTTTTTGCGAAACAAAGAGCAGGCAATCGGAGCGGGAAATAAGTGCATAGGCAAAGAATACGGGGGTATATTCAATATCATTTCCGCGCATGTTGAAGAGCCATGCAATTTCTTCCGGTGAAGAAATCAAAAGAAGATCCGCGGTTTTGTTTTTCATCTTCACGCGCACATCTGAGAGTTTTTCTTCAAAAGTTTTTCCGACGGACGAAAGAGGCAAATCGTAAATAGGCGATGGGATAATGCGCGGACGATTTTGCCAGACTTTATCGACCAGATCGATCTCCGAAACTATATTAAAATTCATATCATTAAGTTCAAGGCCCGCTTCCATGCTTATTACTTTTCCGTCAAAGCCCAGCGTAAGTCCGGCAGGAACCTGAGCCGGGAGCATCCGGCGCTTCTCGCCCCGACCTTGAACCTGAGCGTCCGAGTCCCCGGATTTTTCGGCTTGCCCGTTAACCTGAGCCGGTGACTGCATTTGCTTTTCGGATAAGTCTTTCAGGAACTGAATGACAGTCGGAACATCTTTTTCGCCCGATTTCATAAGTGAGATACCGCTGCCGGTCAGCTGCGAAGCGGCCTGTATAAAGTATCTGCCGTCTGTCCAGAGGTAAGCCTCATCCATGCCGACAAGCAGAGTTCCTGCAGAACCCGTAAAACCGGAAATGTACTCCCTGCAACGAAAATGAGGATTCAGATATTCCGAACCGTGAGGATCCGAACTCGGGATCAGATACCAGTCGATGTCATGTTTTCTCATCTGCTCTCTAAGAGCCGTCAGTTCGCGCCGCATTTCAATCTCCTTATGTTGTATGAACCGTTGTTTTCCGAATTTCCCCTGTCTGCGAATCCGCGTTTCGGTCGGGGAAGCGTGAAGGCCATTTCCGAATTTCCCATGTCTGCGAATCCGCATTCCGATCGGGAAAGCGCTAAAGTCATTTAGCGTGAAAGCCATTTCCGGAAATTTCCCGTATCCCCGCAGATACTCAAAAAAGTTCAGGCGGTAATTTCCTGTTCACGAAAAAGGCGAAAATCCCTATACCTATTCCCGCGATTATTCCCGAAAAAACCAGTACCGGATAGTAAATAAACAATCTGATATTGCTCACCATCAAGGCGGCGGTGAGCAGCTGACCGAAGTTGTGGGCAACCGCCGCCGCCATGCTCACTCCTATGAGAGAGAACCTGCCGCTCTTTTTCAGCAGCCACATGACCAAAAGGCTGCATATGCCGCCGGCGAGCGAATACAGCATGGCAAAGACGCCGCTGAAAAGAAGCCCGGAAAGCACTATGCGGATCAAGTTTATGGTAAAGGCGTATTTAAAGTTCATGTTATAAAGTGCCAGTATGATTACGAGGTTTGCAAGTCCCAGTTTCACCCCGGGTACTCCGAGATTGACGGGAATAAGTACTTCGACATAGGTAAAGATGAGGGCGAGCGTCGCAAACATGGCGCTGACAGTCAGCCGTTTGGTGGCGGTGTGCCTTGCCCGGATATTTTCCCGCGTGCCGCAGCGTACAGGAGAAGCGGCATGTTCATTGTGTTCAATTGCGCTAACCCGCACATCCTTCGAACCCCGTGAACCTTGCGAACCTTGCGAACCTTGCGAGCCTCTTGCATTCCGCGAACCTCGCGAACTTCGCGAACGCTGCGAAGCCCTCGTATCTCGAACATCCCGCGCATCGGCGTCGCTGTGTTCCGGTCCGGGAGCTTTCTTATTTTGAAACGGCATCGAATTCCTCACCTCCTTTTATCTCGATCACGACCTTGTTGGGAAGGCAGACTATGCTCTGACCGGTGCTCTCGATTTTGCCTTCTTTCAGGCACAGCCCGTTGTGGCAGTTGGCGTGCGTCATTTGCACGGCGCCGTTTTTTATGGTAAACTTATTTATATTTTTACCGTGTCTTATTACGACGGTTTTATTTTGAGAAAGTGAATAAGTACCGTATTTTTTACCGTCCACGGATACCGTGACGTTTTTCCCTTTCTCGTTTCCCGAGGCTGATATCCGGAAGAATGCGGCGCCTATGATTATGAGGAATATGAGCAGGACAATATCGGCTTTTTTTATTACTTTAAACATATGTACTCCCGAAAGGATCAACATGAAAAAATTTATTAAGATTATGGCGGCGATTGTGATATCGACGTTAGTCATTATACCACAGACAGGATGTGGGAAAAAGACGGAAACCTCGCAGAACGGAAATGGCGGGAGCGCAGAGAGTGTAGAGCCGGTGTCTAAAGACAGCTTCTATTTCGATACGGTGTGTCAGGTCACCGTATACGATATGAAGGATATGAGCGGGGAAAATGCCGAAAAGGTTATAGAAAAAGCTTTCAAAGAGTGCGCGAAGTATGAGAAGCTGCTGAGCAAGACGAAGAAAGGCAGTGACATAGACAGGATCAATCATGCCGGAGGAAAACCCGTTAAGTGCGACAAGCTGACGATAGACGTTATAAAAAAAGGTCTGGAATACTCCAAGCTGACGAACGGGAGATTTGACATAACCATAGGCAAGGCGCAGGATCTGTGGAATTTTGAGCAGAAAGGCTCCAAAGGCGCATCAAGGGCGTCCAAACCGCCGGCACGCAAGAAACTCGCCGCCGCAATGAAATACGTTGATTACAGACAGGTTAAGATAGACGGCGACGAAGTGACGATGGGGACCGGGAAGGGTGAGATGGATCTCGGCGCTATCGCAAAGGGGTATATCGCGGACAGGATCTCCGAATATCTCGAGCAAAACGGCGTAAAGAGCGCGATCGTGAATCTCGGGCAAAGCAATGTCGCGTGTATAGGCGACAAGCACGGAGCACCTTTCAAGGTGGGGATACAAAAGCCTGTTCCGGAGAGCGATGAGATCGTGGGAGCGGTCGAGATAAAAAACGGAGTAGTGGTGACGTCGGGAATTTATGAGAGATACATAGAATACAAAGGGAAAAAGTATCATCATATTCTGGACTCAAAGACCGGTATGCCGGTGGATTCGGACGTTGCGGGCGTGAGCATAAGAGCCGGTCACGGGAATTCCACGGGCGGCGACGGACTTTCGACGACATGCCTGATCTTAGGCTCGGAAGAGGGTAAAAAACTGATAGATTCCATGAAAGGCTATGAAGCCGCATTCATATTGAAAAACGGAAAGATCGTCAAAACCGACGGCTTTGACTTAAAAAAAGTGGATTGACGATAGAGCGAGATTGCGCATGAAACAGGGATGAGCAGGAGGTCGATTTTTATTTGTCGGGAGGATTTGTAATGTCGCACATGATCGAGATGAAAAAGGTTTCAAAGTTTTACTCCACAAACGGGATGGTCAGCACGGGATTTTCCAAGGTGGATCTGGATCTGGATCTGGGGGAGTTCGTGGTAATCACCGGAGAAAGCGGAGGTGGAAAATCCACCCTGCTGAATGTGATCTCGGGCCTTGACAGCTATGAGGAAGGTGAGATGTTCGTGGCGGGGGAGGATACCGGCGCTTTCGGAACGGAAGAGTATGAGAACTATCGTAAGACCTTTATAGGAAATATATTTCAGGATTACAATCTCATAAACAGCTATACCGTGTATCAGAACATCGAACTTGCCATGATTTTGAACGGGCGCGGAGGAATGGAAAAGCGACGTGAGATAAACTCGATTTTAAAAAGGCTGGGGCTTGAAAAAGAATCGAAAATCAAGGTTTCAAAGCTTTCGGGAGGTCAGAAACAGAGAGTCGCCATAGCCAGAGCGCTTGCAAAAGATTCGCCCATAATAGTTGCGGACGAACCCACGGGGAACTTGGACAGCGATTCCGCAAGGAACGTCATGGAAACTCTTTATAATGTATCAAAGGGAAAACTTGTGGTAGTCGTGACGCACAGCTACGAGCAGGCGGAACCTTACGCTACGAGAAAGATTATGATGCGCGACGGCAGGATCGTGGAGGACAGGAAACTCGACAGGCAAGGTGAAAATGAAAACGACATGGAAAGCGGCGGTTTTCCGTATGAAAAAAGAGCGGGAAAACATGGTGGAAAAGGTCGCGTAAATGGTGGAAAAGGTTGCGTAAATGGTGGAAAAGGTCGAGTAAGCGGCAAGCTGTCACCGGTGTCGCAGCTTAGACTCGGCGTGCGCAACACGTTCAACCTTGCGACGAAATTTTTCCTGCTTCTTTTTATTTTCCTTTTTATGACGGTTGCGGTCACGGGCGGATATGCATCGAAGTTGTCTGCGGAGAGTGATGAAAGCATAAGCGGAACGATGGATTTTTTCTTCGAAAAATCGCCCGAACGGCTGATACTTAAGAAAAACGACGGAAAAGCTTTTTCTAAAAGCGACATCGACAGGATTTCCGCGACCGACAACATCGACCATATAGTGAAAAACGACATAAGTCTGGACAGTTCGGTGCAGATGGCGAGAGGAAATTTCTACATCGAGGGCGTCATGTATAACTGTGAGTCGCTTAAGGCGCGCGATCTGGCGTACGGACGGCTCCCGCAGAAATCCGATGAAGTGGTGGTGCGGACGGAAAAACTTGCGGAAAATTACGATGAAATAAGAAAGCGCGCCGGGGAACTTATCGGCAAGCAATTTAAACTCACAAGTTTTTCCGAACAGGATGGCAAAGAAGGGGATTTCGCCGACAAGAAAGTAAAGGTCTGCGGAATATCGTTCAAGAAGAGCGGGAACGACAGTCTGGTACAGGCGGGTTATTCCGGAATATATTGCTTTGATAAGCTACCGAAAATGCAGAGGCTGAGCAAGGTCGCCGCATCTTCGAGAATAAAGTTGGATTTTTCGGGGAAGGAAGTCGAACCCAAAGGCGTGTGTCCCGTACATATATCGGAAAGAGTTCCGCGCGGGAAAGTTTATGTATACGAAAATGCGGCGTACGAATTTTACGGCGGAAGCAAGACGAAAGGGCGAAAGATGACTATATATGCGTCGGACAACAACTTCCGGACATCAAGGTCATTTGCCATAGACAGGTTCGTAGGTAAAAAGAACGTAGAAGCCCTGCTGGGGATAAAAAAGACGGAATACGATAAATTTGCCGATGCGATCTTTGTCAACGGTGCGGATTTCAACGCATTATTTGATAAAGGCGATTATCAGATAAGCGCGTTCATGAAAGAACACATAAAAGCGGATCAAACAATAGGCGCTTTGAAAAAAGCCGGATACAACGTTTTGTCGTTGAAAAAAATCATGGAACAAAGACGCGGACAGATCGATGCGCTTAACGGGATATTCCGTAACATGGTTCTGGCGATACTGCTTCTTGCGCTGTTTTTCATATCGTACATAGTTATCAGGCTTGTGATACGGTCGCGAAATACGTACTATTCCACACTGCGTATACTCGGGGCGACGAGGCGCAATATCGCCAATCTGCTGAGGATAGAACTTCTGACGGTCATGACCGTTGCTGTGGCGCTGGTGGGCGGACTTATCTTTGCGGTTAACGGCGGACTTGTCCACTTGGGCGCGGTCAACAATATAATTAAATTCATAAAGGTTCAAAACTATGTGATCCTCGTGATTGTAATGATCGCGATTTCACTCCTGATCGCATCACGCTATTCTCGAAAGATATTCGCAAAGAGCGCAATGACGGCGTATAGAGGGGAGGCATAGAGATGATAAAGCTTGAAAAGGTGAACAAGTATTTCAACAGGCGAAAGGCGAATGAGATACATGTCATAGACAATACCACCCTTGAACTTCCCGATGCGGGACTTGTCTGCCTGCTCGGTCCGTCAGGCTGCGGAAAGACGACTCTGCTCAACGCGATAGGAGGTCTGGACAAGATAAACGGCGGAAAGATCATGATCGACGGCGAGAGAATAACGGGCAGACTGTCGTCGAAAATTGATACCGTAAGGAATGCAAAAATAGGCTACATATTTCAGAATTTCAATTTGATTGACGATGAAACGGTATTTGAGAACGTTGCCGTAGCATTGAGAATGATCGGCGTAAAGGACGGAGAAACTGTTAAAAAGCGTGTAAACTACTGTCTTGAAGCGGTGGGCATATATCAGTACAGAAACAGAAAAGCGAGAGATCTTTCCGGCGGTCAGCGACAGCGGGTCTCCATTGCAAGAGCCATAGTGAAGAATCCACAGATAATAATTGCCGATGAGCCGACCGGAAATCTGGACAGTGGCAACACTTTGGATATAATGAACCTGATAAAGAAAATGTCTGCGGGGAGACTGATTATTTTAGTCACACATGAGGAAGAACTGGCAAATTTCTACGCGAACAGGATAATAAGACTCAGGGACGGCAGAATCATAAGTGACAGCGTAAATGAGAACAGGGAGAATCTCGATTACCGACCGGAAGATAAGATCTATCTGCGGGACATGCCTGTCAAAGGCAGGGTCCACGGCGCGGGACCGACTTTGAATTTCTTTGCGGATCGTCCGGTTTGCGGAACCATAAATATTGCTGTGAGGGGAGGCAATTTGTTCATAGACACGGGGGGCGCGTTTTCCGTAATAGACGAAACTCACGATATTGAACTTGTGGACGATCATTATAGACAGATCGACAGAAGTATCTTTGAGAGCAGCCGTTTCAACTACGACGCTTTTTTGCCGAAAACGCACAAGGTTCGATATAAGCCGGTGTACACGCTTTTGACTTCCGTCCGGAAATCGCTGAAGGAACTTTATGACATGAAATTCCTGAGGAAGTTGCTTCTGATCGGTTTTGTGCTGTCATCATGCTTTGCATTCTACGCAGTGAGCAACATTGCCGGAATAAGAAACGTCGATCGCGCGCGTTTTATGACTTCAGACGAGCATTATATAACGGTGGCGAACCCGGAGCGAAATATGAAAATAGAGGGCAAAATAAGAAGGCTGAAAGGCGTGGACTATGTTATACCCGGCGAAAGTATTTACAGTTTCGCACTGCCCATGAACGACCTTTATCAGACGGCTCAGCTGCGGGGAACTTTGATAGCTTCTCTGGCATCGGGAGATGTTCTGAAAGAGAAGGATATGTATATGGGCAAACCTATCGGTAAAGAGCGGCAGATGGTGGTCGATAAGATGGTGCTGAAGAAATTCATGAAAGGGAAACAGGGGATTTTCGTAGGCCTTACGTCGTACAGAAAATTTATCGGAAGAAAAATCGTGATTCCAAATCTCGGCATATACAGGATATGCGGAATTTCCGACGTGGATTCCCCCGTGATGTTCGCCCACCCGAGCCGGCTTACGGATATAATCGCAAATGCCGAAAAAACGAGCCGGCAGGAGGCTCTTCGGTTCGAAACCCTCGCAGGCAGTATAACTGATATGCAGAACTACGATGAGCACGATGACGACAGTACATCTCTGATAAGGAACTATTCGCATGCCGAGGGCATAAAACTGAAAGCGGGACATGCGCCTGAAAAAGACGGCGAAGCGCTGATAAACGAAAACATGAAAGGTAGCGGGGCGAAAATAGGAAAAAGCATCGACGAGAAACTCGGCGGCAATAAACTCATCGTATCGGGATTCTATACCTCCAAAAAACAGGATGATTACAGCGTTTACGTTACAGAGGGCGCCATAAAGAAAAATAACTACTATGTAAGCGACAAGGTCACTGTGTACGCCGCAGCTCCGGAAAAGGTCAGGGAAAAGCTTCAAAAAATGGGCATATCCGCCGAAATAAACTTTGTGCGGGATCGGCAGACATATATGCAGGAAAAAAACAAGACCGTGAGAAGCGCGCTGATCATGGCGGTCATCATACTGATAATATCGCTGATAGAGATATACCTGATGCTGCGCGCGTCGTTCCTTTCGAGGATAAAGGAAGTCGGGACCCTGCGCGCGATAGGACTTAAGAAGAGCGACATATACAGGAAATTCGCGGGAGAAATAATTGCGATCACGGCAGTTACGTCGGCGGTGGGGATAGGCCTGATGTATTACGTGCTTTCCGGTCTGTTGGACTTGGAAGCGTTTGCGGGCAGCTATTCGGTGACGCCGGTAACGGCGGCCGTTACGTTTGCCGTTATCGCGGGTTTCAATCTGCTCGTCGGACTGATACCGGTCGCCGTGGTTATGCGCAGAACGCCTGCGCAGATACTGGCAAGACCGGATGTATGATGAGCCGAGTATAAGCCCGTGAATGAGGCGAGGATAAGCCGAGTATAAGCCCGTGAATGAGGCGAGTATAAGTCCGTGAATGAGGCGAGGATAAGCCGTGTATGAAGCGTAATCCCAAGGGAGCCATGGATCAACTTTGCCTCCAGTTGGCTATCATACGCTTGATTCTGTCGTCCAGTTCCTGTAGCGGAACCTGATTATAATAGAAGATAAGCGCAGCCGTGTTTTCGTGAATCAGATTTGCGACAGGAACCACGTGAAGAGAAAGCTCCGCCCCGCGCAGGCAGAGTTCCTCAGGCGTAAGCCTTGTACTGACTTTTATTGTGATATTGATTCCGGAATTTGTGTTCTGAGTGGTGACAAAGCCTTCTCCGTATTTTGCGAAAGCGGAAAGTGCCGTTTGTAGCTTCTGCGAATACAGGTTCCGGAGTTTTTTTATATTGGTCGTGTAGTAACCCTTTTCCATAAACATGGCGAGGGCGAGTTGTTCTTCCTTTGAGCAGGTCTGATCATAGTCGCCTTTTATCTCTTGAAAGATTTTGACCATATGATTGGGAAGGACCATGTAGCTGATTTTTACGGCAGGAAACAGGGTGGAGGAGAACGTGCCGAGGTATACCACGCTGTCATTTCGGTCAAGACCCTGAAGCGCAGGTACAGGTTTTCCGAAATATCTCAGTTCGCTGTCGTAATCATCCTCGAGTATTATCCCGTCGTTTTTTCTAGCCCAGTCGAGGAGAAGATATCGCCTGCCGATGGGCATGACGGCGCCGGTGGGAAATTGGTTGGATGGGCTGACATACACCGCCGAGGGTATGTTTGCGGGAAGCTTTTCTATTTCTATTCCGTCGCTGCGCACAGGGATATTGGTCAGAGTAAACCCGAGATCGCGGAAGATGTTTTGAAGAGGCATATACCCGGGATCTTCCGTGGAAACATGGCTTATGTTCATCTTTCTCATGATCCTCGCAAGGTGATTTGTCAGCTGCTGCGTTCCTGCCGCTATTACGACCTGATTGGGAGTGCAGCGTACGCCTCTTGAGGAGTAGAGGTATCGTGAGATTTCGTGGCGCAGAACTTCTTCCCCCTGCGGATCGCTTTCGAACAGCAACAGACGGGTGTGCTCGTTCAACACCTTTGAAAGACATTTTTTCCATTTTACAAAGTCGAACGAACCGATATCGTATCTGTATCTGGGCATCGGGAAAGGATATGTGTCAAAATTCAACGGTTCTCTTGAGATGCCGGGTGGGAAATCGGAGTCCGAGCCTATTTCAGCCACATAATATCCCGACTGTGGTCTGCTCTTGACGTAACCCTCGACCAGAAGCTGATTGTACGCCGTTTCCACCGTCGTGACACTGATTCCCAAGTCCTTGGAAAGTAAGCGAAGGGATGGAAGCCTTTCACCCGCGGCGAGGCGACCTGCGGTTATTTCTTCACGAAGATAGTTGTATAGCTGCATGTATAAAGGTGTCGGTGAATCGGTTTTCAACTCCAGACTGACGGGTTTCATATCGGATCCTTTCCTTGAGATCATGTTGCATTTGGCTATAATCTACCATATTTTCCGTTCACTTTCCAGTAATATTCGCCCGAATGGAGGCGGCTGCCTGCGCCTCAAGTCCTCATCACGGAAAGGCGCACGGTTCACTCGCGGGAATTGAGCGGCGGCGTGGACTCGGAAAATGCAAAAAAATCTTGCGGGATTTACAAATTTATAAATAAAAATACTTCTATAAGCATATATTTAACGTTTATTTAACGCCTGTTCTATAAAATCGGTGAAGATAATCAGCGTTTGAACGGTCTTCGGAGAGGATGGTGATGTAAATGTGATGCAAATATCAACGAAGGAAATGTAAATGTTAAAAAGGAGGAAAAATCATGGATGGTTTGAGTAGAGAAAGAAGGAACGCTACAACCATTAAGAGAAAACTTTTAACTATGTTATTGGTTTTTGCTGTTGTTGCAACCTACATTCCTTTCGACCGCGCCTTTGCCGCAAACGAGAATGGCAAGGGGCATGGTAAGCAGGTCGAAAGGACGGAAGGAAAAGACGCGAGTAAAAAGACGCAAGTAAGTAAGAAAAGTGAGCCTGTGAAACAGGCGACAGATTATGGAAAGGAAGCGAAAGAAGGCAGGGCGATAAAGCCTAAACCGATTAAAGAGAGGGATGGTAAAGAGTATGCGACCGTCACCTTCGATAAGTACGGAGGCACCGGAGGCCCTGCCCCGATAAGAGTCGTAAAGGGAACGGCATTAGGAGATAAGTTACCTAGAGAATATCCTACGAGATACGGGTATTATTCCCGGTATTGGACTTTAACGAAGAGACCTCTTGATGAGTACGACTTGGTTGATTGGTTTGACGATGAGACACCGGTTTATTCCGATGTTACCGTATATCCCAGATGGGAGGCCAGGGAGGTTCAGGTCTTCTTTGACACACAAGGCGGAAGTGAGATACACGATATGGTTCCTTGGGGATGCTCTTGGGGATTCTTCGGATACAAGTTCGACTTTTATCCCGATAGCCCCTCCGATATAACGACCAAGGAAGGATATAAGTTACTCGGCTGGGCGAAGAGCAAGAATGCCACAGAACCTGATGTGACGAAAGAGACCGTGGTTGACACAGAAGGACCTCTGACTGTCTATGCCGTATGGAAGGAAGATAAGGTACATGTAAGTTTTAACGCAAACGGAGGAGAAGGCGCGCCTGAAAAGGCTGAAGTAATCAGAAAAAAGAGCCTCGGGTCGTCATTCCCCGCAGGAAAGCCGACAAGGGCGGGGCATGTGTTCCTCGGCTGGGCGAAGTCTCCGCATGCGACAAGACCCGACTTCTTCAGCGACACCCCTGTTCCTGAAAAGATGACGGTATACGCCGTCTGGAGAGCGGGGAATGCCGAAGAGGTTACGGTTAATTTCGACGTAAACGGAGGAAACGGGAGCGGAACTTCAGTCAAGGTTCAGAAAGGAAACGCGCTTGAAGAGAAGTTCCCTACACTGAAGCCTGAGAGAGACGGATATACTTTCAAGGGTTGGTCTTTGAATAGAAATGCGACCAAGGCGGATTTCTTCAGAGGCACCGAAGTAAATGCAAATACGACGGTATATGCGGTTTGGAAGCAGAATACGTCAATAGAGAACGTAACCGTGACATTCAACGGCAACTGTGAGAAGCATATTATAGTTACGGGTGGTATTCCGCCTACGGGTGTTCCGCCTGCGGTAACGGTAGACAAGGGAAGCACGCTTTCGGATAAGTTCCCTAAGAGCAAACCGAAGGAAAGATATGTAAATAAGTTCATATTCCTCGGCTGGGCGAAGTCTCCGGATGCGACAGTGCCTGACTTTTTTGAAGACACTGAGATAAATAATAACATGACTGTGTATGCCGTTTGGGCAAATAATTATTATATAAATCATCCCGTGACTGTATGGTTTGACGTAAACGGAGGAGCAGGAAACGTTGCCCCCGTATATGTAGCGAGCGGAACGTCGCTTTCGGCTTTGTTCCCTGAGGAAAAACCTACCAAGTCGGGTTACGTATTCAAAGGGTGGTCAAAGAGTGCGTCTGCGACAAAGCCTGACTTCAATAAGGATTCGGTAGTGTCGGGCGACTGGACGGTGTATGCCGTATATGAGAAACCTGAGAATGTGGTTCCGGGAGACCAGGAGAAGCCTGAAGGGTATGTTACGATAACATTTGACC
>ERZ773099.357-NODE-357-length-40331-cov-13.833102_pt1 | contig 40331 bp, 30 predicted proteins | sample MGYA00511120_ERZ773099 | MGnify/ENA primary metagenome ERZ773099 (study PRJEB29015, sample SAMEA2738012) | human oral metagenome | biome: human oral; feature: human-associated habitat; material: dental | place: China | collected 2104 ... | reverse complement strand
AGCACGCAGGCCTTTGGAGCCTTGAGGCCCGGGTTCGAACCCTGGGGGCGGAGCGTGGTGGCAGGGGACGTACAATGCGTCCGTCCTGCTACCGACCCTGACCGCAGCGGTGCCTGTCACCGCGCACCATGAGAAGAGGACCCGTGGTCTCTACCGCCCCCGCCGCCGTCATCGTCATGGCTGCCGGCAAGGGAACTCGTATGAAGTCCGCCACACCCAAGGTCCTGCACCGCATTGGCGGGCGCAGCCTGCTGGACCACGCGCTCACCGCCGCCCGGGGCCTGGATCCCGCGCACCTGGTCGTCGTGGTGCGTCACGAGCGTGACGCCGTCGTGGCACACCTGGCCCAGGTGGCTCCCGACGCCGTGCCCGCCGATCAGGACGAGATCCCCGGCACCGGGCGCGCCGTGGCCTGCGGCCTGGCATCCCTCCCGGCCGACCTGACCGGCCCGGTGGTGGTCACCAGCGGCGACGTCCCCCTGCTGGACACCGCCACCCTGACCGCCCTGCTGGACCAGCACACCGAACGCGGCGACGCCGTCACCCTGCTGACCACTGAGCTGACCGACCCCACCGGCTACGGGCGCGTCATCCGCCAGGCCGACGGCACCGTCTCGGCCGTGGTCGAGCAGCGCGACGCCACCCCGGCCCAGCGCGCCGTCCGCGAGGTCAACGCCGGGATCTACGTCTTCGACGCCGCCTTCCTGCGTGAGTCCCTGACCACCCTGGGAACCGACAACGACCAGGGTGAGGTCTACCTCACCGACGTCGTCGCCCGTGCCCACGACGCCGGACACCCCACCTCCGCCCTGGTCGTGACCGACCACTGGCTGGTGGAGGGCTGCAACGACCGCGCCCAGCTCGCCAGCCTCGGCGCCGAGCTCAACCGCCGCGTCCTGGCCCGCTGGATGGCCGCCGGCGTGGGCGTGGTCGACCCCGCCAGCACCTGGGTGGACGTCACCGCCACCCTGGCCCGGGACGTCGAGCTCGAGCCCGGCGTCCTGGTGCGCGGCACCACCACCGTCGGTGAGGGCACCCGCGTGGGCGCCTACGCGGTCCTGACCGACGCTCACGTCCCGGCGGGCGCCATCGTCCCGCCCCTCACGGAGCTTGACGCCTCCTCCTGAGCCTCCCCGCCTCCCCGACAACCGAAACCGGCCTGACGCCACGCAGAGAGGAACCAAGCCCCATGACGGGTATCATCACCAGCGGCGAGAAGCGACTCGTCGTCGTCTCCGGACGCGCCCACCCCGAGCTCGCCGGCGACGTCGCCCGGGAGCTGGGCACCCAGGTGCTCTCCTCCACCTCCTACGACTTCGCCAACGGTGAGATCTACGTCCGTTTTAACGAGTCCGTGCGCGGCTGTGACGTGTTCCTCATCCAGTCCCACGGCGATCGCGTCAACGACTGGCTCATGGAGCAGCTGATTATGGTGGACGCCCTCAAGCGCGCCTCCGCCAAGCGCATTACCGTGGTCGCCCCCTTCTTCCCCTACGCCCGCCAGGACAAGAAGCACCTGGGGCGCGAGCCCATTAGCGCCCGCCTGGTGGCCGACCTGTACAGGACCGCCGGTGCCGACCGCCTCATGAGCGTGGACCTGCACACCGCCCAGGAGCAGGGCTTCTTCGACGGCCCCTGGGACCACCTGTGGGCCCAGCCCGTGCTCGTGGACTACGTGCGCACCCGCGTGGACCCCTCGACCGCCACCGTGGTCTCCCCCGACGCCGGGCGCATCCGCGTGGCCGAGCGCTGGGCCAACGCCCTGGGCGGCACCCCCCTGGCGTTCGTCCACAAGACCCGTGACGTCACCCGCCCCAACGAGTCCGTGGCCAACCGGGTGGTGGGCGACGTGGCCGGGCGCTCCTGCGTGCTGGTGGACGACATGATCGACACCGGCGGTACCATTGCCAAGGCCGTCAAGGTCCTCCTGGACTCCGGGGCCAGGGACGTCATTGTCCTGGCCACCCACGGGGTCCTCTCCGGGCCCGCCGTCGAGCGCCTGTCCACCTGCGGGGCCCGGGAGGTCGTGGTCACCGACACCCTGCCGATCCCGGCGGCCAAGCGCTTTGAGCGCCTCACCATCCTGCCCATCGCCCCGCTCCTGGCCCGCGCCATTAAGGCGGTCTTCGACGACAAGAGCGTCACCAGCCTCTTTGAGCCGAGCAAGGGCTGAGGGCATCTAGGCGGACGTACCAGCTCAGGTGCGCCTCTTCGAGCCGGGCGGGTGGCTGGTGCCGCGGACGTACCTTAGCTGTCGGGAACGTACTTTAGTCGTCGGAGACGTACCTTAGAGGTCCTCTAGGGTACGTTCCCCGCAACTAAGGTACGTTCACGGCGACGACGTCGGGCCGGTGTGCGAGGACGGGTCGTGACAGTGGGCGGGAGGGTGTTGTCGCGACCAGTAGTCCGGTGTGCGGGGAGGTGTCGCCTACGTGATCTCGACGAGGACGTCGGTGATCATGGCGACGGCGGCGAATGGCCGCCCTCTCGGATGATTATGTATCTCCCCGGCCACAGGCAAGGCAGGACGAGCTCCCTTACCAGGAAGTCTATCTTGACCTTCCAGACGGTGACCGAGACGAGCTCGGTCGGCTCCAGCACAATGGACATGGTGAACCCCGGGCTCTCGCTGTGCCCGGGGTGATGGCGCATATCCTCCTCAAGGAAGTCGCAGGTCGCGGCGTAGGGCCACGACGGCGGGCCGTTGCGTCTCCCTCCGGCCTGGGGTGAGAGCCACTCCATGACGGCCAGGGCCACGGGGTCGTCGATCGACATCACGGGCTTCCTCCTTCTGGGCAGGTTGTTCGAGATATCGCCAGGTCCAGGCGTCTACGCAGCTCGGAGCGGGTACGGTGGCTACTTGGGCCGCCAGCGTGCGATATTCCGGAGGAGCTGTCCGCGGTCATGTACAAGGGTGGCCACCCCTTAGTTTATATAATGTGCAACACGCAAGGTAATGATGCTTCGGCTACCTGCGCCAGCGTGGCGGGTTATAGCGCGGACAGGGCAGAACCTGTTTGCAAGAAGCTGGGGCTCCTATTCGCGCCGCCGGTGGTGCCGCTGGCACCAGCACGGGCCCCGTACGAGCGGCCCTGGGACCGGTACAGCACCCGCCGGGCCCCTGCCACCAGCCGGGCTCACCACCCGTCGCCCCCGGGCTCGTCGGGGGTGAAGGGCCTGGCCAGGTCGAAGCGCTCGATCACCGCCCCGATCTGGGCGCTGTAGTCCACCCCCAGACGACGCTCGACCGTCTGGGCCAGCACCACCAGGTAGGGCACGGCCTCCTGCACACCCAGCAGACCAGCCTCCTGGCGGCCCGTCACCGCCAACGGCGGCACGAACCCCAGCACCTGATCAGCCCCAAGAGGCCCCAGACGCCCCAGGGCCACCTCCACCAACGGCCGACCCGACACCTCGTCCACGTCATGGTCAGGGTGAGGGCTGGTGAACAGGATGCAGCCCATACGCTCACGCATCACCGGGTCGGCCATGTCCCCGGCGTTGTCGGCGTCGGGGTTGATGAACCCGTTGAGGACGTCGACCCTCAGGGCCGGGCCCGAGACCTCCCCCCACAGGCACATCTGCCCCAGGGCCGTACGCCCCAGACACCACCACACCTGATCAGGGAACGGCAGCACCACCCCCTCCAACCACGCCCCCACCACAGGAGCCCACTCCACGGGGTCCGTCACCCAGAACCGCCCACCACCCAGACCCACGAACCCCAGACGCCTCCACACGTACAACACCGACGACGGCAACACACCACCAAACCGCTCAAAGTACTCCCCAGGCACCACACGCCCCACACCCACCGGCGCCCACCGCCCACCCTCCAGCTCCAGAAGACCCTCACGGATCTTCTGCTCCACCCACTCATCACCCCACGGCAGACCACTAACCATACACCCCACACTACACCGCCTCGTTTCTCACGGCACGGATTCGGATAGCTCTACGCAGTCCTCTGGACGGCCTGGCACCTGTCTGACGACCAGAATCCGTGCGTGTGTCGCAATCTGAGGATCAGAACGAGGACCACCCTCAACCATGTCAAGGCTCGAGCCCCTGACCTGCGTGGATATTAGGTGTACAAAGATGAGAACGGGGTGGGGCCTGCTCTGATCCTCAGATTGCGACAGAACCAGGTGCTCCAATAGGGGTATCTCCCGGTACAGGCCCTCGTCGTCGGACGCGGGCGCCGCACCGTTCGCCCCTACCTCTCCCGTACGGGACGCGCGCAACAGCGGACCACGATATCGGACTCCTCAGCACAGCGATAGGGCAAGGCCTAATCATGAGGGGCAGGGTGCCCTCTGTGGTGTTGTCGTGGGCGGGCCCGGTGTGCTGTTTTATGTCCGTGGGTTAGAGGAGATTGTTGGCTGGGTCGTCGTCGCCGCTGGGGAGAGGAGGGTCCTCGTGGGGAGGAGCGGAGCACGCTACACTTCTCAGAATCGCCCATTATCTGTTCCACGGCATCGTCCGGGCTGAGCGCGGACTCTCCCAGCAGCCTCAGCTGGCTTAGGGTGGGGAACTTCATTCGTCTCAGGTCTCCGGCGTTGACCTGCGTATGTCCGGAGAATACGCGGAAGTAGTCGTCGACATGTTTTGAGTTGAGCCACACAACCAGTCCGGCCGCGGTCCGCGGATCTATGCCGTGCCCCTGCTGATGGATATAGTTAAGCTTGTTGTCAAAAGCGGGAGCGCGGTCGTCCGACCAGAGGGAGGCAACGATCCTCCGTCTTTCCTCCTTGGTCGAGAAACGCTTGACCAGGACATAGGAGCCAGCAGGTACCAGGAGTCCGGACGCATGCGTAGGAGCGGTCCTGAGCCACTGAGGCTTTCGGACCGTGCTGCGAGGGTGAACCACCTGGGTGTTCACCAGGTTGGCCGGGTAGACCATAGGGGCGTTGTGCCGACCGCTTCTGTCCGTCAGAAGGTCACGGGAACGGAATCCCACGACCTTTCCTGTGGAGACCGTCAGCCCGAGGTCCGCCAGGGTGTGCCGGACACGTTCCATCCACGACACCGCAGCGCCGTCCTCGTCTGACGCCGGAACGAAGATGAAGTCGTCCGTCACCACTTGAGAGTACGGGACCGACCGACTTGCCGGGGTGTCCCGATGGTCCAACGAGGAGGACAACCGGACCTCCTGAGAAATGGCACCCCGCGTCGTCGCCACAATGATTGTCTCCTGAAGAACCCCCAGGTCACCGAATACCTGGGAACGTGACTGGAACGTGTGGATGCAGTCGATTCTAAGGTGTGTCAACAGTGTGCGTCGGAACTCTGAGAAGTAGGTGCCGTTCATCCACGAGCGAGGTGTGATCGACACCTGCTGGCCGAGATCGTCCAGGAGCAGGGATCCCAGCGCCATAAAACCTGCGTAAATATTGGGTACTATGATTCCTGCGCTACGAAGATCCCTGTCGAGCGTCGAACCTGACCTGATCTTACGGTACGGCGGGTTTTGGATCACCAGGTCGAACCGTTCGTCAGTTCCCAGGGCCCAGTTCACGAAGTCATCCCGTACGAGAGTGGTCCGTACGCCGACGTCCTCTAGGCTGCCAAGAGTCTGGGCCAGGACACCGTGCAGGCGCTCATCGACCTCGACGGCGGTGACCTCCAGCCGGAGATCCGGGGCCTCGCGGCGTACCCGGTCCACGACGGCAGCGGACAGCACGCCCGAGCCGGCACCCGGGTCAAGTACGCGCAGGACCCCCTGACGCGGTAGGCGGGGCAGGGCTGCCATGAGCAGCGCGACCTCGATCGGGGTGAGGAACTGGCCCAGATCCGCCCGAGCACCGTCGTCGAGCGCGGCCAGTCCGGCGTCGCGTCGCCCGGCGGCCAGTGAGAGCAGATCCACGGCCCTAGGCTACCGGGTCTGTCCTGCGGCGTCCGGTGGGCGTGGGCCAACCGTCACCAGGGGCTCCAGGGCCTGGTGCGGCGTCTGGTGGCCGTGGGCGTCCCCTGCCCTCCCCGGGCCCCGAGGGCATTGCCGTCTCAACGAGGACAGCACCCGGCCCGGACGTCTCTCGTGGCCGGGGGCACTGGCGGGTGTGTGCGGGTTGCTCAGGGCCTCGGCGCTCGGCTCCCTGTGGCCGGGGGCAGCGGGCTCCTTAACGCCACGGGGTGTAGACCTCCCCGTGGCCCGGGAGTATTGCTGCGGAGCTTGTGGACCCGCGGCGGGACATCTCCGCAACCTGGGAACACTGGTCCCGCCCGGGCGCGGGTCGGGGGCGCCAGGTGTCTATACCCCACGGTCCGGGAGCTGGTTGGCCGGGGCCCGTCAGGCTGCTGCGCCAGTGAGTGTCCCTCACATGGCGTTGTCCTTCTCGATAATGCTGGAGCGGCTTGAGGGGTCGGCGGCCGTAATGGCCTCCTGGAGGGAGCGCATAAAGCGTCGGTACTCGCCGTAGCCGTCAATGTACCTGGGAGAGATCGGGATGACGTAGAAGTACGTCATCCTGCTGGTCGAGTAGTTCTCCATCCTGCAGGTGACGCGGGTGCGGTACCCGTCCGACGACGTCGCGACCACGAACTCGATGATCGTGCCACCCATCAGGTTCTTGACGTTGAGACGGGCCGAGGTCCCGTCCCGCCCCACCATCCTAATGGTGCGCTGGCGCTCGGCGACCTGCGCCACGAGATTGAGCACGGTATCCACCGGCAGCGTGGTCAGCGCTTCAATGCGTGAGTTGTGGTACTTGTGCTGCTTTGCCATGAGCGTTCCTCCCCTAGCGGTGCGCGCACGAGTGCGGCCCCTGGTGTGGCCGGACCGGGACGTCGCGACCACGATACTGCGGCCGCGAGTCTCCCGAGCCGTAGATTACCTGTCCTGCGGACGGATCAGATTCTCTGGTCGGCCGGGGCGACTGTCAACCGCTGAGAGGGGTGAGTACCAGAACCTGTATGCGCTGCACGCGCCGCAGGGGGCGTGGGTCGCGGGTTAGCCACCTGAAGGGCAATGCGCTGTTGATGATGAAAGAGGGTCATATAAATGCCTTGGGATTATTACGATCAGATAACGGAAGGCTCGATGTGACCTGTAAATCAACCGCCCGGTTCCTGCGAGGGGCATATAACTGGGCTCCCTCACCTCCCGTCGGAGAGCGCTACCCTGTGCCTCGGGGCGGCGGGCCCGGGCCCAGGGGCCGTCGTGGCCAGCGGGGCACCACCCCCCGAGACCGGCTGCGGGGGCTGCCGTGGCTAGCGCCACCCCGTGCCCCAGGGCACAGGCCTGGTCTCAGCCGCGGGTAGCCGCCGCCAGCGCCTGGTCCAGGTCCGCCACCAGGTCACGGGCGTTCTCAATCCCCACGCTCAGGCGTAGGAGCCGGTCGCTCAGCCCGTAGGCAGCCCGCGTGGCCAGCGGGACGTCGGCGTGGGTCTGCACGGCGGGACAGGTCACCAGGGACTCCACCCCGCCCAGGGACTCGGCGAAGGTGAAGACCCGCACCGCCCCCAGGAAGGCGGCGACGTCCACCTGCGGCGCCAGGTCGAAGGAGACCATGCCGCTGCGTCCCGGGTAGAGGACCCTGGTGACGGCGTCGCTGCCCTCCAGGTACTCCACGACGGCCCGGGCGTTGGCCTCGTGCCGGTCCATACGTACCGCCAGGGTCTTCAGGCCCCGCAGCAGCAGGAAGGAGTCAAGGGGCCCCAGCGTGGCGCCGGTGGTGTTGAGACGGTACTGGAGGCGCTCGCCCAGCTCGGGGTCGGCCACCGTGACCACGCCCGCCATGACGTCGTTGTGCCCGCCCAGGTACTTGGTGGCCGAGTACACCACGGCGTCGGCCCCTAGCTCCAGGGGACGCAGCAGGTAGGGGGTGAGGAAGGTGTTGTCCACCACCAGCAGGGCCCCGGCGTCGTGCGCCAGGGCGGACACGGTGGCGACGTCGAACTGGGTCATCATGGGGTTGGTGGGGGTCTCGATCACGACCAGGCTGGCGGGGTCGGCCAGGGCCCGGCGCAGCCCCTCCTCGCCCCTGACGAAGTCCACCTGGTAGGCGCCCTCCTCGGCCAGGACCTCCAGGAAGCGGTAGGTACCGCCGTAGAGGTCCTCCAGGGCCACGATCCGGCTCCTGTGCGGGGCCAGCGTGCGTACCGCGAGCTCGACGGCCGCCATCCCCGAGGACAGCGCGAAGGAGGCGCTCCCGCCGTCCAGGAGCGCCAGGGCGTCCTGGAGCACGTCGCGGGTGGGGCTGGCGGTGCGCGTGTAGTCGTAGCCGGTGGACTGGCGCAGGCCCGGGTGCCCGTAGGCGGTGGACAGGTGGATGGGGGTGGTGATGGCGCCGGTGGCGGGGTCGGTGCCGGTGCCCGCCTGCGCCAGGACGGTCTCTATGGCGTACTGCGCCCCGGAGGCGTCCCCCTGCCAGCTGGCGTGGTGGTGGACGGGTGCGTGGCGTGCGGCGTGGTGCGGCGCTGCGGGGGCGCCGGGCTGGTCCGGGGCCTCGCCGGGGCGGGTGGTGGCACTGTGGGGGCGTGGTGAGGGGGTGGTGGTCATTGTGGTTCCCGTTCCGTGTGGTTGAGGTGCTGGTACCGGTCCTGCCGACCGGTGCTCCCGGGGTCTGCTTACTGTTGGTCGTACCGTGGCTGGTTCTGTCACTTTAGTGAGGGCGGTTCCCTGCGCCGCGTACGGCTAAGCTCCTGACCTGCGCAGACGGCTGGCTTCCGGGGGAGGGGCCGGGGTGGGCTGGGCCGTGGGGCCCCGTCTGCGTGGACCAGCTGGCTTCCGGGGCCAGGGCAGTTCTGCGAGCTGAACCGCCTTCCGTTCTCACGACGAACAAGTACCGTTCTCGCAAGCAATAAGTACCGTTCTCACGACGAATAAGTACCGTTCTCGCGGAGGGGACGGGGGCGAGGTCGGGAACGGGGATGGTGGCGCAGGGTCTGGACCGCGCGCTCCAGGCGGTCCAGGGCCGCGTCCAGGGTGGCCCGGGGGCAGGCCACGTTCATACGGGTGAAGCCCTCGCCCCCGGTCCCGAAGACGGCGCCGTCGTCGAGCCACAGGCCCGCCTGCTCCAGCATAAAGGCGTCCAGCTCACCCGCCTCCAGGCCGGTGTCCGCCAGCAGGCCGGTGCAGTCCAGCCACAGCAGGTAGGTGCCCTCGCAGGGGGTGGCCGTGATACCCGGGATCCGCTCCAGGCGCCGGGCCACGTGGGCGTGGGCGCGGGCAATGTGCTCGCGCAGGGCGTCCAGCCACTCGTCCCCGCCCTCGTAGGCGGCGCGGCAGGCCACCAGCCCCAGGACGCCGGGCTGGGAGTAGCCCACGGCGTCCAGCTCGGTGCGGAAGGCGGCGCGCAGGCCGGGGTCGGCAATGAGGATATTGGCCACCTGGAGGCCGGCCAGGTTGAAGGACTTCGACGGCGAGGTGCAGCTAATGGTCCGGGCCGCCACCTGACGCCCCAGGGAGGCGAACGGGGTGGTCCGGTAGCCGGGCAGGGCCAGGTCGGCGTGGATCTCGTCGGCCACCACCGTCACCCTGTGGCGGCCGGTGACCTCGGCCAGGTCGGTCAGCTCGGCGCGCGACCACACCCGACCCACCGGGTTGTGCGGGTTGCACAGGATGAGCAGGCGGGCCCCGCTAGCCTGAAGGGCCTGCTCCAGGGCCCCCAGGTCGCGGCGGTAGGCGCCGTCAGCCCCTCGCACCAGCGGCACGGACACCACGCGCCGCCCGGCACCCTCCACGACCTGGCGGAACGGGTAGTAGACGGGCTCCTCAATGACCACGCCCTCCCCGGGACCGGTGCAGGCGCGTACCGCCAGGGCCAGGGCGGGCACGACGCCGGGGGTCACCACGTTCCACTCCGGGTCCACCTGCCAGTCGTAGCGGCGGGAGAACCAGTTGCGCAGGGCCCGGTCGTAGGCGGCGTCGGGCTCGGAGTAGCCGAAGATCGCGTGGCGCACCCGCCACAGCAGGGCGTTGGTCACGCAGGGGGCGGTGGCGTGGTCCATGTCCGCCACCCACAGCGGCAGGGCGTCCTGGGGCCGACGCCGCCGGGCGGCGAAGTCCCACTTCAGGCTCCCCGTGCCACGGCGGTCGGCAATAAGGTCGAACTGGCTGGGGGCGTCGGGAAGGAAGGTGCCGGGGAAGGCCGTGGCGCCGGAAAGAGAGGCAGTGGGGAAGTCGACGCCCTCCAGGGCGGTGGGTGCTGTGCCCGAGGTGCTCGGGGAGGTGGTGCTACCTGGGAAGGTGGCGGTACCCGGAGTGCCTGAGAGGGCGGCACCACCTGGGAGGGTGGGTGCGGCACCCGGGAAGTCGGCGCCCCCCAGGGCGGCGGGTGCGGTGCCCAGGGCGCTTGGGGAGGCGGCGCTATCCGGGAAGGTGGCGGTACCCAGGGTGCCTGAGAGGGCGGGCGCGGTGTCCGGGAAGGTAGCGGTACCCGGGAAGGCGGTGCTACCCGGGGTGCCCGGGGAGGCGGAGCCGCCCAGGGCGGGTGCGGTGCTGCTGGTGAGGCCGCCGTCTGGGAGGGCGGGTGCGGTGCTGCTGGTGAGGCCGCCTTCCGGGGGGAGGGCAGGCGCGGTGGTCAGGGGGGCGGGTGCGGTCGTGGTCATGGCGGGGCTCCTGGGGACGGTGGCGCGACGGCTACCTCATGCGTCCGGGTCGACTCGCTCCGGGCGGCCAGCTCGCTGCCAGTCAGGCTCGCTCCGGCCGGAGCCGGGCCAGCTCCGGGCGGCCAGCTCCAACTTCCGGGGCGTAGACCAAGGCCAGCCCAGGGCGTGGACCGGAGCCGACCCGACGTCGGCCGGAGCCAGCCCGGGGCGTAGACCGGAGCCAGCCCGGGACCGCGCGGTCGGCGGGGCTGCGGTAGGGCGCCGTCAAGGTGTCTGGGGGGCGGATGAACACGGGGGCGGGCACAGGCCCCCGCGGAGTGCGACGAGCAGCACACGCGGCTCGGACTCTGACCGTATTGGGGCTACAGCGACGGCTGGCGCTGTCAGCGCATGCGCATTCGGCCCACGACCGGGGTGCGCACCGTCAAAGCGCAGGTCAGAAGGGTCGAAGCAGCCATGGCATCACCATACTCCCTGCCCACCGGGGTGCGCTCGGTGGCGCGCTGAGGTTCGTCTCACGGCCAACCTGTGGCCTCCGGATCCGGGATTTTTACCTCAAAGTGTGCTTGACGTGCAACAATACAGGCATGACCAGCATATCCGGCAGACCGGCACCGTCTGGACCTCGCAGGACCCTTCCTCGCACGCACTACCGGCGCAGGGGAGGGCCCGGCAGGGGACCGGGCCGCCCCCGCACGGGCAGCGAGGACAAGCGCGAGCGCATCCTCGCTGAGGCCGTCACGATCTTCGGGACGCACGGCTACTGGGGTACCACGCTGGCCCAGGTCGCCCGGGCCGCGGAGATCTCCAAGGCCGGCCTCCTGCACCACTTCCCGAGCAAGGACGCCCTCTTCGCCGAGGTCCTCCAGCGCCGCGACGCCGAGGACGTCATCGCCTTCCTGGCCACCGAGGGGGAGGATCCCTGGATCTTCCTGGACCAGTGGCTGGACATTATGGAGCGCAACGTGCGCCACCGTGAGTTCGTGGCCGTCTACACGGCCATGACCCCCACCGTCCTGGACGCCACCCACCCGGGGCACGCCTGGATGGCGGGCCACCTGGCCGAGACCATCCGCCTCATTGAGCAGAGCTTCGAGCGGGGCAAGAGGAAGGGGCTGGTGCGCGCCGAGATGCCCTCCCGGATGGTGGCCCGCACCCTGACCGCCCTGAGCGACGGCCTCCAGATCCAGTGGCTGTGCGCCACCACGCCGGACACGGCCGCCGGTGCGGAGGTCGCCACCGGGATGGTGGAGGAGATCCGCCTGTACGTGGACACCGTCCGCGACCAGTGGAGCCTGCGGGCCTGAGGCCCGCCTACCCCTGCTCCCGCCCTAGGCCCTGGGGGCGGTTCAGCATCCCCCACAGGGCGAACCAGCGGTTCACCACCACCGGGGCCGCGAAGCTCTGGCCGTACTCAAAGGCCAGCTCTCCCGCCCGTGCCCGCGCCTCGGCGTCGGACATGAGCGACCCCAGCGTCTCCTGGAACGCCTGGCGGTCCCCGTTGGGCACGAGGAACGCGTCAGGCCCGGCGGACATACGGATCCCCGCCGTGCAGTCGTAGGCCACCGTGGGCAGCCCCACCATGTTCGCCTCCAGGACCGACATGCCCAGGCCCTCGGCGCGTGAGGGCAGGGCGTGGATGGCGGCCCCGCGCAGCACCTTCCCAATGTCCTGGACCGTCCCGCACAGGGCGATGTCGGCCCCGCTGGCCCTGGCCTGCGCCTCCAGGGACTCCCTGGCCGGCCCGTCCCCGTAGATCCGCAGCTTCCACCCCGCCGGGGCGACGGCGGCGAAGGCCTCGATCAGGTGGTCCACCTGCTTGGCGCGGGCCAGCCTGCCCAGGTAGACCACCGTCTGGGAGGTGGCGGGGTCCGCCCGGCCCAGCAGCGGGGGCGCCGGGTCCACGAGGCACACCGCCTCCAGGCCCCAGCCCGCCAGCGCGCCGATCCCCGGCGGGGTGAGCACCGAGACCACCCGGGACACCTGGGCGGCCTGACGGACCAGGTCACACTGCCTGGGCGTGAGGCTGGACACGTCCTCGTGGACCTGGGAGACCAGGATCCTGGGCCGCACCCCCGCCTGGGCTACCAAGAGCGTGGACTCCAGGCCAGCCCCTATCACCATCGTGCCCTCGTCCCAGGAGCTGGCCAGGCAGTGCATCCACACCCGTACCAGCGGCCACCACAGCGCGCCCACCACGCGGCGCACCGGCCGCAGCCCCTGCCGGGAGCGCTCGAACCCCGCCATCCTGCTGGTCAGGCGTCGACCGGGGAAGGGGTTCACGACGTGGTGGCGGTCTCGCAGGTCGTCGTCGCAGGGGCCGAAGCACCACAGATCCACGTCCAGCCCCCGCCGTCTCATCTCGGTGGCCAGCAGGTCCGTGGCCGAGACGATCCCGTTGGGCCGGTGCAGGTCGTCTATGAGGAAGACGACCCTGGTCAGAGGGGGCGGGTCGGAAGGGTACTCACGGGTCATGGCACCAGCCTAGACTGTGACCTTGTCGTGACCGAGCTGTAACCCTGTCGTGAGGACTGCCTGGTTGCTAGGATGAGATGGCTTGAAACCACTCAAGGAGATTGTCTCGTGATCACTATCCGCCAGGCCGCCTACGGTGAGGCCACCGCCGGACAGGGCACGCCGTTGAGTGTGTCGGCCCGGACCGGTGACCTCCTCGTCCTGATTACCTGCTCCCAGTTCGGCCACGTCGGACGCGACGGCGTCCCCTCAGGCTGGAGCTCGGTCTACTCCGACGGCTCCACCAGCCGCAACCGTTCCGGCCTGGTCGCCTGGAGCTGGGCCACCGGCCCCGACGACGCCACCAACCTGCAGTGGTGGAGCACCAACCCCGACAACACCTCCCGCCAGCGGGCCCTGCTGCTGGCCGTCTCCGGCGTCCTGCCCGACAGCACCCCCCAGTGCGCGGGCTGGCAGGCGGACCCCGACACACCGCCCACCACGGGCCTGGTGGTCGCCCAGGAGCACGGCACCCAGTGGGCCCCCGTCAACGCCTTCACCATTGACGGGGCCAAGGTGGTCCACCCCGGGACGGCCAGCAACCTGTCCTCCTGGTCCACGCTGCGCGCCCTGCTGACCACCAAGGGCGGCACGCTCAGCCCCGGCACCGAGGGCTCCACCTGCGCCTGGACCTCCATTGCCCTCCAGCCCGCCCCGGAGACCCAGGCCGCCAGGCAGCAGCAGACCACCCCGGTGGTCGTCGTCGGCTCCGACGGCCAGCGCACCCCCACCACCCCCCAGAACGTCTCCCCCCCCGCCCCGGCCACCGTCTCGGGCCTGCTGACCCGCTCCACCCCCTGGCTGGTGGCCCACCGGGGCGGCAGCGCCAACTGGCCGGAGATGAGCCTGAAGGCCTACACCGAGAGCGTGTCGCGCGGCGTGGAGGCCCTGGAGCTCTCTTTCACCCTGACCTCCGACGGCGTCGCCGCCGCCCTGCACGACCAGACCCTGCAGCGGGTGGACCCCACCGCCCCCGACACCCCGGTGGGCTCCATGACCTGGGAGCAGGTGCGCCAGTACCACACCGTCGGCGAGCCCATTATCTGCCTCCAGGACCTCCAGGCCGCCTTCGGCCAGGACCACGTGCTGTTCATCGACCCCAAGTACAGCGCCGCCCAGCACGCCACCTACCTTCCGTGGCTGGACCCCGAGCGCACGATCCTGAAGTTCTCCGGGGACGCCGCCTGGCTGGCCGACATCTGGAGGCGCCAGGGCTTCACCACCTGGGGCTACATGTACGCCGACTCCATCGACGACGGCCGGGCCGAGGCCTGGGCACGACACTGGGACCTGATTGGGGTACCCTGGGACGCTCCCGAGAGCACCTGGGCCAAGGCCGCGACCTACGGCAAGCCGATCCTGGGCCACATCTGCCCCAGCCAGGCGGCCCTGGACGCCTGCATCGGGCACGGCGCCGTGGGCGCCATGTGCTCGGCCGTGGACGGCCTGGTCCGGCCATGACGTCCCCGCACCCACACAGAAGGATCCCCCATGCTGAGTAGACGCACCTTCCTCGCCGTCAGCGCGAGCCTGCCCGCCCTGGCCCTGGCCGGGACCGCGGCGGCGCAGGAGCCCGCCGCACTGCCCGCAGCGGTCGGTGCCGACTCCCCGGACACGGTACCCGTCGAGGTGGGGCCGGTCGTGCGCCACGAGGACCTCATCGTGGTGCGGGTGGCCGCCCCCACCGCGCAGGCCTCCCTGCTGACCAGCGGCGGCGCCTTCAAGACCGACGGCTCCTCCCTCAAGGCCGACGGCGTCCGCCTGGTGTCGGTCAGCCGCGGGGCCGCCCTGGCCCCCCAGGACCGCACCGCGACCCGGGCGCAGGGCTCGGCCCCCCAGGACATGACGGAGGCCTTCGTCGTCTTCGCCGCCCTGGAGGGAAACGACCCCGTCCAGGTGCTGCTACCGGGCTGGGGCCTCATCCCCGACGTCCCCTTGCTCAGCGAGCAGGACGCCGGCCTGTCCGTCACCGTCAGCTGATCCCGGAGAACCGCCACCCATGGAACCAGACCGCATTCTTGCGGCTCTCCGTAAGCACATTATCCTCGTCACCGCCCACGCGCTCATGGGAGCCCTGCTGGGGTTCGGCCTGGGCTCCTTCCTGCCCCGGCAGTACACCTCCACCACCAGTGTCCTGGTCTACACCTCGCAGAACGACGGCTCCCAGGGCCTGACCGGCTCCGCGGCGCTGACCAGCACCATTATGCCGACCCTCATTGAGCTGGGTAACTCCCGCAGCGTGGCCGCGGAGGTGGCCCGCAGCACCGGGGCGGACCCGGGCCGGGTGGCAGGGGCCATCTCTCTGACCAACCCGGTCGGCACCCTCCTCATTGAGATCCGTGCCACCGCCACCGCCGCAGACCTGGCCCACGACCTGGCGGCCGCGGAGGTCGACGCGCTCGGCAAGCGCGTGGGCAAGATGTCCCTCAAGGCGGGGGAGGACAACTCCCCCCTGGCCCTGACCTCGGTGGACGACCCCACCGTGCCCACCCACTCGGGAGGCACCTCCCGCCTGACCACCGCCTTCCTGGGGCTGGCCGCGGGGCTGCTCATTGGTGCCGGGTTCGCCGTCGGGCTGGACGCGCGCGCCACCCGGCGGGCCGTCGCCTCCCTGTCCGCCCCAGGGCGGTCATGACCTCAGCCGCTGTAGCGGTCGCCAGCTCGGAGCGGGTCACCAGCCGCGAGCAGAAGGTCGCGATCTTCGCCCTCATGGTCATGGTCGGGACGCGCTCCCTGGTCGGCCTGCCCGGGGGGCTGCGCCTGGGAGACTGCCTGGCCATCGCGATCCTGCCCCTGACCTGGTCGGCGATCAGGCACTCGCGGGTCTTTACCCGCCTGACCCTCCTGTGCGTCACGGCCGCGGCCACCGGCATGGTCATGTCCGTGCTCGTCGACACCAGCTTCCGGGTCTTCCCCGCCCAGCGGCGCTCGGTGCTCCTGGGGGTCATCGCCCTGCCCTGCGTGGCCGCCGCGGTGGCCTGGGGGGCGCGCCGGATCGGCCTGAACGCCGTCGCCGTGGCCATTGGCACCAGCATGCTCCTGGACGTCCTGCCGCAGCTCGGCAACCCCGGTGCCTGGAAGGTGGGGGTGGTTCCCGCCGTCACGGCCCTGGTCCTGGCGCTGGTGGCCAACCGGGGGCGTGCCGTCCAGGCCGTGGCACCGGTGGTGCTGGGGCTGCTCTTCGTGCTCAACGACGCCCGGGCGGCCTCCGGGTTCCTGCTCATTGTGCTGCTGGTGGTCCTGTGGCACGGGGGCCCCGAGCGGGTCCAGGCCCCCAGCAGGCACCCCCACCGGCAGATGGCCCTGCGCCTGGTCGCGGTGGTCGTCACCCTGGCCCTGGCCGCCTACGGGGTCATCCTGGCCTCCTCCGCCGGGGTCCTGGGGGAGGAGGCCCAGAAGCGGACCGTGGCCCAGTCCTCGGAGACCACCGGTGTCCTGCTGGCCGCCCGCCCCGAGCTGGGCGCCTCCTGGAACCTGTTCCTGCACCGTCCCTGGGGCTACGGCGCCGGGGTGGGGCCCCGCTACAAGGACGTGCGGGTGGCCATGGAGGGCATGGCCTCCCTGGGGTACGACCCGGAGAACAACTACGTCCTGCACTACATGTTCGGGCACGGCTTCGAGCTGCACTCGGGCATTGCGGACATGTGGACCGCCTGCTCCCTGCCCGGGGCGCTGCTGGTGATCGTGCTCGTCATAATGTCCCTGGGGGTCCTCCTGCGTGACCTGGGCTCGGCCCGGGTCCACCCCTGGCTGGTCTACGCCGTGCTCATGGTGATTATGAACGCCGCCGTCGGCCCCTGGGTGGTCCTGGGCCCCTACCTGGCCCTGACCCTGGGGGCGGCCTTCGTGCCCGCCATACCGCCGCTGCGCCCGCGCTACCTGCTCACCTCAGCGCTGTCCATACTCGCGGTGTCCCGGGCGGTCGAGCGCCGCGTCGAGCATGCCCCGTCCCCGGGCCAGGAGGCGGGCGCCCCGGGCCCGACGACGCAGCCCGCCCCCGAGCCCGCCCGCCGCCGCCGCGCCGCCCGCCAGGATCCGGGCCCCGCCGCCTAGGGCGGCCCGGACCCGGACCCGTGCCGGAGAGCCGCCCAGGGCCAGCTCCACACGCACCGCGGTGGCCGCGTGGGAGCGCTGCCGACGCAGGATCCAGGCGTGGTCCAGACGTGAGGCCGGGACGTGGTCGCGCACCCGTGCCTCGTCGCACCACAGGATGGTGCCCCCTGCCGCCGTGAGCTGGCGGGTGAAGAGGGTGTCCTCCCCGCCGGTGGCACCGAAGTCCGCGTCAAAGCGCAGCCCGTGCTCGCGCACGAAGCCCAGGTCCAGCAGCAGGCAGTTGGAGGCGGCCACCGGCCGGCGGGTGCCCGTGGGCCAGGTCCGGCGCACGAAGAACCCCCCCTGGCGCACCCACTCGTCGGGCTCGACCTCGTAGTCCGGCACCACCAGGCCCGCCACCGCCTGGCAGCCCGTGCGCGCACGCAGCCCCACCAGGGCCTCCAGCCAGCCAGGCTCGGGCTCCTCGTCGTCGTCGATAAAGACCAGCAGGTCGTGGGCGCGGGCCTCGTCCAGCGCCCGGTTGCGCACTGCCGCCACCCCCGGGACCTGCTCCACCACGTAGCGCACCGGTCCACCGGTGGCCTGGGCGCGGGCGCTGGCGGCGGGGTCGTTGTCCACCACCAGGACCTCGACGTCGGCCACGCCCCGCAGGTCGGGGATCTGGCCGAGCACGCCGCGCAGGGCCCGCGCCAGGTCCGTCGGACGCCGGTAGGTGGGCACGGCCACCAGGACCCGTACGGGGCCGGAGGCAGGGCCGGCGGCGTGCGGGGATGAGGTGTCGGGGCCAGCGTGCGGGGCCGAGGGGCCGCCAGGGGGGAGCGGGGCGTGACCGGAGCGGGTCGGGCTATGGGCTGGCGGCCGGGCCGGACCGGGCCGGGCCGGGCCAGCGGCCGGGCCGGGAACCGAGGAAGCGGGCCGGGCAGGGGACTGGGTGCGGGATCCGGAGCCAGCGCCCGCGGGGCGCCGACGGGCCCTGCCGCTCATGAGATCCCTCACGCGAAAGGCGCGGGGGGCTCGCCCGTACTCGTGCACGCGCCCGCCCAGGGCCCCCACCACCATGCCGACCCCGCCCCAGGCGGAGACCTCGTGGCGGGCCCAGGCCGCCACGTCCCCGCGGGCCCGCCCCAGCAGGGCTCGGGGCCAGTCCCGCCCCGCCCGGCCCGCCCCCTTGAGGGCGTAGAGGGCGCGCAGCCGCGCACACGAGCCCGAGGCCGTGTCCAGCCGCACGCTCACCCAGGACGAGCCCGCTCGCAGCGAGCGTCGCAGCACCCAGGGGCGCCGGGCCCGCCCCTCGGGCACGATCTTGGTCACCACGGCGTCGGCGGCAAAGCGGATGGTGCCGCCGGCCTGACTCAGCTGGCGGGTGAACAGGGAGTCCTCCCCGCCGCTGAGCCCGTACCGGGGGTCGAAACGCAGGCCCATCCGGCGTACCGCGCCCAGGTCCAGCAGCAGGTTGCCGGTGTCTGCGCTGGTCACGACGCCGCCGTCGGGCGCCTGCCAGGAGTCGAAGGCGCCGCTGTGCCTCACCCACGCGCTGGCCGGGCGGGTGAAGCGCGGTGGCGTCGGGCCGGTCACCGCCTCGCAGCCCAGGCGCTCGTGGGCGTCCAGCAGGGCCTCCAGCCAGCCGGGCCCGGGCTCCTCGTCGTCGTCGATAAAGACTAGCAGGTCATCCCCGGACTCCTCCAGGGCGCGGTTGCGTCCGGCCACGATCCCGGGGACGGGCTCGTGGACGTAGCGCAGCGCGACGCCCTGCTCCCGGGCCCGTTCCTGCGCGGCCCGCACCACCGGGGCCGCCCGGCCCGAGGGGTCGTTGTCCACCACCAGGACCCGCGTGGGGACCGGTGAGCGGCCCGCCTGGTCCAGCAGCGCCGGCAGCACCGCCGCTAGTAGGGTGTTGCGCTGGTAGGTGAGCATCGCGATGGTGGCATGCTGGGTCTCCACGGTCCCTCCCTCCCGGGCCCGGCCCCACGGCACCACACGGTGTCAGTGCCACGGCGGGAGGGCCCGCGTCTATAGCAACCAAGGATAGAAGGAGCGACCGCACATGGACGAGATGGAGGTTCGCGCCCGGCAGCGCGCTGCACTGAGGCGCTCTGCCATTATCGTGGTGGCCTACAACTCCTCCGATCTCCTGTCACGCAACCTGGGTGCCGTCTCCACCCAGGCCCCTGAGTCGCTGGTGGTCGTGGTGGACAACTCTACCGACGAGCTGGAGCAGAGGCGTATGCGCAACCTGACCCGCTCCCGCGGCTGGGACCTGGTGGCGCCGCTCAGCAACGTCGGCTTCGGCGGCGGGATGAACCGGGGCATGGAGTACGCCCGCGCCAAGGGGGCCACGATCCTGGTGCTGCTCAACCCCGACGCCACCATCTCGCGCCAGGATCTGGGCAACCTGCTCATTGTGGTGGCGGAGTCCCCCATGACCATGGTCTCCCCGCTCATGACCAACACCTACGGCACGGTGGTCGCCGACGGCACGACCCTGTGCCTGGGCGACGGCACCATGCGCTCGCGCCGCTCCAAGCGGCCGATCCCCCCGGGCGGGACCTCCTACTGGATCTCGGGCGCCTGCCTGGTCCTGAGCACCGAGCTGCTGGACCTGGTGGGCGGCTTTGACGAGCGCTACTTCCTGTACTGGGAGGACGTGGACCTGTGCACCCGTGTCCTGGAGGTCGGCGGGGAGCTGAGGGTGGTGCGCGACTCCCTGGCCACCCACGACGAGGGCGCCACCCACGCCACCCCCGACCAGGGTATGCGGGCCAAGTCGGACACCTACTACTACTACAACGTGCGTAACCGCCTGCTCTACGCCGCCCTGAACCTGGACCGCCAGACCCAGAACCGGTGGCTGCGCACCGCACTGGGTGCCGGCTGGGAGATCGTCATGCGCGGGGGCGCCCGCCAGCTCCTCATTACCCCCCGCCCCCTGCTGACGGCCCTCAAGGCCACCTGGGACGGCTACCGCCTGCTGCGCAAGGGGGCTCAGGTGGTCAAGAGCCCTTCCTGACCACGATCGAGTCCACCAGGACCTTGGCCTTCTCGGCGGCCCCCGCCGAGGCCGACAGGTAGGTGCTCAGGCCGACCGTCCCGGGCTTGTTCAGGCTGGCCTCGCCGTCCGTGGTGTCCACGCCCCAGGCCTCGGGCTCGGTGGCGCCGGTCCACAGCTTGGCCCGCACCGTGGTGGTCTCGGCCCCGTCCAGGACCAGGCGCAGGTGGAGGGTGTCACCGGGGGTGTAGGCGCCCTCCAGGGACGCCGTCCCCAGGACGGTCTCCTTGCCCTTGATCACCTTGGAGACCGTCAGCTGGGTACCGTCCTTGGAGAACCGGACGGAGGCCTGGTAGCGCCCGGCGGCGGTCTGGCGTCCCGCGTAGGTGACGTAGGCGCCGTTACCGCCGGGGACGGCGTCCAGGGACAGGTCCACGGTGGCGTCGGTCGAGGTGGAGTCCACCACAGGGCTGTGGATGGAGGTGGAGGCCTTGGGGGCGGGCATATTGATGACGCCGTGGGAGGAGTCCGTCGAGAAGCTGGTGGCGGACCAGTCCACCGTCCAGTCCCCGCCGTACTCGGTGCTGCCCCAGCCGCGCTCGGTGGTGCGGGAGAAGGTGTCCTTGAGCAGCACGCCCGGCTCGGGCGGCTCGGGGTTGGGCTTACCGGGCTTGTTCGGCTTGGGCGCCTCGGCGCCGGTGCCCAGGGCGTAGTGGGCGGCCACGGCGTCGGCGCTCAGGGCGGAGCCGTACACGGCCACCTCGTCCACGGTGCCGGTGAAGTAGTCGTTGGAGGGCTTGCCCGCCAGGCCCGAGGCGCTGTCCCCGGCCAGGCGCCAGTAGCCGCTGAAGGACTGCGCGGTGGTCATGGTGGCGTCCTGGGCCGCGACCTTGCCGTCCACGTAGAGCACACTGCCCGCCGTGGGGCTCAGCGTGGCCACCACGTGGTGCCAGCGCCCGTCGTTGTAGGACTTGTCCGTGGTCAGGGTGGTGACCTTGCCGGGGTAGGTCATAAAGCTCAGGGTGCCGTTGTTACGCATGTAGATGACGCGGTCCCTGTTCTTGGAGGCGCCGGAGGCGGAGGAGCCGTAGCCCAGGAGGGGTCCCCCGGAGGTGGTGTCCGTCTTGAACCACAGCTCGGTGGAGAAGGTGGTGGGCGCCGGTGCCGCCTTGGAGGTGCTGGCGTGGCCGTCGGAGAACCACGTCGAGCGGAAGGACACGGCCTTGCCCGAGGGCAGCAGGGAGGCGGCGCCGCGCTGGACGCCCTTGGAGGACAGGTTCATGGGGCTGCTGCCCACCAGGTCCTCGGAGGCGGCCTTGGAGTCGTCCAGGGGCCAGTAGTTCACCGCCCCGTCCCGTACCACCTGGGAACCGTACTCCGACAGGGCCTGGCCGTTGGTGGCGGTCACCTTGACCCAGTCCGAGCGGGTACTGGCCCCCCACTGGTCCTTGACCACCACCACGTAGCGGTGGGTGGAGCCGGGGTCGACCGTGTCGATCGCGGAGAGCTGGGTGCGGGCCCAGGGCAGGGAGGAGACGGTCTGGGAGGACACCGGGGTGCCGTCCAGGGAGTCGCGGTAGACCTCGTAGGTCAGGTACTCGTCGTCGCGGTCCCAGTTGGTGGAGAAGGACAGGGTCACCACGCCGGCGCGCGGGGAGGAGGCCGAGACCTTGTAGGCCCCGCCCTTGTCCATGGGGCCCTCCTGGTTGGGGGCGATGTCACGCCGGGCAAAGCGGGCCAGGCCCTGCTGGGGCTTGCGGTTGACGGCCACGAACTCCCCGCCGTAGACCACGTAGTCCTGGTTGCCCTCCACCGTCCAGGTGGCCTGTGCGGCGGAGGTGTAGTTGCCCACGGTGAACTCAGGGTAGAAGTTGAGCACCGTGGGGGCCGGGTGCCCGCCGAAGTCCACGTAGGTCTTGGCCGTGTTGGTCTTGACCTTGCCGGTGGCGGCGTTGGTGATGGCGGTGCCGTGGCGCAGGCCGGTCTTGTCCGGGAAGCCCCCGATGTTGGAGCAGTCGTGGGCGTGGCTGGAGATGTAGACGACGTCGGCGGTGGGGAACATGTCGTAGGAGTCGCCGTGGCAGTCGGCCAGGTAGTCCGCGTCGCCGGAGGTCCAGCTGGCCCGGAACACGCCCTCGTAGGTCCCCTGGTTCTCCTTGTACCAGTAGGCGCCCCCGTACAGGCCCTTGGAGTCGGCCACCAGCGACATAATGCCCGCCTGGCGCCCGGCGTTGCGGACATACTTGTTGACGTTGTTCTTGCGCAGGGAGCCGTTGGGCTCCAGGATGGCCAGGCCGAAGCCGGGGTTGGTCGAGCCGTTGACCGAGGTGAAGTTACCGCCGATGGCCACCGCCCCCGAGGCCTGGTCCACCGCCAGGGCCCGTACGAAGTGGTCGGGGATGCGGGCCGAGAAGGAGGTCACCTTGTGGGTGGCCAGGTTGACGGCGGCCACGCGCTGGCGCCGGGTGCCGTTGACCTCGGTGAAGGAGCCCGCCAGGTAGAGGGTGGAGCCGTCAGGGGACAGGTCCAGGTCCATGATCGCGGCGTTGGTGCCCGCCCGCAGGGGGGTGCGGGTTCCGTCGGAGGCCCGGATGGCGGCCAGGCGGTAGGCGTTGGCGCCGTTGACCTTGGTGAAGGTGCCCCCGATGTACAGCACGGAACCGTCCTTGGACGCCTTGATGGCGCTGACGGTGCCGTTGGCCTTGGGGGCCCAGTCCAGGAGCTTGCCGGTGGTGATGTCATAGGCCAGGGCGCCCGCGCGGGGCACCTCCTTGGTGCCGGGGGCGGCCCCGGCGGGGCGGGCCTTGGAGAAGTCCCCGACGGCGTAGACCGTGTTGCCCACGACCTCCTGGTCCCACACGACGCCGTTGATCTGCGGGGTCGGCAGGGAGTCGGCCGAGACGGTCTGGTCGGCGGCTGCCTGGCCGGCCACCTCCGTGTCCGCCCGCGCTGGTGGGGGAGACACGGCCAGGACCCCCGTCAGTGTGAGAAGGGACACCAGCCCTGCGCACAGGGCGGTCAAGGAAAGTCGGCGGCGGGGATGAGGGCTCACGGTCGCTCCGGTACTCATGGGGTGGATGAGGAACAGGTGGGAGTGGCGGAGAGGGCGGTGCTCTTCGCACAATGCGTTCAAGTGTACTCCCTATATAACAGGTGGTCAGCGCCAGATGACGAGGGAGCGCGGCGGCTGCGCATCCGGCGGGGCAGAGCCGCCTGTAAGCAGGGCCTGAGCGAATCCTTAGGCAGGGCCCGGGCAGGGCCTGGGTGCCTGCCGGGCGAGCGCCGAGTGCCTGTCAGGCGACTTTCAGACGAGTATCAGGCGAGCACCAGGTACCTGTCAGGTAAGTCTGTGCGCGTTCTATTGCTGTGCCCAGGAGGGCGACTCCGCGCTCGCGGGCCCGGTGCTCGGTAGCAGGCCGCCCCGGGAGGCACGGGGTCTGACGGCGGAGGTCAGCACCGTCGGGCCCGGGAGGCGTCCTGGGGCTGGTCGCCCCAGGAAGGCGCCAAGGAGGCGCCAGAGGGCGCCGGGGGTCGGCTCAGGACGAGCCGGTGAAGACCGCGGCCGCGCTCTCGTTGCCCAGGCCCACATTGACCCGCAGGTCGGAGCGGCCCTCGGAGGGCACCAGGAAGGCGAACTCAATGACCACGGCCTGGCCGGGGGCCACGGAGGCGGGGACCTCGTCGGAGGACCCGGTGACCTGGGGGGCCGGGGTGCGGTCGGCGCCCCAGGAGACGGAGACCACCAGGCCCTCCAGGGAGAGGTCCTCGGCCGAGCTGTTGGCCACCGTGACGGGGATGATCAGCCCCTCCCCGCCCCTCTCCCCGGGCAGGGGCACGAGGTCGCTGACGCGGGGGGCGCCCACGGACAGGACCGCCTGGGTCGTCTGCACCGCCTGGCCCATGGACACCGCCTCCAGCTCCGCGGGGGCCTGGGGCTCGGCGGGACCGTCCTGGTCCTCCTGGTCCTCGCCCTCCGGGGTGGGGGACGCGCTGGTAGGCTCGGGTGCGGCGGGGGTGACCACCTCGGTGGGAACCGTCGTGGGGTCGGCAGTGCCGACAGGCAGTGTCGGCTCGTCAGACGACGAGGAGGTGGGGGAGTCGGAGGAACCGCAGGCGCTCAGGACGAGCGCCAGGGCACTGAGCACACCGAGGCCAGCCAGGCAGGGACGGGAGAGGGTCATGAGCGAACTGTACGTCACGGGACCGTCCGGGGCGACGGCCGTGCTGGTACGGGACCCCGGAAAGGGTCCGAGACCACCGCTACGACACCCCGGAAAGGGCCTGAGGTCACCGCGCCGTGATCTAGACGTTATCCTGGGGTCCCGCTGACGTCCAATGGCGGTTACTCATATGGTTGATATCAAGCATCTCAAGTCCCTCCGCATCGCAATGATCGGTACGCGCGGCGTGCCAGCCCACTACGGTGGTTTCGAGACCGCCATCGAGGAGGTCGGCAGGCGCCTGGTCGACATGGGCCACCGTGTCCTGGTCTACTGCCGCAACCCCGACCCGGCCACCCCGCTGCCCGCCAACTACCTGGGTATGCGCCTCATCGAGCTCCCGGCGCTGCGGCGTCGGAGCCTGGAGACCCTGTCCCACACGGGGCTGAGCGTGCAGCACCTGGTGCGGCGCACCCACCCGGACGTGGCCGTGGTCTTCAACGCGGCCAACGCCCCCTACCTGCCCGTGCTGCGGGCGGCGCGCATCCCGGTGGCCACCCACGTGGACGGCCTGGAGTGGAGGCGCGGCAAGTGGGGCCCGGCCGGGCGGCGCTACTACCGGCTCGCGGAGTCCCTGGCGGTGCGCGGCTCGGACGCCCTCATCGCCGACGCCGAGGGGATCGCCGAGTACTACGACCGGGTCTTCGGGGCCCCCACCGAGCTCATCGCCTACGGCGCGCCCCTGGTGGCGCCCGGCTCGGGGCGCCTGGGCGAGCTGGACCTGCGTCCCGACGGGTACTACCTGCTCGTGGCCCGCTTCGAGGTGGAGAACCACGTGGACGTGGTGGTGGAGGGCTACGCCCGCTCCAACGCGCGCCTGCCCCTGGTGGTGGTCGGCTCGGCCCCCTACGCCACCGCCTACACCCAGAGGATCCACGCCCTGGCCGACGGGCGGGTGCGCTTCCTGGGAGGCCTGTGGGACCAGGAGCTGCTCGACCAGCTCTACGCCGGGACCCGCACCTACTACCACGGCCACTCGGTGGGGGGCACCAACCCCTCCCTCCTGCGCGCCATCGGGGCCGGGGCGCCCGTGGACGCCTACGACGTCACCTTCAACCGGGAGGTCGTGGGCAAGGCGGGGCGCTACTGGACCACCAGCGACGCCGTGCGCGACCTGGTCGAGTCCGCCGAGGCCTACCCCGCGGCCTGCCGGGCCCGGGGCCTGCTGTCGCGCGAGCGCGCCCGGCTCTACGACTGGGACGACGTGGCCAGGCGCTACGAGGCGCTGTGCCTGCGCCTGGCCGCCCAGGGCCCTCTCCAGCACCGCCCCAGCGGGCGGCGGGCGGAAGGGAGCGAGGAGTGAGGCCCGGCGGCCGCCGGCCCGGACGGCGCGGGCGCCCCGGGCCCGGTCAGGCTGGGCCCGGACAGGACATGCCCGGACAGGCAGGGTGCGGCCAGGGCGCCCCGGGCGCCACGGCCGACCAGGGTCGGTCCCCCCACCGGGACCCGGGCGCCACCCGGAGAGGGGCGAGGGGCCGCACGGTCCTGGTGGCCCACCCCTACCCGGACCTCTACGGCTCGGACCGCCAGCTGGTGGAGACCATTGTGGCCCTGCGCACCACCGGCCTGGACGTCAGGGTGGCCCTGCCCCAGGACGGGCTCCTGCGCCCCCTGCTGGAGGAGACGGGGGCGCGGGTGGCGGTCCTGCCCTTCACGGTGCTGCGCAAGGCCCTGCTCTCCCCCTCCGGCCTGACCCGCCTGGCCGGCGGGGCGGCCGGTGAGCTGCGTCGGCTCCACGCCGTGGTGGGTGCCAGCGGCGCCGACCTGGTCCTGGTCAACACGGTGACCATGCCGTGGTGGCCGCTGGCGGGCCGGGCCGGCCGGGTGCCGGTCCTGGTCCACGTCCACGAGGCGGAGGACACCCAGGCCCTGGTCCTGCGGGCGGGCCTGAACGCCCCGCTCCTGGCGGCCACGCGGGTGGTGACTAACTCCTACGCCTCGCGTCGGGCGCTCCTGGCCGCCCAGCCGCTCCTGGCCGGGCGGACCCAGGTGGTCCACAACGGCGTCCCCACCCCCGACACCCCCCTGGCGCCGCTGCGGCGCCGGGCGCCGGGCGACCCGCTGCGCCTGGCGCTGGTGGGGCGCCTCTCCCCGCGCAAGGGCACCGACGTGGCCCTGGAGGCCCTGGCCCGGCTGCGGGGGCTCGGCTACCAGGCGACGCTGGCGGTGGCGGGCTCGGTCTTCCCCGGCTACGAGTGGTACGAGGCCGAGCTGCGCCAGCGCGCCGCGCGCCCCGACCTGGCCGGCGCGGTCACCTTCCTGGGCTACGTCCACCCCACCTGGCCGGTGCTGGAGGAGGCCGACGTCGTCATGGTCCCCTCGCGCGTCGAGCCCTTCGGGAACACGGCCGTGGAGGCCATGCACGCCGCGCGCCCCCTGGTGGCCTCCCGGGTCCAGGGCCTGGAGGAGGTGGTCACCGACCGGGCCACCGGGCTGCTGGTGGCCCCCGAGGACCCGGTGGCGCTGGCCGGGGCCCTGGCCGAGCTGGCCGACCGTCCCGCCTGGGCCGCCGACCTGGCCGCCAACGCGGCCGAGCGGGCGGCCGAGCGCTTCAGCGTGGCCGGCTACCGCGCCACCATGGTCGACGTCGTCACCGGGCTCCTGGGCCCCTAGCCCCTCAGGTCCCGGCGGCGGGTCCGGGGCGCCCCTGCACCGGGCCCCTGAGCCCGTATCCTCAGGGCGTGGGCTGGCCCAGTCCCTGTGGGGCGTGGGACCGTGCCCCCACGCCCCGGCCCCGGGTGCTAGCGCCGGGCGGGGCGCAGGGGGTCGTCGGCCAGGCCCAGGGAGAGGTCCAGATCGCCCTCAAGGGGCTGGTCGGGCCGCTCGAAGGGGACGCGGGCGTCGCACAGGAAGACCGCCATCTCCACGAAGCTGGAGTAGGAGGCGCCGACAAGGTGCTGGGCGCTGGCCAGCAGGTAGAGGTCGGTCAGGGCCGAGCGCACCCCCTGGACGGTGTTGTAGCCGCCCTTGTCCTCCAGGGCCACGCAGCCGTCGAACTCCTCCGTGAGACGGGCCTGGGCCGCCTGGGTGTCGCAGGACAGGAAGAAAGGGACCCCGGGGTGCTCGGCGCGGATCTGGCGCATCCGGGTCGCGAACCACTCCACCGGGGAGGACTCGATGGTCTTGGCGTGGGAGACGGCGTGGGTGCGCACCTGCACCCCCACGTAGGGGCGCCCCCGCAGGTGGGTGTCGTAGACTCGGCGCACGCGCTGGGCGACCTCGTCCACGGGGACCAGGTCGCGCAGCATAGCGTCCCAGGGCCGGGGCCGCTCGTCCTCGCCCCAGGCGGGGTCGCTCCAGGTGAGGTACAGGCCGCGGGAGTGGATCTGCCACAGGTGGGCCCGGCGCAGGGAGTCGGTGACCCGCACCCCGTCCGGGCGCCGGTAGCGGGCCACGGGTACCAGCAGCCGGGAGGTCAGGCGCTCCACCCGGCGGCCGGCCTCGAAGTGCCACAGCTGGTCCATGCGCGGGCCGAAGTACCGGTCGGTGCTCCACACGTAGTACAGGTCCCGGTCCTCCACCTCGGCCAGGGCCTGGGCGGACAGCAGGGCCCGTACCCGGTTGCCCAGGCCGTCGCGGCGGCCGGTGTGGATCAGGAGGGCCTTGCGGCCGGTCAGCAGTGCCATGGTGCTCCTAGGAGTCTGGGGGGTCGCCCAGGGCGGGGGCCCTGCGGGGCGGGGGGTCAGCGGGCGTCGCGGCGCAGGTCGCGGTACCACTTGGGCAGGGCCAGGACCACGTAGCCCGCGTAGCCCACGAGCATGAGCCCGTAGACCCACAGGAAGACGGTGGGCGCGAAGCGGGTCATGAGCACCAGGCACATGAGCCCGTAGTCGGTGGGGACCGACAGGACCGACTTGAGGATCCCGGGGCGGGACTCGTCCCTGGCCAGGGGGGTGCCGCCCTGGTAGCGCAGCTGGTAGGTGAGGATGTAGCTGAAGAAGTGGATGTTCTGCACCGCCCCGAAGGCCAGGGGGACCAGGAGGGCGGCCGGGGGCAGGTCGGTGAAGCGGAACAGGGAGATAGCGATGGCGCCGTGGATGGTGGAGAGCTTAATGACGTCGGCCACGTGGTCCAGCCACTCCCCGGCCTTCGAGCCGCCGCCGCGCAGCCGGGCCAGCTGGCCGTCGGCGGCGTCCAGGGCGTAGCCGAGCATGAGGAGGAGCGCGGTGGCCACGGCGCCCACCGGCGTGGGCCGCACCAGGGCGATCAGGGCGATACCGGTGTAGGTGCACAGGGCCGACAGCACGGTGACCTGGTCCGGGCTGGCCCCCAGGCGGTGGGCGACGGCGGCCAGCACGCGGCCGACGGGGCGGTTGACGACCCGGGAGTACAGGGGCGCTCCCGCCCTGGACTTCTGGGCCCGGGACAGTGCCCGGATGTTCTCGGAAACGGTCGTCGTCACAAGCTCTCCTCGGTGTGGCTCGGGGACGGGTGGTCAAGGGCCCGGCGTCGGGCCACGTCACGGCGCACCCACCAGGTGTAGGGGACGAGCTGGCAGACCAGCACCGAGACCGCCGAGCCCAGGATGGGCCCGGCGGCGCCCAGGGGTGCGGTGAGCCACCACGACAGGGCGAAGTTCACCGGCACCAGCACCAGGACCGGCACCACCTGGAACCTCAGGCCCCGCGGGTCGGTCATGTACATGCCCAGGGGCTGCTTGGCGGCCTCAATGACCACGTAGACCAGGTAGGCGGCGATAAGGGTCACGGGCAGGTGGATGCGGCCGTCGGAGATGACCGACGCCGCCCAGGGGGTGAGTGCGGCCAGTCCCAGGCCGGAGACCAGCCCCCCGGCGCCGAAGAAGAGGGCCGGGCCCAGGGGGCTCTCCACCCTGCCGCGGGCCCGTGCCCGGGCGAACAGCGGCCACATGGCCACCCCGGCCACCATGACGGTCTGGGTGAGCAGGTTGAACAGGGTGGAGGCCAGGTTGTACTGCGCCAGCGCGTCCGAGGCCCCCAGGTGGGACAGGAGCAGGCGGTCGGTCTGGAAGGCGATGGGGATGACCAGGGACTGGACCAGCTGGGGGCCGGCGGTGCCCCGGATGCGCACCCCGCGCGCGCTGCGCAGGCGGGGGACGTCGCGCACCGCCTGGCGCAGCAGCGGGCGGGTGGTGTACCAGGCCATGACCACGCAGACGACCGAGACCAGGGTGTTGGCCAGGTAGGACAGCACCGACACCGCGTTGCCGGCCTGGAGGCGGGCCGCGATGACCGCCAGCAGCAGGCAGCTCATGGCCGGGGAGACAATGCCCTGGCTAATGACCTGGGTGGCTGAGCGCCCCAGGCCGATGACAATGCGCTGGCCGATGGACAAGGGCAGGGCCAGGCCGTAGATGACCAGGCAGAGCGTGGCCGTGGTCCCGCCCCCGTCCATGAGCTTGGCCCCCAGCAGGGCCGGCCACAGCCCCAGCAGGCCGATGACCACGCCGACGGTGCAGATGACCAGCGCCGAGGCCAGCAGGACCCGGATGGCCGTGGTGACGGTGCGGCGCACCGTGGAGTCGTGGGCGGGGTCGGCCGAGCCGGCCACGGCGTTGAGGATGACGGCGCCGATCCCCAGGTCGGTAAAGGGCATGAGGGTGGGGAAGGTGGCCAGCAGCCCGTACTGCGCGTAGGCGTCGGTGCCGAAGTGGCTAATAATGAGACGGGTGTTGACCAGGCCGAACGCCCCCGTGACCCCCATGACCAGGACCTTGGCCAGGGCGGTGCGGCCCACTGAGCCCCACGCCCCGGTGGTCGTACTGGCTCGTGGCATCCGGCTGCTCCTCGTAGGTCCCCTGCCTGCCGCCTGGGTGGGGCGGGTGGGCGCCACCGTAGCATCCGGGACGGTCCGTCGTCCGGTGGCGCCCCGGCGTCGGGGCGGCAAGCGTGCAGGTGGGGGGCGCGTCCGGGGCGCGGCGCCGCGGAAAGGGGCGGCTGCGGCAGGGAGCGCCGACGCGCCCCGGGTGCCCCGGCGAACCGGGCAGGATATTATTCTACCGTTCCGTCACCCGCCCTCCCGGACGGGTGCCAACCGTCCCCGTGACGTCCTGACGCACCCGACCCGACACGCCGTGACACCGGTGCACCCCGCCGCCTACCTGCGACCTCACAGTAGACGCACAGTGAGCCCACTCACGTGCAGGCCATATATCGGTTTCGGGCGCTATGCTCATAGGGCCTCATGATGTCGATGCCGCTCAGGCGCGCCTCCATGGGCGCGCAGTGCCCCCTGGAGTTGCCTTGTCCCTTAAGCCGCTCGTCCTCCCTCCCGCTCAGCCCAGCCAGCTTCCCTCCGGCGAGCCCAGCGGTGACACCCTCGTGCGCCGTGCGCCCTCCTCCAGGCCCCACCCGCACCTCAACGTCCCCGCGCCCTGGCCGCAGGTGCGCGCCGACCTGCGCCTGTGGATCGTCCTGGGCGACCTGGCCGCCGTCCTGGTCCCCGTGTGGGCGCTCCTGCTCCTGGGCCGGGCGGACACGGCGCTGGCCGTCGGCGTGGCGGGCGGGGGCCAGGTCGTCCTGGTGTGGTCCATGGGCGGGCTGGGGCCGGGGGCGGTGGACCACGGGCGCGTGCCCTCCGGGCGCCTGGCCCTGTGCGCCCTCCTGACCTGCCCGGTGTCCCTCCTGGCGGCGCAGACGCTCGGGGCCCCCCGCCGGGCCTGCCTGCTCCTGCTGGCGCTCCAGGCCCTCCTGGTGCTCGCCGGGCGCGTCCTGGAGGGGTCCTGGCTCTACCGGCGTCGCCTGGAGGGGCACGCCCTGCGCCGCACCCTGGTGGTCATGGGCCCGGGGGCGGAGCCCATGATGTACCAGCTGCGCCGCTTCCCCGGGGACGGCCTCATGGTGGTGGGCTACCTGTCCTCCGGGGTGGGCGACTCCTACGACCGCCCCGCCGACCCGGTGCGCAGCGCCCAGCACGTGGCCTCCCTGGTGGCCGACGAGCGCATTGACGTCGTCATGACGGTGGGCAGCGTCACCCCCGGTGACCTGCTGAACATTATGCGCGGCCTGGAGGGCACCCCGGTACGCCTCCTGGTGGCCCCGGGCCTGCAGGACGTCGAGCCCGAGCGCATGGAGGGCGTGCCCGTCACCCACGGCTGGACCGGGGTGGTCGCGGTGCGCACCCGGCGCACCCGCGCCCTGGGCAAGGCCGTGTTCGACCGGGTCGCCGGCACGCTCCTGACCGTCCTGGCCGCCCCGGTCATCGGCCTGGCCGCCCTGGCCGTGCGCCTGGACTCCCCGGGCCCGGCCTTCTACCGCCAGGTGCGTGTCGGACGCGGGGGCGAGCCCTTCACCCTGTGGAAGCTGCGCTCCATGTACGTGGACGCCGACGCGCGCCGAGCCGCCCTGGTCAGCGTGGGGGGCGACGCCGGCAACGAGGTCCTCTTCAAGGACCGCGCCGACCCCCGCATCACCCGCGTGGGGCACTGGATCCGGCGCCTGTCCATTGACGAGCTGCCCCAGCTGATCAACGTGGTCACCGGTGAGATGAGCCTGGTGGGGCCCCGTCCGGCCCTGCCCGAGGAGGTCGCCGCCTACGAGACCGAGGCCCGCCGGCGCCTCCTGGTCAAGCCCGGCCTGACCGGCCTGTGGCAGGTCTCGGGGCGCTCGGACCTGTCCTGGGAGTCCACCGTGGCCCTGGACCGCCACTACGTGGAGAACCAGGGCGGGGGCATGGACGTGAGGATCCTGGCGCGCACCGTCCAGGCCGTCCTGGGCGGCCGGGGGGCCTACTGATGCAGGTAGGCTACGTCCCCGGCGGCTTCGACATGCTCCACGTGGGCCACCTCAATATCCTGACCACCGCCTCCCGGCACTGCGACCACCTGGTGGTGGGGGTGGCCACCGACGAGTCCCTGGTGCGCATGAAGGGGGCCCCTCCCGTCGTCCCCCTGGTCGAGCGCATGGCGCTGGTGGCGGCCCTGCGGGTGGTTGACGAGGTGGTCCCCGACCACGACCAGGACAAGCGCCTGGCCTGGCGGGCCCACCCCTTCGACCTGCTCTTCAAGGGCACCGACTGGAAGGACACCCCCAAGGGCGAGCGCCTGGAGGCCCAGATGGCCGAGGTGGGGGCCCGGGTGGTCTACCTCCCCTATACTCCCACCACGTCCTCAACCATGCTGCGCCGGGCCCTGTCCCAGCAGATCTCGTCGCGCACCAGCCCTCGTCCCGGAGGTCCTACCCAGCTATGAGCACAACAGTCGCGCGCGCCACACGTCGTCGGCGTCTGTCCGCCGCGACCGCTGCTCTCACGGCCCTGGTCCTGGCCGGTGCGGCCTGGCTCCACGACGGCGTCCCCCAGGCCGACCTGGATCTCAACGACGGCGGGGTGTGGGTGACCAGCACCTCCTCCCACCTGGTGGCCCGCCTCAACTACCCCTCCCGCCAGGTGGACGGCTCCATCCGCACCGCCTCGGCCTCCTTCGACGTCACCCAGGACGGCACCGACGTGCTCGTGCCCGACCAGGGGCAGGGCAGCGTGTCCCTGGTGGACCCCTCCCTGGTCGAGCTCTCCGGCTCCACCAGCGTCTCCCAGGACGTCACCGTGCTCCAGGGAGCCAACCGGGTCCTGGGCGTGGACCGCACCGAGGGCACCGTGCGGGGCACCACCGTCAGCGCCCTGTCCTCCCTGACCTCCGCCCGGCCGCTGGTGGAGGGCCAGCCGGGCCTGGTGGCGGCCGCGGGTACGGACGGCTCCCTGCACGCGGTCTCGGTCTCCGCGGGCACCCTGACCACCGTCCCCGTCTCGGGCACCGGCTGGGGCGAGCCGCGGACCACCTCCATGACCCTGCCCCAGGGCGGGGAGGTGGCCGTCACCGCCGTGGGCACCGACGCCGTCGTCCTGGAGCGCACCACCGGGGTCCTCCACCTGCCCGGGGGAGGCACCACCGACCTGGGGGAGGGCGGGCTGGTCCTCCAGCAGCCCGGGCCGGCCGCCGGCTCGGTCCTGGTGGCCTCCCGCACCGCCCTGTACACCGTGCCCCTGGACGGCTCGGCCCCCACCCGGCAGGCCAGTACCAGCGGGGGCAAGGACGCCGAGGCCCCCGGCGTGCCCGCCGCACCGGTACGCCTCAAGGACTGCGTCTACGCCGCCTGGTCCGGCTCGGGGCAGTTCCTGCGCGGCTGCGGCCCCACGCCCGAGATCCGGCACGACGACACCCTGGCGGCCTCCACCAGCCCCGTGTTCCGGGTCAACCGCGACGCCATCGTGCTCAACGACATTGCGGCGGGCCGGGTGTGGCTGCCCGACGAGGACCTCGTCCTCCTGGACGACTGGACCGAGACCACCGCCCAGAACGACCGGGACGCCGACCAGCAGGACGACTCCGCCGACGCCTCGGAGAACCAGTCCCAGCCCGAGCGCACCGAGGAGAACCACCCCCCGGTCGCCGTGGACGACCACTTCGGGGCGCGCCCGGGACGCTCCACGGTCCTGCCGGTCCTGGCCAACGACTCCGACCCCGACGGCGACGTGCTCACCGCCGTGCCCGGTGACGCGGGCAGCTCGGCCACCGTCACCCAGGCCCAGGGCGGCCTGGCCCTGCGCCTGGACGTGCCCGCCGACGCCACCGGGAGCGTGACCGTGCCCTACACCGCCGACGACGGGCGCGGCCTGAGCGACTCCGCCGTCGCCGAGGTGGAGATCCACGAGTGGGCCCGCAACGAGGCGCCCACGGAGACCTCCGTGCCCTCCCTGACGATCGTGGAGGGCGCCTCGGGCTCCCTGGACGTCCTGGGCTACTGGCGCGACCCCGACGGCGACAGCGTCTACCTGTCCTCGGCCCAGGGCCAGGGGATGGACGTCATGACCTCCAACGAGGGCACCGTGGTGGTGCGCGACACCGGCGCCGGCGTGGGGGAGCACGAGCTGAGCGTGACGGTCTCCGACGGGCGGGAGTCGGCCACCGGCACCGTCAAGGTCAAGGTGGTCGGCGCCGAGTCGGCCCTGCCCCAGGCCAACGCCGACCACGTGCGGGTGGTGGCCGGGACCACCGCCGTGGTGGCGCCCCTGGACAACGACGTCTCGCCCACGGGCGACCCCCTGCGCCTGGCCGCCGTCAGCGACCCGCCGGTGGGGGTCAAGGTCACCGTGGACCAGCAGGCCGGGGTCTTCTCCCTGACCGCCGACAGCCCCCAGACCCTCTACCTGACCTACGACGTGGCCGCGGGCTCGGGCACCGCCAAGGGCATTGTGCGTATTGACGTGGTAGCCCCCTCCGCCCCCTCCGTCCCGCCCCAGGTGGAGCAGGACACGGTGCTGCTGCGCGACGGCAGGAGCACCACCGTCGCCCCCCTGAGCAACGACTTCGACCCCGCCGGCGGCATCCTGGTGCTCCAGTCCGTCCAGGCCCCCCAGGACGTCGGCGTGAGCGTGACCCTGGTGGACCACTCCCTGCTCCAGGTCTCCGCCGCGGGCCCCGTCCCCGAGGGCACGGAGATCCGCTACGTGGTGTCCAACGGCACCGCCTCGGCCACCGGCACCGTCTCGGTGGTCCCGGTGGCCACCACCGAGCTCCAGGTCCCGGTGGTGGGCAACGACACCGCCGTGGTGCGCGCCGGGGACGTGGTGACGGTCTCGGTGCTGGACAACGACTCCTCCCCCTCCGGGCTGAGCCTGTCGGTGGCCCCCGACCTGGAGTTCCTCGACCAGCCCCTGGGGACGGCCTGGGTCAGCGAGAACACCGTGCGCTTCAAGGCCGGCCAGGTCCCCGGGCGCACCACCCTGACCTACTCGGCCCTGGACACCAGCCAGCAGACCGCCTCGGGCACCCTGACCGTGGACGTGTGGGCGCGCGACGACGCCAACAACTCCGCCCCCGTGCCCCGGGGCCTGGAGGCGCGCACCGTGGGGGGATCCCCGGTCAACGTCACCGTGCCCCTGGAGGGCATTGACGCCGACGGGGACTCCGTGAGCCTGGTGGGCCTGGGCCAGGCCCCCACTATGGGCACCGTCACCGTCAGCTCCACCTGGCTGACCTACACGCCCTCCAGCGGCGCCAGCGGCACCGACACCTTCACCTACGTGGTGGAGGACCGCCTGGGGGCCCAGGCCACGGGCACGGTGCGGGTGGGCGTGGCCAGCTCCTCGGCCGTCAACACCCCGCCGGTGGCCGTGGACGACCTGGTGGTGGCCCAGCCGGGGCGGACCGTGGCCGTGGACGTCCTGGCCAACGACCTGGACGCCGACGGCGACCGCCTGTCCCTCCAGGGCGCCCCCGTGGCGGAGGACCCCGCCCTGGAGGTCTCCTCCAGGGCCAACCAGGTCCTGGTGACCCTGCCCTCCTCCGAGGGCGTCTACTCCCTGCGCTACACGGTCTCCGACTCCCGCGGGGGCACCGCCGTGGGCACCGTCACCCTCCAGGTCAGCTCCGACGCCCCCCGGGCCCACCCGGTGGGGGTGGACGACTACGTCACCGTGGACCAGGTGGACGCCTCCGGCCAGGTCACCGTCCCCGTCCTGGACAACGACCGGGACAAGGACGGGTCCCCCTGGAGCCTGACGCTGAGCACCGAGGAGCCCGACGTGCAGGTGGTGGACAAGAGCCTGCGCCTGTCGGTGTCCCAGGAGCCGCGTACGGTCCTGTACACCGTCACCGACGCCGACGGGCTGACCGGCCACGCCGTCGTGGTGGTCCCTGCGCTGCGCGAGCTGCGCCCGCGCGTGGACGCCAGCACCGTCCCGGTGAGCGTCCCGGCGGACACCAGCACCGACATCCCCCTGTCCGCCCACATCCAGACCCGTGCCGGCACCAGCCCGGTCATTACCGACGAGAGCACCATCCACGGGGGCACCGGCGTGGAGTCGGCCACCCTGCAGGGGCCGGGCACCCTGCGCCTGACGCCCCAGAAGGGCTTCGCCGGGCAGACCTCGGTGACCTTCGAGGTGCGCGACGGCACCGGGTCGGACGCCCTGGCGGCCACCGTGACCCTGCCCGTCCTGGTGACCTCCACCACCAACACGCCCCCGACCTTCACCCCCACCGAGGTCACGGTGGCCCCCGGTGAGCCGCCGGTGGGCGTCAGCCTGGGCGCCATGGCCCGCGACACGGACGGCGACGCCCTGACCTTCTCCCTGGGGACCGTGCCCGCGGGCCTGAGCGCCACCCTGTCCGACTCCACCCTGAGCGTCTCGGCCACCCTCGACGCCCAGCCGGGCACCAGCCTCTCCGTGCCGGTCACGCTCAGCGACGGCGTCAACGACCCCGTGGCGGCCAGTGTCCCGGTCAAGGTGGCCGCCTCCACCCGCCCCATGATGACCACGGTCCCGGCGACCCGCACCTCCGACGGGTCCCCGGTGAGCGTGGACGTGGCCACCCTGGTCACCAACCCCTTCCCCGACAAGCCCATCACCCTGCCCAGCACCCCGGTGGTCACCGCGGGCCGGGCCGCGGTGACCACCTCCGGGACCGTCATCACCATCTCCCCCGAGGCCGGCTTCTACGGCCGGGTGCTCGTGCAGTACCGGGTCATGGACGCCTCGGGCCTGGAGTCGCGCTCGGTGACCGGCTCCGTGACGGTCACGGTGGTCTCCGCCCCCGGGGCCCCCACCGGTGTGCGCGCCACCCCCCGGGGGGCCACCGGCATGACCGTGACCTGGACCCCGGGACCGGACCACGGCGCGCCCATCACCGGCTACACCGTCACGGAGGCCGGTGGTGCCGGGCAGTGGTCGTGCACCGCCCCGCCCTGCGTGGCCACCGGCCTGCCGGTGGGCGGCACCTACTCCTTCTACGTGGTGGCCCACAACTCCGCCGGGGACTCCCCGGCGTCGGCCACCTCCACCCCGGTGGTCCTGTCGGTCACCCCCCAGGTGCCCACCGGCGTCCAGCTGACCGGCGGCGAGGGCGCCCTGAGCGCCCGGTGGAACGCGGTGCCCGACATTGAGGGCGTGACCATCACCTACGAGGTGCGCCTCCAGCCCAGGGGCGGGGGCAGCACGGTGACCAAGACCGTCTCGGGCACCTCCGTGGAGGTCCAGGCCCCCGAGGTGAGCGTGGGCACCACCTACACCATGTCGGTGCGGGCCGTGCCCAGCGCCGGCACCCCCTCGGCCTACTCCGCGCCCTCCGCCCCGGCCGCCCCCTACGGGGCCCCGGGCAAGCCCTCCGCGCCCACCGTGACCCCCTCCTCCGAGGGGGTGACCGTCAGCTGGGGGGCCGCCCCCGCCAACGGCGCGCCCGTGACCTACACCGTCAACGTCACCGGGGCCACCACCACCTCACCCAGCGCGGGCGGGGCCACCAGGCTCAGCATCCCCCTGGACCCGGGCTCCTACACCTTCACCGTGACCGCCACCAACCGCGCCGGGTCGGCCACCTCCGACCCCACCAGCTACGTCCTGCAGACCGCCCCGCTGGCCCCCAGCGCCCCGGTCGCGCAGGCCACCGGGGTCAACGGCCAGGTCAGCGTGGCCACCCCGGCCTACCCCCGGGCGGGCAACGGCTGGAGCCAGGGCGAGTTGAGTATCCAGTACTCCCTGGACGGCTCCACCTGGCAGTCCGGCACCACCTTCGACGGCCTGACCGACGGCGCCCCGGTGATCCTGCGGGCCCGGGCCTCGGGCACCACCAGCGACGGCAGCACCCTGTACTCCGAGCCGGTCCAGGCCGCCTCGGTCACCCCCTACGGGCCACCGTCCAGCCCCACCGCCTCCTGCACGGTCAGCGGCAGCCAGTGGTCGTGCACCTGGACCCCGGGGGCCACCGGGGGCAGGGCCAACACCTACCAGTGGTCCCACTCGGGCTCCGCCACCGACGGCACCCCCCTGACCGTGGGCGAGACCAAGACCTTCCCCTACAGCTCCGGCTCCGCCTTCACCTGGTGCGTGCGCGCTACCAGCGACGCCGGGACCTCCGACTGGGGCTGCTTCATTCGGGGCTCGGTGGCCCCGAACCCGCCCAGCCCGGGGGAGAAGCGCACCTTTGCCATCTCACCGGACTCCCCCGACGCTAAGTGCAGCGCCCAGGACCTCAAGGAGAGCGGGTTCTCCCAGGACAGCTGCTGGAAGATCGTCGTGGACATCCGCGGCATGAGGCCCAGCAGCGTCGTGGAGTGCTCCTACCCCTACCGGGAGAGGGGGCAGAACGGCTTCTTCACCTACCACGGGGCCGTCAGCCTGGATCCCAACGGGGAGGCCCACCAGGTCTTCCCCCACCGTGCCAACACGCGCGACGCCGAGGTGACCTGCACCCAGAAGTAGGCCCCCGGGCAGTGACCATATTGAGACCTGGCACGCTCGGTCTCACACTGTGGCACCGTGCCGTGTATAGGATCATTGCCCTATGGCTATGACTCAGGAGAATGCGGCTTGGTTTGCGGAGACGTTTGCGCGGATGGTGGGTAATGTGGGTCTGGCTCTGTTGGGTAAGGAGGAGGTGGTGAGGTTGGCTCTGGTGACGATGTTGGCTGAGGGGCACTTGTTGCTGGAGGATGCGCCGGGGACGGGGAAGACGGCTCTGGCTCGGGCGGTGGCGGCGACGGTGCAGGGGACGCACTCGCGGATCCAGTTCACGCCGGATCTGCTGCCTAGTGATATCACGGGGGTGACGGTGTTCGACCAGGGGAGTGGGGAGTGGGAGTTCCACGCGGGTCCGGTGTTCGCGTCGGTGGTGCTGGCGGACGAGATCAACCGGGCGAGTCCGAAGACGCAGTCGGCCCTGTTGGAGGTGATGGAGGAGTCGCAGGTGACGGTGGACGGGGTGGCTCATGCGGCGGGTCGTCCGTTCATGGTGATCGCGACGCAGAACCCGATTGAGCAGGCGGGGACGTATCGTCTGCCTGAGGCGCAGTTGGACCGGTTCCTGGTGAAGACGTCGGTGGGGTACCCGGACCGGGTGGCTCTGCGTCGGGTGCTGGCGGGGTCGGCTCGTCCGGACCGGTCGCGGTCTCTGGGGGCGGTGATCGCGTCCTCGGCGGTGGCGTCGATGGCGGATCTGGCGGCGGGTAATCATGTGGAGGACTCGGTGCTGGACTATGTGGGGGCTCTGGTGGAGGCGACGCGGGGGGATGCCTCGGTGAGGTTGGGGGTGTCGACTCGTGGGGCGATCGCGATGGTGCGGGTGGCGCGGGTGTGGGCGGCTGCTCAGGGTCGGGCGTACGTGGTGCCTGATGACGTCAAGGATCTGGCTCGTAGTGTGTGGGCGCACCGGTTGGTGATGGATCCGGACGCGGAGTTCGCCGGGGCCAGTCCCGAGCAGGTCATCGACCACGCCCTGACCACCGTACCCGCACCCACCCACAGGTAAGACGTGTCTCCCGCCCCGGTCCCTTCCTCCCCGCGACCCTCCCGGTCCCAGTCAGCTGGCCGTCGTCGCCTCCTCCCCGTGCGCGGGCTCGTCCGGGCCCTGCGCCCCCTGGGCCGCCTCGCCGCACCCGTCCTGCGCCCCCTGGGCCGCCTCGCCCGCCTCCTCCCGCACGCCCGGGCCGCCTCGGTGCTCACGGCGCCGTGGCGGGTGGTCACCCCCACCGGCGTCGCCGCCGGGGTGCTGCTGGCGGCCTGCGTGGCGGCCGGATGGGTCCTGGGCTGGCAGGAGGCCTGGAGCGCGGCGGTGGTCCTCGCCGTCGTGGTGTGCACCGCCTGGCTGTGGCTGCTGCCCTCCGGCGGGCACCAGGTCAGCCACTCCCCGCTGAGCAGCAAGGTGACGGTTGGGGACCACGCCCTGGTGCACGTGGAGGTCACCAACCCCCTGACCCGCTCCCTGCTGCCCACCCGCATGGAGCTGCCCATTGGCGGGGGCACCGCCGTGTTCGCGGTGCCCACCCTGGCCCCGCGGGCCAGCTTCGAGCGGGGCTTCGTGCTGCCCACCGACCACCGGGGCGTGGTCACCGTGGGACCGGTGCTGTGCGTGGCCCGCGACCCCGTCGGCCTGCTGCGCCGCGAACGCGAGCGCACCCGCGCCCAGAGGATCCACGTCCACCCGCGCACGGTCCTCATGGGGGCGGTCCTCCAGGGCGTGCTGCGGGACGTCGAGGGCGCGGTCACCCAGGACCTGTCCAGCTCGGACGTGTCCTTCCACGCCCTGCGCGACTACG